>Ga0105047_10015112_pt1 | contig 12176 bp, 8 predicted proteins | sample MAT04_FD_78384 | JGI IMG/M metagenome (GOLD analysis project Ga0105047, IMG submission 78384) | Freshwater microbial communities from Lake Fryxell liftoff mats and glacier meltwater in Antarctica - MAT-04 (megahit assembly) | ecosystem: Environmental > Aquatic > Freshwater > Ice > Liftoff... | reverse complement strand
CGTTGAGCGTCGCGGTGTCGCGCTCGAAGGCGTAGCCGATCAGCATCCAGGAGCTGAAACCCGCCAGTTCCCAGCCGACGAAGGTCAGGCCGACGTTGCCGGAGAGGACGATCAACAACATGCCGCCGACGAACAGATTCATGCCGATAAAGAAGCGGTGGAAGCCAGCCTCGCGGTGCATATAGTTGACCGAGAATTTCAACGTCACCAGCGCGATGAAACCGACCAGCGAACCGAAACCAAGCGAAAGCGCGTCGAGCGTGAACGACCACGGCAGGTTCAGATCGCCACTGCTGAACCAGTTGCCCAGACGCACCTGGCCGGGCGCACTGGTGAACAGCGCAAACAGCGCCAACCCGAGCAACAACAGCAAGCTGACGCCACTGGCGGCCAGGGTGATGCGCGCGGTCAAGGTTTCGCCCGCCTCGCCCCGCGCCGGGCCGGCGAGATGCAAGGCGACAATCAGCAACGCCGCCAGCAACGGCAGCAACGGCACCAGCGCAATCAATTCGAACGTCATCATGAGACCTCCGCCGTCGATTGAATCAGCACCGGCGGCAACGCCTCGCGTTCACCCCGGAACCATTCAGCCGAGCGTTGCACCATCGGCAACGCCGGTCCTTCAAATTGCCATTTGACCCAACCGACATCGACGATGAATCGATGCAATTCATTCGTTTCAGGATCGATGGCGACCAGTTGCAGCCAGGCGTTTTTCACCAGTTCCTGCACCGCCGGTTGGCGTTGGTAAATCGCGGTCAGCACGTCCAGTCTGTGCTCTACCACCACCAGCAGTCGCATCGCCTCATGCACTTCGATCATCTGGCGCGGCAAGCCGGTGCGCAGATCCGACCCAGCGCCTTCCATGACGCCAAGCAGGCCGACGACGTTGTGCATGACCTTGGTACTGCAGCCGTAGCGCTCGTTGTTGGCGCTGGAGAAGTAGTACTCCAGGCTGATGCCGGCACCGACTGCACCGTTGATCACCAGATGCCGTTCCAGAATTTCTCCGTCCGGATCCTGGCTGGGGTCGTAGGAAATCAGGAATGAACGACGGTCGAAGAACGCCCCCCGGCTTAACGAGCGGCGGCCGAAGAAGGCGCAGGCGTTGGTGGCATGGCCAAGTTCAGGCCGCGCTTGCGACCAGTCGTTGGCGCGTCCGGTGACGTGCTTCCAGGCCGCTTCCGGCGTCAGATCCAGCGGCGCCGTCATGAAGCGGCGACAGCGTTCCTGGGCATGCAGCAGGCAAGCTGCGGTGACGTTCTGTTGCAGTTTGGTCAGTGCTGGACGCAGCGCTGGCGGCACCATCACTTCGTCATACCAAGTGACGATGTCATCGCAGGTGTCATGTTCCGAACCCATGAACCAGCTATCTTCGGGAATGTCGATGCCGCGTGGACGCAGCAGGGCGCGCACCTCGGGCCGATTTGCCATCGCCGATACCAGGCGTGCGTTGGGGCCGGAAAAGCGGCCGGCGCAGGCGCCGCAGTTGTAGGCCGAGCCATGCGGATTGTTCTGGCTGTGCGAAGCATGGCCGACGATCACCACCAGCGTCGAGAAGCCGTCGGTCAGGCCGATATTGCGCAACAGGGTTTGCACCCGGTCGGCCTGCTCCAGATCAGTGAAACCAAGCCGGCGCGCCTCCGGTGTGCCGACCGGGCTGTCGTCGGCTGCGTTGATCGCGATGCGGGTTGCGACCGGCAGATCAAAGCCGGTGCGCAAACGCTGCACCAGACGGCCGATTGCGCCCGGCGCAAATGCTTTGCCGGCCAGTAAAGCCAGCGTCGCCGGGGCGGCGGCCAGGCTGACCAACAATGGCGACCACAAGCCCAGTCGGCTGCCTTGATGCAGGCGCGCCTTCCAGGCCAGACGCTGGTTGCGTCGACGCACATGCTTGGCATATACGGCTTCGCCGGCGTCTCCGGGGCGCGGCAGTTCGCGCACCTCATGCACCGGCACCACCACGCTGGGCACCACCGGACACAGCGCCACCGCATGCGGGTCGTCGAGACCGCGCCAGGCATGCGGCACGTTGAAGTGGGCCGCCGCGCCCAGGGTTTCCAGCTCGGGCGCGATTTCTTCCAGATGCCGGCGCAGACCTTCCTCGCGGTCATCCATGCACAGCACCAGTTGCGCGGCGGGCCGACCATGTCGCGTTTTCCAGGCGCCACGGCCGCTATTGGCGGCGAGCGCGCCGAGTATCTGTTGGCGATAGTGGCGCTCGTAAGCTTGCAGCCAGACCCAACCCATCCGCGCGGGGGTCAGTTCGGCAACCGCCGCGAGCAGCGCCTGCGCCAGATCCGGGCCGCCGGCGCTCAACCTGGCGGCGTTCAGGCCAAGATACTGGCAGAGCAGGAAAAGCGGCCACTGCTGCCTGTTCTGTCCAGCCGCACCGGCTTCGCCGGCCAGCAAGGAGGCCACCGGCAACCAGTCGGCATCGTCTTCTTCAGCCGTGCGATTGGTCGCTTCGCGCACCAGACGATGGCCTTGCTCCTGCAGCCATTCCGGCACGCAGTTGGCTGCTTGTTCGGCAAACAAATGCAAGCGGACCAGGAACTCCGCCGGATGCCGGTGCAGGTAGCCGCGCAGACCATGCAGGCTGGCTTCGGATTTGAAATGCTGGCCGGCGAAACGTTGCGCATGGATGTGCTCCAGCACCAGACGCACGGCGAGGTAATCGGCCATCGCCACCGGCGTACTCGGTTGCGAAGAGTCGCCCTCGTAGCCGGGGTGTTCATGCCGCCAGAGGAACATGCCGGACCAGCCCGGCAGCTCTTTTGCCAGTTGTTCCAGATAATCGGCGCGCCGGCTGTCCGGCACGCCAATCAGATGCAGCTCCTGCGTGATGCATTCAGTAGCAGAGTCCGTCGCAAAACCGGGCAGCCGATCGAGCACCTGATCCCAGCCCGGCAGATCGCAGAATTGGAAATGCGGGTCGCGCCGGGCGCTGTCCAGCCAGGCGGCATAGAAGCCGTGCGGACGCTGTGGGTTATGCCAGGCCGCCATGCCCTGATCCAGATGCGCCGCCAGATGGCGAATCAGATACGGGCGCAGATCCTGCATCAGGTCGCGTCCGGTCAGGCGCAGCAACAGGCCGCGCAAGCTCAGCGTGTGGCCGAACTGGCTGAGCAACAGGCTCAGCGCGTGCTCGGCAGCCTGCTTGATCAGGTGCCGGCGCCAAAGTTCGGCGGCTTCCGCCGAAGCATGTATTGGCGGCTCGGTGTCATTTCCTGGTTGCGGTTGTTGCGGTGGCGCCAGTGCCTCGCTGCAGGCTTGCCAGAGCGCCGCCAGGCTCGCCCCCTCGCTGTCCTGATTCGCCAGCAAACGGCTTTTCGCGTCGCTTGAAATATCCGCCTGGCACCGCTCCAGCACGGCCATTTCCCCGATCCGCCAGTTCAATATCGTGGTTGGCAGCGGCGTTAGATCGAAGCGCAACGCGGCCAGCAGCACATCGCGTCGGGCGATGTCGCCGGGCAGTGTGTCATCCGCGCGCAGTTCCGGGGTTTCGTCGAGGACGGCGTTGAGATCGGCCAGATCGATACGGCCTTGGCGGAAGTAGGCGCGGAAGCTTGCCGGCGACTGGAAGCCGTGGTTGCCGGTAGCTGCTTCCGCTGCCGCCAGTGCATCGCGGAAGTGCAGGTGCTGGAAGCCGTGCAGGGTGTTGTGATGCACGAAATCCTTGATCGGGGCTTGCGCCGGCAGCACCTGTTCCAGCCGATGCAGCAGGTCATGCAGCCAGGTGGCGTGATTGTCGTGGTGCGCGCTCATGAAGTGAATCCGCCGGCATACAGGTGGACCGTTGCCGCGATCAGTTCGAGCAAGGGGGCGGGATAAAAGCCGAAAATCAGGGAGCCGCTGGTGAGCACGGCGGCGGCGGTGAATTCGCCGCGAGTCAGGTCGGGTAGATGCTGCATGTGGGTCGAGACCGGGCCGGTAAACAAGCGTCCGATGGTACGCACCGAATAGGCGGCGCTGATCACCACGGTGAGCGACAGCAACACCACCCAGGCGCCCCAGCGTTCAAAGCCGCCGATCAGCACATGCAGTTCCGCCACAAAGCCGGCGGTACCGGGCATGCCGACCGCCGCGATAAACGCAAGGATGGTAAAGAAGGCGAAGCGCGGCATCACTTTGACCAGCGAGGCGTAATCGGCCAGTTCACGCGTATGCGTGCGTTCGTAAAGCAAGCCGATGAGCAGGAACAAGGCGCCGGCGACCAGACCATGCGCCACCATCTGCATCACCGCGCCGGTAAAACCGGCGGTATTGAGCGCGGCCAGGCCGAGCAGCACGACACCCATGTGCGACACCGACGAATACGCCACCATCGCCTTCAGATCACTTTGCCGCCAGGCCAGCACGCCGCCATAGACGATGCTGATCAGCGCCAGCGCCATCAGCACGCCTTGCAACGCCACCGCCGCCGCCGGCAGCGTATCGACCGCCCGGATCAGGCCGTAGGAACCCATTTTCAACAAAATACCGGACAGCAGGATCGATACCGGGCTGGGCGCTTCGACGTGCGCCAGCGGCAGCCAGCCATGCAGCGGGAAGATCGGCATCTTGACCCCGAAGCCGATCAGCAAGCCGAGGAAGAGGCCAACCTGAGTCGCTTCCGGCAGCAGATGGGCGCCTTCGCGGATCAACGCCATGTCGAAGGAATGGCCGGGCGCGGCGTCATACAACATCAACAGCGCGATCAGCATGAACACCGAGCCACCCATGGTGTAGAGCACAAAATTGAGTGCCGCGCGACTGCGGTTCTTGCCGCCGTAGCGGTCGATCAGAAAGAACAGCGGCAACAGGGTGAGTTCCCAGAAGACGTAGAACAACGACCAGTCGCGCGCCATGAACACACCCAGCATCGCCGCTTCCAGCAGCAGGATCAGGATGTAATAACCCTTCGGCTTGTCCTTGATGCCGGACGAGGCGAGCACCGCGATGAACGCCAGCAGGGTCGCCAACCAGACCATTGGCAACGAGATGCCATCAACACCCAGCGAGAAGTCGCTGCCCAGACGTGGGTTCCAGACATGGCTCTCAAAAATCTGCACCCCGGCGACGCTGGGGTCGAACACGCTCGCCAGCCAAAGTGACCAACCGAGGGTGACGGCGGCCACCCCGATCGCAACGCGACGGATCAGCAGCCCGGACCTTCCGGGTAGCAAGACGAGCAGCAGGGCGCCGAACAACGGCAGAAGGAGGAGCGTTCTCAGCACGATGAGTTGATTTGTAGTGGATAGTGAAGGTCATCAACGGGCTCGGGCGAACGCGCTGGGATGGCATGTCCGTTCAGGTGGAGGCCGGCTTCAAGGCACAAAATAAGTCGTCTTTCGCAGTATCGCCCAGGCGTTCGTAGATTGCCGCGATGGCCTGGTCTTCGGTGGCGAAAATATTGCTCTGGGTGATCGCCTCGAACAGGCCGGTGGCGCGCATCACGTCGAGCACCTGCTTTTTAAGGCCGGAGAACACCAGCGTGATACCGGCATCCTGCAGGCGCGTCACCAAGTGATGAATGACTTCCTCGCCGGACGCGTCGAGCTGGTTGATGCCATCGCCGACGACCAGGAAATAACGCGCTTTCGGATGATCCGCCAGCGCCGACAGGACGGTGTCCTCAAAGTAGGACACGTTGGCAAAGTAGAGCTGGCCATCGAAACGCATCGCCACCACATGCTCGCTGATCGGAATGTCGGGATTGACCTTGATGTCGCGCAGCGTGCCATCCTTGAAACGGCCGAGTTGCGCCACCCGCGGCTTCATCGTGCGCATCAGGAACAGAATCAACGCCAGACCGGCGCCGACCATGATGCCGTTGTCCAGGTGCGGCGCGAACGCCATGGTGGCGAAGAAAGTGACGATGGAGGCCGCGCCGTCATGCTTGTTGGCCTGCCAGGCGTGCTTCACCGCTTGCACGTTCACCAGACCGATCACCGCCATGATGATGATCGCCGCCAGCACCGCCTGCGGCAGGTGGTACAGCAGCGGCGTCAGGAACAGCAAGGTGATCAGCACGAACACCGCGGTGTAGACCGAACTCATGCCGGTCTTGGCGCCGGAGTCCTGGTTCACCGCCGAGCGCGAAAACGAACCCGATACCGGAAACGATTGCGAGAAGGAGCCGACGATATTGGCCAGACCCTGGCCGATCAATTCCTGATTCGGGTCGAGACGCTGCTTGGTTTTGGCGGCGATCGCCTTGGCGATGGAGATCGCCTCCATGAAGCCGACCAGTGAAATCACCAGCGCGGCGGACAGCAGCGAAGCCAGCTTCTCCATATCGAAATGCGGCATGGCCAGGCTCGGCGCGCCTTCCGGAATGCTGCCCACCACTTCGCCACCACCGGCCAGCTTGACTTCGCCCTTGGCGATCTTGGCAATCTTCCAGGTCTCGCCATCGGTCTTCACACCGGCGGGCGCATTGCCTTTGGCATGCAAAGCGCCGAGCTTTCCATCCGCCAGAACTTCGCGCTCGAATCTCAGTTTGCGCAATTCCTTCAGGCGATTGCCATTGCTTTCTTCCAGCGCCTTGGCCTGGGAACGGAGCAGGTCGGACTGGTAATGCAGCGCCAGAATAAACGGCTCATTACGCGGCGTCTGGCGTTCCAGTTGCTTGGCTTCCGCCTCGTTCTCCAGCGCATTCTGACTCACCGTCGCCAGCTCCTTTTCCGCTTCCTCATACTCCAGCAGCATCGAGGCAATCTGCGGATTGGCCACTTCATCGATTGGCAACGTCACCTTCTTCTCGAAGTCGATGGCATACGAAATCACCGTGGTCAGCACCACCGCGATCAGCACGCCGGGAAGCTTGGGCTTGAATTTCTTGATGCCATACATGATCGCGATGGCCGCCACGCCCATTGCCAGGGTAGGCAGATGGGTGTCGCCGATCTGCTTGAAGACACCGACGATGTCGTTGATGAAATGTTCGCTGCGCCCCATCGGCACGCCGAACAGCTTCGACACCTGCGACAACGCGATGATGATCGCCGCCGCATTGGTGAAACCGACAATCACCGGATGCGACAGGAAGTTGACGATGACGCCCAGCTTGAACACGCCCAATGCCAATTGAATGATGCCGACCAACAGCGCCAGCATGATCGCCAGCGCGACGAAGGCCTCGGAACCGGGTGCCGCCAGCGTCGCCAGACTGGACGCGGTCAACAACGAAACCACCGCCACCGGGCCGGTGCCCAACTGGTTCGACGAACCCCACAACGCCGCCACTGCGACCGGCAAAAACGCCGCGTACAAACCGTAATACGCCGGCAGGCCGGCCAACTGCGCATACGCCATCGACTGCGGAATCAACACCAGCGCGACAGTGATGCCAGCCATGAAGTCGGCCCTGATGGCTTCGCCGCCCATCGGGAACCAACGCAGAAAGGGAAGGAAACGTGCGAGTTTTTGCATGACTTGACTACTTTTCTTCAGGTAAATCAGGGGAATCGGAGGCCGCCACCAGCGGACATTCCAGTTTGCTCCAGGGGTCGACATGACCTTCGCCAGCCCAGGCGGCAGGGCGACCGACGACGACGGAGGTAACGCATTCGTGCCGCCGCGCGTGCTCGACCACATGTTTCGCACTCAGCCCCGGCGCCGGCGTCAGCCGACAATCGACGCCGTCTTGCTCCAACGCGGCCAGACGCGCTTCGATCTCGGCCCAATCCGGACGCGTCGGATCGGCCAGCACTTCGAGTTCCGCCTGCATGCGACGGCACAGCGATGCGCCCACTTTCAGCAGGCGCTCCACCGGTGAGACCGGGCGCAGGGCGACGACGATGCGGCGTTTCATTTCAGTTTGATTTTATTCGGATGGAATCAACGGATGCAGCGAAACCGATGCAGCAGGTGGCTCAAGCCGAAGCGAAGCAGCAACTCAAAATCTGCCCAACGCGCGGCACACCAGTTCGACGCATTGCCCCAAATATCGGCGGCCTTGACGACGCCGTCGGTTTCAAAATCCCAACCCAATCCCTTGGCAGATTGAAGACGTTCGGCAAGGTAGGTTTGGTGTGGCATGGCACGCATGGCGACAGCGGTTTGATCAAGACCTGTTGCCTAAAGCAGCAAGCGTGCCAACTGCTTGTCATTCCCAACCCATTGAAGTAACGAGGTTATTACACACCAAGGCGCGCCCATGCATTTCACTTTGCAACACCACTGTTACACTTCACCCCCATGCGATCCCTGCAAGCCAAAATTGTTTTCGTCTATCTCGCCCTCGCCATTCTGATTATCGGCCTGTCGGCGGTAGCGCTGATCGAGCTTGATCGCATCGCGGATAAAGCCCGCGAAGGCAGCAAAGTCGGTGAACTGGCCGATGCGACGCTGGAAATGCGTCGCTTCGAGAAAAATCACTTTCTCTACCATCAAGCCAGCGATCTTGCCGAACACGCGCGCTTTGCCGCCCGCGCCGGTGAACTGTTGCAGCGCGATGCCGACACCATCGACGCGCTGGCCGGAACCCGTGCCGCGTCGGCGCTGGAGAGGGATCTGGCGCGCTATACATCAGCCATGGCGGCCTATGCCGAAGCCCCCGCCGACGAAGCACTGGCCGCCGCCGCGCGCGCACTCGGAAATCGGGTGGTGACGATGGGCGAGCGCCTGGCGATGCTGGAACGCCAGTCACTGAATGCCGCCCTGAACGTGCATCAACGCAACCTGCTGGTCTCGTTGATGGTGGTTGCCGTGCTGCTGGTGCTCACCGGCATCCTGTTGGCGCGCCAGGTCACGCGTCCGCTGCAGGCCATGGAAACCCGCATGGAAGCCGTCGCCAGCGGCCAGCTAACGCGACTGGCGCTGGACAGCCCGGAGCGCGAATTCGTCTCGCTCGCCGAAGCCTTCAACCATGTCCTCGACGAACTCGAACGCCGCCAGCACACCCTGGTGCGCGCCGAAAAGCTGGCTTCGCTCGGCACCCTGCTGTCCGGCGTGGCGCATGAGCTGAACAACCCGCTGTCGAACATTTCATCGTCGGCGCAGATATTGAAAGAGGATTTGCCCCCTCCCCCCTCCGAGGAGGGTCGGGGAGAGGGAACAACGGTCGATCAGGCGACCCTCTTCCACCGTCAACTCATCGAAGACATCGACAGCGAAACCCTGCGCGCTCGCCGCATCGTGCGCGCTTTGCTCGACTACGCTGGCGACCAGGAATTCAAACCCGCGCCGGTGCAGGTTTCCGATCTGGTGGAAGAGACCCTGCGTTTTCTCAAATCGAAACACCAGCCCGGCATCAAGGTCCGCGTTGATATCCCGGCCAATCTGACCGTGTTGGGCGACCGTCCACGCCTGCAGCAGGTGCTGCTCAACCTGATCATCAATGCTTACGATGCCATGCAAAGCGACGGCGAACTGTCGATTACCGCCCGTGCCGGCATCGTTGGCAAAAACGATGGCTTTGTGGCTGCCGCCGGTCAATGTCGCCCCGGCCATGCAATCATCGACTTGACCCTGGCCGACAGCGGCCCCGGCATTCCGCCCGAGTTGTTGCAAAAGGTGTTCGACCCCTTCTTCACCACCAAGGCGGTCGGACAAGGCAGCGGCCTGGGTTTGTTCATCAGCCACGAAATCATCGAAGAACATGGCGGCTGCATCAGCGTCACCAACCGCACGGAAGGCGGCGCGGAATTCCGCATCCGGCTTCCAAGCGCGCAGGGTGCGCCATGAGCACCATCAACCCCACCCCGGTGCGCGCGACGCACCCTACCGTCTTCAAATGACTGAGCCTATGACCAACCGCCTCCTGCTAGTTGACGACGAACGCATCGCGCTGCGCAACCTGGAACATGTCCTGACCAAGGAGGGCTACCAGATCACTGCCACGCAAAGCGGCAGCCATGCCCTCGAACTGCTCGACACGCAACCGTTCGACCTGTTGCTGACCGACCTGAAGATGGACAAGGTCGATGGCATGCAACTGCTGCGCCGCTGCAAGTCGCAGCACCCCGACACCGAAGTCATCATGATCACCGGATTCGCCACGCTGGAAACCGCAGTGGAAGCGATGAAGGAAGGCGCATTCCACTACATCGCCAAGCCGTTCCGACTGGATGAAGTGCGTCAGACCGTGGCCGAAGCGCTGGAAAAAATCCGCCTGAAACGCGAAAACCGCGCGCTGCGGGCTCAGCTTGACGCCTTTGCAGGCCGCACGCGCGTCATCAGCCGTGACGGCGGCATGCAGAAACTGCTCGACATGGCGCGCCAGATCGCCCCCACCGGCTGCAACGTGTTGATCACCGGCGAATCCGGCACCGGCAAGGAGCTTTTCGCGCGCACCTTGCATGAACACAGCGGTCGCGGCGTCGGCAACGATGGCGGGCCGTTTCTGGCGGTGAACTGCGGCGCCTTCAACGAAGAACTGCTGGCCAACGAATTGTTCGGCCACGAAAAGGGGGCTTTTACCGGCGCCGTCGGCAAGACCGGCCTGCTTGCCGCCGCCCACGGCGGCACCCTGTTTCTCGACGAAGTCACCGAGATGACCCTGGCCATGCAGGTCAAACTGCTGCGTGTCATCCAGGAAAAGGAAATGCTGCCGGTGGGTGGCACCAAACCACTGAAAATCGATATCCGTTTTATCGCCGCCAGCAACCGCAACATGAAAGACTGGGTGGCCGATGGCCGTTTCCGGCAAGACCTCTACTTCCGCCTCAACGTCGTCAACCTGCACATCCCGCCGTTGTCGCAACGGCGCGAAGACATCCCGTTGCTGGCGCAGCATTTCCTCGACCGCGCCGCGCCGGTGATGGGCAAGCCGGTACGCGGCATTTCGGAAGAAGCCCTGGCGCTGCTGAAAGCTTATGACTTCCCCGGCAACGTGCGCGAACTGGAAAACATCATTGAACGCGGCGTCGCGCTCTGCCTGGGTGACAGCCTGGAAGCCGCCCACCTGCCCGACGACCTGCGCGATCTCAGCATCCGCGCCTTCCGCCGTCGCGACGGCAAGGTCATTCCGCTGGAAGAACAGGAACGTGACTACATCCTCTGGGTGTTGGAAGAAGCCCACGGCAACCAGACCCTGGCTGCGCAGATGCTGGGAATTGATCGGGTTTCGCTGTGGCGAAAATTGAAGAAGTATGGCGAGGATCGGGGCTGACTCAGTTGCCTGACTCAGTTGCCTGATTCAAGCAACTGAATCAGGCACCGCTGCAGCGTTTTTCGCCTTCCTGTTACGCTTCGTTTTCCAACCCATAGGAGTTCTCAAACCATGCGTGCCCATTTCATGCTTTCCCTTCTCGCGACTTGCCTGCTTGCTTGTTCCGCTCTGATTTCTGCCGCGCCCGCGTCGGCCGCAGCGACTTCAGATTCCCTTACCGTCAAAGGCATCGTGCTGGAAGTTCGGGATGCGCAGAGCTACACCTACCTCCGACTGAAAACCAAAGACGGGGATACCTGGGCTGCGGTCAATCGGGCGCGGGTGAATCCTGGCGCCGAGGTGACGATCGAGAAGGCCATGCTGATGCATGACTTCGAGAGCAAAGCCATGCAGAGAACGTTCAAGAAAATCATCTTCGGCAATCTGGCGAGCAGCAACGCCGCCGCATCAGGCGCCGGCATGGACATGAAGACCGCGCACAAAGGCGTCGCCAGCGCACCGCAAAATCAGGTGGTGCAGGTGGCCAAGGCCAGCGGCGCGAATGCCCGGACGGTGGCTGAAATCCACGCCAAGGTCGGCGCGCTGAAAGACAAGCCAGTGCTGTTGCGCGCCAAGGTGGTGAAGTACAACGCCGGCATCATGGGCAAAAACTGGCTGCATCTGCGCGATGGCACCGGTTCCGATGCCGACAGCAGCAACGACATTCTGGTGACCACCTCGCAAACCGCAAAGGTGTCGGATGTGGTGACGGTGAAAGGCATCGTTAGAACCGACAAGGATTTCGGCGCCGGCTATGTCTACAAGGTGCTGATCGAAGATGCGACCTTGCAGCTTTGATTTCACCTGAACAGTGATTCGGCAAGGTGCGCATGGCGCACCCTACGCAATCAAGTAAGGTGCGCCATGCGCACCTTGCCGTATTACTTCTCCCGATTTCAAACGCAAGACAGGAGACTTCTCGCCTTGATATTGCGCGCCAATAACGCGCCGGTGAACGGCAAGATCAGCGCCAACCACATCAACGGGTTCTGACCCAACAAAGCGGAATACCGGATTTTCCCCGATTTTTTCAGATGTT
>Ga0105047_10015111_pt1 | contig 12176 bp, 10 predicted proteins | sample MAT04_FD_78384 | JGI IMG/M metagenome (GOLD analysis project Ga0105047, IMG submission 78384) | Freshwater microbial communities from Lake Fryxell liftoff mats and glacier meltwater in Antarctica - MAT-04 (megahit assembly) | ecosystem: Environmental > Aquatic > Freshwater > Ice > Liftoff... | reverse complement strand
TTTACCCCTAAATCCCCTAAAGGGGACTTCGGCAAAATGCTGATTTTTAACACTTCCCCTTCAGGGGTCGGGGTAAAGAAGGGTTGAAAATCAGCATTTTCCGACTTTTCGGAGTGGACTCAACTTTACTTATTAAAGGAGTAAGACGTATGTCTCTTTTTACGCACAGGTAATCGCAATGAACTATTTGGATTTATTGATGTTATTCAGACTATTTACTGCTTGTTAATAGTTTCAGGGGGGTAACTTTGTTCGTTTTCAGCGTATTAAAAAAGAATCAACATGATGAAGTTTATATTTCTGGTTTTCCTGGTATGCAATGGTGTTTTCTTAAATACCACGAAAGCCCAGGTTTCCGGATGTACTGATCCACAGGCAACCAATTATAACTTACGAGCCACAATTAATGATGGCAGTTGCAAGTATAACCCGGCTTCTGTTGCTCCTTCAGCCAGCTTAAAACTTACAGGCGATCTGACCGAAACTTCAGGACTTATAAAATGGAATAATTATATCTGGTCATTCAATGATAGTTACGACATAAATATATATGCCTTAGATTCTCTGAATGGCAATTTGATTCAGACTTATCCGTTAAGCGGCACCAAAAATATGGATTGGGAAGAGATTTCGCAGGATGAAAACTTCGTTTATATCGGTGATTTTGGCAACAATGCAAGCGGTAACCGGACAGACCTGAGAATTTTGCGGGTTGATAAAAATTCAATACTTGCCAATTCACCGCTTACCGATACAATCAGTTTTACATATCCGGACCAAACCAACTTTTCACCCACAGGATCAAATAATACTGATTTTGATTGTGAGGCATTTAGTGTAACAACAGACAGTATTTACCTTTTTACAAAACAATGGGTAAGTCAGAAAACAAGCGTGTATTCATTGCCAAAAATTGCTGGTTCTTATGTTGCAAAGTTAAAATCCACCTTTGATGTGCAGGGATTGATAACAGGGGCTACTTACCTTGATTCAAAAAAACTGGTTGTTTTATGCGGTTACAGCAAATCACTGCAACCCTTTGTTTACCTGCTTTACGACTTTCATGGAACTGATTATTTTAGAGGTAATAAACGAAAAGTTGAGGTTTCACTGCCTTTACACCAGGTAGAAGGAATTGCGACATCCAACGGATTGAAATACTATATCTCAAATGAAAAATTTATTCAACAACCTTTTAATATTCCGCAAAAACTTCATATTCTCGATTTAAGCAATTTATTAGGTAACTATATCAATAATCTGTATAATTCGGACGAAACCCTGACACAGGAGAATGATCTCTTATTCCCGAATCCAGCCGGCGATTTCATTTCTGTTAAAACCAGAAAAATAAGTTTCCCTGCTGACTATCTTATTATAAATCAATCAAATCAGATAGTATCAGCAGGAAAATTAAGAACAGAAAACCAACAGATTAACATTTCTGATTTATCCGTTGGCATGTATGTTTTAAAAATAGGCGGACATAACAACCAGTCATTTAAGGTGATAAAAAGATAATTCTGGTTATTCGATGTTTATTCGAAGGTCATTGGTCGCTTCACTCCTGGGTTACGATGATTGTCATTTTATAGCTAATTGTGATGATCCACGACTAATTTGAGACCATTCGTGAATCATTTATGCGAATTTGTGGACAATAAATAGAGCCTGCTGAAAAACTAAGCTATTCTGTTTCAATTTTATATTCCGGTGCGCTGCACCTTGTATTTTATTTGTTTTGCTCATTACTATAACTATTTCGCCACTCTGTGGCTATGTCTAAGGTGCAGCGCACCGGAATATTTATAGAAAATCATCAAGATCCCTGCTAAGGTGCAGCGCACTGAAATAGTAAGTGCAAGCATTTTATTGATTTCGATTAATAATCCTTGCATTTATTCAACCAGAGATAATTGTAATATATTGATAAACTAGTATGTACATAATTTTCAGCAACTCCTAAATAAATCAGGAACACGAACATCCGCAACCACAGCCTTCCGGTTTATTGCCGGTAACCGTTATGCTGAAAATGCCGGTTTCGCCGGTTTTAAATTTTCCAAGATCGTCGGCTGACATGTAATTGAGGAGCAAATCATCCGGAATTTCAATCTTCTTTTCTTTTTTCACATCCACATCAGCAAATCCTGCATCTTTTATAATTTCGAGATATTCAGCTTTTGGCAAGGCACCCGAAACGCAACCTGCATACATGTCGGCATCTTCCTTCAACCCTTTTGGCAATTCGCCCATCAGAACCACATCCGAAATACAGAAATGGCCGCCTTGTTTCAACACCCTGAATATTTCGTTGAAAGCTCTGGGTTTGTCAGGAACCAGATTTAGTACGCAATTACTGATAACCACATCCACAACGCCCCATTTTACAGGAATGTTTTCAATATCGCCTTGTATAAAGTCAACATTGGTGAATCCCAGTTTACTGGCATTTTCGCGGGCTTTTTTAATCATGGCATCGGTAAAATCAATACCAGCCACATAACCGCTTTCGCCAACCAGTGCGCGGGCTACAAAACAATCGTTACCGGCACCTGAGCCCAGATCGAGAACTGTGTTACCTGGTTGAATACCTGCATATTCGGTTGGAAGTCCGCATCCCAGGCCAAGATCGGCATCGGGAGCATATCCCTCAAGTTTATCATAGCTTTCGCTGAAAATTGAATAATCCACTACTGAACCGCAGGAAACAGCTCTGCAGCAAGGAGGTGCATTCTGCTCTTTGGTTTGTTTGGCAATTTCACCATATTTATCTATAATGATTTGTTTAATATCTTCCATGACAATTTCTATTTTGAGTTATCAATTATTTTTTTAGCAATCATCACGGCATCGGCAACATACTTCCGGCAATTGGTTTGAAAAAGGTTTTTCGCAACAATAAATTCATATTCCGCTTCATCTCTCATATCCAGGTTTTCCAATAAATTCCGGCATGAGGTTGATCCATTCAGCTTTGTAAATTCTTCGAAAAGCGCCACGGTCATATCGTAAGTCTGTTGCTTTTTCTCATCCTCTTCGTTAATGCCTTTTCCGAACCTAAGCCCAAGCGCCATCGCTGCTCCTGTAACAGCACCACATGTGAGTTGTTGCCTACCCATACCACCGCCAAAGGCACAGGCAACCCGAAGGGATTCGTCTTCGGATAAGCCTGACTCATCGGAGAAAGCCGCCAAAACCGATTGTGAACAATTAAATTTACTATCGAAATATTCCAGTGCTTTTTCTGAACGTTCCATGATTACTATTTGAAAATGTTCATTATTCCGTTGATTATTCACTTACTACCGACAACAGGTTTTTGATTTTTCCAGTTTAGCTATAAAATCTTTAAGTGTGCTGATAATTTCGTCCAGTCCGGCTGCATTAATGCAATATTTAACTTTCGCACCATTAACCGTACCCTGGATTAGGTTACAATCTTTCAGTTCATGCAGATGCTGACCCACGGTGGTGCGGCTCAGTGGGAGTCCTTCGGTAATATCGCCGGTGATACAGGTTCCGGTTTCTATCAGGAAATTGATTATAGCGAGACGTGCAGGGTGAGATAAAGCCTTGAAATAAACAGCAGCCTGTTGGAGCGATTCGTCAAATAATTCTGTTTTGGCCATCCTTTCACTTCTGATTTATGATGCAAATTTACGGCATATTTTTTATGACGTCTAAATACGGCATAATATTTTTAAAATAAGTCAATACATGAATGACATTTATTATAGCTAGAAATACAATTACGGAAAGGCACACATTTCCGTAGTCTGGAAGTGGCTAAGATGAAGCAAATCCATTTTTGACGTTTGAGGCTAGAAAAGTGGTGGCTTGGGTGGTTGTCCGTTGTCAATTAATCGCGCCCTGGCAGTAAGGCTTACGGCTATCAATTGTTAATTCATCCGCCGTTTTTTATGGCCTTTATTAATGCTGGTGCCATGTTAGTTTTCTATTTTTCTTATCAAAAATTAAGCGAATCTGTTCGGGGTTATATTTTTGCCAAATATCATGTCCGGTATTGTATTCAAAAGGCTCAGAAAATTTGAATTCAATTGAATTTTCATTGCCAATAATTAGGATTTTTTCTATTGGATATATTTTTGAATCACATGCATCACAACAACTTTGAATTGGTATTGCACCAATTTTAGATATTTTTTTGTCTATGAAATAGAAAAGATGTATTTCAGAATTATATTCATTTTCTGTAATCCACATTATTACATAGTCTGGGTACACTAATGATTCGAAGACTCTTAATTCTATTGAATAGGGTATAAAATCCATTGTATCTACTGTTGATTTATCAGTATTTGAATTTTTATCAGGATAAAAATTCAAATACTGATAAATCAGATCATTAGATGCATTAGATGAAATTCCACAACCATCAATTTTAATAATTTTGTTTGCTTCCTGATTATATTTTTCTAATCTGATTTGTTGGTAAGGAACTTGTCCATGTATAATCCAACTATAAAAAAGAAAAACAAATAGTAAGGCTTTTTTAATTTCCACAATTTATGTTTATATGGTTGTTGGGCATTAACACACAATGGCTTTATATGTATTGTCGAGCGCGTTGTCTTTGTGCAGGCATAGTGATAAAAAGATATGAACCTTTACACCCCCAGCCAGTTTAAAGCCGCCTCGTGAGTACTGAAAATTTCAATGATAAAAGGATATTTGTTTTTAATATTCTGACCGAACATAGTTGAAAAAGCTACCTGTTGCGGTGTGGCAGTAAGCATCGCAAACTTTTTATTTTTTTTAACTCCTGGCATAGCCGAAAATATTTCGAGTAAACCCGGAATATCATTTTTTTCTATCGTAAACAAAGCCAGCCGTAAATCAACCAATACCGAATAATCCGGATTATATTCCCTGCTGCTCCAAATCAGGCTTAATTCCGATCGTAGTACAGTTTGATTTATTTCCCCGGTCATCGTAGTAAATCCGATTCGCAACGAATGATCGCAGGCATATTGAACCCTGGTAACGGGTATTTTTGGAGTAACTGAATCCATATTTTCGTTGGATGGCAATGTAAAATGGAAAGTACTTCCTTTACCTTTATCACTTTCGAGCCATATTTTGCCGTTATTCCGTTCTACAAGGTCTTTACAAAGCAATAACCCAAATCCGGTACCCTTCTCGCCTTCGGTGCCGGCAGATGAACGCAGTGCATCAACCCGGAATAATTTCTTTTGTTTTTCCATTGAAATTCCAACTCCGTTATCAGATACTGAAATCTTAACGAAATCATTATTTTGCTCAGCCATAATAGTAATTGTACCTTGATGTTGTGTAAACTTAATTGCGTTGCTTAAGAGGTTCCGTACAACCGTTTGAATAGCAAACTTATCAGCGTATGCCATAAATACTTTATCAATATCATGATGGATTTCGATTTGCTTACGTTCAGCCTCCGAAATCAGCAAAACCATGGTTTCGGAAACAACTTCCGACAATTGGAATAATTCCTTATCCCTTTCGCCTCTTCCCATTTGAATGGCCGACCACGCAAGCAAATCATTAAAAAGCTGAAATGTTTGTGAGGCAGATTTGTTGAGCGTGCTGATTATTTCGAGCAACTCCGTTTCATTAAAATCATTTATATTTTCGGCCAGAAGTTCAGAAAGGTTCATCATCGAACCTAACGGGCTTCGCAAATCATGTGCCAGTATTGAAAAGAGTTTATCTTTATCCCTGTTCAGCAGAGCAAGATCCTGATTGCTACGGGCCAGATGTTCTTCAGCCTTTTCCCTTTCCTTCATCTCATCATGAAGTTCGATAATAGCTTTGCTTAATTCAGCAGTACGCTTCTCAACTTTACTTTCGAGCTGAGCATTAATTTCCCGCATCTCCTTGGTTAATCGTATGTTATCAATAATAACCATATATTGATGTACAATAAAAAGTATTATAATAAATGCAACAAGCGCTAGCACACCATGAAACATCTCAAAAGCCTGGTTAAAAGCAAACCCCATCAACAGCCCTATTGCCACCACCAGAAAAACCCCCGGTACAAAAACTATCCAGTTTCCTGATTTGAAAGCCGTTGGTTTTTTCACGGCATCGGGTTCGCGCCTCCTTATGAGTTTAAAGCCCTTTAATCCGGCTAGCAAAACAAACGCATAAAACGCATAATATCCCAAATCAAAAAGATACTCTCCGGGTAATGCTTCATAAATAGAGCTAATAAGATAATACACATCACTAAAAAAGAGACACGTGGCTCCTATAAAAAACAGGTCTAACACCTTTTGGAAATTTTTCAGAGGATAGGCAAAATACAATATTATTATAATCCAGATTAAAATAATATCCAAAACAGGATACACAAAAACCATCAATAAAGTAAGCAGATCAAAGCTTAATTCAGGTTCTCCGCGCTTTAACAATACGATTGCAAATAAAACTGTAGCGGATAATACCAATATGCTGATTTCAATAAATACCATATTCCGCCTTTGCGATGCAGGAAGTGAACCGGGAATAGTTAATACGGCAACAATTAATAAAAGTGATGCAGCAATATAAAACAGGTCGGTTGGCGAAATAAAAGGATCGACTTGTATGCATTTCAGGTATAGATATAATATATCACCCAAAGCCCATGCCATCATGGCAAGACATATCCATAATAAAGTGCGGCTGAATATGAAATTATTTTTTTTCGACAGCACGAAAATGAAGGATACAAATACGGTTATTGATATCGAAAAAATAGCAACCAGGGCAGCATTTAAAATTTCCAATGAATCCAATGAAAACGCCATCAGATTAATTAACACACTTATGGCAGCAAATACAATACTGGCAGCTATAATGTGTGCTGGTTTTGTGCGGTTCAGAAATGATAACAAAGTCATAGAAGTATTAAAAGAGTTGAATGAGTGTAATTTAAGACTACAATGGTGGAAGATAAAATATTACCAATTCCGCACCTGATTTTGAAAACAAAAAGCGGAGTGCATAGAAAGTCTTGAATTTTCTACCTCAAAAATACAAAGAAACCATTTACAATCAACAATTAAGAGTTTTGATATCATTACTTCTGATTATACATGTACTTTTACATGGAAATTCACACCCATTTAAAACAAAGACATAATGGAAAGTTTCTTCGAAGGAAAAGCGATACAATCAAATGGAATATACAATCTTTCGCCTCAACAAGCGTATAAACTTTGCCTGGAAGGTGCTGTAATTGTTGATGTTAGGGAAGAATACCTTAACCGGTTTAAGATATTTGATGTAAACGGGCTTATATTTTGTCCGAAGAAAAAATTACCCGAACTTATCGCGGATCTGCCACTTAACAAACCACTTATAATTGCCGATGCAAGCGGAATTCATAGCCCTGAAGGTGTTAAAATACTGATGGGTAGTGGCTTTAAAGGGGACTGCGCCAACCTTTCGGGCGGACTTGTGGATTGGGAACATGCTGGCTTACCCGTTGTAATTAATTATGAGGAAAGGCTTTCGGGACAATACGTGTGCCAGGTGAAGCCGGGGGAGATGGGCGACTGAGGGAGGGAGAGACTGAGGGTCTGAGGGATGGAGGAACTGAGGGAGGGATGAGATTTGGAGACTGAGAGACAAGGAGACACGGGAACACGGGGACACAGAGTCATGGGGACAAGGAGACATGGAGACTGAGGGATGGAGGGACTTAGAGACGAAGGGACTTACGGAGAGTAATGAATAATGAATAATTTCTAACGTTGGAGAATTTGAAGGGTTTGAAGAGTTCGACTTGAGGTTCTCCCCTTCATGTTGAGCGATGGTTGGTGAGCAAAGCCGAACCAAGTCGAAGCAAAGTGGAGATATCCGAAATACCGAGCCTAACGTTCATTCAAAGCTGTAAACAAATTTCAGAATGAGTCACTTTCAAATAACTTCGTTTTTGGCCTTTTTCTCCCAGTTCTGATCTGCTTCTTCAATGAACTTGTCTGAAGATTCTTTTCCCAAATAGGAATCAATTATCAGGTGCGCAAGGTATATCACCGGAGTCAGCAAAATGGCCAGTGAAACTTTATACAGGTATTGAATCAATCCTACCCGGAAAACTTGCTCCAGGCTCCAGTTACCCAGGAAATAGAAAGCAATAAACAGAATTACAAAACTATCTATCACCTGCGAAACCACCGTTGAGCCGGTTGCACGTAACCAAAGGAACTTATGCCCGGTAAGTTTCTTGAAATAATGAAATACATAGGCATCTACCAACTGGCTCACCAGAAATGCCGTAAGTGATCCTACAATGATGCCTAATCCTGCCCTGAAAATAGTGGTATATGCATAATTGATATCGAACGGCCTGCCCATGTTATCAATTCCGTTAATATTCATCCAGAAATCAGCCGGAGGCATACCCGTCCACATCAATACGATAATGAAGGAATAGCCAACCATGCCGGCAGTTATAAAACTAATGCGCCGCACACCGGTTTTCCCAAAGTATTCATTAATAATATCCGAAAAAATAAAAACGACCGGCCAGATTAAAACTCCTACGCTCATATTCAGATCGGTGATCATCCCGAAAATATTGAGGTTCAGTGGAGCAATGCCCAGTAATTTTTCGAGCGAAAATATTTTCACTCCTCCAAACTCTGCAATTAACGCATTGGTGATAAAAAAGCACGATAGCAGCAAGGAAAGGAAAGTTTTCTTGCCAAGAGGTTTCGTAATGTCCATTGGTGGGTAGTGGAAAAGGAGTTAAGGATTATAGAGTTACAGTGTTAAAGGTTTCAGAGTTTCAGGGTTTCAGAGTTTCAGGGTTTCAGAGTTTCAGGGTTTCAGGGTTTCAAATCCCAACTATCCACAAAATTTGCCGAAGGGTTCTCCCCAACGGGGAGATGTCCGAAGAACAGAGGGGTCTTTTCAGAGTTTCAGGGTTTCAGGGTTAGAGATTATCAGGGTTTCATCGTGCCAGTTCCGTAAGATTTTGAGTGCAGCGGTATAAGGCCACTAATCACTTATCACTTTTCAACCCCACTTTACTACCTCAGCCGTTTCCGCCCACCCAATCGCAACTTCAATATTTTATGAAACCTTATATGACGAAAAAAGTTCGTTTCGGTAATCAGTTTTTACCGTTTCAGCAATTTAAAATCGATAAAGATGTTTCCCCTATCGGGTTGTACCTTAAAATCCCCAAAAATTCAGGGATATTACGTTAAGGTAAAAGTGAGATCCAGAGGAAGCGTCAATCGAATTTCCTTTAGGAATGATTTTGGCTTGCCCTCTGAGCAGATAAAGTCGATTTTCTGCATTTTACAACCCACTATCTAAGTGCGACTTAAAAATTTTTATCGACTATTCGACTATTTTAGTCGAAATAAATTTGCATTCTGCTATTTACTGTATTAATTTTGCCGCCTCAAACGAAGTTAATCAGCTTCCAAAAAGATGAATCATGCTCGATAAAGACGAAGTAAAAGAAGCAATTGTAAATGTGGCCCGCCATATTTTTTCCAGGTTCGGGTTCCGAAAAACCACCATGGACGAAATAGCCATTGCCAGTCGCAAGGGCAAAAGTTCTATATACTACTACTTTGCAGGCAAGGAAGAAATTTTCCAGGCGGTAGTTGAGAAAGAAGCTGCGATAATGAAACAGGAACTGATTAATGCGCAAAATGAAACCGACAGTCCTGCCGAGAAATTAAAAATACACGTTCTTGTCCGTATGAGGAATATGGAGAAACTCGCAAATTTTTACAGCGCTATTAAAGATGATTACCTCGGCCATCTCGATTTTATCGAAAAAATCAGGAAGAAATACGACCAGGAAGAAATTCAAATGATGGAAAACATCCTTGTTGAAGGCGTTGAAAATGGCATATTTGAAATTGAAGATACCTCACTTGCTGCCATCGCAATCGTTACAGCATTAAAGGGTATGGAGATTCCTTTGTTCTGGGGCGTTGAAGAAAAAGATGTTGAACGGAGGCTCGATAACCTAATCCATATTTTATTTCACGGGGTAATGAAAAGATAATTTTTTTGTCCTGTTTTCGACTAATTTACTCTTTTAGTCTAATATGCAATTAATCAAATTTCTAATTAAACAAATTATCAAAAACTGATCAGAACATTTCCGGTAGAAAAAATTGAGATATTCATCGCCGGATAAAGTGTTCAAAAACACAAATAATTGAGAATACTATGAAAACAAGAGTTCCATTACTAATCCTAACCATTACGCTAAGCATATTTATGTGTAAAGCAAATGCTCAATCGCTACAGGTTTCGCCTGAATTAAAGGAGCTGATAAGTCTTTCGATAAATAAGGATCGCAAAGTTGCTGACAAAGACCTCGACAAGCAAATTACAACGGTACAGCAAAAGGCGGTACGTTCAGCATACATCCCTAAGGTGGAAATTGGAGGTAAATATCTGTTTGCTTATTCGTCAGTAAACTCAGATATAGGTGATATCAGCGGTTTAGAGAGCATGAGCAAACTGGGAGAATTTATGAAAACGCCCACTTTTCCGGCCATGTTTCCAAACCTGGCAGGCCTGGCAGGCGAAATCACGAAACTGGAACAGCTTATGGCACAGCAAGGCATGTCGGTTCCGTCACTTTCAAAAGAGGTTGATGGGAGTTTCTATGGCAATTACTTCGGAGTGGATGCAACGGCCAAAATGCTTCTATACAGTGGAGGCCAGGTATCTAATATATCAAAAGCCTTAAATGAAAAAATAAAAGCACAGGAAGCCTTATCTGATAAATGCAAATCAGATGCTATCAGCGAAGTAATTACTTATTACGACCAATTAGCTTTACTCAACCAGTCGAAACATGTGCTTGACGAATCGGCTATACGACTTGCTGCCGAAAAGAAATATGCCACCCTGGCCCTGAAAAACGGACTTGCCACTTCATTCGACACGTTGAAAATTGCAGTGGCTAATGCAAACCTGAATGCAAAAATTGCCGATTACCAAAGCAAGAAAACCTTACTTCAGCAGAAACTGGCACAACTTACCGGCAAACAGGCCAGCAGTTTCGCAACAAGTTCATCGGGCCTCGGCCTTTTATTGTATGCTGATACCACTACAGATATCAGTAACAGAGCCGAACTCAGAGCATTATCAGCAGGTGTTGAAGCTCAGAAATTTATGCTCAAATCATCGAAATCACATTACTTGCCGAAGGCACAGGCACTGGCTTCGGTTCGTTACGATAATATCTTTAGAGCCGATGCAACTATGAATGCGCCTATACCCATCGAAATGAAAGCAAACTATATAGGTTTAGGCCCAACATATATGGTAGGTGCCGGTTTTAAATGGGATATTTTCGATCGCTCGGGCGGTTCGGCTAACGTAAAACAGGCAACGCTCGAAGTAAAAAAAGCAGAAAACGCCCGCGACGAAGCCAAAGAACTACTTCAGCTTAACCAAACTAAAGCCACAACCACCTATGAGGCCGCCATTTCGCAAGTTGTGTATAAAGACAAACAACGTGATGCTGCTAAAATGGCTCTCGAACTGGCACAGAAAGCCTACAACGAAGGTGTAATAAATATCACCGAAAGACTTGCTACAGAAACCGAAATGCAGAATGCCGAACTTGAATACTTACAGGCAGTATTCGCACAACGCCAATCGGCACTCGAATGCTATAAGGCTACAGGAGCTTTAACAATCTCAAATATCCGTTAAATCAAAATCCCAAAGAACAATAATTGTCATCAACAATCAAATTTTAATAAAATGAAAACACAGAACAAAAGACATTCAGGAATGCTGCTTGCATTTTTAACCTTGCTTTTAGTAATCGCAGTTGTTAGTTTCATTGGCTGGTTAGTTTTAAAGCCCGAACCTATCATGCTTCAGGGCCAGGCCGAAGCCAACGAAGTACGCGTGTCGGGCAAGGTTCCGGGTCGAATTGAAAAATTCATGGTATCCGAAGGCCTGACTGTTAAAAAGGGAGACACACTGGTTTTGATCAGCAGTCCCGAACTGAATGCAAAACTGATGCAGGCAACTTCGGCCGAAGATGCTGCCAATGCACAGAATCAGAAAGCGAATAAAGGCGCTCGTGCCGAACAGATCGCAGGTGCTTACGAACTTTGGCAAAAAGCAGAAGTCGGTGTGAAATTAGCAGAGAAAACCTACAACCGGGTTCAGAATATGTTTAACGAAAG
>Ga0105047_10015107_pt1 | contig 12177 bp, 12 predicted proteins | sample MAT04_FD_78384 | JGI IMG/M metagenome (GOLD analysis project Ga0105047, IMG submission 78384) | Freshwater microbial communities from Lake Fryxell liftoff mats and glacier meltwater in Antarctica - MAT-04 (megahit assembly) | ecosystem: Environmental > Aquatic > Freshwater > Ice > Liftoff... | reverse complement strand
TGCTCGCCAGACGGTCGCGCCGTTGCTGGCAGCCCAGGCCCGCTCGGAAACGATCGAACCATTCCTGGAGGAGATCCGCGAGCCCAACTGGCACGGTACGCCTGTCGAACTGGCGCGCGCGGCTTACGACGAGGACAGAGTCCGCCCGGCGGAGGAGCGTTGGGGCGGCCTCAGCGGTGGCGGCGAGCCGCCCCGCGATTTCGTGGAACGCGTTCGCTCGGGTGCGGAGATCTACTGGGGTGCCCGGGGAATGCGGCGCGCCAAGCACACGCTGCCCATGTGGCATCTCGACGACCCCGACAAGCGGGTCGCCGTGGTCGCGCACGCGGGCACCAACGGTGTGCTGCTGTGCTACTTGCTGGGCCTGGACCCCGTGCCGTGGGAGTGGGACCGTTTCGTGACTCAACACGCATCCATCACGCGTCTGTCGACGATGAAAATGCGCGATGGCTACACGTTTGCGCTCAATCGGCTCAGCGACGTCGAGCACCTGCCCCGCGACGCCCGAACGCTGTAGTTCCTAGCAGCCCCGTTACCAGGCGCAACGGAGCCGCTTGATGCCGTGGATGAAGTTGCTCTGCAGGTAGTCGGGCTCACCGACGGTGTGCAGCGTGGGCATCCGCAGGCGAATCTCGTTGAACATCACCGAGATCTCGCGACGCGCCAGGTTGGCGCCGAGGCAGAAGTGCGGGCCGCCCGAGCCGAAGCCCACCTGGGCGGGCTGCAGCGAGCGCAGAACATCGAACTTGTTCGGCTCGGTGAACACCTTCTCGTCACGGTTGGCGGAGTTGTACCACATCACCAACTTCTGGCCTGCCTCGATCTTCTGGCCACCAACCACGGTGTCTTCCAGGGCGGTGCGTCGGAAATAGATGACGGGGGTCGAGTAGCGCACGATCTCGTCGACTGCGGTGCGGTTGTTGGCGTCGAAGTCGTCGAACCACAGCGCGCGCTGGTCGGGGTGGATGGTGAGGAGGTGCATGCCGTGGCTGATCGCGTTCCGGGTGGTCTCGTTACCGGCCACGACGAGCAGGATGAAGAACGAACCGAACTCCTGCGGGCTGATCCGCTCGCCATCGACCTCGGCGTGCATCATGACCGACGTCAGGTCGTCGCGAGCGTTCGCCAGGCGGTCTTCGCCCAGCGCTTGCGCATACTGGAACATGCCCATGCCGGCGGCGAACAGGTCCTCGAAGGTGGACGTGAACTCCGGGTCGCCGGCGCCGAGGATGACGTTGGTCCAGCGGAAGATCTGGTCTTCGTCCTCCTGGGGAATACCCATCATCTCGCAGATGATCTGTAGCGGCATCGGTGCCGCCACTTCCAGCACGAAGTCGCACTCGCGCTCTGGGAAGTTCGAAAGGAGGCGGTCGACGACACCGGCTGCCTTGACCTTCACGTATTCCTCGACGCGTGCGACCTCCTTGGGGGTGAAGCCCTTGGACACGATGCTGCGCAGGCGGAAGTGGCGTGGGTCGTCCATTGCGATCATCGAGCCGAAGAATTCGGCGATCTCGATGGGCAGATCGCCGATGTTGACGCCGTTACCGCTGGCGAACAGCTGCGGGTTGCGGCTGACCTGCCAGACGTCCTCGTGGTTGACCACGGCCCAGTAGCCGGGACCCTTTGGGAACTGGCTGTCGAGGAACTCGAACTCTTCCCAGAAACTCATCGGCTGCTGGTCGCGCAGCGTCTTGAACGCACCCTCGCGATACTCGCGAGACATGGTCCAGAACTCGGGGGCGGACAGGTCGAAAGAACCGAGGGCAACATCGGCAGGGGTCATGAGGCGAGCGTAACGATGACGCGCGCTCGGCGAAGGGTCGAACGGTGACATCTAGGCTGGTTACATGCTGCTACCCACCGAGATCGAGCGACTGCTGGTCGTGATGGCACACCCGGACGACGTTGACTTCGGGTCGGCCGGCACCATTGCCACACTGACCGGCGCCGGCGTCGACGTGACCTACTGCCTGGTCACCGACGGAAACGCAGGTGGCAGCGACCGCAGCGTGTCGCGCTCCGATGTCGCTGCACTTCGGCGCGTCGAGCAGACCGCGGCGGCAGCTGTTGTGGGTGTCAGTGAGCTGGTGTTCCTCGGCCACCCGGACGGGCGCGTCGTGGCCGACCTCGCGTTGCGTTGCGACATCAGCCGGGTGATCCGTCAGGTCCGCCCGCAGGTGGTGTTGTGCCAGTCGCCCGAACGCAACCTCGATCGCATCTTTGCCAGCCACCCCGACCACCTGGCTGCAGGCGACGCAACGGTCTCTGCCGTCTACCCCGACTCGCGCAACCCGTTTGCGTTCCCCGAGTTGCTGGAGGAGGGTCTCGAGCCGTGGGAGGTGAACGAGATCTGGCTGTCGGCGCATCCCACCAGTACCGACTTCATCGATGTCACCGAGCACATCGACCTGAAGTTCCAGGCGCTGCGGTGTCACCTCAGCCAACTGCCCGATCCAGACGGCATGGAGACGCGGTTCCGCGAAATGATGGCCATCAACGCAATCAAGGCTGGCTTCCTCGAGGGCACGTTCGTCGAGGGGTTTCGCGTCGTCCAGGCCAGCTGACCGGTTGGATTGCATCGTGCAACCGACCGGTAGCTACGCTGCCCCCGTTGTTCTGAAGCCCTCGCGCTTCAACGTCGAAGGGGAACTTCCATGACCGAAGCAGTGATCGTCGCTACCGCCCGCAGCCCCATCGGCCGTGCCAACAAGGGTTCGTTGGTCAGCATGCGACCGGACGACATGGCCGCTCAGATCGTGCGCGCCCTGATGGCCAAGGCCCCGCAGGTCAAGGCCAGCGACGTGCAGGACCTGATGATGGGTATCGGCCAGCCTGCCGGCGAAGGTGGCTTCAACATCGGCCGCGTGGTTGCCGCGCTGGCCGGGCTGGAAGACGTCCCCGGTGTCACCGTCAACCGCTACTGCTCGTCGAGCCTGCAGACCATCCGGATGGCATTCCATGCCATCAAGGCCGGCGAGGGCGACTGTTTCATCGCTGCCGGTGTCGAGACCGTCAGTCGCTACGCCAGCGGTGCCAGTGACGTGGCCCCCAACGCCATTTTCAAGGAGCCCGGCGCGCGCACGAAGCTGCGTGCACAGGGTGGCCAGGGCACCTGGACCCCGCCCGAAGGCCTGCCCGACATGTACATCGCAATGGGCCAGACTGCGGAGAACGTGGTCGAGCTGGAGGGCATCAGCCGTGAGGAGATGGACCGCTTCGGTGTCCGCAGCCAGAACCTGGCATGCGCCCACGTCGACAACGGTTTCTTCGAGCGTGAGATCACCCCGCTCACGCTGGAGGACGGGACGGTGGTCTCGAAGGACGACGGGCCCCGCCCCGGCACCAACTACGAGTCGGTCAGCCAGCTCAAGCCGGTGTTCCGTCCCGACGGCACCGTGACCGCTGGAAATGCCTGCCCGCTGAACGACGGCGCCGCGGCCGTGTTGGTGATGAGCGATACCAAGGCCAAGCAGCTGGGTCTCACTCCGCTTGCCCGCATCGTTGCCTCCGGCGTCTCGGGCCTCAACCCCGAGATCATGGGCCTCGGCCCCATCGAGGCCATACGCCAGACGCTGGGTCGCGCCAACATGACCATCGACGAGATCGACCTGGTCGAGATCAACGAAGCGTTCGCCTGCCAGGTCATCGGCTCGGCCAAGCACCTCGGTATCGACCTCGGGAGGCAGATGAACATTCACGGCGGCGCCATCGCCCTCGGCCACCCCTTCGGTATGACCGGTGCCCGCATCATGACCACACTGATCAACGGCCTGCAGTTCGAAGACAAGCAGTTCGGGCTGGAGAGCATGTGCGTCGGCGGCGGCCAGGGCATGGCCATGATCGTCGAGCGCCTGAGCTAAGACGACTCGCTCAGCGAGGCTGGCCGGTCGGCCCGGCGCAGCCCTTGGCTGGCGGCGAGCAACGCGAAGAGCACGACACCTGCACCGGCAAGACCGAACATGATCTCCGAGCCGTAGTGCTCGTAGATCGCTCCGGCCGCATAGCCGGTGAATGCTCCCACCAGGAGGTTCATCGAGCCGGCAAGGCCCTGTGCCGCAGCGGCGCGCCCGTGCGGCGCCCCACTGGCAACGACCGCCTGGCTGGCCGGCGAGCCGATTGCCTGGACGATGCCTTCGATGGCGCTCATCAGGACGATGACCAGCGGTACCGTCGCGAAGCCGTAGCCGACGGTGATGGGCACGACGAGCACGGTCGTGAGCAGGCCAACGCGCAGCGCGCCACGACGGTCGGCAAGCCGTCCGCCGAACGCAGCGACTATTGCGAACGGGACGCCGAAGGCCAAGAATGCCAGACCGATCATTGCGTTCGACGCGCCGCGGTCGGTCATGTACCGATCGAGGATCGCGTCGTAGAAGCCGACGGGCACGAACAGGGCAACGCTGAGTGCAACGCCGGCTCGAATCCGGCGAATGCGCAAGAGGTCGAATGCCAAACCGTGGGAAGGGCCGATCGGCGGTTGCGGCAGCGCACGTGGCAGCAGCATCAGCCCGCCAGCCAACGCAAAGGCGCCGGCAGCAAGGAAGGGGACACGTAACCCGAATGGGCCAACCAGTAGCCCGCCGAGCACCGGGCCGGTGACGAACCCGGCCAACTCGACGCCGCCGAGCACACTCAGCCGGTGCGCCACGTTGTCCGGCTCGATCGTCACGGCAATCGCCCGCGACGCCGGCAGGAACAGACTGTTGGACAGCCCGACGACGGCGCGTGCCATGACGAAACCCACCAGTGAGGAAGCAAGCGCGAAGAACACGCTGCCGAGCACAGCCAGCGTCAGACCCCCGAGCAACAACGCCTTCGAGTGACCGCGGTCGGCGAGGGGTGCGACGAAGATCTGGCCGACGAAGCCGACCAGGAAGCCGGTGCCGGCGACGAGCCCCAGGCCGTAGTTGGGAAAGTTGTACTTGTCCTGCAAATCGCTGAGCAGCGAGAAGATCACACTGTTGGCGACACCGATGCTGGCTGTGGCGAGAAGAAGGGGATACCAGCCGGCAATCTGCTGGCGGCTCACCCCGGGCCTTGAGTGTGGGCCTCGGCACGAACACGAACCATCTCAGGTTCATGCGGCAACTGCACTGCACGCAACAGGTAGCGGTCGCCACCGGCAGACAGCTCCGCGAGGCACCAACCCCCGGGACCATCGCATTCCCCGTCGCCGATGGAATGCAACGAGTCCACGTCGAGCCCGGCGGTCTCCGCCTCGGCATGCCACAGCGAGACCAAGCCGCGGCGTAGCTCGGGCTCGTCGACCAGGTCGGTACCGTGTAGCAACAGTTCGACAGTCGTGATGGTGACGTGCTGGACCTGGACGGCGTTGACCACGTCGCCGCCCAGCTCGCCGTCGAGCATGACCACCACCGGTCCGCCGCCGCCGGCGACACCATCGATGTAGCCGTAGCGGATCAGCGGCAAGCCGTCGTCGTCGATGCACTCGTAGCGAACGCGGTCGCCGGGAGAGAAGATCACGATGTCACCTTCACGACAGCACCTTCACGACAGCACCTCGGCGAGGACGGCGTCGGCCAGCGCGGGCCACAGCTGCAGCGCCTGGATCGACCAGTCGTTGAACGGTCGATCGGTGAGCGCGAGACATGCGACGTGAGCCCCCGGTTCCACCCATAGGAGGGTACCTGCTCCACCGAAATGTCCGAACGTGGCGGGGGAATTGCGCAGACCTGTCCAGTGCGGCTGCTTGCTGCCGCGGATCTCGGCGCCGAGTCCCCACGGGCAGTCGTCGTAGCGCCCGATGCCGGGCACCATGCCCGCGAGACCAGCGAACTGGACAGTGTGAAACTGAGCGGCAGTCGCTGCGCTGACGAGTCGCGGATGCAGCAACTCGTCGATGAACCGAAGAAGATCACGAACGGTGCTGTGAGCCCCATGTGCCGGCGAGCCGTGCAGAACGGTCGCCGTCAATCCCAACGGCGCCAGCACCGCTTCGCGCAGATACTGCTCGAACGGCATCTCGGCTGCCACGGACAGCGCGGCGGCCGCCAACTCGATTCCGGTGTTGCTGTAGATGCGGCGTACACCTGGACGCGCGATCGGCTCGCTGCCATCAAAGGCGTAGCCGCCGGCGTGGGCCAGCAGATGACGCAGCGTGCAGCCTGGCTGCGCGACCGGTTGGTCGAGACTCAGCGTGCCTTCTTCGCACGCAATGAGAATGGCCCAACTCGACAGCAGTTTGGTGACCGATGCCAGCCGAAAGCGGTGATCGACTGGGCCCGCAGTCGCAACAGATCCATCTGGGCTGACCACGCCGACCGCCACCGTACGGACAGGCCACTCTGCCACCTGTTGCAGTGCCTGCATGGCGGTGTCCGGCGCTCAGGCCAGGCCGGTGCTGCGCAAGACCTCGGCGACGTGGAAGGCAAGATCGAGACTCTGGCGGCCGTTGAGGCGTGGGTCGCAGACAGTCTGGTAGCGGTCGTCGAGCTGGCTGTCGAGGATCTTGTCGGCGCCGCCCGTGCACTCGGTGACGTTGTCGCCGGTGAGCTCTACATGAATGCCGCCGGGCCACGTCGACTCAGCCTTGTGGGCACGTACGAAGCCATCGATCTCGTTGCAGATGGCACCGAATTCGCGGGTCTTGCGACCGCCGACACTGTTGATGGTGTTGCCGTGCATCGGATCGCAGGCCCAGACCACGGGGTGTCCGGCCTCGCGAACGGCACGCAGCAACGGTCGCAGAGAATCCTCCACCGTGTCAGCACCCATTCGGCTGATCAAAGTCAGCCGGCCCGGAATGCGTGCGGGGTTCAGCTTCTCGCACAGTTCCAACACGAAGCTGGCGTCGGTGGACGGGCCAACCTTGCAGCCGATCGGGTTGCCCACACCGCGCAGGAACTCGACGTGAGCGGATTCCAGTTGACGGGTGCGTTCGCCGATCCACAGCATGTGGGCCGAGCAGTCGTACCACGCGCCGGTAAGGGAGTCTTCCCGGGTGAGCGCTTCTTCGTAGCCGAGCAGAAGTGCTTCGTGGCTGGTGTAGACGTCTGTTTCGTGCAACTGATGATTGCCCTCGGTGTCCACCCCGCAGGCACGCATGAAGCGCAATGCGCGGTCGATCTCAGCGGCCAACTGCTCGTAGCGCTGTCCCTCGGGGCTGCTGGCAACGAACTCTTGCGTCCAGGCGTGAACTCGGCCCAGATCGGCAAAGCCGCCCTTGGTGAACGCCCGCAGTAGGTTCAGCGTCGCAGCCGACTGGTTGTAGGCCTGGACCAGCCGCTCGGGGTTGGGAGTGCGAGCGGCCTCGGTCGGCGCATCGCCGTTGACGATGTGGCCACGGAAGCTCGGCAGCTGCGCATCGCCCACCTGCTCGAAGTTGCTGGAGCGGGGCTTCGCGAACTGGCCGGCGATGCGACCGACCTTCACCACCGGCACGCCGAGGGAGTAGGTGAGCACCACCGACATCTGCAGGATGACGCGCAACTTCTCGCGAATGTTGACCGCGCTGAACTCCTCGAAGCTCTCGGCACAGTCACCGGCCTGCAGTAGGAAGGCATTGCCTGCGGCGACCTGCGCCAGCGAGCTCTGCAACGAGCGGGCCTCGCCGGCAAAGACGAGAGGGGGATACGACGAGATCTGCTGCAACGCGCGATCGAGGTCGCCCTGGTCGGGCCACTCGGGCTGTTGCTGGGCCGGCAGTGCCTGCCAGGAAGAGGGAGTCCACGCTTTCGCCACGGCGCAAGCCTAACGGCGAGGTCGCGCGCCGCCCCGTGTGATTTCCCCGCCACAATACTAGGGATCTGAGTCCTAGCTTGCGAAACGGACGACTCCCAATCCCCCCGAGACCAGATCCCCCCATTTGCGCGCACAAGTGGTTTCTGGGTTGGGGGCGTCCCAAGTCTGATTCTGGGGGTGTTCCGTTCCGCAAACCGGGACGCACGGCACCCAGTTCACGGCTATAGAGGCATTTCACCCTCAAAATCCCTCGCGGGAAATGGAGGGTTTCGGTAAAAATGCAAACGCCGCGGTCTTTCGACCGCGGCATTCACGGAACGTTGGGGGAGATCAGACGGCGAGGATGCGGACTGCGTCTTCGCGCAGCCCGGCCACTGCCCGGCTGACCAGGCGACGAGCGGCCTCGGCGGTGACGCCAAGATTTTCGCCAACTTCGCGGAAGCTCTTGCGCTCGCCGTCGAGCAGGCCGAAGCGAGCTTCGACGGCGTACCGGGCACGCTTGTCAAGGGTGCCGAGCAACTCGTCGAGCAACTCGTTGTCGACCATCGACATCACGGCATCTTCGGGGGTCCCGTCGCCGTTGGCCATCAGGTCACCGAGGGTGGCATCGCCATCGTCACCGATCGTCTTGTCGAGGGAGACGGGAGTGGTGAGGCGGTGCAGTTCTGCATTGCCGACATCGAGCGTCTCGCCGTCGCCGCTGGCCTGGCGCAGGGCTGCACGCAGACTGGCCGAACGATCGCCGGGGATGCGGATGAGGCTGGCCTTCTGGTCGAGCGCACGACCGATGGCCTGGCGGATCCAGAAGGTGGCGTAGGTGGAGAACTTGAAGCCACGGCGCCAGTCGAACTTGTCGACTGCATGCTCGAGGCCGAGGTTGCCCTCCTGGATGAGATCGAGGAGATCCATGCCCTGGGGGAGGGGATAACGGCGAGCGATGCTCACCACGAGGCGCAGGTTGGCGCGGATGAAGCGGTCCTTGGCTTCAGCTGCCTTGGCCACGGAGGCCTTCAGCGCTGCGCCCTTCTCGCCAGCAGCGAGGCGGTCAGCCGCTTCGCGGCCTGCCTCGATCACGCGGGAGAGCTCGCGCTCTTCTTCCGCGTTGAGCAGCGACACCTTTCCGATGTCATTCAGGTACAGTCCGATTGAGTCATTCATGGCAAGTTGTCTCAACTCTTCAGTTCGTCGGTAGATTCCATGGCGAGGTGTGTCGTTCGGCACAGCCGCTGGCACACTTCACGAGAGCAAGACGCACGCAAGCGCCGTCGATGACGGCATCCGAACATCTCGATCGTTCAGGTTCGTTGTTGGGGGACATGTAACAGTACTACATCCGCGCGCTGGTGTCATGTCGGGATTGCACTTGCTCGCGTCCTGGCGATCGTTGCGCCCGAAGTCGGCAGTATTCAGTCCCCACAGCGCACCGCGACGCTCCCATCAGGCGTGATGCCTCTACACTCGCCGATCGTGTCTCAACGAATTGGTTTGTTCGGTGGCACGTTCGACCCACCCCACGTCGGTCATCTCGTCACGGCGGTCAACGTGCGCCATGCGCTGCAACTCGACTTCGTCATTTTGATGGTGGCCAACATTCCCTGGCAGAAGGCGGGCACCCGAGTGATCACCGAGGCCCATGACCGGCTGGCAATGGTGCAGGCCGCCGTTGCGGACGTCGATGGGCTGATCGCTGGCCGTACCGAGATCGACAACGGCGGGCACAGCTATACGGCCGATACGCTGGAGTTCTTGTCTCAGCAGCACCCGGGAGCGTCACTCTTCACCATCGTCGGCGACGATGCCGCGTCGAAGATCGAGACGTGGGACCGCTACGAGGAGGTGGCCGTTCGGTCGACGCTGGTGGTTGTCGACCGCCCCGGCGACCCGGTCGAACTTCCTGCGGGCTTCGAGTGGGAGCGTGTCGAGGTGCCTCGCCTGGAGGTGTCCAGCACTGACCTGCGCGATCGCTGTCGCGACGGCCGACCGCTGGATTACCTGGTGACGGAGCCCGTTCTGGACGTCATCCGGTTGCTCGGTCTGTACGAGGATGCTCAGTGAGCGCCCTGCCCGGCGTTCGCCGACGCCATACCGCGGTCATGCTCGTTGCCAACCTGATCGCCATCCTTGCGCTCGGAGGCATTGGGTACGCCGGCGTTCGGGCGCTCAAGCGTTACGAGGGCGCTACCAAGGTCGGTGTGCAGTCGATCAAGCTGCCGGTGACGCCCGTGGGGATGCTGGCCACGGTGGACGCTGACGATCGGCTGACCAGCATTGCCGTCTTTGTCCTCACGGCAGGTACGCAGCTCGGCGGCAGCATTGTGACCGTTCCGGTCTCCTCGGACTCGACCGCTGGCGCAGGCCCTGACCGCATTCCCCTGACCCAGGTGTACCGCGACGGTGGCGCGGCAGCACTGTCACTGGCGGTGGAGAGCGTCTTGTCGTTGACGATCGACGTCACCACGGTTGCGCCGCCTGCCGAAGCGGAACGGCTGCTTGCACCCGTGTCACCTGTCTCGGTCAATCTGCCCACCGATGTTCAGAAAACAGCGGCTGGCGGCGACACCGACGTCGTCATTCCCGCCGGGCAGGCGAGCATCTCTGCAGCGCAGACGGTCGAGGTGCTGACTTCTACGGTGGACGGGCAGCTCAACGCCGACCGTCGCGGCAACATCGACGCCGTGTGGGCTGGTGTGGCGTCGGGCGCGAAAGCTGGAGCGACCACGCCGGATGTTCCTGCTCCCATTGCGACCCTGCCCGACTTGATGAACCGCCTGTTTGCGGCGCCCGTTGAATCTCGCGGCTTGCCGGCCGCCCCGATCGCCGTAGCGGACAACCCCGCCGGCAAGGATGTCGAAACGCTGGACCGCTTCGAGGCCATCTTCGTGTTGTCCTCGGTCGCGCCTGCCTCGATGTCCGCACCGTCCACCGGGCTGGTCTACCGCATCGAGGCCCCGCCGGGCTACGAGGATCGCGTGAAGTTCGCGTTGCGTGCGATCCTGTTCCTCGGCGGCAACGTCGTGTCCGTCTACCTCGGCGGCGACATCCATGAAGCGACTCGTTACTACATCGACGACCCACGACTGGTGGAAGAAGCCGAAAGCAACAACGCACTGTTCGGTCTTACCGAAACCCTCACCCCGGACGTACCCATCGAAGGCGTCGACGTCATCTTGCAATTGGGTACGGACTTCCTCAAGGGCGTTGGCGACGCACTGCCCAGCACCACCACCTCGACAACGGAGCCAGCATGACTCAGACAGCCGGAGAGGCAGCGCTGCAGCTTGCCAAGGTGGCGGCACGCGCCGCCGATGACAAGAAGGCCGAGCACACGCTGGTCCTGGAAGTGGGCGACGTGCTGCAGATCACTGACTACTTCGTCATCGCCAGCGCCGGCAACCGTCGCTTGGTGAAGGCCGTCGTCGATGCAGTCGAAGACGCCGTTCGTGAGGAACTGGGTCGCAACCCGATTCGGTCGGAGGGGATGACCGAGCAGCAGTGGGTGCTGATCGACTACGGCGACGTCGTGGTGCACATCTTCGCGGAAGAGATTCGGATGTACTACGAGATCGAGCGTCTCTACCGCGACGTTCCGAAGATCGAGTGGGCCGACGCCGACGCCGAGGCTGTTGCTGACCCTGGTGCAGCGGTGAAGGCCGACTCGATCGAGGACTCCATCGACGATGGATCGGACACCGAGGAGTAGATTCCTCGTGCACATGTGATCGTCGTCACCGATGACGGGACGCCATCTATCGCTACGGTAGATGGCGCTATGGCAACAACGCTTTCCGGTTCCTTCGATACTGCACAACTTCCCCGGATCGCTCCAGATCCTGTCACCGTCACGGTGGCCCGTACGGTGGCACCTGGCTTCGAGGCGCAGTACGTGCAGTGGACGCACGACGCCGTCACCACGTTGCGCAAGTTCCACGGCTGCCTCGGCGCCGGGGTGCTGCATCCAGGGCCTGACGGCGGCGAGCACCAGATCATCTTCCGCTTCGTCGACGGGATTCACCTCCGCGAGTGGGAGCGTTCGCCGCAGAGAGCTGCATTGATGGCGCGTGCAGCGGGCTTCGTCTCCCACGAGCGCATTCAGCGCACGGTCGGCGTCGACAACTGGTTCGAGCTGCCGGATCGGGCCGAGCCCGGACGGCCCCTCTGGGGTCGCATCGTCACCGATGTTGCGTGGGTCTATCCCATCGCCATCCTCATTTCGCTGGTGGTTGCGCCGCGGATCGCGCAGTTGCCGATCGCTGTCCGCGTCACCATCTCGACGCTGCTGATCACCGCGGTGATGCGCTTGGCGGTCGGTCCGATGCGGACCAAACTGCGCTCGCGCCGAACTCTCTGACTCGCACGTTTTGAGAGGCATGGGCGCGCTGGTATCGTCCTGCACTCGTTCGGGGCTGTAGCTCAGTTGGTAGAGCACTTCCATGGCATGGAAGGGGTCTGGGGTTCGATTCCCCACAGCTCCAC
>Ga0105047_10015104_pt1 | contig 12180 bp, 10 predicted proteins | sample MAT04_FD_78384 | JGI IMG/M metagenome (GOLD analysis project Ga0105047, IMG submission 78384) | Freshwater microbial communities from Lake Fryxell liftoff mats and glacier meltwater in Antarctica - MAT-04 (megahit assembly) | ecosystem: Environmental > Aquatic > Freshwater > Ice > Liftoff... | reverse complement strand
CGTGGGCCGAGAGGGAAGCCGGCGCGATGAGCCTCGTACGGAACTCGCCGGGCGCAATGGTACACAACTGGTTGTGGACGCGCTGGCGCAATTCGCAGGCCAGCGTAACCACTTCGTCGAGTTCTTCGCCAGAAGGCATTCCATCCGGGTAAAGCAGTTTGATGAATCCCGAGGTGAGGCGTTCCACAGAACGTTGATCGCGTTGGGTCATGCCGGGTTGCATCGGAACGGATCGGGCCAAATCGTCGTGAGAGTCGTTCCGGAGTTGCACCAGCACTTCGCCGAAATAATCCGTGAGGAACCCGACGCCCGTGGCGAGGGACGATGGAGAAACTTTCGGCATTTCCCAACCGGGGATATAGCCGTGCATCCGGTCTTGCAGGGCGGTATCGATCAACGCGCGGGGCAGAGGCTCCAACAAGTGTCGATACTTGGAGTGGGGCTGAGTGCCTTCCACATCGAGGTTTCCGGCGAACATCAATCCCGCGTCGGCGGAAAAACTCATTCGTCCCCGGCTGAAATGCCCACTTTCCATGTAGTCTTTGAGGGTGGAGATCGTTTCATCTTCGTCGAAAACGGTGTGGGCGATTTCATCGAAGACGACCACCTTCCGAGAACCGAGGATCCCAACCTGCCGCGTATTAAGGTTTGCGAACAAGTTGGCCGGGGTGGTCTTGCCTCCGCTGATGGTGAAAACGCGAGGCGATAGATTGCGAAGGAGGAAAGTCTTGCCGGTTTGCCGTGGCCCCAATTCGATGAGATTCACATTCCGTTCCACCAACGGCAGAAGCCGAGCGAGCAGCAGCATGCGGGTGCGCCGATCGGGAAAGGCTCCCGCGGCGTACCCGGCCGATTGCAAGACCAAACCCATCCACTCGTCCGATGTGAATCGTTTGCGGAAGGCCTTGAATTCATCGACGTTCGGCGGCCCCACTTGGAATGGGATGAAATGGATCAACTCGTTCGGGTGAACGTTGTCTTCTTCCGGGGCGTACCGAACTTTCGCCGTGCCCCAAAGGCCGCCCAGGAGAAGCCCGGGATGTTCCTCGGTGAGTGCGGCGGGTACGCGAACCCCGTTGTCCGCCAGAGCCGGAACGCGGGCCAGCCGAAGCCCCTTGCCGAGTTCCACTCGGGCTTCGACGTTGTCGATGAGCGTCACTTCGCCGCGGGTGAGAAGCTTGTTTTTGAGGAGCTCCCGTGCTTCGTGCTCGGGGAGCAAATCGCGGATCTTCGATTGAATGTTGGCGAGATCGGCCCGCCAAGAATCGGGTTTCACATACTTGGCGATCAGGTATTCCGAAACGAACCGGGGAAGCCGGGCGAGCGCCGAGTTGGAGGCCAGTGATTTGATGACCACGCGTTCGCCGCAGACATCGAGGGCCTTGCGGTCGAATTCGCTGAGGGGATGTTCGTCGTACAAGGACACGGTTACGCTCCGAAGATGTCGTCGAGAAGATCGTTATTTCGAAGGTCGCCCGCCCCGGTGGCAACCGCAGGAACAGTATCGACCGGACTGCCGAAGACGTCGTCCAACAAGGCGTTATCGCGGAACCCGGCGAGTTCAATTCTGCCGACGGCCACCCCGATCGTATCGTACTGCGAAACGGAGTTGGGTGCGGGAATTCTCGGAATCGATTGTGTAATTCGTTGCAAATGGACTTCGTCAAGTTTGAGAACTTCGCAGAAGCGTTCGAGGAGTTCGTTGGCGGCATGAGTTCGGATATTCGAAGCGTCTGCGATGAACTCGGCGAACCGGTACGCTTCCCGGCGCTCCGCCGCACTCGGGCATAACGCCATCGCCCGCTTCATCACCACCGATTCCATGTGGCGCCTACTCTCGGCCCGGTCCAACTCGGGGTCGATGTATGGGATCAACCCCGAATCGCTTCCAAACTTTTCCACCAAAAGTTGTCGAATCACCAATCGCTCGGATGCCGCAAGCTCCCCGTCGACGCGGCCAACGAGGATGCCCAATTCGACCCACGTGCGCAAGGGTTCAATATCGGGCAACGCAATCGGTGGAGAAAGCGGTGGAGAGTCGTTTGGTTCCGGCGTCGGAAATTCGCGGAGTTGCGGCTCCGAAGGCGCGGGGGGAATTTCGAGGACTTCGGCGAAACGTGCGAGTAGTTCGAGTTCAGCTCGGGATCGACCGTTCGAGGCGTTGACGATCCGCTCGGCAAACTGGTAAGCTTCGCGACTTTCGCCATCGTTCGTGCAAAGGGCCTTCACGCCATTCATCATGACCAATTCCATCGGTCGGCTTTTCTCCGCCCGATCCAACTCGGGATCGATATAGGGGATCAACCGCAAGTCGCGGCCGAACTTCTCGACTAGTTGCTGCCGGACTACGAACCGTTCCGGAGCAGAAATTCTCCCATCCGCACGGGCCACGAGAATTCCCAATTCCGCCCACTGGCGAAGAGGCTCTAAATCGAGCGAAGGTACTTTCTGTGGATCGATCGAAACAGTGTTCGATGGTGCGAATCGCTCCGAAGAAACCGGTTTAGGTACGCTCGGCGGCGGAAGCACGATCCGTGCCCGTGGCCAAGGCTCTTCAGTGAGCGGAGGCAGATCGGTCAACCCCAAACGCTCCCGCAATCGCCCCAACAACGCCAGTTCGCGGGCATGCCGACCGCCCGCAGCATCGGCGACGCGGAGCGCGAAATTGTACGCCCTCAATTTCTCGACTGCGGTCGGGCAATACGTTCCCAAACCCATGAGAACCGTCATTTCGGAATCACCGCGCCGCTCGGCGGCATCGATCACGGAATCGAGATGGGGAAGTAGGCCACCGTATTGTTCGCCGAGGAATCGCCGCACTTCCGTACGCTCTTCCGGGTCGATGCTTCCATCGGCCCGCGCCATCAGCAGCCCGAGTGACGCCATTGAGCGCATTTGCGGAAGCAATGCCGGTTCAGGAAGGGGAGGCGGCGCTGGAACCGGCTTCGATTCTGGCTCCGGTGAGGATGGACGATTCCGCTGCGGCAATTGCACCGGCTTGGCAAGTACACGCACGGAAGGCGACGTTTTGGAAGGCGACGGGTTCGGTTTTGCTGCGAAAGCGGGTGTAACGCTCGGTTGTACATGAGCTGTTGGAAGTGGTCGAGAAACTGGAACGGGTTTCGGCACGGAATTGAGAATGTCGTCAACCGATAGCAATTCGCGCTCGGCCATCGCATCCGTAAACAGTTCGCACTTGTCGAGGATAAATCGGATCAACGTGATCCGCATGGCAACCTTGACCAATTTCTGGCTTTCGTCGAGTGCGTCGGAAAGCGCCTCGATCTTTGGTTTACGTTCCGCCCGTTCCCGTGCTTCACGTTCGCGGTTTTCCCGATGCAACTCGGCGTAACGACTGCCTTGTTCGCATTCAGCGCGTTTGAATTCTCCCCACATTCTTCGAACGATGGTTCCCACCGCGTGACGAACCAGTTTCGCTTTGGCGGGGCCGATCCCGTGGACATTTTCGAGGTGGGCACCTTCCATCTGCCCGATACTTCGGTAACTCGCCGCATGCAATAAGCCCACGGTTCCACGGCCGAGTCCTCCGAAGTCGACCAGTGCATCCAAGTTCCGCGCGTGGAGATATTTGGCGAAGAATTCGCGTTCGACGGTTTCGGCGTCCCACTCTTCCGCATCATCGAACTGCAATCGCCGCAACGCTAACCACAACGATTGGTGACGGGCGAGAACCCGAAATTTCCAACGTCGAGCACGGCTCTCCGAGAAGCCGCGGTAGAAATACGCGGCGAATCCCAATAACAGGAACGCGAGCGAAACCATCAGAATGAAAAAGAATTTGAACATGCCCGCTCTCCCGCGCGGCGGGTGGTGTGGGATGATTGTCGCGGGAGGTTCGTTTGTGACCGAATCCGCGAAAATGATTCTAGTGAGAAAGTTGAACAATGAACAACGCGTCCGAAAATTGGGTTCCGCAACGATGCGCACGAAAAAGCCGGGGGACGCTGTCCCCCGGCTTTCGATCCGTCGCTGACGCTTCCGGCTCCGATTTACTTAATCATCTTCTCCACATCATCCTTGAGCAACGGGCCGTTTTGGGCGTTGCGGTTGAACACCTTGCCGTCCTTGTCCACCAGCAAAATGTGCGGCACCATCTGGATGCCGTAGGCCGCGGCCAACGGTGAACCGTCCAAGCCGCCGTCCGCGTACAGGTGGATGCCTTCGAGGCCGGACTTCTTCAGCATCTCGATTGCGGCGGCTTTGTTGCTCGCGTCGTCGAGGCAGATCGTCACCACCTGCACGCCTTGCATCGCGGCGTTGCCGCCCTTCACCATCGCTGCCACGCCTTGCAATTCGGCCAGCGTTCCGCTGCCCCACGTTGCCCAGTAATACACGGTCGTCGGCTTGCCGGCGATGTTCGCTTGGGTGAACGCTTGACCGTTGAACGCCGTGCCGCTGAGGGTGAAGGGTTGGCCTTCGCTGCCGAGGCGCTTCACCGCACCCGCCGCCTTCGCGGCGTAGGCGTGGCTGGCGTAATCCTTGGCTAGCTTCTCGTACCAAGTCTTCGCCGAGGCTTCGCCTTCCTTGCCGCCGTACTCGTACGAGAAGGCCACCCGCATGATCGCTTCCGGGGCATCCGTCGAAGCCGGGTAATTCTTCACGAACATCTCGAGGGCTTCGCGGTAGGCCTTCTGCACGCTGGCTTTGTCCGCGTCTTTGGCTTCCTTGTTGTTCACCGCGAACTCGGCGGCGGCGAAACGGAACATCACATACGGATGGGTTTCGTTCGGGGCGCTCTTCAACACCGCGTCTTTCCACGCCTTCAAACGTTCGAACGCGGCTTTCTGCGGCGGATCGGATTCAATGGCGCTCTGGTAAGCGTCCACGAGTTGTTTCAGCCAAGGGTATTGCTCGGCTCCCTTGGTTCCGGCCACGCACTGTTCCAGCAGACCGGCGCGTTCGAGTTGGAACTTGGCCACATCGGCGTTACTGCTGCTCGCCGGTTTCAACGCGATGATCTGATCGACGAATTTTTGAATCTGAGGGGGAACACCCCCCGCGAGGTTCCCCGGAATCTCTTCGCCGTGTTCGCTCGGCGCACCCACCGCGGGGCCTTCGATCACTTTCCACGCCCGGCCCACTTGCACGATCTCGCCGACGCTGAACACGAACGCCGTCTTATCTTCCGTGCCCTTCTCCACGAGGATGGCCCCGGCCTTGTGCTTCACGAGGTCTTCGCGGCCGCCGAAGCTATCGGCGGCGGTGGTGTTGGGGGCGCCGAAGGTCGCGTGCAGGATCTTGGCTTTGTCGGTCAGGCCGAGGCCGGCCACGGTCGCGGCGAGGCGTTGGGGTGCCGATTTCACCTTGGCCATGCTGCGTTCGATTTCTGCGGCGGGCATGTTCAACTTTTTGAGATCGTCTTCTTTCACGAAGAGCGCGGCGAGGCGGCGTTGATCTTTGCCGTACACTGCGGCGTACACTTCCTGGCTGAGTTCCTCGGGGGAAATGGCGATCCATTCATCCACGAGGCCGTCGCCGTTGGCGTCGATGCCCCACTTGCCGCCGTTGATGCCGAGCCAGCGGAATTGATCGGGCTTCTGGCCACCGGCCACGGTGATGATTTCGCGGTAGCTTTCGACGCCATCGGTGTAGTATGAGAAAATGTTGAAGTTGCCGGTGCCGGCCGTGGAGATGAACTGGCGGAGCTTCTTGCCGGCGGCATCGGTCACGACCACGCCTTTGGCAGGGCTACCCGTATTTGGCCAGCTCACTTCGGTGGCTTTGCACCCGGCTACGTCGGCGGCGGTCGGCATGGTCACGATCACGCCGGGCTGAATGGGTGCCCGAGCCAAAACTTGTTCCGGCTTGAACTGCGCTTGGGCGCTGGCGGCACTGCCGCCGACGACCGCGAGGGAAACCGCCTGCCAGAATTTGCGTGGGATCGCCATCCGTAATACTCCCGTGGAGAATGCGTTCTGCTCGGGTTGTATCGACAAACTGGGGTGCAGAAGTTGAAGGGAAAGGCGGCTGAAGCGCCGGTGTCACACGATCCGCCGCTGCCATTCTTTCGGATCGCGGGAGGTGTGGAAGACAGAAATGACGAGGACTTCCGAGTTTACTTCTTGGTATAGCACAACGTAGGGGAAGCGCTTCACCACCGCACGACGAACGTCGCGGTACACCTTTTGATGGATACGCGGATTGGCTGCCACGCGGCGGAAGATCGCCTTCACGAGATCGGTGAAATCGTCACCTAATCCGTCTTCGCAATCTTCGTACCATTCCGCCGCGCCGGCGAGTTCCTCCTCAGCCTCCGTTGACAATCGAATCGGCAGACTCATTTCTGCCTCCGGGCCTGAATCCTCGCCCGGATCCTGGCTTCCGCTTCCTCCCACGGAACTGCCAGGCTCGGGTCGGCGGTGTGGGTCGCCAACCTCCGATCGATCTCCGCCTTCGCTTCGTCGCACAAAGGTTCCACTTCGGCATCGTCATCGGCGTGCACGCTTTCCCAGAGTTCGCCGATCAAAGCCAATCGTTCTTTCGTATTCAAGTGGCCCAAGCCCAGCGCTTCGATTTGCGATGTCATCGCCTTTCTCCGGGAGTTTCAATGATTGTATCGCGTTAGGTGTGCCAGCACTGCGCAAGCCCGACGTTCGCCTAACGCCAACACCGTTTCAAGGTCAACACTGCCGCCACCGTGATTGGCGGTAAGGCAAGGAACAGCACTTCGGACGGATAGTACAACGGGTGTTCGATGCTTTTGTACCGATGAATCGGCTCTTTCAATCTCGAAAGCAAGGCCACAATCGGGATGCTTCCGAGAACCACAAGTACGAGCGTGCGTGCGATTCGGTGCCGCCCGTGCGGTGCACGCGTGGCCCACCCGGTGGCCGCACCGACGGCACCACACCCGAGGAACGGGAAGGCCAACTCCCTCCATATTATTCAAAGATCGTCATTGCGTTGAAACTCCGAAGTTCCTTCGAACCACCCACGGACGATAATGAATCCACCGTAAAGTAACACCACGAGAACGAGGGCCACCAGAGCACCGGTCAATGCAGCGATAATGCCACGGTATGCACTCCACGTTGAAACTCTTAATTCCGTCATGGCGACACTCACTTCTTTCCTCGTTCCCACGCAGAGCATGGAAACGAGAACCCTATTTTTTCGCTTCCTTCTTCTTGAAGATCACGATGTGCTGCCACGGTAGGGTTTTCACCGTCTTCGCGTGTTCCATCGCCGTTTCGAACTCGGCCATCTCCTTCATCACCTGGCGTTCCGTCATCTTGTGAACCAGTTTGATCGGCACCTTCGGATCCTCCAGCCGGAATTCGACGAACGCGATCCGACCGCCCGGTTTCAAGGATGCCACCATCTTCTCCATCATCTCGTAGGGGAACTCCAACTCGTGGTACACATCCACCATGATGATGAGATCGACGGCGTTCTCCGGAAGCTTCGGATCCTTCTCGGTGCTCAGAATCGCTTTTACGTTCTTCACATCGTGCTTCTTCGCCTTGCCTTCCACCAAGGCGATCATCTCCTTTTGAACGTCCACCGCGAAAACTTTCCCCTTATCGCCGACCAGCGGGGCCATGCGGAAGACGTGGTAACCACCGCCGGCGCCGACGTCGGCGATGGTCATGCTTTCCTTGATTTCGAGGGCGTCGAGCAGTTTGGCCGGGTCTTCTTCCTTCTCGCGTTCCGGGCGTTCGAGCCAACCGTTGCCTTGGAAGCCCATGACGTGGGCGATCTCGCGGCCGAGGTAGAACTTGCCGATGCCATCGGGATCGTGCTTCTTGCGGGTTTCGTAGCGTTCCTTGGGCGGTTCCGCCGCGAGGAGCAGGGTGGGAAGGAGGAAGAAGAGGATGAGGAAGCGGTGCATCGTGTGTTTCCCTACCGGTTCGCTGAGGGCTGATCGCATCATTCTAACGCGCCTACGCCGCTCTCGATGAGTAGGGATCGTTGAAACTTGTGGATGATCGCGATTGCCAGCCGTTCCCTCCGGTCGCTGACGCTCCCGGCTCGCCAGTGCGATTGAAATTGTCCGAACATCTCGAATTTCGCAACCACCCCGGCGAGCCGGGAGCGTCAGCGACCGGAGGCATTCATTACCGCGCCCGACACCGCTCCCGCAACCGAGTCGGAACCCCCACACATTCGCCAGATCGTCCATTTCCGCAAATCCGCGCGCACCGCGCTTGACCGCAAGCACTTCCCAGCTTATATTCACACATGTTCACCTGTACACTATTCGATTGTACACCATGACTCCTCCCAGCCCCTACAGCCTCGCCGAAGTTTATCCCGGTTTGGAACTCACCCCCGACCAGATCGAATTCGGCCGAGCGATGGATCGCTACCAACGAAAATTCCGCCGCCGCTACCCCGCGTGGAGCGAAGTCCTTTACGTCGCGCACTGCCTCGGCTACCGCCGCACCGCCGCCCCCCGAGAATTCCAGGAGATTCCGCCATGTTCCGATTCCCCAAGCTCGGCCTGTTTCCGCAACGCCGCGTGAAAGCGAACGTCGCCCACGAAGCGCGCGGGGCCGGGGGTGCGGGAATCCTCGCTTCCGGCCCGGCCGCCGGCTGGTGGAAGGCCGATCCGACGGAGCAACTGCGGAACTACTCCTCGTGGGTGTACGCGGCGGTGAACGCTATCGCGCAGGAAGTAGCGAAGCAACGCCCGCACTTGTATGTGAATACCGGGCAAGCCGAGCACGAGCAAACTCCGTTACCGCACACGCACCCGCTCTGCCGCTTGCTTCAACAGCCGAACCCGTGGCTCACGCCCTGGGAAATGTGGTACCTCACCGTGGTGTACCTCGAACTCACGGGGAACTGCTTTTGGTACCTCGCGCCGCGGAAAACTATCGCGGCGAACTACAGCATCCCGGCGGAAATCTGGATCGTGCCCACGCCGTGGGTGCGGATCGTGCCGGACGCTACCGAGTTCGTGAAGGCCTACGAGATCGCCGCGCCGGGCCGCCCGGCGGAAACCTTTCCACCCGAGGAAATCCTGCACCTGAAGTATCCGAACCCGCTGGATACGCACTACGGCCTCTCGCCGCTTCAAGCGAACGCCCTCACGATCGACGCGAACACGGAGCTACTGAAGAGCCGCTACCAGACGTTCCTCGCGGGGCCGCGCCCCGGTGTGGTGCTGCAAACCGAACAATCCCTCACCGATGAAACGATCAAGCGGTTGGAAGACAAATTGGAAAGCAAGTACGCCGGGCGTGCCCAATGGCACCGGCCCATGGTGCTCGAACAAGGTTTGAAGGCTTCGCCTTGGACGCTCACCCCCGCGGAGATGGATTTTCTGAATTCGTCGAAGATGACGCGGGACGAAATCTTGGCGCTCTTCCGCGTGCCGGCGCCGATCACCGGGCTGGCGGAGAACGTCGGCCTCGGTTCCGGCATCTGGGACGGTGCCCGCACGATGTTCTGCGAAGGGACGATCCAACCGAAGTTGGAACTCATCGCCCAGGCGTTGACGCGCGACTTGGCCGGCCGCTTCGGGCCGGACGTGGCGATTGCCTTCCCCGATTGCTCGCCGCGGGTGCAAGAGGATCGCCGCAGGGACGACGAACTCGACGCGAAGTGGGGACTGCGAACCTACAACGAGATCCGCAAGGGCCGCGGCTTGAAACCGATCGCCGATGCCAAGTTCGATTCGCCCATTCTGCCTGTGTCTTCCGTGAATTGATTTACCGCAGAGGGCACATGAGGGCACGAGAGAATTAAATCCAAAATTCCGTTTAAGATTCCCAGCCCGTTCTCCATCGCCATTCTCTCCCCGCGATTTTCTTCTTCTCTTGTGCCCTCTCGTGCCCTCTGCGGTGAAATCCTTCTTTCTTCCCAAGGGTGATGCCATGCCCGCGTACCTTCGTGCCGATCCCAAAGCGACCACGCTGCACATCGACCCCGCGAAGATGCTGATCCGCAGCGTCATCACCACCATCGATCCGGATCGCTCCGGGGATGTCGTGGTGCCGACCGGCCTCCGCAACGCCGAGGAATACCTCGTGAACCCCGTGGTACTGTGGGCGCACAATCGTTCGAGCGTGCCGCCCATCGGCACCTGCGAATGGCTCGACGTGCAGCCGAACCGCGTCGTCGCCCAAACGAAGTTCGCCCAAGGCGTCTCCTTCGCGGACGACGTCTTCAAGCTCTACGAGCAGGGCATCTTGAAAGGCTGGTCCATCGGCTTCGTACCCCGGCGCAGCGCCAAGCACGCGCTGAAAGACGGTCGCACCGGCCTGCGGATCGAGCAATGGGATTTGTTCGAATATTCCGCCGTGCCGATCCCGGAGAACCCCGGCGCCCTCACCGTGGCCCTGCAAAAAGGGATGATTACCAACGAAGCCTTGTACGAATGGTTGCGCATGATCCCCGACGACCCCGGCGGCAAATACTGGCGCACCCGCCCCGTGGATGTGTGTGCCGACTTGGTGTGTTGAAAATGTCCGATATCCGCCACAGAGGCACAGAGAACACAGAGAAGAAAAGAAGCCGAATAACCCGAGAGCTAACATTCGATCTGTCGCCGCACTTTCATCCGACCAGCGAATCGTTCTCGATCCATTTCTTTCTCTTCTCTGTGTTCTCTGTGCCTCTGTGGCTGCAGTTCATTCCACCCCTTTCAGGAGTGATTCCATGAGTGCGATTCTCGCCGAGAAGTTCCAGACCCGCGACGAACTCGTGCAGTTCATCGACGACCGCGCCGGCAGTGCCGTCGAGAAGGCGGTGCAGAGCACCGGGCGCGTCGAACGCCGCGTGCCCTGGGCCACGAGTGGCCCGGTGGGGCAGGATTCCGCCGGGTACTCCGTGTTGAAGGCTGCGGCTTACGCCCTCGGTTTCGTCGGGCCCGATCAGGCCAAGGAAGAAATCCACACGCACCACCAACTCCGCGACCTCTACGCCGGGTACGGTTTCCTTCCGCACCACGGGGCGCAATCGTTCTTGGTGCCGTTGGCTTCGGCGCACCTGCCGGTGTTCGAGCCGCAGGGGCATCGCCTTCAGAATGAGCTTCATCAGAAGATGACGGCGCAGGCGGGCCGCTTCGATCCGGACGAAGCCGATTGGATCGCCCGCCGCCAAGGCTCGCGTTTCAAAGCCCTCGGCACGGTGAACGATTCCGCCGGGGGAAGCCTCGTGAGCCTGCCGATGCTGGGCGAACTCATCGACCTTCAAAGGAACCTCGAAGCGTTCGCCCGCGCCGGCGCCCAAGAGATCGCGCTGCCGCCCAACGGCCGGGTGCAGTTCCCGCGCCTGAGCGGCGGTTCCACGGCGTACTGGGTCGGCGAAGGCAATCCCATCACCGAAAGCCAACCGGCCACGGGGAACCTCGATCTGCAAGGGAAGAAGCTCGGCGTGTTGGTGAAGATCAACAACGAACTCCTCCGCTTCGCCAGCCCCTCGGCCGAAGGTTTGGTTCGCTTCGACATGGCACGTTCCGCGGCACTGAAGGCCGACCAGGCGATGCTCGACGGCACCGGCGGCCTGCAAATCAAGGGGCTGACGGCCTACTCCGGCATCACGACCCACACCGCCGGGGCGCCCGACACCGACGGCGACACCTTCGAGCCGGAGGACGTGGCGAAGATGGAGGCGAAGCTGCCGGACGCCGTGGACGCCCCCACCGCCTGGATGATGCGCAAGGGCATGTTCGCCGCGTTGATGAACCGCCGGGGCGACGCCATCGAAGCCGCGGACACCAAGGGGGCGTTCCTCTTCCGCAACGCCCAATCGCTTTCGAGCGCCCCGCCCGCAGAACTGTACGGCACCCGCGTGGTGCGCTCGGCGCAAATCTCGAACAGTCGCACGAAAGGCGGCGGTACGAACCTCACGTACGTGCTGCTCGGCTACTTCCCGGATTGGATCGTCGCCCGCATGGGGGTGATGGAGTTCCTCGCCAGCGGCCACGGCGATACCGCCCTGCAGAACGACATGACGTACCTCCGCGGCATCCAGCACATCGACGCCGGCCCCCGCAACCCCGCCAGCTTCGTGTTATGCGACAAGCTCGTGGAAGCGTGATTTTGATACTTCGATCCGAGCCGCAAGCGTTAGCGACGATTCTTCGGATCATCGTCGCTAACGCTTCCGGCTCGGAAATTCCTTCCATCTCAAACCCAAAACTGGAGCATCCCTATGTCCGCGTTTCTCCACGATCTTCCTTCGAACGCCTCGTTCGCTTCGCTGATCCCG
>Ga0105047_10015103_pt1 | contig 12180 bp, 13 predicted proteins | sample MAT04_FD_78384 | JGI IMG/M metagenome (GOLD analysis project Ga0105047, IMG submission 78384) | Freshwater microbial communities from Lake Fryxell liftoff mats and glacier meltwater in Antarctica - MAT-04 (megahit assembly) | ecosystem: Environmental > Aquatic > Freshwater > Ice > Liftoff... | reverse complement strand
CTTCGCCAGCCCGGTCAACGGCGACAAGCTGTTCCTGACACCGGAGGTCAGCGTGCAGATCCAGACCGTGCTGAACAGCGACATCGCGATGCAATTCGACGAGTGCACGCCCTACCAAACGGCGGGCCGCTTGACCACGCAGGACGAAGCGCGCGCGTCGATGGAACTGAGCCTGCGCTGGGCTGCGCGCAGCCAGGCCGAATTCGCGCGCCTGAACAACCCCAATGCGCTGTTCGGCATCGTGCAAGGCGGCATGTTCACGGCGCTGCGCGAAGAGTCGGCCGCGCAGTTGGCCGCGCTGGACCTGCCCGGCTACGCCATCGGCGGCGTCAGCGTCGGCGAACCCAAGGAAGAGATGCTGGCCATCATGGCCCACACCCCGCCGCACCTGCCGGCGCACAAACCGCGCTACCTGATGGGCGTGGGCACACCCGAAGACCTGGTCGACGGCGTGGCCAGCGGCGTGGACATGTTCGACTGCGTCATGCCCACCCGCAATGCCCGCAACGGCCACCTGTTCACCCGTTTTGGCGACTTGAAGATCCGCAACGCACGCTTCAAGGAAGACCAGGCACCCATCGACATGAGCTGCGCGTGTCACGCCTGCAAGGGTTGGGAGCCGACACCTGGGCAGGTGTCGGGGGGCTTTTCACGCGCCTACCTGCACCACCTGGAACGCTGCGGCGAAATGCTCGCACCGATGCTGGCCAGCATCCACAACCTGCACTACTACCTGAACCTGATGCAGGAGATCCGTGACGCGCTGGACCAGGGGCGCTTTGAGGCATGGCGTCAGCAATTCAAGGCGGATCGTGCGCGTGGGGTGTAATCAGCCGGCTCCAAGCCCGAACAACGTCGCGGTCGGTGACCGCGACGACCACTTGCGCAACCACGGCGGCCTTCTACGGCCTGACTGCCGGGCAGGCCAGGGACATTGTTGAAGAAGTCGGCGCGGCGTTGGACCGTATCGTGGCGGGCGGCCACACTGTGCCTGCGACGTGACCGACCCTTTGACAGTAAGGCAGCTTTGCATTACACCGCGCAGAACCACCCGGCACCGAAAGGAATCAACGTGACTGCTTTGACCGTGACCGCCCGCGGGCAAGTGACTTTTCGCAAAGAGGTGTTGCAGCACCTGGGCATCAAGCCCGGCGAGAAGATCGAGCTGCACCTCTTGCCCGACGGCCGCGGCCTGCTGCAAGCGGCGCGCCCGACCGGCACCATGGCTGAGTTTGTGGGTTTGCTGGCCGGACGGACGAAGAAGGTGGCCTCCATCGACGAGATCAACGCGGCCGCCGCCAGCGGGTGGGCCGACAAGCCGTGAAAGTCACCGTCGACACCAATGTGCTGATCCGCGCGGTGGTGCGCGATGACCCAGCGCAAGCGCGGGTGGCCGCCGCGCTGATGACCGAGGCATCCCTGGTCGCCGTTGCGCTGCCCTGTCTGTGTGAATTTGTCTGGGTCTTACGCAAGGTCTACGGCCTGCAAGCGGCTGACGCTGCGTCTGCAATCCGCGCTCTGCTGGCGGCACCTGCGGTTGAAGTCAATCGGCCTGCGGTCGAGGCCGGCTTGCAGATGTTGGACGCGGGCGGTGACTTCGCTGACGGCGTCATCGCCTACGAGGGCCAATGCCTGGGCGGGGAGGCCTTTGTTTCTTTTGACAAACAAGCCGTGGCCCTGCTGCTGGCGCAAGGGCAATCGGCACGTTGTTTGTAAGTGCCTGAACCGGGCAGCGGCGAGCGCCAAGCCTTGCCCGGGGCCGCAGGCTTCACCAGAACTGCCAGTTCCCCGTCACCACCACCCACACGCCCAACACGCCGTTGGTGACTGCGTGGGCCACCACGGCGACCCACAGCTTGCCGGTGCGCACGTACAGCCAGGCGTAAGCCAGGCCGGCGACGATGGCCGCCAGCCACAGCGTGTGGGCCAGGGTGAAAACGAAGGTCGACAACAGGATGGCCTTCAAACCCACGCGCATGGGCAGCACGCCTTCAAACGCTGGCGCCTGAATCCAGCGCATCAAAAACGAGCGCCAGAACAACTCTTCCATCACCGGCACCAGCAAGGCCGCGCCGACCCAGCGCGTCGTCAACAGCAACCAGTCCAGTTCACCGTTGGGCAACTTCGGAATGAACGGCGATGGGGCACCCGCAGAGATCGTCATCCACGGCGCGTCCAGCTGGATCCACAGGCCGAACACCGCCAGCCCCACGGCAACCGCCAACGCCAGCTCGCCAACGGTGGGCCAGGTTTGTGCTGACAGTTCACCGTACTCGCGCCACCACAGCGCCAGCAGCGCTGCGGCACCCAACAACTGGCCGGCGTACAGCCAGCGCGGATCAAAACCCCAGCTGCCGTCAGCGGGTGCCGCGCCGCGCAAACCCAGAAAGACCATGAAGACGACAAACGGCAGCACCCGTACAGCCATCGCGCGGCGCATGCCCAACATCAGGATGCCTCCACGAGGCCCGTGGCCCCGTCGAACTGCGCCAGGGCTTGCGCCAGGAACGCCACGCTTGGCCGCAGCGTGGCGGCCAGGGTGTGCGGCGGGTTGGCAACGAACACGCTGCTGCCCAACAGGCCGAAGCCGCGAGCGTCGGCTTGCGCAACGCTCAAGCGCGCGTGCAGCCAGCCCTTCTTCGCCAGCTTGTCGGCGCTGGCCTTCAGGCGCTGTGGCAGTTGCGCCGATTCGAGCAGTTGCAGTTGCGGCAGCCAGATCATGACCACACATTCCGGGAAGCGTTCGAGCGCTTCGCGCAGCCCGGCCAGCGTGCGGGCGTAGTCGGTCTTGATCTCGTAGCTGGGGTCGATCAGCACCACGCCGCGCCGTGTGGGTGGCGGCAGGTGCCCCTTCACCGCTGCAAAGCCGTCGACCATGGCGACCTCCACACCGCGCTGTTCAGCCAGGTATGAAGCCAGGATCTTGTGATCGGTGGGGTGCATCTCGCTCAAGCGCAACTGGTCCTGGTTGCGCATCAGCAGGTGCGCCAAAGCCGGTGAGCCAGGGTACTGTGTCAAGGTGCTGCCGGCGTTGAAGCTGCGCACCTGGGCCACCAGGTCGGCCACGGCCTCGGGCAAGGGTTCGGTCTGGCCTTTGCGGTTCCACAGCCGCCCAATGCCTTGTTCGAACTCACCGTGCTGCGTGGCGTACTCGCCTTGCAGCGAATACCCACCCGCGCCGGCGTGGGTGTCGACCATGCGCCAGCCCTTGTCCTTGAGGTTCATGTAACGCAGCACCGCCACCAAGGCGGTGTGCTTCAAGACGTCGGCGTGGTTGCCGGCGTGAAAGGCGTGGCGGTAGGCGAGCATGGGTTGATGGTGCCATGCAGCGTGGCCAGGATCTGCCGTCTCACGCCCGACTGCGCACAGACGTCACGCCTGTCACGCCCGAGCCCGGCTCTTGAACAACTCGCGCAGGTTCACCTCGCGCGGCCCGGGCTGCAGTTCGATGGCGTCACCGGCCTGCACGAAGCCGGGCACAAGCACCCCCAGGTAGGCGCCGCAGTAGCCCGACTGCACCATCATCTTCGCCGCATGCTTGAACCCAATGATCGCGGTGAACTTGCTGCAGGGAAAACGCGGCTCGCTCACGGCCAGCACGCAGCCGGGGGCGCCGTCATTGCCGCCGATCAACAGCCGGTCGCCAATCCACAAGCGGTCTTCGCTGAGTCCCTGGATGGTGAGGTTTTCGCCCATCGTGCCGGGCGCCAAAGGCTCGTCCCACAGCGACACCCGGGCCTGCGCGCGCACCGTTTGCCAGAAGGCGAAGTGCTCGTGGGGGTAGGCGTAGACGGCCTTGCTGGTACCGCCATGCAGCGACAAGTCGGCCTGCTCGTCGCCTTCAAGCCCCAACCCGCGCACGGCCACCGGGCCAGGCACGGCACGCTTGCCAATGGCGCTGCGCAGCTTGCGGCCGTTGACGTGGACATCAACGGCCAGAGCGCGGTTGACCGACAAAACCTTCATGTGGATTCAACCCCCATGTGTTTTCCATGACGCGCATCACGCCATTCCGATCTTGCATGACCCCCCTTGGGGTCGGTGGTTACGGGGTGATTACATTGGATCGACAATCCGCGCCCCAGGTCTTGCGAAGCTTCGGATTGTTCCAAGTTTTGACCTTGCCCCGAGCTTTTCAGGTGCCGTGTTCGTCGAGCTCCGCTTCACGGGGGCTGGCCGAAATCGACACCCTGTTCGTTCCCTCAACGATTGATCTCGGAGACAACATGAACCAACCCGTCATGGAAGGGCTGAATCTGCACGTGCCGGCCTACGTCAAACACGCCCGGCTGATCGCCTGGGTGGCGGAGATGGCGGCACTGACCGAATGCGACAGCGTCGCCTGGTGCGATGGCAGCACCACCGAGCATCAGCGCCTGTGCGAGCAGTTGGTGAGCGCGGGCACGATGCAAAAGCTCAACCCTGAACTGCGCCCTGGCAGCTTCCTGGCGCGCAGCGACCCCAGCGATGTGGCCCGAGTCGAAGACCGCACCTTCATCTGCAGCGCCAGCAAGGACGACGCCGGCCCCACCAACAACTGGATGGCACCGGCGCAGATGCGCGAACTCTTGCAAACGGGTGAGAAGGCACTGTTTCGAGGTGCGATGAAAGGCCGCACGATGTTCGTCGTGCCGTTCTCGATGGGCCCGCTGGGCAGCCACATCTCGCACATTGGCGTCGAACTGACTGACAGCCCTTACGTGGTGATCAGCATGCGCACCATGACGCGCATGGGCCGCGGTGCGTTGGACGTGCTGGGTGAGGACGGCGATTTCGTACCCTGCGTGCACACCGTGGGCGCGCCGCTGGTCGTGGGTCAAAAAGACCTGCCCTGGCCTTGCAGCCCCACCAAATACATCGTGCACTACCCAGAAACGCGTGAAATCTGGAGCTACGGCTCGGGTTACGGTGGCAACGCGTTGTTGGGCAAGAAGTGTTTTGCGCTGCGCATCGCCTCCATCATGGGCCGCCAGGAAGCGCAGGCCGGTGGCACGGGCTGGTTGGCTGAACACATGCTGATCCTGGGCGTGACGTCGCCCGCCGGCAAGAAGTACCACGTGGCCGCGGCTTTCCCCAGCGCCTGCGGCAAGACCAACTTCAGCATGATGGTGCCGCCGGCCGGCTATGACGGCTGGAAGGTCACCACCGTGGGTGACGACATCGCCTGGATCAAGCCCGGTGCCGACGGCCGCATGCACGCCATCAACCCCGAGGCCGGGTACTTCGGCGTGGCCCCGGGCACCAACGACCACACCAACCCCAACTGCATGGCCAGCCTGAAGCGTGACACCGTCTTCACCAACGTCGCGCTGACGGACGACGGCGACGTCTGGTGGGAAGGCATGACGCCCACGCCGCCCGCGCACCTGATCGACTGGCTGGGCCAGGACTGGACGCCCGAGGCCGCCGCTGCCAGCGCCGCCGCCGGCAAGCCGCGGCCTGCGGCGCACGCCAATTCACGTTTCACCGTGGCCGCCACCAACAATCCGGTGCTGGACCCGGCCTGGGACTCGCCGCAGGGGGTGCCGATCGATGCCTTCATCTTCGGCGGCCGGCGCAGCACCACGGTGCCTCTGGTGACCGAGGCGCGGAGCTGGACCGAAGGCGTCTACATGGCCGCCACCATGGGCAGCGAAACCACCGCCGCCATGGCCGGTGGCAACGGGACCGTGCGCCGCGACCCCTTCGCCATGCTGCCCTTCACCGGCTACAACATGGCCGACTACTTTGCCCACTGGCTGAGGCTGGGTGAAAAGCTCGGCGCCGCCGGCCAGGCCAGCGGCAATAGCCTCCCGCGCATCTACTGCGTCAACTGGTTCCGCAAAGGGCCTGACGGCAAGTTTGTGTGGCCTGGCTACGGCGAGAACATGCGGGTGCTGGAATGGATGATCGGCCGCATCGAGGGCACAGTCGGGGGTGCCGACAACGTCTTCGGCACGACGCCGCGTTATGAAGACCTGCGCTGGGACGGCCTGGCTTTCAGCGCCGAACAGTTCAGCAGCGTCGTGGGTATCGACAAAGCCGCCTGGCAGCAGGAACTGGCGCTGCACACCGAGCTGTTTGCCATGCTGCACCACCACCTGCCACCCGAGTTGCCAGCCACGCAGCAGCGCATCGCCCAGCGCTTGGCCGCTTGACGCTGGCTGACGGACAAGCGCTGCAACCCGCGGCGGGCATGATTGGCGGGTGTTGAACCCCTCTGCGCTGAGCGCTCAGGCCCTTGGCCTCACTCGAACACCGCTGCTCGACGCGTTCGAACAGCAGGCGCTCTGGTGTGCAATGCCGTCGCCGTTCACCTCGCGGTTGTTGCGGATCAGTCAGGCCTGGCTGGCACACACCCCGGATGCACATGCGGCATTGGCCGCTCTTGCGCCCGAGCCACTGGCCGGCGCCGTGGCGCTGCGGTGGGCGGCGGCCCTGCATCTCCTGGCTTTGCGCGGCTTGCAGCCCTGGGCAGCGTTGTGGCCGCCTGCGCCGCAGGCCGGTGACGTCGCCTTGCAAGAGGCTATCGGCCTGGCCTGGCGCACCCAACAACCAGTGCTCCAGGACGCGCTGTCGCGCCCGCCCCAAACCAACGAGGTTCAACGCAGCCTGGCGCTGTTGCCAGGCTTGATGTGGGCAAGCGCGGCCACGGGCCTGCCGCTGCGCTTGCTGGAGCTGGGGGCCTCGGCCGGCTTGAACCTGTGGTGTGACCGCTATCGCTACGAGACAGCCGCCTGGAGCTGGGGCGACGCCGACGCCGCCCTGTGTCTGCAGGGTGACTGGCGCGGGCCCGCGCCCTGGCTGGGTGCTGCGCCAGCGCTGCGGATTCACGACCGTGCGGGTTGCGACGCCAACCCCATCGACCTGGCCCAGCCCGGACAGGCACAACGTTTGACGTCCTTCATCTGGCCCGACCAGCCCGACCGGTTGGTGCGCGTGAGCGCTGCCGCCACGGTCGCCACGGCCTGTTTTGCGGCGCAGGGTCGATCGCTGCAGGCGCAAGCGGGCGCGGCGTTCTTGGCCGAACGATTGGCGTCGACGGCGCCGGGGGTGGCCACCGTGGTCATGCACTCGGTCGTGTGGCAGTACCTCACGCCGGCTGAACAACACGGCATCACGGCTGCGATTGAAGCCGCTGGTGCGCGCGCAACCCCCGACGCGCCCTTGGCCTGGCTGCGTTTTGAGCCGCCGGCAGCTGACCTGCCTGTCGAACTGCGCTGTCGTTTGTGGCCGGCTGGCCCAGGCCTGGACAACGGTGACGGTTGTGACTGCCCCGGTGACACCCTGCTGGCCCTGTGCCACCCGCATGGCGCCTGGGTCGACTGGGTGCACAGCGAGTACTTAGCGGTGGAGCCAGCACCACCGTGAAACTGCAACTGCTGTCTGACCTGCACCTGGAAACCGAGCACTTCGAACCCGTGCCCGCGCCCGGGGCCGAGCTGTTGGTGCTGGCCGGCGACATCGACAGCACCTGGGCGGGGTACGAGCGCTTTGCGGGCTGGCCGGTGCCGGTGCTGGTGGTCGCCGGCAACCACGAATTCGACAACCGCGAAATGACCACCGCCGTGCCGGCCTTGCGCGCGCATTGCGAACGTTTCGGTCTGACCCTGCTGCACCGCCAGAGCACGCTCATCGAATCCGCCGGCGGCGCGACCGTGCGCATTCTGGGCGCCACCCGCTGGAGCGATTTCGACTTGTTCGGCGCCGCCCAGCGTCCGCGCGCCGAACGTGCCGCCTCCTACTTCTTGCGGCTGATGGCGGCCACCCGCGATGGTCAACCGCTGGACGCCACGGGCGTGCGCGCTGAAGGGCTGCTGTGCCGTACCTGGCTGGAGACCGAGCTGGCTCGCGCAGCACGCGGCCAGTGGGACAAGACCCTGGTCGTCACCCACTTCGGCCCGAGCCTGAAGAGTGCCGATCCGCGTTACGGCCGCCAGCCTGGCACGGCGAGTTTTTGCAATGCCGACGATGACCTGATCCCCCGCGCTGACCTGTGGCTGCACGGCCACCTGCACCGCCGCCACGACTACCGCGTGGACCGCGCGGGCCGCGCCCCCACCCGGGTGGTCTGCCAAGCGCGCGGTCTGGCGCAAAAGGGTGAGGACGTCGGCCTGGACGCACTCAAGCTGATTCAGCTGTAGGCGTGAAGCGGCTTGCGTTGCCTCAAGGCCCTGGGTGCACCTGGGCGCTAGGATCGGCAGCCTCCATCCACCGGACTGCACTGCGCAGGAAACCCCATGAACATCCTTGTGCCCGTTGACGGCAGCGACTTCACCAAGCGCATGCTGGCTTACCTGGCCGCCCACGATGAATGGCTGGGTGCACAGCACAACTACACCGTGTTGCACTGCCCGCCCGGGGTGCCGCCGCGCGCCGCGGCAGTGTTGGACAAGGCCACGCTCAAGACCTATTACGACACCGAGACAGAGCGCGTCTTCAAGCCGATCCGCACCTTCTTCAAACAAAAAGGCATAGCGCCGCAGTTTGTGTCCAAGGTCGGCAATGCGGCCGAGCAGATCATCGCCCTGGCCAACAAAGACCGATTTGACCTGCTGGTGCTGGGCTCGCACGGCCAGAGCTCTTTGGCCAACCTGGTGCTGGGCTCGGTCGCCACCAAAGTGGTGGCTGGTTGCAGGACCCCCGTGCTGTTGGTACGCTGACGGTGCGCTGACGGTGCGCTGACGGTGCGCTGACCTTCAGCCTGGCCGCGTGCGCAGCCCGTCCAGGCAGCTGCGCAGCACCCACTCGACGATCTGCTGGTCGCTGTACTGGCCACTGGCCTTCAGGAAGCCCGGTACCGGGTCACACGCCCGGGCGAACACCGTGTACAGCACCACCTCGGGCGGCAGTGCCGAGTCAAGGTCGCCGTCTTTCTGCGCCTGCACGATCCAGGCACCCAGTTGCTCGCTGACTTTCAGCAACAGGTCCAGGTATTCCTTGTGGCCCATCAGCTCGGCGCGCAGTGACGAGTTCTGCGAGGGCAGTGAGGGCATCTCGCCAGCCAGCTGGACCTCCAGCGTCCAGCGCACCAGGGCCTGCAGCCGAGCAAAGGCCGTTGTGTCAGGGCGCAGCGCCTGCTCGTCCACCACCGCCTGCGTGCGCTGCAACAGCCGCACCATCGCTGCAGCGGCCAGGGCTTCTTTGGACGCGAAGTGTTTATAGAGGCTGGCTTTGGCAATGCCGACGTCGGCCGCCACCTCGTCCACCGTCATCAAGTCAAAGCCCTTGTCGGCTAACAGACGGTTGACGGAAGAGACGATGGCGTCTTCGCGCACGCGCAAGACTTGTTCACGGAATGACAGTCGGGACATCGGAGCAGTTTAGGTCAGGCCCTGGCGGGGTTCGTGCCTGGATTTGCTGGGCCGGCCCAGGCGGCGCAGGCCGCGCAGTTGGCTGGCAGCGAAGGGTTTCTAGGCTCGACGGGCTGAGCACAGGCATTCGCAAAAAACTGCCAGCGGATCGTGCCGCGCGCAAATCAGGGCGCAAATCAGGAAGCGCTGTTGCGGCGCAGGGTCCAGCGCTGCACCCAGCCCACTTTGGCGCTGCCGCCCGCGTCATCGGCCCGGGGCTCGTCGTCCAGACTCATGTCCAAGCCAAAACAAGTTCCCAGGTCGGCCGGGTCGTCGGCGTCTTTGGCTTTGGCACGCCAGGGCGTGTACCAAGGGGGCGGTGGGGTGGCCTTGTTCATGGGGGTCGGGCCGCTGGTGGAGGGTGTGGAGCGGGTGGCTGGGAGACGGATGCTTTCAGTGTGCGTGGCCGGCACGCGGCGTGCGCGTGTCAGCCGATGCCGGGCGTGCCGCAAATCACGCCAGCGCCGGCCACGCGCAGACGGCCGTGCACAAAGACAACGCTGGCTAAACTTCCGCCCCTTTTGCATCCTTTTTGTTGCCTGCCAATCGCCGCGACCGCCCACCCGATGACGGCTCTCCACTCTGTGCCTTCAGGCGCCACGCGCTTTGCTGCCATCGACTTCGGCACCTCCAATTCAGCCGTGGCCTTGCCCGTGCCGGGCAGCGCACAGCGCGTGCAGCTCGTGTTGCTGGAAGGCGCCCATCCCACCATGCCCACAGCGGTGTTTTACCGGGCCGACACACCCGCCAACCAGATCGACGCAGAACGCCTGTACGGCCGCGCGGCGATCGCGGCTTATGTCGAAGGCTTGGACGGGCGCTTGATGCGCTCGATGAAGAGCATCCTGGGTTCGTCGTTGCTGGACCAAAGCACCGACATCGGCGGCGGCCGCGCGGTGCGCTACCGCGACGTGGTGGTGGGCTACCTGCGCCACCTCAAGCGCCTGGCCGAGGCCGAACAAGCCAAAGCCCTGGGTCACGCCGCGCCGCCCCTGACTCGCGTGGTGCTGGGCCGCCCGGTGTTCTTCGTCGACGACGACCCCGAGCGCGACGCCCAGGCCCAGGCCGCCCTGCTGGCCGCTGCCCATGCCGTGGGCTTCAGCGAGGTGCTGTTCCAGTACGAGCCGATTGCCGCGGCGCTGGACTTTGAGAGCACGATCAACGAAGAAAAACTCGTCCTGGTCGCCGACATCGGTGGCGGCACCAGTGACTTCTCGCTCGTGCGTGTAGGCCCTGAACGTTCACGCAATCGGCGCGGCCAGGCTGATCGGCGCGACGACATCCTGGCCAACCACGGCGTGCACCTGGCTGGCACTGACTTCGACCGGCATGTCGAACTCGCCGCCATCCTGCCGCTGCTGGGCTACCGCAGCCGTCGCCCGCCGCGCAAAGGTGAGCCCGCAGGCAGCGGCGCCGAGGTACCCAGCAGCGTCTATTTCGACTTGGCCAGCTGGCACCTTATCAACACGGTTTACGCCCCGCAGCGTATCGCCGAGTGGCGGCGCATGGCCGATTGGTTTGGCGACAAGCGCCACCACGCGCGGCTGATGACGACGCTGAACGAGCGCCTGGGCCACGGCCTGGCGGCAGCGGCCGAACAAGCCAAGATTGACGTGGCGACCAGCGGCGCGGCGCAGATCGACCTGAGCGCTGTGGAATGGGGCCTGGCCAGCACGCTGGACCCGGCGCAAGCCGCGCAGGCCATCGAGGCCGACCTGGAACGCATCGTTCAGGCTGCTGCAACCACGCTGCGCTTGGCCGGTGTGGCGCCTAACGACGTGGATGTGCTGTATTTCACCGGCGGCAGCACCGGGTTGACGGCGCTCGTCGAACGTATCGCGGCAGGCTTCCCGCGGGCAGCGCAAGTGCGCGGCGACCGCTTCGCCAGCGTGGCCACAGGGCTGGGCCTGCATGCGCGGGCTGTCTTCGGCGGCTAAGCTTTGCGAGTAACCAGGGGGCCTGCCCAGAAGTCAGCGGGTCACAGCTTGCCGTTGGCCTTGAACCTGGCGACGGCTTTTTTCAGGTCGTCCAGCTCGTCGCAGCCCCGGTCACAGGCCGTTGACAACAGCGCCAGGCGCGACTCAGCGGTGGCCAGGTCGCCCCTCATCAAGGCCAACTCGCCTGAATACTCCAGCGCGCCGCGGTGTTGGGGGTTGATGCTCAGCGCTGTGTCGTAGAAGCGCTGCGCGCCGTCGAGGTCGGGCGTGGCCTGTTTGCGCAAGGCGAACCCCATCAGGTTGTTCCAGTCGGCGTCGGTCGTGGCGTTAACGCGGCGCAGTTCGTCGATGGCCGACGGCCAGTTTTTGGCTTTGATGTGAGCGCGTGCCGCGGCCAGCGGACTGGCCGGCGCGGTGGCTTTGACGGGTGCAGGCTCCGGGGTGTCTGCGGCCAGGGCGACCGGGGCGGACATGGCCCACAGCGACAACGCGGTGAGGGTGGCTGTCGCGATGGCGACGACGGTGTGATTCATGCCGAACTCCAGGCTGCGGGGCGACAACCGCCCGCTTCGTGCGCGAAGTGTCGCGCAAAGTCGCAAGCGGCGTGGCTGTTGGCGGTGCCGGCCAGGCTGTCGTGGCCAGCCAGTGACCGGTCGACCCGCGCGGTTCAGCCGCGCTGCCGCCGCCGTGCTGCTGCCCCCACCATCACAAGGCCTGCCAGCAGCAAGGCCACGCTGTGCGGCTCCGGCACGGCGCTGACGCTGATGTTGTCAAAGCGCCAGTTGCCTGAGCTGTTGTTGATGGCCAGCAAACCACCGGTCTGGGTGGTTCTGGTGTAGGTGCCGGGCGTGCCGAACGTCGGGTCGAAGGCCGACACCAGGCGCATCGCAAAGCTGGCGTTGTTGTCGACG
>Ga0105047_10015102_pt1 | contig 12181 bp, 8 predicted proteins | sample MAT04_FD_78384 | JGI IMG/M metagenome (GOLD analysis project Ga0105047, IMG submission 78384) | Freshwater microbial communities from Lake Fryxell liftoff mats and glacier meltwater in Antarctica - MAT-04 (megahit assembly) | ecosystem: Environmental > Aquatic > Freshwater > Ice > Liftoff... | reverse complement strand
CTCGCCAACCCACTTGGCCATGCCGAGCGTCCCCGGGCCAAAGACTTGGCGATAGTCGAGCTCCTGAAACGCCTCCCGGTCGCGCTGTTCGCTGGAGACCTGGCCCACGAAGAGCACCATCGGGGTCGAATCTTGAAACGCGGTGTGCAGGCCAATCGACGAATTAGTGGCGCCCGGCCCACGGGTGACAAAACACACCCCCGGCCGCCCACTCAACCGGCCCTGTGCATCGGCCATAAACGCCGCGCCGCCCTCGTGACGGCAGGCGATGAAGCGGATGCTTTCGGCATGCTCATGAAAGCCATCGAGCACGGCCAAGTAACTCTCGCCGGGCACGCCAAAGGCTGTGTCGATGCCTTGTGCGATCAACGCTTCGACGAGGGCATGTCCGGCGAGTCGTGGTTTGCGCATGGGTTTGAGTGTAGCGAAAAGACGGCCGGTGCGAAGTCCACCTTCGCCGAGCTATGGTCCATACTAAATGCAAGAGAGCGAGCCCAACCCATGCATCCCAGCCGACGTTACGCCACTGCACTCCTGCTCGGACCGCTCCTTCTGCGGGCTCAGTCTGCAGAAGACGCGCTTTGGCAAAAATTCCTCGCCTGGCTACCCACCGTTCCTCCCAGCGACAATCCCGGCAACCTGCTCCTTCAGTTTCAAGCCCACCTGGAAAAATCCGGCTTGACGCCCGCCGAGGCAGCCAATAGCCGGGTGGTGATCATGAAGATGATGAAGGCGAGCCCGGATGGTTGGCAGGCCATCTTTAACCAGATCTACACCAGCAAGACGCCCGGTTTCAGCACCAAGCCCAATGCCCTGCTCGTGGGCAGCGTCGCCGACCGCCCCGCCGGCCGCGCCCTTGATGTCGGCATGGGACAGGGCCGCAATTCGGTCTTCCTCGCCCTGCGGGGATGGGGCGTCACCGGCTTCGACGTGTCGGACGAAGGCGTCGCGGCCGCGCTTCGCAATGCTACCGCCGCCGGCGTGCGCGTCAACGCTCAGGTCAAGTCCAATGACGCTTTCGACTACGGGACCTCGCAATGGGATCTCATCGTCATCACCTATGAACCCTTTCCCGTCACCGATGGCCGCTACATCGCGCGCATCTTCCAGGCTCTCCGCCCGGGCGGAATCGTGGTCATCGAGAGCTTCGCCTCCGTTGCCTCCGCCCCCGGCCGCAAGCCCGTCGATATCGACCCGGCTCAGTTGTTACCCGCCTTTCAAAGCGCCTTCCGCATCCTGCACTTTGAAGACATCGTCGCGGTCCCCGACTGGGACCCCGCCAAAACCCGTCTCGTGCGTCTCGTAGCCGAAAAGCCACTTCAGGCTTAAAAAGGACTGATTCACCCCACAACTCACGCTGTGGGCTAGTTCGATCCTTAGCCCCGCGCGTAAGCCCGGGGGGGCACACAGTTTTTAGTCGCGCTTTGTAATCAAGAATATATTAACTTTGTTTGGCGTGGTGGGGACTCTTACATAAGGCGGGCAAAAGATGCCCTATTCGCACGAAGGATTATTTCACCATGCATGACATTGTTGATACCGCAGTAGCGGCTGGTTCGTTCAAGACGTTGGCCGCCGCCTTGGGCGCAGCGGGATTGGTGGAGACGTTGAAGGGCGCGGGCCCTTTCACTGTTTTTGCTCCTACGGATGAAGCATTCGCCAAGTTGCCGGAAGGTACGGTAGCGACGTTGCTGCAGCCGGAGAATTTAGAGAAGTTGAAGGGAATTTTGACTTATCACGTGGTGGCTGGCGCTGTTCATGCCGCCGACGTGATGAAGATGACCTCGGCCACGACGGTAAACGGCCAGGACGTAAAGGTCGCGGTGGATGGCGGCCATGTGCACATCAACGAAGCCGTGGTAACGACGGCCGATGTGGCTTGCACCAATGGTGTAATCCACATCGTCGACTCCGTTTTGATGCCCGCTTAAGTTAACCCTTCAGTAGTTCCGCAAACAAGGCCGGGCGCTCGCTTGGCCTTGTTTCTTTCTGTTAAGTGACGCGCGATAGCCTCGCGGATCCCCGAAAATGTGCCGGGAATTTAGACGCTACCTGGGGTGGCCATCTTCAGTGTGGCTGTCAATTTTGCCTCCATTTCTTCCTGTGTCGTGCTGAATGCCATCCGAGACGTATTCATGTCAGCGGATCGGCTGTCGCGAGCCCTGGGCGACGCAATCGCCATTGCGTAATTCTGACCCTATGTTCCGGGCTAACACCGGGCAATTCCAAGTTGGTTCCCACGCTCTCTATCACCGGTACCGGCACCTGGGACCGTGTCGCGGCAATCGATACCATTGGGATTGGGATCGCTCAAGCGGGGCCCAGGGGCGACTCCAATGATGTACTAAGCATGCAGAACTTCGATGCAACGCAACCGAATTACACCCTAAACTTGACCCTCGGCCACTTGGCCTGCACGAATCTCGGTGGCGAACTCGCGACTTCGGCCCCGGCAGCGGCCATCCAGCCAAATTGAATTTCGGCGATTGCTTCGCGGATGCCTTGGCCAAGGAATCCGGAGAAGAATTGCTCTTCAAAGGCAATGATTTCCCGGCCACTGACGTGCGCTTCGCTCGCGGATAAATCGCTTACTGCTGCTGCGCGGCCTTCGGACCTCCAGCCTGCGCCAGATTTCCTTCCACCTCGGCCAACTGCTTCCGCACCGTCTCCCCGTCCGAAGCATTCGGCGCCATCTTCAGGTACAGCTTCATGTTCTCCGCCGCGCCCGGAAAGTCCTGCTTCTGGGCCAACACCACGCCTAGCACATGCGCCAGCTTCGGCAGCCGCTTCTGGCCGTCGAGCTTCATCCCCTCGCGCGCCGACTTCTCCGCGCCTTCGAGATCCTGCAGATTGATGCTCGCCACTGAGTGGTAGAAGTAAGCCATGGGGAAATCGTAGGGGTTCAGCTTAATCGCTCGCGCCGAGGTCTCCGCGACTTCCTTCCACTTGTTCTCGCGAGCATACAAGCCGGCCATTTGCAGATAAGGCTTGATGTACTTCGCGTCCGCCTCGACTGACTTGGCATAAGCCTCCGCAGCCTCCGCCGCCTGATTCTGCCGCTCGCGCAGGATGCCCAATTCGTACCAGGCTTCGGCATACTTCGGATAAAGTGCCACCGCACTCTCGAGCTCCTTCTGCGCTTCGGCCGGCTTCTTGGCCTTGGCGAACTTCATCGCCTTGTCGAGCGACTTCTTCGCGTCCTTCGGCGCCATCAGCGACGTGCCGCTCGTCGTAAAGCCTTCCACATTCGCGCGCCGATGCAGGATGATGGTGCCGATGCTCGGGTTGTCCAGCGTCCGCCGGCCGGACAGGCTGATCACGTCAGAACGGTAACCGGCCAGGTTGGCGCGAATCTCGCAGCCGATCAAATCGCGCTCGGTGATCTGGGGGCCCGCGCCGGGCATGCGATTGGCGTTGGCCCCCGGACGTCCGCCAAAGCCGCCTCCGCCAAAGCCGTCATCGGAGTTGTTGTAGCTCGCGTCGGCCATCGTGGCTTGGTTCTTGCCCAGCTCAAAGCTGAAGTTTCCCTTCGAATCGGTATAGCCCTCTGGCCGCGGCGATCCATTGCATATCCGCTCAATCACCACCTGCTCCGTCGGCGCCGTGCCATCGTCGAGCATTACTTTGCCCGAAATGAAGATGGGTCGCGGACCCATGTCGGGAAACTGCATCCGGTCGTTCGGATTCTGGCCCGGGGTCGTTTGCCGTCCAGGGAGCGGCGACGTGGTGTTACCGCCGCCGACGTTGGGTGGGCCTACGCCACCGCCACCGGCGCTCCCGCCTCCACCTCCCCCCCCGGCGGTTGGCGCAGGGGCGGCGGGCTCCTGGGCCATCGCAAATGCGACCGCTAGCGTCACGACGATCATCTTGGCAGAATTCTGGATTGTCATAGCTGAACCTCAGGTGGAATTGCCGCAATTATGACACACGCGTTCCCCCAGAAGAACGGGTCAAATGTGACTTTTCAGGCCCGGGTGCCCGAAAAAGAAAAACGCCCACCTTGTTGAGGGATGGGCGTTAGTCGAACCCTGGGATTGCCAGGTGATGTTCAATGGGAGAATCGATTTCAACGGATTTGCGACCGCAAAAATCTTCGGTTGATCGAAGTTTAAGATCTTGGCCAAGGGAAGTCAACAGGATTCTCAGGGCAATCGAAAAACAACCTAACTATTTCTTTATCAAAAGCTTAGAGCAATCTGACGAAAAGTGAACTCGACCTGAAAAAGCCTCCAAACGCCCATTTTTTGCCCCTCGAGTGGTCTGCAACCCGCGAAAACAAAGCAGCTTATCGGTTTCCACCCATCCCCGCCTTCCGAATCGGCCTCCCCAAGGGCCTGGAGCGCAAAAAACCTCGAAAAAAGGTACTTTTTTAACAGGTGCTGGGCGCAAAAGCCTCTCATCATGTGCAACTCTTGTAATTATTAAGGTTTCTTTACCATGGAACTCTCTGGGAGGGTAGGTCGTTACACTGGTTACTACCCACCGACAACCCCTCATGCGACTCGAAATCAGCCATCTCTTCAAAAGCTACGCCAACGGCGTGCGTGCCTTGGACGACGTTTCGCTCACCATCGAGCGTGGCATGTACGGACTGCTCGGGCCCAATGGTGCCGGCAAGTCCACGCTCATGCGGACAATTGCCACACTTCAGGACGCCGACCAGGGCACCATCCGGCTGGGCGAGATCGACGTGCTGGGCGAAAAGGAACGCGTGCGGACCCTGCTGGGCTACCTGCCCCAGGACTTCGGCGTCTACCCCAAAATCAGCGCCTACGACATGCTCGACCATCTAGCCCTGCTGAAGGGGCTCGGCACCGGGCGCCGCCAGCAGGTGGAAGCGATGCTGGAGCGAGTGAACCTTTATGAGCACCGCAAAAAGTCCCTGGCCAGCTTCTCTGGCGGCATGCGCCAGCGCTTCGGCATCGCCCAGGCCCTGTTGGGCAATCCGCAGTTGGTGATCGTCGACGAACCTACCGCCGGGCTCGATCCGGGCGAGCGCAACCGTTTCTACAACCTCTTATCGGAAGTAGGCGAAAACGTCATCCTGATCCTCAGCACCCACATCGTGCAGGACGTGATGGAGCTCTGTACCAACATGGCGATCATCAACCGCGGCCGCGTGCTTTTCGCCGGACGGCCGGAAGAAGGCACGCTGGCGCTGGAAGGCCGGATTTGGCGCAAGTCCATTGCCAAGGCGGATATGGCCGCCCATGAACAGCAATACCGGGTGATCTCCACCAAGCTCATCGGCGGTCGCCCACTCATTCACGTCTATCAGGAACAGGACCCCGGAGACGGCTTCACTCCCTCTGCGCCAGATCTCGAAGATGTCTTCTTCAGCCAAATCGCGGGGTTGGCCTAAGATGTTCGGCCCTCTGCTCCGGTTTGAACTCGGGCTGTGGCTGCGCGGCACCATGGTCTATATCTTCCTGGCCGTCGTCACGCTGATGGTCTTCGGCGCTGTCAGTTCAGACAAAGTCATCATCGGCCGCGCGCTCGAAAATACCTACCGCAATGCGCCGTTTGTCGTCGAGAATTTCTATTCGGTGATGTGCATCCTTACCTTGCTCATGACCACGGCCTTCGTCAACAGCGCCGCCACTCGGGACTTTTCCCAGAATACCTACCAGTTACTCTTCACCACGCCGCTCAAGAAGCGAGATTACTTACTCGCCCGCTTCTTCGGCTCATCGCTGGTGGCGGTAATTCCGCTGCTCGGCGTCAGCCTCGCCATCATAATCGCCAAGTACATGCCCTGGGTGGATGCCGAGCGCTGGGGGCCCATCCATTGGATGTCGCACCTAAACGGTATTCTTGTCTTCGCCTTACCGAACACGCTTTTCATCGCCGCCATCATTTTCGCCATCGCCGTACTTACCCGCAGCACGGTCACTTCCTTCCTGGGCGCCTTGGTGCTGCTGGTGGCCTATACGGTCGCTGAAACGTTCCTTGAAGATATCGACAATGAGCCCATCGCGATGATGCTCGATCCTTTTGCGATCCGCACGTTTTCATTAATGACCAAATACTGGACGGTGTCCGACCGCAATTCTTTATCGCTCGGATTCGAAGGCATGCTCCTCTGGAATCGTCTGCTTTGGATGGCCGTCGGAGGCTTGATCTTCGCCTTCGCCTACCGCCGCTTCGCCTTCGCCGAACGCAGTCGCAAGGTGAAGGCTGCCAAACCGGAGAAGGCCGTCTCCGTGCGACCCCGAATCGCGACGGAAAGCCCCGGCCAAGCCTCAGTATGGACGCAATTCTGGGGCGCGACACGCGTGGAATTCTGGGGCTTGGTAAAACAAGTCTCCTTCATCGTGATTTTAGTCGCCGCCTTATTGAATATGGTGCCGGCTTTGATCTTCAATTCCACCGAAAGCTTCGGCGTCTCCAGTTTTCCAGTAACTTACCTGGTACTTGAAATGATTGCGGGCTCGCTATATCTCTTCAACATCGCCATCATCACTTACTTCGCGGGCGTCCTGGTATGGAAGGAGCGCGACGCTCACATGGACGACATTCACGATGCCCTGCCCCACCCAACCTGGATCAGCTTCATGGCCAAATTCACCACGCTCCTCGGCGTGCTGGCCATGATCCAAGGGCTGGCCATGGTGACCGGCGTGCTGGTACAAACCTTCAAGGGTTACAGCCGCTACCAGTTGAGCCTGTACGTCACGGATCTGTTTATCGTCGACTTCTCCCTCTTCTTCTTTCTCGCCGTGCTGGCTTTCTTCATTCACGTATTGAGTCCGAATAAGTATCTCGGATATTTTGGATACATCGCCTTTCTAATTGCGAATGCTTTTGTATGGGGCGCGCTCAATGTGACTAGCCGTCTGCCCAAATACAGCAGCCGGCCGCCAAGTACCTACTCGGATTTCTTTGGCTACGCGCCCTACGTTGCCGGCTGGAGTTGGTTCACCGTTTACTGGCTCTTCCTCGCCGCGCTGCTCATGGCCGCCTGCATCGCCTATTGGCAGCGCGGCCGAGAAACCGCTTGGCACTTGCGGCAACAAGAGGCTCGCCAGCGCCTGCGGGGCCCCGGAGTCTTGATCACCCTGGCTTGCCTGGTGGGTTTCCTCGGCACGGGCGCGTGGATCTTCTACAACACCAAGATCCTCAACACTTACATCTCCGGTGACGAACGGGATGACCGGCGCGCGGACTATGAGAAACAATACAAACGTTACGAACACCTGCCGCAACCGCGCATCACCTCGGTCCACTACGACATTGATTTAGTTCCCGAAGCACGCGGCCTCACGCTCAAGGCCGACCAAATCATCCGCAACAAACACGCGAACCCCATCTCCGTGGTCTACGTCAACTACGATGCGGACTTCTCCCTGGACCTGAAGATCGACGGTGCCACCTTAGCCTCGGACGACCAGCGCCTCAGTTGGCGCACCTATCGCCTCTCCCCGCCCCTCGCACCGGGCGAAGAACGGCACATGCGCTTCACCCTGCAGTACTCTCCGCGCGGTTTTGAGAACTCAGTGCGCATCACGCGCCTCGTCCAGAACGGCACGTTCTTCAGCAGCGATATTGCGCCTCAGATTGGCTATCAGGCCGGGGCCGAACTAAGTAACCGGAACGAGCGCAAGAAACAAGGGCTCAAAGAGAAAGATACGATGCCCGCCCTCGAACGTAATTGTACGGCCCACTGCATGGACACCTACATTAGCAACAACTCCGACTGGGTGAACGTAGAAACAGTAATTTCTACTTCGCCGGACCAAATTGCCGTCGCGCCGGGTTCTTTACAAAAAGAATGGAACCAGAATGGCCGCCGGTACTTTGCTTATCGTCTCGACCACTCATCATTGAACTTTTATTCTTTTGTCTCGGCCCGCTACGTCGTAGCGCGGGAAAATTGGAACGGCGTGAACCTCGAGGTCTACTATCATCCGGAGCATATCTGGAATGTGCCGAAGATGCTAAAATCCATGCGCAAGTCGCTCGAGTACTATACGGCCAACTATGGCCCTTACCGGCACGCCCAAGCACGCATCATTGAGTTTCCGCGTGTCGCCAGCTTCGCCCAGGCTTTTCCCGGCACCATGCCTTACTCCGAAAGCATCGGCTTCATCGCCAACCTGACTGACCCCGAAGATATCGACAAAGTCTTTTACGTCGTGGCGCACGAAATGGCCCATCAATGGTGGGCGCATCAGGTCATTGGCGCCAATATGCAGGGCGGCACTTTGCTTTCCGAGACGATGGCACAATACTCAGCCCTCATGGTGATGGAAAGGGAGTACGGCCGCGACCAGATGCGTAAGTTTCTCGCCTATGAAATGGACCGGTATCTCCGCAGCCGCGGGCAGGAGTTACTCAAGGAGCGACCTTTGTTAAAGGTAGAAGCAGAACAGGGCTATATCCATTACAACAAAGGCAGCGTCGTGATGTACCAAGTGAAAGAGCTAATTGGCGAGACGGCGGTCAACCGCGCCCTCAAGAAAATCGTCGACCGCTACGGTTACGCCGAAGCGCCTTACCCCACTTCTTACGCCCTGCTGGATGTCTTGCGTGAGGAGACACCCGCGGCGATGCAACCCCAGTTACGAGACCTCTTCGAGCACATCACGCTCCATTCGAACCGGACCCTATCCGCCAAGGCGAGAAAGCGTCTGGACGGGAAGTACGACGTCGAGTTACAGTTCGAGGCGCATCAGTACCGGGCCGACGCCAATGGCCGGGAGACGGAGGTACCGGTAGAAGGCGAACTGGAGGTGGGGGCCTTCGCCGCACCGCCCAAAGGCAAGAAGTACGGCAAGACGCTGCATCGTGCCAGTGTCTCCGTAAAAAGCGGCAAGGCCAACACAAGCTTCACGGTAGCGGAACTGCCAGAGAAAGCCGGCGTTGACCCGTTTCACCTGATGATTGACCGCGTTCCCGATGACAACATAAAGAAGGTAACGATAAACTAAGGCGTGGCGGACCGCTTCACCCAGCGCTTTTCGGACTTACTCCCGCGAACACGGCTACGTCGCCGCGCGCAGGATCTGCCCGCCCCGTCATCGCCCATTTGGCGCTTCCCTTCCTTCGCGGGCCTCTTTGGCAACCTCAAAGTGCGCCCTAAGTTCATGGTGCTGCACAACCTGTTCTTTGTGTTGCTCACCGCTTCCATTTATGTCTCGCTGGTCCCCTTTATCGAGCAGCGCATTAACGCGGCGCGTACCCGCGAAGAGGCGATTTTAATGCGATCTTTCGTCGAAAACCGGGTGCCGCCCGAGTATCTGCCGGTCGCCGGTGCGGCGCAGGAGTTACAACTCCCGGCCGAGGCCCAGGGCTTTCTGAACGACTACCCGCTGGCCGCCTACCGGCATCGTTTCGAAGCCCGCGAGTTTTTCTTCCGGCGCCTCGTAGAACCAGGCCAGTATCAACGGGTGGAGTTTCCTTCGGACGTGTACGACTCTTTCACCCGCCGTTTTCGGTTGACGTTGTTTCTAGTGTTGGGCGCGATCTATATCCTCTCGGTTCTGGCCCTAGAATTACTGATCATGCCCCGCTACGTCTATTCGCGGATCCGCATGATGCTCGACGCCGACCGGGCCGTCCGCGAGAACCGGCGGGCAGACGAAATTATTGAGCCGGAACGAATTTTGGACGACGAGATCGGGCAGATTATGCAGTCGCGCAATACCACCGTCCAGGCGCTCCGCCAGCAGGAGGACGAGTTAGCCCAGGCCCTCGAAACGCTTGAGGCGCAGGATCGTTTGGCCTCGCTCGGCCTGCTATCGGCATCGGTGGCGCACGAGTTGAATACGCCGCTCTCGGTGCTGATCGGGTCGCTCGAACAGTTGTCCGAGCAACCCTGCGATGCTACGACCCGCCAGCGCCTCGATCGGGCGCTGCGCGTTACGCAGCGCATCAAGAAGATCAGCGAAAGCTTGATCGACTTTGCCCGCGTCCGGCGCGATGTCTTTGAACCGGTACGCTTGCAGCCGTTGATCCAGGAAGCCTGGGACCTGGTGGCCATTGACGAAAAGGCCACTTCCGTCACGTTCACCAACGGCGTGGGCGCCATCGACACGGCCATCGGCAATGCCGACCGCCTGGTGCAGGTCTTCGTGAATTTACTGCGCAATGCCTTGAATGCGATTAAGCCGGGTGGCCATATTGCCGTCAACAGCTTCGTCACGCTGGAAGGTGGCCGACGTTGGCTGCACCTGAAAGTGGAAGACGACGGGCCCGGGATTCCGCCGGACGTCCTCCCCGAGATCTTCGACGCCTTCGTCAGTACCCGGCTCGATTCGCGCGGCACCGGCCTCGGCCTCACCATTGCCGATGGCATCGTCAACCAGCATGGCGGTACAATCTCAGCAGCCAACCGCGCCACCGGCGGCGCTTGTCTCGAAGTAAAATTACCGGCTGCATAACTCGATGAGTAACGACACGCTTCAACCGATTGACCCGTCTTTGGTCGACATTGCCGTCCTCGACGACGACAGCGATTTCCGCCAATATCTCGAAGACTTTCTGCGCGACGAAGGCGGCTTCGCCGTGCGCACCTGCGCGACACCGGAGGGCCTGTACGAATCTTGCGATGCGCGTTTGCCCGACATCATCCTGCTCGACATGAAAATGGGCGAGGCGTCCGGCGATCAGGTCATCGAGCAGTTACTCGTGCGTTGGCCGGGCCTGTGCGTCGTAGTGATCACGGGTTATCCGTCGCTCGAGGACATGCGCGCCACCTTCAAGCTGAAAATTTTCGACTACCTGGCCAAGCCGTTTTCGATTGTTCATTTGCGGCAGACGCTAAAGAATGCGATCGAGGCATTCGGCTTTGGTCGCGCCCTGCAAGACCGGCTGCGGGAACGGCTGGGCCATCGCCTGAAGCTGATGCGGGTGGAGCGCGACTGGTCCTTAAAGCAGATCTCGACCATGACCCGCCTGAGCGTCTCGCAAATCTCGTCGATCGAGCGGGGGGCGCATTTGCCCTCGATGGAATCGCTGATCGCGATCGCCCGGGCCTTCGGCAAGAAGCCGTCGGAGATTCTGGCCTCCATCGAATTCTAACTGCCCCGGGCGACCGCGTAATGCGTGGCGAGTGCGGCGCCGGAGGCTGATGCCGGCGCCATGGCTACGGGCCGGTGGACGACGCGGCCGAGGAAGGGGGCCATGTCCGCAGCTTTGGTTGGCAGTCGGCCGTTGCTCAGCCAGGCGGCCCAATTGGTGGCGCCTGGATCCGGCATTTCGAACTCCTTGCGCCAGCGATCGAGATAGAGTTTCACCTGGGCGCGGTGGCGTTTGTGTTGGACGGTCAGCACGGGCTGGTTCGCTTGGTGGGCGGCGGCGCTTGAGAACGGGTACAGGTGGGCTTGTTTGTGCAGGTTCGCGGCCACGGGATTGCGTTCGATGTAGAGCAGCGTTTCGCGATACTGCGCGGAGCTTTTGATGTGTTTGGCGTGGAAGTGATGATGCCACATGTGGCCGGCGGTGTGGGCGAGGCCGTTCATGTAGCGGGCGTGTTGGCTCTGCAGATGCTGCATCAGCCGCGAGATGGCGCCCTTGCGGAGCGGCTCCAGCATGAAGTGGATGTGGTTGGACATGAGGCAGAGGGCATGGATGCGGACTTTGTAGCGGCGGGCGAGGACATCGAGGCGGTCGAGGTAAAGGACCGAGTCCACGGGGCGGAGGAAGGTCATTTGGCGCTGGGAGCCTCGCTGGTAGACATGGTAAACCTGCCGACATTTCCAGTTACGCACGCGTGGTGGATCGGGTTGTGTTCTCACACCAATAAGTGTGTTTCGCGGGGCAAAATTCTCACTTATTTTTGAAGTTTCTCAAAAATAGCTCCATCCCATTGATTTGATGATGCTTAGCACTTAGTCGGGCTCACTTTTAAGTACAGTAGAATCAAGGCGTGCGGTGCATTTTTCGCTTGACAAAGCGCTTGGCCCGGGGAAAAGCGACGTTTTGCGGCTCCAACGGTCCACGGTAAACTAATAGTCAGATGACCAAGCCCCCCAGTCCCGCTGACCTCCCCAAGTTGCACATCAAAGGCGTCCAGAACCTCATCGCCGTTGGATCCGGCAAGGGCGGCGTCGGCAAAACCACCGTCTCCGTCAACCTCGCCATCGCCCTCGCCGGACTCGGCTATCAAGTCGGCCTCCTCGACACCGACGTCTACGGACCCAACGTCCCCCGCATGATGAACATCCACGACGCCCCCCAT
>Ga0105047_10015101_pt1 | contig 12183 bp, 5 predicted proteins | sample MAT04_FD_78384 | JGI IMG/M metagenome (GOLD analysis project Ga0105047, IMG submission 78384) | Freshwater microbial communities from Lake Fryxell liftoff mats and glacier meltwater in Antarctica - MAT-04 (megahit assembly) | ecosystem: Environmental > Aquatic > Freshwater > Ice > Liftoff... | reverse complement strand
CTTTGATCTCGTGACCTACCAGCAACTCAGCGCCTACCAGGAGATGCTCAACGAGCGTCCCAGAAAGATCCTCGGTTGGAAGTCTCCTGCTCAAGTTTTCAGCGAATTCCTTATATCAAAACGTTCTTCGAATTGATCCTTGAATGTAACCAAGCAACGACAGGCAGGCACCCGGCTTGGCGGAGAATTTCTCGCGGACCACGGGCCAAGGGATGTCGGGATGGGAGGTGGCGATCAGGAATGAAGGCGAACGCAGAACCGTCGCGGTCAGATGTTGGCTAACCGCGACCCGCGGCCGTTGCCGTACGCTGGGAGCGGGACGATCACGACGCGGCTTCGGCGAACGGATTGATCGGGAAGGTATGCATCTTCCCAGGATTGAGCAGGCCACGCGGATCGACGTCGTGCTTCAGGGCATGGCGGGCGAGGGTGCCTTCCGGCGTGGTCGCGGTCAGGTGATAGGTGTGGGTGTCGCCCACGTACATGCCGATCTGGCGGGCGTGGGTGATGATCTCTTTGAATCGCTGGGGCGTCGTGTACCGGATCAACGGAATCCCACCGACAGCCATTGCCTCCGGCAGGGCCTCAGGTCCATTCACGCGGCTGGGATCTCGCGCGCCCCACTCCAGATGGATCATCACTTCATCCGGATAACGCGTCATCAGATCGGCGATCTGCGTGCGGAACTGCTCGGTGAAGCCCACCTGCACGTAGGTGATCGATGGGTCGGTCTTCATCGCCCAGAGCGTGGTGTGATTGTAGGTGAAGTCCGAGAGGAACGGAGGTTTCGGCGGATCGGACAGCGGACGGTTGTAGGTGCAGGCAATTCCCGCAGCTTCGGCGGCGGCGACCACCTCGGCGGTCTGCGTCCGGTCGGTCATGAGGAAACTCACGTGTTCACCCTCGCGGATGGATTTTTTCAGCGGCTTGAAATACGAGGGAATGGGCCACTGGAATTGGGAGGCGACGCGTTTGCGCCAGGCACCGTTGCGCGTGGCGGCGTCGGTCCAGGCCAACAGCTTGTCCCAATCGGGGGAGCTGAATGCGAGCTGGTCGTAGTCGAGTTTGGGCGCGAGGCGCATCTCAATCTCCGTCATGATCCCGGTGGTGCCGAAGGTGCGCAGTGCGACCATGGCGGCGGCGCCTTCGTACCGGATCGTCCGGGGTTCGGCTTCGCAGGTGAGAATCGTGATCGACTTGACGGTGTCGCCTGAGGCGATTCCCCCCCAGCGCACCCCGCCGATGCCACCAGCGCCGCCGCCGAAGAAGCCCCCGAGCGTCGCCTTCATCCAGGTCGAAGGATAACAGCGCAGCTCCCAACCGGCAGGCCGTGCCACCGTTTCGATCACGCCGAGACGCGCGCCGGGTTCGGCGCGGACGACGCCGCCATCGACCGAGTGGATGCGGTCAAGTCGGGTCAGGTCCACGACCACGCCTCCGTAAATCGGCATGCACTGGCCATAGTTGCCGGTGCCGCCGCCGCGTGCGGTCACGGCAATACCTTGCCGATAGCAGGCGGCAAGGAGGCCGCGGAGTTGCTCGGTCGTGCCGGGTTTGGCGACGAGATCGGCGCGTTTGTCGCCGAGCAGTGGCTTCAAGGCGGGGGAGTACCAGTAATAATCCTGGGAGAGACTTGTGAGGGAATCGCCGCTCTCGACCAGGTTTTCGACGCCCAGGAGCGTGCGGAGTTCGAGTCGAAGCGAGTCGGGAAAGGAAGGCATTGCGTCAAGCAAAGCAGAAATCGCGCTGACGCTAGCCCGGTTATTATGAAACTTCCGTCCAAAAAATGGACTCCGACCGATGCGAACCGGACTCCTACGGCGCTGCGCCCCACGACGGAGGTTGCGTGGGGGGTGCGATTCGATCTCAGCGTTTCGGCAGAGCGGACTGCCAGACCGGAAGCGCACCCGTGAACTCCATCGTATAGGCTTCGCGGCCGTCGCTGACCCACATCCGGCCGTCCTTGATTTTCAGGTAGGGACTCTCGTACACCCCGCCGTCGGCCCACGTCGACCAATCCACCGGCTCCGCGTTGATGATCCCGCGAGGACGGAGCTCGGTTGGTTGGTAATCGAGCACGAGATGATCGCCGGCATGGCTGCGGTAGGTGGCGGTGGTACCGACAAGGCTGAGGGAGGCGGCCCGAGCCGGGGGAACGGCGGCGAACTGGCTGCGTTCGAGGGCTTCGATCGCGAAGCCGGCAGGGAAACCCGGCATCACCAGAAGGCGATAGTGCTCGAGCAACCGCGACGCCGCAGTGGCTTCGGAACCACCCGCGGACTCGACCCAGAAAGGGCCTCCCGACGCGCTGATCGGCGTGATGATCACCCACGTATCCGGCGCTTCGATCACGATCCGGTCGGACGCATCGATGGGCTGGACGATGGCGGCCGGGTCCTTGGGCAGAAAGAGCCAGGTGGCGGCGGTGGTGCGGGATCGATCGAAGTAGGTCTGCAACTCCTTTGGCGCGAGGGGCCCGACAGGTGCTGTCGCGGGGTCGAGTGGACCGCTGAAGGCGGCCTGCCGCGAGTAGCCTTTGGGGCCCTCGAGCCGACCGGGGGTGTAGCGCTCCGGGTTGGGCTGGCCTTCCTTCGGGACGGTGTTCCCGCTTAGGAAGAGCAGCGCCCCCCGCTTTTGCAGCCACTGGTCGTAGGGGCTGTGGCCTTCGGGGTGCGCCCAGCGGGGTTGTCCGCCGCCAAAAACCAGCGAGCCCCGGGGACCGCGCACGTTGAGCGACCACGTGGTTTGCTGGGCCGAGTTGTTGACTTTGTCGATCTGCACGCTGGCCATGGCATAACTCGAAGAAACGTAACCGTAGGATGGATGCTGGTTGCGGCGGATCATCGCATAGTCCGGGTGGGCGGCCTGATACTCGAACGGAAGCGGCAGCCGCTTCGCGATCAGATTCGAGATCACCCGGTTCGGGCGATAGGAGGATGTCGCCTGATGCAGCGTGGTGATGAAGCGGGAGTAATCCACCGGCACGGACGTGTCGGGCACCCAGGCGTGGAGGTGCGCGTCCATGTCCGAAAGCGAGTGGCCATCGACCCAACCCCGGCGCTGCGGCCCGGTGTGGACCCCGTTGAAGACCTTCAGCCCGTAGGTGGCAAAATAGTAGTCGAGCGCGGCCTGCGACCAGGCGCGGGTGGCCGGATCGGGCGAGTAGTCGAAGAGATTGGCGAAGGCGCGGAACGAGTAAGGGTAGTAGGTGGAGGAATCGTACTCGCCATTGCCGAGGGTGAGGAGCTGGCGGACGTAGTCGGTGAGCATGCCCGACGTCAGGCGGATGGCCTCGTCCTGCGGCGTGTCGGAGATCCGGGAGCCCTGAGGGAAGAGCTGGGCGTAGAGCAGGCCGGCCGAGCGCCACATGGTCTTGTGGTTTTCGGTGCCCCCGCCCCCGAGTAATTCGCCTTCGACGCCGATCAGGGTTTCGGTGCGGGGGAGGGGCTGATACTCGCGGATGGCGCCGTCGGACGGGCGCCGATTCTCGGAGTAGATGGCGACCGCGTCTTGGAAACGGCCATGCCAGTCGGGAGACATCCTTGAACCCGCAAGGCCGAGGAAACGGACCCAATTGACCGCAGCGAAGTGGTACTGCTGGCGAAGGTTGCCGGGAATGGAGAGGTAGGCCTCGACCGACGTGGTGTAGGCCGCGTCGGGCCACTCGGCGGGGGAGGAGCGGCGCAACGGATCGGGTGGTGCGAGCATCATCACGGCCGTCGCGGGCGTCAGGGCGTACTTCAAAGGATCGCCTCCGAACGTGGCGATGCGACCCTCGGCGTCGCGACTCTTTGGGCCGAAGTAGCCGGTCGGTCCCTGGCGATAGGTGCGGCCGGTGTAGGGTGAAATCACGGCTTCGCCCTCGAGGGCCCAGGTGCGCACGGTCAGGCCGGTGTCGGGACATCGGGAAACCGCCATGCTCCGTTCGAGGAACGGTTGCCGGGCGATGCGTTCGATCATGCCGGAAATCCGGCGCTGGTAACCTGCCTCGTCGGCAAACGAGGCCACGGACCACGGTGGAGCGTCAGGGCTCGCGAGGGCGCTGAACGCGAGCGCAAGAGTGAAGCACGAAAAGCTGAAGTGGATGGAAAGGATGCGGTTCACGGAGCAGGCAGAGGAGGTGGAGCGGACGAAGTGGAGGGGGGCGGCGGAGACGCGGCAGGGGAGGGCGCGGGAGTCGGAATAGGTTCCGCTTCGATCGATTCGATCACCTGCAGTTCCCCGAGCTCGACGATGCCGTTTCGGATCGGAGCGGCCCTCGAGGAACCGTTGCGGTTGTTGCGGTCGAAGGAGTCGCCGGCGACGAGGATCATCGCTCGGAAGTGATCCTTCAGCGGCCGATTGAGGGAATCGATCGTGACGCGGGTCTCCCAGCGCAACGTCCAGCGTTTGTGGTTGCGCAGATCCCTGGCGTCGAAGGCGCGTATGCCGATGAAGTTGATCAGATCACCCGGCTCGGCCCGCTCGCGGGTGACGAAGCCGCTGTCGGCGGCATCGGTGTAGTTGCGACGGAAGAAACGCTGTTCGTGCTCCCGGAGCAACGATGGCCAGCGGAAGCTTGGAACGACCAGCGGATCGATCCCCATGAAGTCAAAGGGAGGCGGGTATTCGCCATTGCCGTAGTGAACGACGATCGCAATTTCCGCCTGATCGGCGGACGTGGCGGCGGTGAAGCCGGCCTTGGTCAAAGCGTCGTGCACGGCAAGGAGCACCTCGGACTCGGGCAGTGTGACCGGCCGCGGGTTGACGAGTGGGCCGGCCGGTCGGGCGTTGAGCAGGACGTAGCGCCGAAGCTTTTCGCCTCCGGTCACCGACTCGTAGGTGCGCGACATGACACCGAACTCAATGTGATTGTCGTAGGCGCGCCCAAACCAGTCGAGGGCGTGGGCCGGAGCGGTGACTCCGAAGACCAGCACGAGGAGAGACACGAGTCCCGAGAAGCCCAGCCCTGAGACGGCCGATCGGAGTCGATTCACACATCGGCGAAGCAAACGGCGCATGTCTCATTCCAAAGGCTTCGGGAGTCCGGGGCGAGTCTGGACAAAAAAGGGATGCCTGAAGGCATCCCTTTTTTGAGGATCAGAATGAAAATGCGCTCCCTTGATTAGAACGAAACCGTCGTGGAGAAACGGAAGGTGATCGGGGTGAAGTAGATTCGGGCCCGTTCGGGGACCGTGATCTTCTGCGCTCCCGCGGTGGTCGAAGCCACCGTGCCTCCGGTGGCCGGATTGATCCACATCTCGCTGCTGCCGAAAACCTCGTCCTTCTGGTCATCCATCACATTGTTGACGTTGAGCTGGAAGCGGACTGGGTGGCTGGCGATCTTCATCCGGTAACCGAAGGCCATGTTGATCTTGATGTCGGAGGGATATGGAGGCCGGAAGCGCTGGTTCTCGCGACCATCGGCACGGGTGCGCACACTATTGTCGATCGCGACCTCGCTCTGACGCTCACCTTGGGCGATCAGGCCCAAGCTGACGTCCAGACCCTTGAGCCGGTCGGAGGCAAATTCATAGCGATTCCACATCGTGAACTGACGGATCGGCGCGTCGATCGTCCGGTTGCCCACGGCGGTGCCGCCGAAGTCGATCGAGCCGGTATTGCCGCCCCCGAGTGCCTGGCGCTCGGCCAGAGGAATCCCCATGAAGTTCCACCAGGAGTCGTACTCCGTGCCTTGGATCTGGTCGACCACCCGGAAGCCGCCGGTGACCTCCTGCTTGATGTAGCTGTAACCGAGGGTTGCGCTGTAGTTCTTGGTCAGATTGAGAACGATGCTCATGTCGACGCCCTCGCTCTTGTCATCGTAAGCCACGTCGGAGTTGCGATTGCGTGCGTAGCCATTGTTGGCGTAGAGGCCGGTGGCTCCGGAACCGACGTTGCCGGACTGAAGGGCGGTTAAGTTGACGGCGTCGCTGGCGGCGGCGTTCAGCGCGCGGCGGAGCGGATCGTTGGCAGCCGTGCCCAGCGAGGCGTAGTCCACGAGAATGAACCCGTCCAGCTGCGGGGCGCCGGTCACGCGGGGACTGTTGAGGTCTGCCGCGGAAACGTAGGACGACTGGACCAGATAGGTCACGGGACGCGAGGTTTCGAAGTCGGCGTATCCGGATGAGTAGACCGTATAGGCGTTGGGACCGGAGCCGGAGGCAATGCGACCGCCAACCGGGACGCCGCTGCCAATGTCGCGGGCGCGATTGTTCGACCGCGGCTGGGGTGCCCAGAAGACGTTGTAGACGCCGTTTTCACGCTCGACCCGGTACACGCCGGCCTGCAGCGAAATCTTCGGGCGACCGTCCTTGTCCTTGAAGAAGTCGGCCTTGATGCCGGCGTCGATGCCCTGAGTCTTCTCCGCGCCGAACGGGTTGCCCGCGCCATCCCGCTGGCCGGTGTTGGGCAGGATCCCGGAGCCGGAAAGGGCGAAGATATTGATCGAGTCGGTGATCTTGACGTTCGCGCCGTAGGTCGCGTTGCCGTCGCGCTGGACCTTGCCGCCGAAACGGTAGCCGTTGACGATCGGCACATTGCCAGGGGTGGAGTTTCCGCCGTTGCGCGGGGTGGGGCTCTTCACCCAGTTCCCGATCACCTCATTGCCGAGTGCGGCGTCGGTTTTGACGTAGTCATAGTCGAGCGCGCGCACGTGGTAACGGTCCCAGCGGTAGCCGCCGATCGCATTGATCCGCTCATTCCACCACTTGCTTTGCAGAACGACGTAGTGACCGGTGTTCCATTCCCAGAAGGTCGAATCGGTCGTCGGGCGGGCCTGTTCGCCGCCGTAACCAAAATAGCTCAGATCGTTGTAAGCCTTGTAGCTGGCGCTGTTCGCCACTCCGGCGTTGTTGCGGATCTGCGTATTGTTCCGGTCGTCTTGCGTGATCTGGACGTCCTGGCGTCCGATCAGGAGGTCCTGCCGATTGCCGAAGAGCTCAAAGTTGTAAAGCACATCGAGGCGGGCCTGGGTGATGTCCTTGACGCGTTCGGGCATGCTCCAGTTGTGGTTGAGGCTGCGCCAGACCCTCTGGGTTGCGTTGAGCGGATTCGGGCCGGAATCCACCCAAACCCCGGGGGTGGTCGGCAGGGTGGTCGCGAGGCTCTGCTGCACGCCCGCGCCGATGCTGCGGTTTTCCGTGTCCGTGCGGTTGAAATTGGTTCCGGCGAGGATCTCAAGACGATCTCCAAACTTTCGACTCATCTGGGCGGTTCCATTGAAATAGTCGGTATTCGAATAGGTGTCGTCGCCGGTCCAACGGAATTCGCGGGAACGTCCAAAGCGATCCCTGGCGACCCGGACGGTGTCTCGGAAGGCGTTGACGTTCGACGCATGCAGCAGCCCATTTTCGTTCCGAATGTTGCCGATATTGGGCTCGTCAAAGTCCTGGGCGCCGTTGCCGGACTGCTTGAAACGCCCGAACTCGAGGTCGATGAAAAGCTTGGTTTGGCGACCGAAGGCGATGTCGAAGGAGGGAGTCACGAGAATGCGTTCCCGCTCATTGAATTCAGCCTGGCCTCCCTGGTTGTTGAACACCAGCCCCGCGGCATAGTTCACCGAGATCCGGTCGCCGCGGACCAGCGGCCCGGTGGTGAATGCCTCGGCCCGGTAGAAATCGTAGCTGCCGAAGGAGACTCGCACGGAGGAAGCCTGCGTGCCGCGCGGGTAACGCGGGTCGATATTGACAATGCCGGCGAGCGCGGAGACCCCGTAAAGCAGCGCCTGGGGGCCGCGGACCAGTTCCTGGCGGCCGACGTTGATCGTGTCGGCCACGGTGTCCATGCGGAATCCGTTGCGCAGCAGAAACCGCGTATTGTATCCGCGGATGCTGACCGCGGTTCCGTCCGGGTTGAGTGTGCCGCTTTGTCCGGTTCCTGAAGGGCTGAAAAGGAAATTGTTGGAACCTTGGACGGTGTCTTGGACCACACCCGCGCTGTAAAGCAGCGCCTCCTTGAAATCGACCGCACCGATGTCATCGATGAAGTCGCGGGTGATGACTTCCAGCTGCATCGGCAGCTGCTTGATCGGCGTGTTCAGCCGGGTGCCCGCAGCGGAATTGGTCGCGAGGTACCCGCGGTCCTTGGAGGAGTCGACGCGAAATTCGCTCAACACGATCGCTTCGTCCTGGGGCGGCTTCGCCTCCACGGCGGGAGCCGGAGAGGTTTGGGCCGCGGCGAAGACGGGCAGCAGGAGGAGTGTCGTGGTCCACGCGAGTCGCGTGACCGGGGAGGGTAGGTTTTCAGTGTTCATGCGGCGGGTCGGGGAGGGTTGCGAGGGTGTCGTCGGGATTGAAGTTCAGATGCACCGGGGTTGATGGAGAATTATCGAACGTGATCGAAACCGTCAGACTGTAGAGACGCCCCAATTCCACCTGGGGCTGCTCTGCCAGTCGAAGGACGGCATGCGAGGGAGAGGGGATGAGTTGAACGTCTTTGTTCTGGGTGTTCCGATCACTTTTTCGTTTAAACCGTTGAATTTTGTGGCTCGACGACGTTCCCGCCGTCTCTGATTCTATCAGGGCCGTGCCCGAGATTCCCCGCGTGATCACAATCAAGGATATTGCCGCAAAGGCGGGTGTGTCGGTGGCGACGGTGTCGTTGGCCCTGCGAGGGAGCACCAAGATCCGTCCGGTGACGGCGGCGCGGGTCCGTCAGGTCGCGGAGGAGCTACACTACACCCCGAATCCACTCGTGTCGGCGTTGATGGCCCGGATCCGCGAGTCGACGCCGTCACGCGAGCAGGTCGCGATCGGGGCAATCTACATCGGCGAAGATGAAAGGCGGGAGAACAATTCGCTTTTCCTCGCGGCTATTTTCGCTGGCGCCCAGGAACGCGCGGAGTCACTCGGTTTTCGCCTGGCCATGTTCAGGTCGCTTGAGAAAGGGTTGAATGAGAAGCGTTTGCGTGACATTTTGGTCAACCGCGGAATTCATGGCCTGATCATTCTGCCGTCCTCGGATTTCGGGATGAAGCTGGATTTGGACTGGAGCCGGTTCGCTGCCGTGGCGATCGGTTATTCGCTGGCCGATCCGCCGCTCAACCGGGTTTGTCCCGATCAGTTCCAGGAGCTGTCCGAGGCGTTCACGCAATTGCGGCGACGCGGGTATCGGCGGATCGGGCTCTATCTGGACATCGACACGGACTTGCGCGTGCGGCACAAGTGGGCGGCGTTGCTCGAGTGGGAGAACAGTCGGATCGCCGCGCGCGATCGGGTGCCTCTGGGTCTCGTCCCGGAGATCTCCCGGGACTCCTTTCTCGGCTGGTTCCGGCGCGCGCGTCCTGAGGTGATTTTGAGTCCGCGGCAGACGGTGGTGGACTGGTTGGCGGAGGAGGGGTTGGAACTCCCGCGGGATGTCGGTTTTGGCCATCTCAATTGGACGGAGCGGGTGGCGCCCTGTTCGGGAATTGATCAGCGATCCCATCTTCTGGGCGCGGCTGCGGTCGAGGCGGTGGTCGCGCAATTGCACCGCAATGAGCGCGGATTGCCGGCGGTCGCGCGGACGGTCTCAATCGAGGGAGCCTGGGTTGACGGACCGACGACGCGCGCGTTGTCGGTCGGGGATCATGGCAGTGCGGGATCACCCTCCGTTGCCGCGGGAGACGATCCAACCCCGGGCTTCGGCCCCTGAATCTTCACGGTGTGCACCGAAACGCCAGCGTCGGCGAAGTATTGGGTTTCGTTGCGGACACGCTTCGACTCCGCCTTTTAGACGAATCCGAATCTCCACGACGAATATTTGACGCTCCATGATCGCCTTCATCCTTGCCGCTTTTCTTCCCGCATCGCTGCCGAATCTGGCGGAGCCGGACGCCCGTTCCGCGAGCGTGCGCCATGAGTCTCTCGATGGCGGCGGTCTGGCAACCGTGTCGAAACCGGAGGTCGTGCTCACCGACCTGAAGGTCGCGTCTCCCGCTGCCGGCGGAGTGACGCTCACCGTGGCCCGTTCAGGAGGGAACCTCGAGGCCACTCCCCGGGGGCTGGGGTTGCCGATCGATTGGCGGGAGTTCGGTCAGCTCACTGCCATGATCGAGGCCGATGAGCCGGTGGAGTGTGAACTGGTGGTGTTGCTCCCTCGCGGGCGGCTGGGCGTGGCGCGCCGGCTGGTGCCCGGGGAACCCCAGCTCCTTTCCCTCGATCTGGCGGACATGCCGCTGGCCGCCGGGGTGCGTCCGCTCTACGACGCGAATGGGATCCGGCTGATTTTTCACTGGGACGATGACCGGCCGCGCACGCTTCGTCTCAGTCGGCTCGGCCTCGAATCCGCCAGCAGTCCGCGTGGACCGGTGGTGGATCGTTTTGGGCAGCGTCGCAACCGAAGCTGGGACGGCAAGCTGATCGACGAGGCAGAGCTGGTGCAACGCGCCCGGGACGAGGGGCGGGAATTGGCGGCCCAGCCGATCCGGCCGGATCTCGATCGCTATGGAGGGTGGACGGGAGGCCCCCGCTTTACGAAGGGAACCTCCTTTCGGGTGGAGCAGGATCCGGGCGGCCGGTGGTGGTTCGTCACTCCGGAGGGAAATCCGTTCTGGTCCATCGGAACCACGGGTGTGCGCGTCGGATTTGTGACTGACACCGCTCGCGCCGCCGACCGGCGGCACTTGTTTGAAGCGTTGCCCGACCGTGGGGCCGAAGGGTGGTTCGAGGGTGTCTGGCCGACGACCAACGGCGACGTCGAGCTGCCCGGCAATGTTCATTTCTATCGCTGGAATGTGATGCGCAAATACGGCTCGATCGAGGCGTGGAGCGAACGGGTGCTGGAGCGTTTTCCGCGCTGGGGGTTCAATACCATCGGTGCCTGGTCGGAGGAGATCATGCTGACGCAGACGCGGGTTCCGCATACACGTTTCCTCAGGGCGAGGCTGGCGATTCCCGGACTGGCGTACGTCAACGGCTTCTGCGACGTCTGGGATCCGCGTTGGGAGGCGTGGGTCGATGGCGAATTTTCCCGGGAGACCGCCCGGGAAGTGGGCAATCCGTGGTTGATCGGTTACTTCGTCGATAACGAGGCCCATTGGCAGAACATGCGTCTGCTGGACTTTCCCGCGGAGAGCCCGCTGCGCGCTGCGTGGAAAGCCTTCGTGCAGGCGGAGGCGGGATCGCTGGAGGCGTTCAACCAGAGTTGGAGTCGATCCTGCGCGAGTTGGGACGAGGTGGCAGCGTTGCAGTCGGCCGATGTCCCGGTCGAGGGTCCCGCGCGGGAAATGATGCGACGGTTCGAAGCGCAGTATGCCGATCGTTACGCGGGCACGGTGCGGCGGCTGCTCAAGAAACACGATCCGGACCACCTGTACCTTGGATGCCGCTTCGTACGGGTGCCGCCCCACGAAGGCATTGTGCAAGCGGTGGGCCGTCATGTGGACGTGCTCAGCGTGAACTGTTATTCGCGCGTGCCGGAACCGGCGGCCTTTGCCGATTGGCACCGCCTGAGCGGTGGGCGCCCGATCCTGATCGGCGAGTTTCACACCCCGTTGGCGAGTGAGCGGCAGATCCCTCCCTTGTGGCAGGCATTTCCCGAGAAGGAACGCGAGGCCATGGCGCTGGAGTTCGTGCGCACCTGGGCCCGGCAGCCGTGGTCCGTGGGCTGCCACTGGTACCAGCATGCCGACCAGCCGCCGACTGGACGGCACACCGATGGAGAGAATCAGACCGTCGGTGTCGTTGACGTCACGGATACACCGCATGAGCACCTGGTGCGGGCGTTCCGCCAGGCGGGCGAATCCGCGGTGCGCTGGCATGCGGACGCGGATGCCGACGAGGTGCTCTATCCGGCGATGAAGGAGTGGGCCAAGGCGGGGGTTCGTGGGGGCCTGGGGACCGCGGCGGATCTGCCGGTGGTTGCGCGGGTCGCTCCGGGTGCGGATCTTCAGGCGGCGCTGGATGCCGCGGCCACGCAGGGAGGCGGGGTGATTGTGTTGGCGGCGGGGGACTATCCGCTGTCGTCCACCTTGAACCTCCGCTCCGGCGTGGTCTTGCGGGGACCGGTCGGGGCGGGTGCGCGGTTGGTGTTGCGGATGCGCGGGGCGTTCACCCGTGAGCGCCTGGATGAAAATCGGCTTTCCACCTGGGCCACCGGACTGCTCGGGTATCGCGTGAGTCGCGCCGGCCTGGATAATTTGACTGTGGTTTACGACCCCGCGTTGCCTCCTCCACCGACCCTGCGGACGCACCGGGACGCGTTCATCAACGATCCGGAGGGCCG
>Ga0105047_10015099_pt1 | contig 12185 bp, 4 predicted proteins | sample MAT04_FD_78384 | JGI IMG/M metagenome (GOLD analysis project Ga0105047, IMG submission 78384) | Freshwater microbial communities from Lake Fryxell liftoff mats and glacier meltwater in Antarctica - MAT-04 (megahit assembly) | ecosystem: Environmental > Aquatic > Freshwater > Ice > Liftoff... | reverse complement strand
GCCGAGTCTTGCCCTTTCTCGCGTGACAGGCCCATCGCGGCGGCCAACCCGCGCACGGTGCCGAGGAAGCCGATGGCGGGGATCGCCCAGGCCAGATAGTTCACCGTGTTCAGGGTGGCAACGAACCGCGACGCCTCCACGTCCGCCTGATTCCGCACCACCTCGGACACGTCCGGCGCGGCCTTGCTCACCGCGTACTTGCCCAACCCTAGCCGTACCATGTTCGCCAGGATGCTCGGTCCCCGGCGGTCAATCACTTGATCTACCTTGCGGGCGAGCGGGCGGGCGTCCTCCGGCAGGATGCGCGCCCCCTCGTCGGTCGGCAGCAAGTCGTAGTGGAAGGCGGCCCGCTGACGGCGGACCTCCGAGTACCGCCGACCGAGGATCAGCCCGGCCCACACCGCGCACAGGTAGCACAGCGCCTGTTCGGGGCCGAGGAGCAGTTTGCCGATCCGCTCCGGCGTCCACTTGGCCAGGTACTCGGCGCGGTTCTCGGACGTGGTGGTGAGTTGCCACAGCGGCACCACGATGACGGCCACGATGCCGAGCGCGACGAACAACAGCAGCCACTCGCGGGTGGCCCGTTGGGATGTGGGAATCGACATTCGGACGCCGCCCTCCGCGCGCTGAGTGACCCGACCCGTGAGCTTCGATTGTACGCCCGCCGGTCAACCCCGTGGGGAAAGAAGTCCCGGCGAGCCGCGTTGTCCGAGCCGGAAACGTGAGTGACGGTTCCGAATAACACCGTCGCTCACGCTTCCGGCTCGGACGGAAGAATGTAGAACCCATTTCAAAGGCCGACGGCGGAACCCGTGGCGGGCGTACAATCCCGAAGGCTGCTTTCTCACCCCGCCGAGTGACTCATGCCCACCGCCCCGCTGTTGCTCTTTGAACAGGTGTCCAAGTGGTACGGGCCGGTGTTGGCCTTGAACCAGGTGACGCTCGAACTGAACGCCGGGATCACCGGGTTGGTCGGGGCGAACGGAGCCGGCAAGTCCACCCTCATCAAGTTGGCGACCGGTCAAATCGGCCCGACCGTCGGGGCCGTCACCGTGCGCGGGCAGACCGCCACCGACTGGCGAACGCGGCGGCTGGTCGGCTACTGCCCGGACCACGACGCCTTTTATGAGGATATGACCGGCCGGCAGTTCGTCCGCGAGATGGCCGGGCTGTTCGGCTATTCCGCCACCGAGTCCCGTCGGCGAACCGACACGGTGTTGGATGTGGTCGGCATGGCCGACCGCGCCGACCGCAAGCTGCGCGGCTACTCGAAGGGGATGCGGCAGCGAGTGAAGTTGGCTCAGGCGCTGTTGCACGACCCGGACTTGCTCATCCTGGACGAGCCACTGTCCGGCATCGATCCGGTCGGCCGGCAGGAGTTATTGGCGCTGTTCCGGCAGTTGGTGGCGGAAGGGAAATGCCTGTTGGTGTCCAGCCACGAGTTGGAAGCGTTGGAAAAGCTGACCGAACATGTGGCGATTTTGGCGCGGGGGCGGATCGCGGCGGTCGGCACTTTGGCGCAAATCCGCGACCTGCTCGACCACTACCCGACGGCGGTGCGGATCGACCTGGACCGACCCCGCGACCTGGCCCGTCGGTTGGTGGACGTAGCGAACGTGCTGGCGGTGGAGTGGGACGCGACCGGGGTGCTGGTGAAGGCGGAGCAGCCGACGACGTTCTTCCCCGCGCTCGGCCGGGTGATCGTCGAGGAGCGGTTGGCGGTCACACGGTTGGAACCGCTCGACGACTCGGCCCACGCCATCCTCGGCTACCTGCTCGGCGGCAGCGGGAAGACGTGAGGGCGGTGTTATTGTCTTGTCCGAGCCGGACGCGTGAGCGACGGTTCTTTATTGATGACCGTCGCTCCCGCGTCCGGCTCCGACCAAGACCGTCGCTCCCGCGTCCGGCTCGGACCAAGACCGTCGCTCACGCGTCCGGCTCGGATCGAAGAGAAAACGCCGCTCCTCACCCGTGACCTTCGCGGGCGAAGTTCTTGTTCCACGCCGGGACGACGACGGTCACGTCCTCAGTGCCGTTCGGCACGCACTGGCAACTCAGGCGGGATTCCGGCGTCACTCCGCGCGCGGTGTCCAGTTGGTCTTCCTCGTCGTCCGTCGCAACCGGGCAGGTCTTCAGCCCGCCGGTGACGTACACATGGCACGTCGCGCACGCGCACACGCCGCCGCAGGCGTGATCGAGTTCCACGTCCACGGAGAAGGCGTAATCCATCAGGCTGCCCGGTTCGCCGGTGCGGCCATAGGGGATTTCGGCCGGATCGACCGCCACCATTTTCGTCTCGCCGGTTTCCTCGACGACGAACGTAACCGTGAACGGGCGGGTGGGCAGGGACACGCGGCCCTTCGTGATGTAGGGGTTCTGGCCGGCCATCGGGGGCGTCACCTCGGGGCGAAGGGGTATCCCGTTATTCTAACGCGGCGAGCGGGGGTGCAAACGGAAACACCGGCCCGAACGGGGCCGGTGTTCCTGTTCGTCGTCGGTCACGTTACTGGCGGGGGAAGGTCAATTCGTTTTGCACGTCGCGGACGCCGGGGGTGAGGCGGAGGACGTTCTCGGCCGCGCGGGCCTCGTCCTCGCTCCGCGCAGTGCCCCGGAGGATGACGCCGCCGTTCGGCCCGGTGATGACCTGCACGCCGGCCGGGTTGCTCACCGCCGAGGTGCGGTTGATGACGCCCTGCATGTCCGCCTGGAACTGGGCCGGGGTGACGACTGGGGTGTCGAACTTGATGGTGGCGGTGTACGAGATGCCGGGCACGCCGGGGTTCACCACCTGGCCGCTCTGGTTGGTCGCGCCGGCGTTCAAGCCGCCCATCGCCCCGCCGCCGCCACGGGCGTTGCCGGCGGTAGCCCCGCCGAACCCGCCGCCGCCGGCCCCGGTGGCCCCGCCGAACCCGCCGGCGGCTCCGCCCCGACCGCCCCCGCCGGTGGTGTTCTGGGCCGCGCCGAAAGTGGTGCCGTAGATGGGGGCACCGAACCCGCCGGGGTTCACGACCGCGATGAAGTTGGCGCCGAGTACGCCGGCCCGGCCCTGGTGGAACGGGTTGGCGTAGAACTTGCCGATGTTGTTCGAGGTGGCCACGCTCTGTGGGGCTTGCGCGTAGGACGACGGGGGCGTCAGGTTAATGGCCCCGGCCCCCGACGACCCGGCCTGAGTCGTACTGCCGCCACCGCCGCCACCGAGTCCGCCGCCGCCACCGAGTCCGCCGAAGCCGCCGCCGGTCCCGCCACCGCCGCCACCGAGTAAGCCGCTAAGATCACCCAACCCCCCGCCGAGGCCGCCGAGGCCTTGCGCCGAGGCGGTGCCGCCCACGGCCGCCGTCGCCACGGCCGCACACAGGGTTCGCTTGAGGAATTTCATGACCGACTCCGGGACGAGGGTCGAGACCGGCACGCATCTCCCGATTGTATCGTCCATTCTCGCCGGCGGGTTCAGAAAGAACGATGAGAAGATGGCGGCCAATCTCACCGGGTCATTTCGCGCGAATCTTGAACAGGTGCCGGTCGCCCCGCAAGAAGATGTCGCCGTCGCTGAACGCGGGCGAGCTGAAGCACTTCTCGCCGAGCGGGTTCTTGCTCACCAAGTCGAACTCCGGGCCGGCATTTAAAACGAACGTCACCCCGTCGTCGTCGGTGAAGTAGACATGCCCGGCAGCCGTTACGCCGGACCCACTGTGGTGCCCGCCGAGCCGCTGCTTCCACTTCGGGTCGCCGGTCTTGAGGTCGCGGCAGCCGCCGATGCCCTCGTCCGTCACCCAGAAGGCGAGGCCGTTCGCGGCGACCGGGCTGGGCACGTATCCGCCCTCGTTCTTCTTACTCCAGAGGATGTGCGTCTTGGTCACGTTGCCGGTGCCGGTCGGGTCGAGGGCCATCACCCACCGCTCCGGGAAGCCGGCCGTCAGGAAGACGATGCCGTCGTGCGACACGACGCTGGACACGAACTGCTCGGTGGGGCCGTTCACCAGCCACAGTTGTTTGCCGGTGGCCGGGTCGTAGCTGGCCACGCACTTCGACCCGGTGAGGATCACCTGCGGTTTGCCGGCCACCTGAACCAGCACCGGCGGGCAGTACGACCGCAGGCGGTTCGGGCGGTCGATCCGCCACTTCTCCTGGCCGGTGAGTTTGTCCAGCGCGACGAGGTACGCCTTGCCGGACTTCTTCGGGTCCTGGTCGCCGTTGACGACGAGCAGGTCTTCAAAAAGCAGCGGCGAACTGCTGAACCCGTGGACGGAGTGGAACTCGCCGGGCGACGTGTCCCATACCTTCTTCCCCTGGAAATCGTAGCAATAAACGCGCAAGTTCGGCTGGTCGTGGAAGGTGACGTACACCCGCTCGCCGTCGGCCACGGGGGTGCCGCTGGCGTAGCTGTTCAGCTTGTGCTTGGGTTCGAGTTTGGCCGCCAGCACGTCGGCCGTCCACCGCGTCTTGCCGGTGGCGCGGTCCAGGCAGAGCAGTTGCCGCTTCTTCGGGTCGGCCTTCTCGCCGTCGCCCACCAAGCACGTCGTCAGGAACACGCACCCCTTGGACACGACGGGCGACGAGTGTCCGACGCCGGGGATTGGCACCTTCCAGGCGACGTTCTCGGTGCCGCTCCAGGTGGTCGGGTACTTGGCGTCGGTGGCGGTGCCGTCGCGGCGCGGACCGCGCCAGCCGGGCCAGTCTTCGGCGAGCGCGGGCGCGAGGCAGGCGAGAACAGCGATGACGGCGAGCGGGCGGATCACGGGCGGGCACTCCGAGGCGGGACGTGGGAACCGGCGGGCGGATGTATTCCAGCACGCAGCGGGGTCGGCCGCAAGCCCTTCGGCCCCAACTGTCCGCGCGGAAACTTGAGGCGAAATCGGGGGTTCCGGCGCGAGGTGTCGAAGTGGCATCGGCATCGTCCGGCAAATCGACAGGCGGTGCGGCATTCGCGCAATCCGGGCACGAGCGGCGACCGTATTAGTCCGGGCGGGCGTTGCGAATGGCTCACACGCCACAAGTTCCCGCGCGGCGTCCGAATCGCGAGAACGAGGTTGACGATTTTCCCGACGAACGCGGTCTTCCCTGCGATCCCACCCGCGGCGCGAAGTTTCCGTATTCCGTTTCGACACCCGCCGGCAAAAATGGGGTTAGATAAGGAACGGATGGGTCGGCCGCTTCGTCGGACGGCCGAACATCGCCGCCGGGTCGCACGACCCGGCCCGATCCGCTGCCGCCGGCCGCACCCGGTCGGACGGCTCCCGATATTCCGCATTCCTCGCCAGGGACCCGGCTCGTGTCGCACACCCGTCCGTTGACCATTGCCATTATTCCCCCCCGCGCCGGGTTCCCGCGCGGGCGGCCGGTCGTTAGCCCCGCGCGAGCCTGAGCGTTCCTTCGCAACCTTACAACGAAATTTCTCCCCGCTATTCGGCACCCCTGAGGCGAACATGAACTTCTTCCTGAAGCGTTGGCTGTCCGACACCGCCGCCACTCCCGCGATTCCGGCCCGCCCGCGGAAGTTGGGCGTCGAGCATCTGGAAGACCGCGTCACCCCGGCGCTGACGATCCCGGACCTGCCGGTCGCCCAGGGGCCGGTGCAGAACACCGGGGCGTTCACGGTGGCCCAGGGGGTGTCCCCGGATTTGCAACAGAACCCGCTGCGGGTGAACCAGTTGGTGGCGGCGTACTCCACCGGCGGGGGGATCGGGTTCACGGTGTCGGCCGACCGCGGGGCGAACTGGTTCCCGGCCCCCGGCATCACCGTGTTGGGTTCGGACCCGCTGAACAACTCGGGGAACGGGGACTACACCGTCGCCGACGCCCCGGCCATCGCCTTCAACCGGCAGAACGAGTTCTACCTGACCCACATCCAGCGGAACGCGGCGAACACGTCCGGCCGGGTGGTGGTGGACAAGTTCTCCATCAACGCGTTCAACATCGTCGTCAACCAGAACCAGCGGCACACCCTGTACCGGTGGGTGAACCAGGACGCGGCGTATAACCCGAGCGTCGGCGTCAACAACGAGGTGGCTTCGGCGACCGACCCGGACACCGGCGCGGTCCAGTCCAACCCGAACACCGGTCGCGGCGTGTTCGTGACGTGGAGCACGAACGCCACCCAGGCGGCGAGCGGGCCGGCCGGCTGGCAGATCCAGCCGGCGGCCGTGTTCATGGCCGTGTCGGACAACGGCGGCGTCTCGTTCAGCACGCCGGTGCCGCTGTCCGGGGCCGGGGAGGCGCTGCCGTCAATCGGCGCGGCCCCGGTCACGTCCGGGTTCAACGGGCCGCAGGCCATCGACCCGAAGGTGACCTTCACGCAGAGCAAGGCCGGAAGCGTGCCCGGCTCCGCGGGCAGCACCGACGGCGGCAATCTGGCCGTCCTGTACAACACCGGCGGCGGGGTGGCGATCGACGTGTCGGACCCGTTCGCGGGGCGGGTGGTGTCCGACCCGCTGACGGTGCAGCAAACCGTCCCACTCTTCGGCGGCTTCATCGGCGGGGCGTTCACCCCGCCCAACGGCGTCCTCACGCAGAACGTGACGGACATTACCCGGACCGTGAACGTGAACGCGGCCGACTTCGACGTTCTGAACGACCTGAACGTCACCCTGTCGGTATACAGCCAGGACCTGGGCCGCTTGCGGATCGAACTGATCGCGCCGAACGGCCTGCCGTCGATCGTCCTGTTGAACAGCCGGCAGGTGGTGGACGGGGCCGGGGCGACGGTGGACCGGTTCGCCAACATCGGCAGCGTGTACCCGAACGGCAGTTTCGCCCAGGGGGCGCGGCCGGGACTGCCCGGCGGCAACCCGAGTAGCATCGGGTTGACCACCAGCGGTACCAACGTCATCAACGATTACGGCCTCGTGTTCGACCAGGAGGCGGCCCGGTACATCAACGACGCCGCTAACGTCGCCCCGTACATCATCAACGTGCGGCCGGAGGACTTCTTCCCGAACGGGCTGGGGCGGATCGGGCTGGCCCAGTACCGCGGGGCCACGGCGGCGCAGCTGAGCGGCAACTGGACCTTGCGGATCACCAATTACAAGGCGAACGACGACGGCCCGCCGCCGTCCGCCGTAACCCGCTGGGAAATGAAGTTCGTGTCGCGGGTGAACAACACCGGCTTCGCCGCGGATGTCGCCACTAGCGCCGCCACCACGGCCAGCACGCCGACCAGGACCGGGACGCCCACGGCCGCCCTGCCGACGGTCGGGGTGCAGGGGTGGTACTCGGTGGCGACGGACACCACCGACGGCAGCTTCAGCGAATACCAGGGCCGGATGTACATCGCGTACACCGGCGGCGGCGGGAACGACACCGACGTGTTCGTCGTCTCGTCGGACACGAACGGGGCCAGTTGGAGCCAGCCGGTGAAGGTGAACGACGACGCCCTGTCGGACTCGTTCAGCGGGGGGAACCGCGCGCAGTTCCAGCCGACCGTCGCCGTCGATCCGACCACCGGCACGGTGGTGGTCATGTGGTACGACGCCCGGTGGGACGCGTCCAACGCCCGCCCGGCCACGTTCATCGCCAGCAGCGTGGACGGCGGGCGGACGTTCAGCCCGAACACCTTCCTGGACTTCACCAAGTCGGCCCTGGACGCCATCGACCGGAAGACGGTGAGGATCGAGCCGGTGCCTAACAACCTGGCCGCCCTCCCCTACTTCGGCAGCCGGCAGGGGATGGTCGCGTACGACGGGACCGTCGTCCCCTTGTGGTCCGGGAACTTCAACGCGGGGACCGGCCTCCTCCAGTCGGCCGTCACCCGCGTCGCCGCCGGCCCCCGCATTCTGCAAGGGGACATGGGGCCGGTGAACGACGACTTCGTGTCGGCCGGGCTGGTCCCGTCCACTTACAACAACGTGTTCTCGGTGGACGGCACGCGACAACTGAACGCCTTCTACGTCCGCTTCGACCGGTGGGTGGACCCGTCCACGTTCACCCCGGCGGACGTGCAACTGCGGTACCGCGGGACCGACGGGTCGCCGGCGCAGGACATCAGCGCGGCCGTCACGTCGATCACCCCGCTGCCGGCCAACCAGGACGTCCGCACCTTCCAGGTGAACGGCCCGGTCGATCCGGACAACCGCATCCGGTCCGACATCGAGGTGTCCGCGCCCCTCGGCGCGGACGTCATCGAAAACCTCCGCGTCCGCATCTCCCTCTCCGGCCCGGCCGTATTCGCCGCCGGCCTGGTGATCGAGCTGGAAGCCCCGGACGGCAGGCGCATCACGCTGGCCGACGGGAACGGCAACAACGCGTCGGTCAGTAATGCGTTCGGGAACACGCTGTTCGACGACACCGCCCCGCTCATCGGCACCGGGCTGCCGCCGTACATTTTCGTCGCCCCGCTCGAGAGCTTCGCGACGAACTACAACGGCCGGCCGGCCACCGGCACCTGGACCTTGCGGATCAACTCCGGCTTCGGCTTCGGCAACGACATCATCCTCAACAACTGGTCGCTGGAGGTGACCAGCCCCGGCGCGGTGATCACCCGGTTCCTGGTGAACCTGGAGCCGCAGACGCGGGTGGGCACCTACAGCTACTCCGTCGGGCCGGACATCTCCGACCGCATCCGCCAGGGGGCGCAGACCGGCAACCTGATGGACCAGAACGCGAACGGGGTGAGCGGGCAGGCGCAGGACGCCTTCGCCAACCCGACGTCCGCCGCCGGCGGGCCGTTCACCCTGCCGTACACCACGGAGAGCCTGCCGCTCATCATCCCCGGCCCGCGGGTGGTGTCGGTGGCCCCCGTCCTGAACAAGGACGCGGCCGCGACGTACCTGGACGTGACGTTCAGCCAGGACATCCTCGGCTCGTCGTTCACCCCGGCCCGCGTGCTGGAACTCCGCACCCCGACCGGTGCCCGCGTGACCGGGCCGTTCACCGTCACCGCCAACCCGCCGGGCACCCCCATCGCCCGGGCCAACCGCACCTTCCGCATCGGCTTCCCGGCCCAGGCGGTGAGCGGGTACTACTCGGTCCTGCTGTCGCCGGACATCCAGTCGGCGACCGGGCTGAAGATGGACCCGAACCAGAACGCCGGGGTGGAACTGGTGACCGGGCGGGTGATCGACCCGCTGGTCGCGTCCACCGTGTCCCTCCAGTACAACACCGGCAACATCGGCGTGACGGTGCCGGTGGCGGCGAACGCGAACACGCCGGGCGTGGCCACGTCCGTGTTCCCGGTGCCCGACGCCTTCTTCCTCACCCAGCAGTTCACGACGCCGATTCAGGTGCGGCTGAGCATTAACGTGCCGGACACCCGCGACCTGACGGCCCAACTGATCGCCCCGGACGGGACGGTCATCCAACTGTTCAGCAACCCGGGCAAGGCGCTGCCACCGTTCGCCAACTTCACCAACACGGCGTTCAGCGACTTCGCCCCGGACGTGAACGCCGTCGCCAACCAGGGGGCCCCGTTCACCGGCACGTTCCTGCCGCAGCAGCAACTGAGCGTGTTGAACGGCACGTTCTCGGCCGGCAACTGGACGCTGCGGGTGACGAACCGGAACACCACGACGACGGCCACCATCGTGTCGTGGGGCCTGAGCCTGCCGCAGCCGGTCCTCGGCAGCGGGTTGGGCGAGCCGATCGCCGACAACACGACGGTCGGCTTCCGGGTGTTCACCGCCAACCCGAACAACGTCACCTCTACCAACACCTGGACGCCGCTCGGCCCCACCCTGAACACCGACCGGGGCACGCTCGAGCGGGTGAACGGGGCGGTGACGGTGACGACGGTGGACCCGACCGACCCGTCCGGCAACACGGTGTACGCCGGGGCGGCGAACGGCGGCCTGTGGAAGACGACCAACTTCCTCACCCTCGACCCGGCCGGCCCGATCTGGATCCCGCTGCTGGACGCGGCCTCGGCGAAGGCGCTGCGGATCTCCTCCATCGCCGTCCTGCCGAGTAACAACCTGTCCGACCAGCAGAGCGTGGTGATCGTCGGCACCGGGGACGCGGACACCCGCGCCGCCGGGGTCGGGTTCCTCCGCTCGACGGACGGCGGGAAGACGTTCCGGCTGATCGACAGCACGGTGAACGCGGACCCGACGACGACGGCCATCCTGCCGGTGGACTCGGCCGCGCGGGATCATGTCTTTTCCTCCAACAACAGCTACGTGTACAAGGTGGTGGTGGACCCGGTGCGGCAGACGAGTGGGGAGTTCTACATCTACGCGGCGGTCGGCGGCTCTCCGGCCGCGGCCGGCCTGTGGCGGAGTGTCAACAGCGGGCGGAACTGGCAGCGGCTGCGGGCCGGCGAGGCGACCGACGTGGTCCTCGCCCCGAACCGGGTGGACGTGGTGCTGGTGGGCGGGCAGCCGGTGTCCACCTTGCGGAACGCGGACGTGGCGTACGCCGCCTTCGCCGGGGCCACCGGCGGGGTGTTCTTCGCCCAGAACATTACCGCCCCTGGGGCGGTCACGTTCAACCTGCTGACCGGCGGGGCCGGCAAGCCGCTGTTCAGTAACGGCGTGTCGACCATCGGCGTCGGCAACCTGGGCACCAGCCCGAACAACAACCCGACCCGCATCCTACTGACGGCGGTCCAGGCGTCGGCCAACACCGACCCGCTGGCCGTCCGCATCTACCAGGGGTGGCTGTACGCCCTGGTGATCGGCGGCGGCTCGCCCGGCCTGTACGTGACCAAGGACTTCGGCGCGAACTGGACGCTGGTCGATCTCGGCACGACCGGCTCGTCGTGGCGGAGCGACGGCACGGCCGGCCTGACGAACGACGAGACGCTGGCGGCGTTCGATTACGGCACCGCCCCGCCGGTCGGCCTGCCGGTGTTCAACGCCCTGGCCGCCGACCCGACCGACCCGAGCGTGGTGTACCTGAGCGGCAGCAACCGCGTGCAGAACGCCAACGGGTCCGGCGCGACCGGCACCAGCGGGGTGTACCGGGTGGACATCTCCACCCTGAACGACCCGCACGCCCAAGTGGGCGGGGACAACTCGGCCGGCGGGGTCGGGCCGCAGACGGAAGGGGCGTCCACCGGCGGATTGGTGGGTGCCCCGACGCGGATTTTGTTCAACCCGTTCACCGGGCTGCCGGCCAACAACAGCGCGTACTTCAACCGGATGCGGGACCCGAACAACCCGTTCACCAGCGGGTCCACGCAGATCATCAACGGGTCGCAGTTCGTGAACAACGGGTTCAACGCCCAGATCAGCCTCTTCTCCGGGGTGATCGGCAACGACCTGCCCCGCAACATCGAGACCGTGTTCGACCCGCTCACCCGCAAGACGCGGCTGCTGGTGTCCACCAGCCTCGGGGTCTACACGGCCGTGGACGCGGCCAACCCGCTGCCCACCCAGGGCATCTACGCGAACGCCCAGTCCCTGGCCCGCGCCGGCCAGCGGGTGAGCGTGAACGGCACCGTGTTCGACTCCATCGGCACCGCCATCTCGGTGAGCGGCAACCGGAGCAGCAACCTGGCCCTGGCCGAGGTCACCCAGACGGGCCTCCAGCCGAGCGAGTTGGCGGCCGACGTGGCCGGCCTGTACAACCGCCTGCTGCGGGACGCCCTCGGGACTCCGCTGCCGCCGAACCAGCAGAACTCCCAGGCCAACCAGTGGATCTATAGCGTCACCGATCAGGCGTACCTGAACGCGGACGGGAGCATCCTCCGGTCGGCGTCCGCCAACTACGGGCAGGACCGGTGGAACGGGGAGGTGAACACCTTCGGCTACCTGCGGTACGCCGGCAACCCCGAGCCGTGGGTGTACACCGGGCACGTGGAGACGGACCCGCAGGGCAGCGGTACCATCTACCAGTACCGGCCGGCCCCGTTCGCCCGGACCGCCGGGGCGGCGCAGGTGAACCCGCAGGGGGACTCGACCGACATCTTCTCGGTCACGCTGCCCGGCTTCGCCCCCATCGGCCGCAGTAACGGGCTGTTCAACGTCTCCCTGGGCGACTCCGCCACCACCGGCATCTGGGCGACCACCGCCCCCGTCGAGTTCGCCGTCAACACGGCCGACGCGAGTGGCATCGTCATCGGCTCGCCGGTCGGCGGGAGGGTGTTCCTGACCACCGACCAAGGGGTGAACTGGTTCAACATCAACGGTGCCGCCGATTTCAACGGCAGCCAGGGGGTGGCGCTGGCGTTCGGCGGCCGCATCGCGACCCCGCCGGGCAACCCGCCGTCGGGGGCGAACGACTTCATCTACAACGGCACTGCCCAGGGCCGCATC
>Ga0105047_10015098_pt1 | contig 12185 bp, 8 predicted proteins | sample MAT04_FD_78384 | JGI IMG/M metagenome (GOLD analysis project Ga0105047, IMG submission 78384) | Freshwater microbial communities from Lake Fryxell liftoff mats and glacier meltwater in Antarctica - MAT-04 (megahit assembly) | ecosystem: Environmental > Aquatic > Freshwater > Ice > Liftoff... | reverse complement strand
CTATGATGTATCCAAGCTGATGCTTGGAGCAGGGTTGGCATTTCTATTTGAAGCAGTGGTGATGGGTTTGATCGTACCCGCTGCCCCCTATGGACCCGCATCTTATTACAATTATGATCGTGTGATCCACAACGCATTTAGCGGGGAAAGTCTTGAAGTTCCCGAGCAATACGGGTTGACTGTGTGGCTCGATTATCAAAACGTGCTACACACCACTGGAATCCCAATTGAAATCTGGCGTATGATTTCTGCTGTAATCGTCACTTACTTTGTGGTGAAGGCTTTGGATGTCTTTGAAGCCATTCGCAAGAGACAGATGCAGGCGCTACAGGAGGAACGTGACCGTGCTCAACAAGGGGCTTTCGAGGCTCAAATTCTGGCACGACAGACTGCAGAGAAATGGACGGATGCACTGGTCACTATCAGCCGCCGCATTGCCGAACTCGAGCATGTGGATGATATCATCATCTATATTGTGGATACTGTTCAGCACTTGCTGCTTACAGACTTTGTTGGCGTGGCGATTTTAAATCATGAAATATCCAGCCTCGAACTCAAGTGCTATTCGAATGGCAGGAAAGCCAAGCTGGTAGATGATTCTTCTGTAATAGTAACCAACTCCTTCGTCCAGAATGTGATGCGGAGTTCAAATTTGTATTACTCGAAAGATGGGGAATCGGCAGATTTGTTCGGCGGGTTGTGTTTTTTCACCGATGAGGTCGCGAGGTCGGTGGCCATTGTGCCACTCAAACTCGAGGGCACAACCATCGTCGGTACGCTCTGGATTGCTCGATTCGAAAACGATCAATTTTCAGAGTCAGATGTCATCTGGCTCGAAAGCATGGCAGACCAGGTGGCAATCGCCATCCAACATGGCTTGATGACCTCGCAACTGCAATCGCTGTCCATCGTCCAAGAGCGTGGGCGTATTGCGCGCGAAATGCACGACGGGCTTGCACAGGTGTTGGGATATTTGAACCTGCAAACCCAAACACTTGGGTCACTGTTGAACCAAGGCAAGGTTGAAAAACTTCAATCCGAGCTTTTGCAGATGCGGCAGGCGATCCAAACCGCTCATGCCGATGTGCGCGAAAATATTTTAAGTCTGCGCACCACACTTGCTCAGGAGAAGGGATTAGAGGCGGCTGTAGGGGAATACCTGACCGAGTTCGGCATCCAGATGGGAGTCAAAACAACATTCTCATTCCAGGTAGATGGTGATTTTAATCTTTCATCAGTTGCAGAAGTCCAGCTGGTCTGTATCTTGCAAGAGGCATTGACGAACGTAAGGAAACATGCAAAAGCAGGGCAGGTGGATGTAACCATTGGAAAGGAAACCCATACAGATGGAGATTACATCCACATGCAAGTCATCGACGATGGGGTCGGCTTCCAGATGGCAGGCTCGAAGCGCAATTTTGGTTTGCAAACAATGCGCGAACGCGCTGAAAGTGTAGGAGGCAGTCTGGTGATCAGGTCAGACCATGGGAAGGGAACGCAAATTGAATGTTGCCTTCCATGCCTACAGCAGGAAAGAAATCAAAAGCAAAGCGTGGTGATCCGCTGAGCGCACAAAACATCATTTTCCGATGGAGTAAATAGTAGCCATGAATGTTCGTGAATGGTCTTTGCCGGTATACACAATTTTGATGCAATTGGCAGTCGGCGCGTTATTCGTCTTATGGTCGATTCGCACATCCATCAGATCAAAATTCAGTTCTGAACAATTGGACCGGATCATACGAAACCCGGTCCTGGTGATTTCATTTACGATGGTGGTGGCAATGATGGGCGCTCACCTTCACTTGAGTAAACCCTTTCATTCTTTTTTAGCAGTACTCAACTTTCGATCATCCTGGCTAAGCCGGGAAATTGTCTTTACTATTCTATTCTTCCTGACAACAATTTATCTATGGTTCCTGACAAGATTCAAGAGCGCGCGACAGAATCTGATCACAATTGTAGGCTGGCTGGCAATTGTGTTTGGTTTCACTGTGGTGTATTGCATGTCTCGTATTTATCTAATTCCCACACAGGTCGCATGGAACTCCTCGACTGTCATTATATCTTTCTACATAACCACTCTTCTTTTGGGAATCATGGCAATTGCCTGCTTGCTAGTGTTGGATCTTAAATTTGCCGAAATTCAAAAATCAGGTGATGTTGAAATCCGGGCACAGGCGATCCAATACTGCATTGTTTGGTTGACGCTCTTCGCCTTCCTGTCCGTACTGGTCAATATCATCATTACCTTTTATCAGATTCATCTTCTCAGTCAGGGCGACCCTATTGCTCAGACGAGCCTGCAACTCCTGTTCGAACTGTACACACCGCTTTTTATGATGCGCCTCTTATTTTTGAGCCTTGCGCCTCTCTGGCTGGGATATGCTGTTCACAGAATGCGCAAGGCTGAGTCCGCTCCACGGGAATTGATGATGCCTGTCTATATGTCCTGCTTATTGATCTTGATCGGGGAAATCATTGGCCGCTTCTTATTTTACGCCACACATGTCCGCATTGGGATCTAAATCGAAAGGTGAAACCATGACAATAAAATTATTAATAGCTGATGACCACAAACTCTTTCGTCAGGGGCTGATCGGATTGCTGAGAACTCGTGATGATCTCGTTGAAGTGATTGGTGAGGCGGAGACGGGGGAGGATGCAATCCGTTTGGCAGAAGAACTGCACCCGGATGTGATCCTGATGGACATTTACATGCCGCACATGGATGGTCTGCAAGCCGCAAAAGAGATCCATACACGGTTTCCTAACATTGCAATCGTGATGCTGACGTCTTCGGAGAAGGATGGACATTTATATGAAGCTGTTCAGGTAGGTGTTTCAGGTTATCTATTAAAGAGCCTGGACGCGAACGAGTTATTCGATGTGCTTCAAGGCGTGACAAATGGAGAGACTGCCATGACGCGCGCGATGGCTGGCAGACTCCTGAAAGTCGTCGCAAACCGTCTGACGGATGAGGATAAAGGCGAACAATCATTGACCGAAAGAGAGTTGTTTGTGCTCCGGTTGGTGGCAAGTGGCGCAAGCAATATGGAGATTGCCCAAAAGAGTTCGATTTCGATCAATACCGTGAAAAGCCATTTGAAAAATATTATGGAAAAACTGCAATTGGAGAATCGCACTCAGGCGGCCACCTATGCCCTGAAGCATGGTCTGGTCTCGCCGAGGGATAATTGACCAAAAAAGAAAGGTTAAGAATAGGTTTTGAGGACCATGAATAAAATAAGGAAATTGCTACTCATCGGCTTTTTTACCGTTGTTATAAATGGTTGTACTGGCACTGGTACAAAAACATTAAGACCAGTGTATGAAACCCTAACTCCAACGCCACCTCCGATAGCACCAACTGCGACTTTAACATCCCGGTTGGAAATGCAACAATTGGATGTTCGGGAAGACTGGAGAAACAGTGCCCATGCCCGGGTAGAGAATATCGTCAACTGTGATGCCTGCCATCAACTCCAGAACGGAATTGCAGCAAAGGATATCAGCTGGTGGAATCAGATAACAAGCCAATACGAATCTGTAGCCGATAGCAATGACTTGTGCGTCAAATGTCATACGGACCCTGAAACCGCCGAAAAACCACATGCAGGCCAGGCATGTACGGATTGTCACAACCCGCACAGCACAGCCGCCTCCTGTTCGAACTCGACCTGTCATGAGAGCATCAAGCAGGAACGTGTACACCCTCCTTCAACTCCAACAGGCGGGCAGCATCCCAACGCCGCGGCATTTTGCGGCGGCTCCGGCTGTCATCCCGCAGCAACCCAGGCAGCGCTTTCAAATCATTCCATCCACGGATCCACGCATGTAAGAGTTTCCTGTACGGCCTGCCACGATGCAAGTGGATTAAAGGTTGGCCTTTCCGAAGAAACAGGAATGTGGGTCACTTTCCAGATCATGACCATCGCCGGAGCGGAGACAACCAAACCATACGAATCTCATAATCTTCAAATCGAAGTGAATTGTGCCCGCTGTCATTTTGAAGGAAATTCATGGGGATTGCCCCTTGTGACAGGGGAAGAATTTAGATAACAGGATTGCACCCAGACTTCTGATGGGCTGTTCTTGAAAAGTGGGGGATATTAATCACCCTTTAGGGTAAGGGAAGAGTGCCCCAACGTGGGATGCCTCCGTACCGGAAAACAGGTATCTTTATAGTGAATAATGAATAATAGTACTATCCGGCTGATCCAGCCGTCCATCCCTATCAGGAGCGTGCTTATTGAAAAACCACCATCCCCGATCCATGTCATCCATACGACGTACAGCTTTTCCAAATCATTTTGAAACCCCAATTAATTTTAACGGAGGAAAGCAATGACCCAAAATAACTTCCTCACCAAAACCCTGAATGATACCGTAATGACCCGGCGTAGTTTCCTTAAGTGGAGCGCTGCAATCGGCGGGACAGCCGCCCTTGCAGGCGGCGTCGATTTTGGTCTTAAGGCGATTGAAGGTGCCGCAGCGGCGGGTGAGGAACAAACCCTGACAGTAGGTTGCTATCACAACTGTGGTGGTCGCTGTATTCTGGCTACCAAGGTAAAAGATGGCACGATCCTACGCATTGTCCCTGATCCGACTCCTGTAAGTGAGGAGACCGATGAAGTCCCGCGCGCGATCCCCTGCGTCCGTGGACGTTCCCAGATCCGCCGCGTGTATGCCCCTGACCGTTTGAAGTACCCATTAAAGCGGGTTGGCAAACGTGGTGAAGGTAAATTCGAGCGCATCAGTTGGAACGAAGCGCTGGATACCATTGCCAGTGAAATGACGCGCATTAAAGAGACTTACGGAAACGAGGCTTTTTACTTTAATTATGCGTGGGGCGTCACCTGGAATGGCCCCGATGGCTCTTCGATCATCCAGAGGATGTTGAACCTCAATGGTGGTTATGTTGGTTACTACGGTACCTACAGTGAAGCCGCCTATGGCGTAGCCATGCCTTATATTTTGGGCGGGTATGCTGGAAATTCCGCCGATGATGTTGTCAATTCCAAGTTGGTTTTGCTGCTGGGTGACAATTCACTGGTTACCCGGGCCGGCGGCGATAATGGTGGTTACTGGTACATGAAAGCCGCCGAACAAGGCACCAAGTTCATTGTTGTCGACCCGATCCTAACCGATACGGTCGCCGCGACCCAGGGCGAGTGGGTTCCGATCAATCCCGGAACCGATGTGGCATTGATCGCCGCCATGGCATATGTGATGGTCAAGGAAGACCTGTACGACAAGGAATTCATGGCTACGCACGCCTCTGGTTTTACCGAAGATACCCTGCCCGAAGGCGCGCCACGTAATTCATCCTACATGGCTTACCTGATGGGGAAGGGTTACGATAAAGTTGAAAAGACTCCCGAATGGGCTTCTGCCATCACCGGCATTTCGGCTGAACGCATTACAAATTTGGCGCGTGAAGTTGCCTCCGTCAAACCCTGCGCGATCATCCAGTGCTGGGGCCCGCAGAGACGCGCCTACGGCGAGCAATTCGTCCGTGCCGTACCTGTTCTGGCTGCCATGACAGGCAACATTGGTATACACGGCGGTAACACTGGTCAACTCCCTGGCGGCGGATATTGCCCAATGGGCGGCATCCCGGTTCCCCCGAATCCCGTACAGGTTTCCATCCCCTGCTTCATGTGGCCTGATTTTGTCACACGCGGCACCGAGATGACCGTTGAGAAGGATTACATCCGTGGCGCAAGCACCGGTTGGAGCGCAAACGCTGGGGATACCACGACCGTCCAGCAAAATAAGGACCTTCGCCTGAAATCCAACATGAAGTTCATGTGGAACCATGGCGGCAACTGCATCATCAACCAGCATGCAGACGTGAACAATACCCGCCGGATACTTGAAGATGATACGAAACTTGAATTCATTGTCACGGTGGAAGTCGGTTCAACACCCAGCACCATGTACTCCGACATCGTTCTGCCCGGCACAACCGGCTTTGAAGTGGATAACATCATCACCGGCGAAGGTCATGGCATCAAGGGTAACCATGCCTGGGCGCTTTTCAACCACAAGGTCATCGAGCCGATGTTCGAAGCCAAAGACGATGTCTGGATCGCTGAACAACTGGCGAACAGGCTCGGATTCGGCGACGAATTCCGTGAAGGTCACACCACCCGCGAAGATTGGCTGCGGGATATGGTGGCGGGAGCCCAGGCAAGCATTCCTGACTTCCCGTCTCTCGAAGAATTCAAAGAGAAAGGCTTCTTCAAACTGCAGGGCGGTAAACCCTTTGTCGCCTTTGAAGGCTTCCGGGCTGACCCGGTGGCGAATCCCCTTTCCACGTTGTCAGGTAAGATCGAGATCTATTCACCCATCCTGGCAAACTTAAAGAATGAGGAAATTCCCCCAATTCCAACCTACATCCCCGAATGGGAAGGTGTGAGCGACCCGTTGCGCGAAAAATATCCGTTGATGATGATGACGACGCACTTTGTTGCGCGATCACATTCGACCTTTGAAAACGTCGATGTTCTACGCGAAGCGCATCCGCAATGCTTTTGGATCAATACATTGGATGCAGAGAAACGAGGCATCAAGAACGGCGACATGGTCAAGGTCTACAACGACCGCGGCATTGTCCATATTCCCGCTTATGTAACTACTCGTGTCCGCCCCGGCGTAACCAACATGCCCCAGGGTGCCCACTTTACACCCAATGCGGATGGCGTGGATACTCGCGGCTGCGGTAACACGCTGACCAACTATCGCCCGACCCCGATGGCTAAGGGCTTCACGGCGCACACCAACCTGGTTCAGGTCGAGAAGTTATAAGGAGATGAACCATGGCTAAACAACTTGCTTTTTCGATCGATCTAAATAAATGTTCCGGCTGTAAAGCCTGTCAGGTTGCCTGCAAGGACAAGAGCAGTCTTCCCATTGGTGTCCGCTGGCGCCGGGTCTTTCAATACGAAGGCGGCGAGTGGCTCAACCAGAATGGTCAGATGGTACCCAGCAATGTATATGCCTATTCGGTTTCATCCGCCTGCATGCATTGTGTAAAACCGATCTGCATGGAAGTCTGCCCGACCAGTGCAATTTCCAAGCGGGATGATGGTATTGTGTTGATCAATGCTGATATGTGCATTGGCTGCCGCTACTGTTCATGGGCATGCCCCTACGGCGCGCCACAGTTCAATGAAGAAAAGAACGTAATGACCAAATGCGATATGTGCTTTGACTTGGTGGACAAAGGTGAACGACCCGCATGTGTCGAATCGTGCCCCTACCGCGCCATGGACTTTGGTCCCCTGGATGAACTTCAGGCCAAGTATGGTACGTTTTCGGACCCCGCTCCGTTGCCAGACGCCAGCATTACCCAACCCGCAGTGGTCTACTTACCAAACAAGGTTACCAAATCATCCGGCAATGCCGATGGTCGCTTGATGAACCTGGAGGAGCTATAAAATGAACACTCGCGAATGGGCTTTGTTAGCCTTCACAATCCTCGGACAAACCGCAGCTGGCTTGATGATCGTTCTAATGATCGTTCGCACATTCATTGCTGAAAAATCAGGCAATGATCTCGCAGATCGTTTGACGAATCGCCCGCTCTTCATGATGGTTCCCGTCATGGCTCTGGCGCTCCTCGCCTCTCTTCTCCACCTCGGCAGCCCACTGCACATCGTCCGCGCAATTCCAAACATCGACTCCTCATGGCTGAGTCGTGAAGTGGTACTCGCTGTATCTTTAGTGGTCTTTGCTGCGCTGTTCACTTTCCTGCAATGGCGCCAAGTTGGAAGCAAAAGCCTCCGCACGGTTATTGGCTGGATCACCGCTGTGATCGCCGCAGTCTATGTCTATGCCATGGGCATGGTCTACATGATCCCCACTCAGCCCTCCTGGAACACGTTCGCAACACCGTTGACATTCATTGCGGGGAGCCTCCTGCTTGGAACCCTGGCAATGGCAGTAGGACTTGTTGCTGGCCATGCGCTTGAAAAGGAAAAGAAGGGAGAAGATTCGAACCTCATCCACACTATCCTGCAGGGACTTGCCGTTACCGCTATCTTCCTGCTTGGCGTCGAATTCTTGGTACTACCCCTCTACCTGGCATATCTTGCCACTCAAGGAACCGCTGCCCTTCAATCCCTCAACATGATGGTTGGCTCCTATGGCGCCGTGCTGTTCTTACGCTTGCTTGTCCTTTTCCTCGGGGCGGGCGTGCTGGCGGCTTATCTCTATCGAAATGCATCCGTCCTTGAAAAAGAGAAAACGCTTGTCACTCTGGCATATAGCGCCTTCGCGCTTGTCCTGGTTGGCGAAGTGTTGGGACGTTTCATTTTCTATGCCACACACTACCGGATTGGCATCTAACCCGGCATAAGCAACACCGTTGATCGGGGGTGGGTTCTGGCTCACCCCCGATTTGTTGAAGGACATGAAACCTCGAATCAATTTCCTCATCATTCTGACCTTTTTCGCTGTACTGATTTTGGTGATGTTCAACAGCGCATCCGCCCGGACCGGGGAACTGGTACGGGTATTCGAGCTTTCTCCCAGCGGATACGAACGAGCGCACGCCCTCGCGTACTCACCAGACGGAGATCATCTTGCGGTCGGCGGTACATCCGGCATTTATCTTTTCGACACTCAGCAATTATCCGAGCCGGAATTTATTCAAACTAACGTTTGGGCGCGCAGCCTCCTTTTTCTGCCGCAAAACAACCAGCTTGTTGCAGGACTTTTCGACAATACGATCAAGTTTTGGAACATCTCAGACTCAGAGCCGCTCAAAATACTGGATGCTCCCGAAAGCTGGGTGCGAAGCCTTTCGATTTCACGAGACGGCTCGCTCATGGCAGCGGCATCCGACGACTATACCATCCGTATCTGGAACACTGGCAGCGACGAGTTGGTACTTGTCTTGAACGATGTCACGGGTGTGCGTGTGACGGCGCTTTCACCAGACGGAAAACTAGTTGCAGGAGCTCTTTCAGATAACAGTGTCCGCGTGTGGAACGTGGAAAACGGGGAACTGCTTTACACGTTGACAGGTCACACGGACTGGTCTCGTTGTCTCGCCTTCTCACCCGACGGGCAAACTCTCGTCTCCTGTGGGTTTGACAGAACCCTCCACCTTTGGAACATGTCAGATGGCAGTTTGCAAAAAGTTTTGGAAGGTCACAAGTCCAGCGTGTTGGGCGTGGCTTTCTCGCCTGACGGGCAGACCCTTGCCTCTGGTTCGGTGGATCAAACTGTCCGACTTTGGAACGTTAGCGACGGCAGTGAACTAAAAGTTTTGCAGGGACACACCGATTTTGTGTATGCCGTCGCCTTCTCGCCCGATGGAAAGACTCTCGCCTCTGGCGGCGGGGACAACACCGTGCGCTTGTGGAATCTTGCAGACCTAACCGCTTACCCCGATGAAGCCGTTCCCGATGTGGCGTCTGATTGTCGCCAGTGTCATCACCGCCGTGGACAAAACGAACCAGCACGAGTCATCGACCTGAGTTGCGAAGCCTGCCACGCGGGTGGCATTGGGCTTTCATGGTGTACTGCATTTCCGCGTTCCTCCCTGGTGGAGAAAACGCCCATTCACTACCATGCCGTTTATGATGTCTCTGGCATTCCCGTCAACAACAGTGACCTTGCCATTGTCCTTGCCTCGCCTGGAAACGGCGAGACGTTTTACGTGACGGGCAATTCCCTCGCGCCTGAAATCATCAGCGGCAGGGTTTATGCCAAAGAGCAAAGTGACTTTGCGAGAATCACAGTCCGCCTCGATATTGTCTCGAACGGAGAGGTGACGACCTCGCTTGAGGCCACCCCTTCGGTGGGCGGTGACTTTACTTTCAACGTCGCCATCAATTTGGATGCTCCGCCTTCCTATTCGTCCAAACCCGCCACGCGGCAATGCACCCAGTGCCATGACGACTCGCTGGCTCAAGCAGACCTGCCCATCGGCACGGTAAATTTTGTCGTCACCGCCACGACGTCAGATGGGCAACAGGCAACCGATTCGCGTTGGGCGCGTGTGGATGCCAGCAAGGACATCTCACTCCCCGTACAGGTGGTGGACGCTGAAACCGACCAACCGCTTGCTGGTCTTTCGGTGGAAGCCTCCACAATTTTATACGAGTGGCGCGAGCGTTTCGGCAGCACAGTCTCCGACGCGGACGGAACAGCGCAACTGAAACTCGAAGAACTTTCACAGGCAAAGACAGTCTACAACTTGAGCATCCCGCCCCAAACGCTGAACGGCATGTTTTACTTCAGCCCACAAGCCGTGACCGTCACCCTTGACCCTCACACGGATGAGTCGCCTGTCACGTTGACGGCGCAGACCATGAAGGGGCGGATCGATGGGACTCTCGGCGCGGACGGGAATCTCTGGGTGATTCAACTGCCAGCGGGTCCCGTTTACCAAGCCTCGTCCACGCCTGAACATTCCTTCGCCTTCGAGGATATTCCCGTCGGGCAGTACCTTCTCACCGCCGACGTTTTTGCTTTGGCGGAACAAAACCTCTCCGCATCCGTGCGCGAAGTTGACCTGTTTGTGTCGCCTGAGATATCGGTTGAGATTTCTCCCGTCACGGCGAAACCGCTCGCGGGTTCGGTGACAACCGAAGGCGGGGACTTCCTGCCGTTTGCGTGGATCAATGTGGGTGACCGCGAAACCATTCAGGCGTTTGACCCATCTTCGGGCAAATTTCTCATCCCCACTCTATCAACTGAATCGAAGTTTGCCACTGCCTCGGCTCCAGGCTACTACGCCCTGCCACAAAAGATTTCGGATTCGGCGCTGGACTTTCAACTCGCGCCCCGTCCTGAGACTCAATTCATCGTATGGAACGATGGTCAGGTTGTCCTGCCGTCCGAGACGATTGGCTCGGTCAATGGGCTGGACTTCAAACTCACCCAAGGCTGGCTCTGGGGACAAAGCAGTACCGCCACAACACCGCTGACAATTCAACTGCCCAGCATGGACGTGGAAATTACCAGTGGACAGTTCGCACTGGAATATTACACCGCGGGGACGGGCTGGCTGTATGTCCTTCAAGGGGATGCAAAGGTTTCGGGTCTCGGCAACCAGCTCACGGTGAGGAGCGGGGAGATGATTGCCATGACGAGCGGCGCAAATCCCATCCCGATGGAATCGGCTGTCATCATGGCGCTGCATCCCGCGCTCGAAACGCCGCCCATGTTCGAGACCATCGAGCCGACTCTGTCTGCAAAGGTGCAATCCTGGCTGGTAAAGGCTGGAATCGGGATTTTGCAAATCATTACATTTATCACCTATATTCTCTCACTTGCGACCCTTTGCGTAATCGTGTTTCGTAGTTTATTCTTGAGAAGAAAATCATCACCCGACGAGGAGAAATCCAATGCAGGAAAATAAGATTAGTGATATGAAAACCAACGTCCTCGGGGAGTCGTTGCTGTTTGGTTTATTGGGAAAGATCATTTACGCCGACCTCGATCAAGCCTGGCTCGAAGCGCTCATCCGCAATGAAGTTTTTAGTGAAGCCCCCTTTGGCGCAGAGCAGGTTGAAGTGCAGCGCGGGATCGAATTGCTGCAACGCTGGACTAATGAAAATAGCGACGGACTGGAAGCGCCGCAGTTCAAGGCATTGCAGGATGATTATTTATACCTTTTTATTGGATTGGGCAAGGTACTCGCGCCCATGTGGGAGTCGGTTTACTTTAGCGAGAAGCGGCTCATGTTTCAGGAATCCACCCTGCGAGTGCGCGAGTGGTACGCCCGTTTTGGGGTGCAGGCGGAACGCATCAACAACGAACCTGATGACCATGTCGGACTCGAAATGTTGTTTATCTCGCACCTAGCTTCGCTTGCTTTGCAAGCCATCGAACAGGATGACCAAGATAAATTGAATGAAGTTTTGCAGGCACAGCGCGATTTTCTTTCTGAACATCTTTTGCGATGGGGACCTGTGTGGGCGAAACTCGTTAAGCCAAATGCTGCCACCGATTTCTATCGTGGTATTGCCCATCTGACTCACGGCGCACTGCTGGCGAGTGCTGAATTGCTCGAAATCAAGATGCCGAAAGAGGCTTCGCTGTGAGTTTGCTTAACGCCGCCGAACGGTTTGCTTCAATTGACCGTTCGCAAGTCCTTCTGGATACGAAACACTGCCTGCACACGCAAGATCAGTTTTCGGATTGTGCGGCGTGTTTCAGTATTT
>Ga0105047_10015097_pt1 | contig 12185 bp, 11 predicted proteins | sample MAT04_FD_78384 | JGI IMG/M metagenome (GOLD analysis project Ga0105047, IMG submission 78384) | Freshwater microbial communities from Lake Fryxell liftoff mats and glacier meltwater in Antarctica - MAT-04 (megahit assembly) | ecosystem: Environmental > Aquatic > Freshwater > Ice > Liftoff... | reverse complement strand
ACTCCCTGTCGGCGAGGATAATATTCAGGTGCGAGACGAGATCTTCAGCCTCCTCCGCGTGGGTCGTTTTTAAGGATCGTTCAAACGGCTTTTGAAGAACAGGATGCCTAAACTAAACAGACGAAGTTCCTTGGGATGCTTTGCCTTTTTGCCGCAGGCTGGCTTTTTGCGCCATGAGCTCTCTCCCTTAGTTCTATGGAATTCAAAGACTAGCGCTTGCAAGAGCCTTTGTAAGAGCCATTGTTTGTCTGGGTTTGAAAGAGTCATCTTTTTGGACGTCATAAGTCTATGATTTGAAACAACTTGAAGGGGTAGCTCAATTGGTAGAGCAACGGCCTTTTAATCCGTTGGTCGCGGGTTCGATTCCCGCCCCCTTCATTCTTTTCCTTTCCTATAAAAACAACGCTCTTGCCGCTCGCCTCAGGTCTGACGTTGTCGGCGATTTTCAGCGGCAGGGGCCAAATAAGGGCCAGTCATTAAATCCCATACTGCACGCGCGAAGTTCCCGGCATTCGCAAAGCTTAAGTCCATATAGTGACTTTCTTGAATCTTTCCGGAACTGTGATCGGCTTGACACTGGGCACGTGGTCGTGGAAACTCGAAGCCCGTGCGCTTGCCTGCACCCTGATTTTCTGGATCATCGAGTCAACTATTCAGGCGATTAATTACAAAATAATTGCATTCAACATCACGCGCGAATGATCAGTGTGTCGCCTTCTTGAAGCACGCAATCCGTCTCCGCGACAATTTCCGATCCGTTGCGCAGGAGCACATACCACAGGATGCGCTCCTTTCCGGTCTGTTTCAGCGCCATGGCGACCGTTGAGTTCTCAGGCATGAAGATGCCGAACTTCAGCCATGAGGTCTCGGCCGGTGAGACAAAGATTCGGATGGTCGGCCGGGCTGCGGGCTTCGTCCGAATGCGTTTGCGCTGCTGAAGCAGGTCGATCAGATCGGGCCGCTTCAGCGGCTTTTTAATGGTCCGGTCGAAGGTTGGATTTTTGAGCTCGTTGTTGCAGAAGCCCACGAACAGCGTTTGGCTCAATTGCGGGCGGAGCCATTCGCACAGTTGAGCGCCGCAGGTATCCGGCAAGCTGGGTTCGCACAGAATCAGTGAGGGGCGTTTGCGCCGCGCCAATTCTAATGCGTGGTTTCCGTCGAAGGCTTCGAAAACATTTTCCGCACCGGTAAGTTTTGCGGCGATGTTGAACGCATGCTGACGCAGCGTCCAGTCAGGTTCAATGATGAGAATTGGCATAGACTCCCCTCCCCCAAAAAATATAGTTTCAGGATGTTACGGGTGTTTGATGAGTCGTAAATAGGAAAAAAATTCACTGCCAAAATATTTTTTGTTCCAAAAAGAGAGCCGCTAATCTGCGTAATTAATTTTACAGAATGCAAACACGTGTCGTTCTCAAACTGTTGTTCACATGGTGTGTTGTTGCGATTTGCGGCGAAGCGCATTGAGCGCAGGACGATCTATTCCCGCAGCGCCGATTTTCGTTTCGGATTTCACGAGCGGACCATGAAAATCGCTGCCGCCGCAAATCAGTTTTTCGTACCGTCGCGCAATGCCCGTGTAAAATCGGCGGTTCACCGGCGAGTGATTTGGGTAGTTGGCTTCCACTCCGTCCATGCCGCGCCGAAAGAGCGGTGCGATCAATTCGTCATGGGGCCGCGGACCGGGATGGGCCAGGAACGCCAGCCCGCCAGCGGCATGAACAGCGCAGAACGCCTCGTCGGCGGAGAGCGAAAACTTGCGCACATATCCCGGTGTTCCTTCGCCCAGATACTCCGTGAAGGCCGCTTGAAGCGATCGCACGAAACCGCGCCGAATCAATGCCATTGCCACGTGCGGCCGCCCAATCGCGTCCGCTCCGCCGGCCGCTTCCAGCACATCACTGTCGGCAATGTTTATTCCTGCCCGGCGCAACCGGGCGCAGATCTCGAGCGCGCGCGCGCGGCGGTGGTCGCGCATTTTCTGGATCAAGGCTGAGAACGGCGCGCTGTGATGATCGATGAAAAGCGCCAGCACATGCAGCTCAATTTGCGCTTCGTAAACCGTCAATTCGCATCCCGGCACGATCTCGATGCCGCGCTTTATTCCCTGCGCCAATGCACGGTCGACGCCCGCCACCGAATCGTGATCGGTGATCGCCAGCGCCTCCAGTCCCGCATTAGCGGCCAAATCCACAAGCTCTTCGGGCAAGAGTTCGCCGTCGGATGCGGTGGTGTGTGCGTGAAGATCGGCGACGACGGATTGGCTCATGTCATTTGCACAATACACCGCGTGCAAGGCCGGTTCAATCGGCTCGATACAAAACTGATTTCCTGACTGTTCAACGTTTGGCAATTGGTTGCTTCCAAAGATTTCTGTTAGACTTTGTTCTGCAATACGACATCTGCGTTGGCGCTTTAATCGCTCGATTTGAATTGCATTTAAGGAGACACAAATAATGGTCGAGATGAACGTGGAGTACGAAGGGCAGCTTCATTGCAATGTGAAGCACGGGCCGTCTGGAAATGTCATCAGCACGGATGCGCCGAAGGACAACAATGGGCGCGGAGAATCCTTTTCGCCGACCGACCTCGTCGGAGCCGCGCTGGGGAGCTGCATTATCACGATCATGGGAATTTACGCGCAGAAAAATAATCTGGATATCAAAGGCACCACGGCCCACGTGGGCAAGGAAATGGTCACGGCGCCCATACGCCGCGTCGGCAAATTGGCGATCACGATCAAAGTTCCCAGCTCCGTTCCCGAATCGCATCGCGCGCCGATGGAGAAAGCCGGACTGAGCTGCCCTGTCAGCCAGAGCGTGCATCCCGATGTCGTGCAAGACGTGCGCTTCCTTTATGTCTGAGCGTATTCTGATGATCTCCGCCGCCGGCGAATTGGGCGGCGCGGAACGTTCGTTCTGCGAACTGATTCGTGCTCTTCCGCGTGAGCGCATCGATGTGCATGTCTGCGTGCCTCCGGGCTGTGCTTTAACGCAGGCATTGAGCGGCGCGGTCACCATTCACGAAGTCGAGATGCAGCGATTTTACCGCACGCTGCATCCATTGGAAATGGCGGGTCGACTGCAACGCATGTACCGTTGCGCGCGCCAGATCGCTCAGATTTGTGCCGCGGAAAAAATTCAAATACTGCATGCCAACACCGATTCCGCAGCGCTGATTGTATGGGAGGCTTCGCGCCAGGCGCGCCTTCCATTTCTCTGGCACTGCCGCGATATCCGGCCCATGCACGGCCTCGCGCGCTTGCTTGCCAGTCGCGCATCTGCGGTCATTGCCATCTCGCGCGCCGTCGAAGAGCACCTCCTTTCGGAAGGCGTGAAAGAGGAGAAAATTTCGCGCATCCTCAATGGTATTGACATCTCGCCCTTCGCGCCAAATGACTCTGCGGCTCGGCGTGAAATCCGCGGCGAATTGTCCATCGCGCCCGATGCTCCGCTGCTGCTCGATGTCGGCGCGCTGGTGCCGTGGAAGAAGCATGAACTTTTTCTTGAGACGCTGGCGCAGGTGCGACAGTCAATCCCCGAGACCGTCGGCGTGATCGCCGGATCGGATCTTTTTTCACAGAACAAAGACTACGCACAGAGCCTGCAGGCGCGGGCCGCTGCGCTGGACCTGGACGGCCGCGCGCTGAAGTGGCTGGGGCAGCGGCCGGACGTTGCAGCGCTGCTCTCGGCCTGCGATCTGCTTGTTGCGCCCAGCGAGAACGAGCCGTTCGGACGCGTGCTGGCCGAAGCGGGTGCGTGCGGCGTTCCAGTTGTTGCCACGCGTTCCGGCGCCAAGCCCGAGATCGTCGACGAAAATATTACGGGTCTGCTCTGCGAGCCAACCGCCGAGGCGCTCGCGACTGCATGCATCACTCTGCTGAACGATTTTCCGCGCCGCGCTGAAATGGGCGCGCAGGCTCGACGCCGCGCAGAATGGCTCTTCAATATTGAACGCGTCGCCGTCGAATTCACCGCGCTGATCGCAAAGTCAGTCTGACGTTTCGTCAACACAAATTTACTGCTTCAGCAGCGGATCCTGCAGCAGCGCATTCACCTGAGACGCCGCGTCGCTGGCCGGATCGATCGACTTCAGATCGGCGCGAATCTGCTTAATGTACATCTCGGGCTGCGGCATTCCGCGCGCAATCATCAACCCCGCGCGCGCCGCAGCCAGAATGGCGTACTCTGTTTGATGCATCTGAAATGCCTCTTGCGCCAGACGCAGCGCGCGCTCGGGCTGATTCTGTTTCAGAGCCATGATTGAGAGATGATTCAGTCCCTCGGCGCAGAGCACCGGGTCTTTCGGCGTCTCGCGCGGCGGATACGCCGCCATCTTGAAATAAATCTCAGCCGCGGCAGATTTGTGCTGCCGATTGAGCTCCTCCCCTACTGCCACCGCCATGCGCTGATGCGACGAATAGCGGAACATGTCGGGACACCTCTGCGGATCAACTCCATTCTGCCACGCGCGCAGCCATTCGATTTTTTTGTTGTAAACAACTTTTGGATCGACGCCCGCCTGGCCGCGCAGCGCATTCCATTCTTCACCGTAGGCGGAGCCCAACCCGTACCACGCGTAACAGGCGTTGGGCTGCTTGTTGACGGCATCGAAAAAAATACTCTTCATATCGCGCCAGACATATCCGCGCTGCACTGAAAGACCACAGAGCAACATAAGCCAAATCGCCGCCGCCACCGGCAGGACGGGAGCAGGCAGTTGAAGGCGCTTTCGCAGCCCGCGCGAAACTTCGATCAGCACCAGCACAAATCCCGGCGTGCTCAAGTAAATGTAGCGATCCTGCATCAGATGCGCGATCGCAATCAGATTCAGCGACGTACCCATCGCGGCAAAAAACCAGAGCCATCCAAAGACCGCGCGCCGCCGGTTCTCCGCGACTGCAACGGACAGCGCAATCAGCAGCACCAGCCCGAATCCCGCAATCCAGACGCGCGAGTCGGCCGCGGAAGTGGCCGGTTGCACCGCGTATACGGCACTCAGCCAGAACGGCAGCGCCAGGTTGCGCAGGTAGCGCATCACGATTTCAATATCCGTCAGCATCGCCGTGAACAGCGACCCTCCCGGCGGCTGGATGATTGCAAATTTATGCACGTTCAAGTTGATCGCAATTGAGACCAGCGAGACCAGCAGCAGCGGCGTAATGCGCTCGATGATCGCGAGCCACTCGCGCTGCGGTTTCCAGCGCATCGCACCTTCCTTCACCAGTCCAGCAGGTCCGCCAAAGAATTCGAGCAGCATAAAAATCGGCAGCATCCCCAGCGCGCTCGGTTTGCTCAGCAACGCTAAGAGATAAAACACAATCACCAGCGGCATGCGGAAAACCCGGCCGTCCAGGCGCAGCCACACCCACACGGACGCAAAACCAAACAGTGCCGCCAGAGCGTTCTTCCGTTCGGATATCCAGCAGACCGTTTCGCAGGCCAGCGGATGCCCCGCGAAGACCAGTGCTCCAAAGAGCGCCGCCGCAGGACCCACTCTCAGCAGAAGCAGTATCTGCCAGACCAGAAGCGCCGCCAGCGCGTGATAAAGCAGCGTCATTGCCCGCGAGCCTGGCGCCCAGCTACCCAGCAACTTCGGCATCCAGCCCGCGAATACAGCCCTGTCCGCGATGTAACTGAATTGTGTCACCGGAAAATGCGTCGAGACGCTGAACAGATCGCCCATCGAACCGGATTGCACTCCCGCATTCTCGGTGACGTGCTCCGTGTCGTCATAATTTGTGAACGGCGCGTCCCAGCAGCCAATCACGAGCGGAACGCTCATCAGAATAATCAGCAGCGCGTGCCAGCCATTGAAGGCAGGCGCGTTCGAGGCGGGAAGCAAGCGCGTGGGCAACGCAGTCCTTTAGTGCACGCGAAAGGCGATCATGGTGATATCGTCTTCCTGCTCGGCGGCTCCGATGTGGCTCTGCAGGGATTCTTCGATCAAGTCGATCATCTCGGCAATGGGACGCGCCGCATTTTTGAGCAGCAGTTCTTTCAGCCGTTCGTCGCCGAACTCGCGCTTGTTCCGGTCGGGCGCTTCAACCACGCCGTCCGTGAACTGGAAGAACACATCGCCGCTCTGCAACTGAATCACTTCTTCTTTCGTCACCAGCGGGAAATGCTTACCGGTCTTGTCGACGCCGATCACCATTCCGTTGGGCTTCACTTCGGTCACCACCGGCGTCCGCGCGGGATTGACCAGGTACGGCGGGTTGTTGCCGGCGCGAGCAAATCGGAAGATGCGTTCGCGCGTATCGAGTACGCCGTACGCGGCCGAGACAAACGTGCTCTCGCCCAGGTCGACCGCCAGGTCGGCGTTGGTCAGCGCCAGCGCCTGCTTGGGACTGGACAGGCCCTTGGCGTAAATCTGCAGCGCCTTCTTGGCCATGCCCATGATGATCCCGGCCTCAATGCCGTGCCCGGAGACGTCGCCCAGCGCAATGCCAATCTCGTGTTCGCTGACTTTGATGAAATCGTAAAAATCGCCGGAGACATTCGCACAGGGCGTGTACAGAGCTCGGAAATCGAAGCCTTCCACTTTGGGCATGGCAGGGAGCATGTGAAGCTGCCGGCGACGGGCGAGCCTGATGCTCTGCTCCATCTCGGTCTTCTTCTTCAACTCGTTGGCCAGACTTTTAAGCCGGTCGTTCATCCGTTCCCCATTTTAAGGCGACGCCAAATGCGATACGAATCGGGTGCGTTGAAAGTTATCGTCCTGACGCGCGGATCATACTACACCACGCCAATTAGTGTTCAAACTCGTGTTTAAGTTTTCAAAATTCGGGATTGAAATCCCAGCGTCATTGCCCCCACCCCCGGCCCCTCTTCCCCTGAACAGCGGGGGCGAGGGGAGAACAACTACCCACGTCCTTTTAGAAAATCGAGCATCCCCTTGGCCGCACGAGCGCTCGCGCCCGGTCCGCCCAGCTTGCCAGGCAGCTCCGCCAGAGCCGCACGCTGCTGATCGCGGTAGCGTTCATCGGTCAGTCCGCGTTGAATTTCAGCCGCAATGCGCTCCGGGTTGACTTCACTTTGTATCAATTCCGGCACCGCATAGCGGCCCAGCACAATGTTTACGAGCGAGAACACAGGTATGTTGACCAATAAATGAGCAATTGCATAAGATATTTTTCCTCCTTTATAGACCACACACATGGGGTTCCCCGCCAGCCCCGCCTCCAGCGTGCTGGTGCCGGATTTGACGACCGAGAAATCCGCCATTGAGGGGAGGAGGTTTGCGTGATCCATTCGTTGCGCTTCATACTTGGTGCGGGGGTCGTGCTTCTCTTCAAAAACGTTCATCCACTTAAGCGGTTCCGGTGTTCCAGAACGCCGTGCATACAACCACATTTGAGAAAACCGATTGTCAACGCCGGGTTCTACAACTCCAATTTCATTTACATCGGCTGGAAAATCCTTGTAGCTGCACGCCTGCGACCAAAGTTCGCGGGTCTGTTGATGGTGTTTGCGGAACAGATTCATTCCCTGCCTCAGTGGTTCAGCGTGGTTTCGAACTTCTGCGGGCCGCGACCCCGGCAAAAACGCCACCGTCTTAGGCCCTGGCGGTAACTCCAACTTCGGCACCGCCGCCTCACTGCCGTCGTGATCCACCAGCGGATGCCCGACGAACTCCGTCTTCAATCCAAACTTCCGGAAGAACGGCACTTCGAATTCGAAGACGCAATAGGCGCGGTCAACGTACTCCGCCATCGCCTTGGCGCGCGACGCCTTCCACGCCCAGACCTGCGGCACGATGTAATAGAGCACCGGGATGCCCAGCTTCTTCACCTTCTTGGCGAAGCGCAGATTGAAGCCCGGGTAGTCGATGCAGATCAGCGCGTCGGGCCGCTCCTGCTTGACACGCTCAAAAAGCAGGTCGCCCACGCCGGTGAAGAAACTCAGATTCTTGATCACCTCCCAGAATCCGATCACCTGCATGCCGTCCAGATTCTTGGCGACCTCCAGCCCCGCCGCCGCCATCTTCGGCCCGCCCATGCCGACAAAACGCGCCGCCGGATCAAGCGCCTTGATCGCCGTAATCAGCTTCGCCGCATGGCTATCGCCCGAAGCCTCCCCCGCAAGAATAAAAAACGTCGTCGGCAATGAAAATCCAATGCAAAAGGCAAAATTCAAAATGCAAAAGTGACGGCAACAGTGACGCAAACTTCCCAGTTTGCGATCAGGGTGGAGCAGACATTGCTGTCTGCTCGAACCGCTTCCCCAACTTAATTCCCGGCCCGCCGTGGCCGTTTATGGACCGCGGGCGCCACTATGTTCGCTCCCAAGAGCTAAGAGCCAATCAGCTAAGCGCCGCGCCCCAACTCCCGGCTTCGTTCCGCCGCGCGCCGCACGGCTGCGGTGATCTTCGCCTTCACTTGATCGCCGTCCATCATTTCGACGGCGGCTTGCGTGGTGCCGTTGGGGCTGGTGACGCGCTTGCGCAGTTCTTCGGGGGGCAGGCCGGTCTCCTCCAGCATTCGGGCGGCGCCGAGGACGGTGCGGGCGGTCAACGCGGCGGCTTGCTCGCGCGTGAAGCCTTCGGCGATGCCGGCGTCGATCATGGCTTCGGCCAGATAAAAGAGGTACGCGGGGCCGCTGCCTGACAGGCCGGTGACGGCATCCATCATGTGTTCGGCGACGCGCAGCGTCATCGAGGCGCTGGAGAAGAGCGCTTCGATCAGAGAGAGCTCGGTGTCGCCGGAGTTTTTTCCAGGACAGAGGCAACTGGCGCCGAGGCCTACGAGCATCGGCGTGTTGGGCATCACGCGCACGACTCTGGCTCCGGCGGGCAGATGTTTTTCCAGGCGGGCGGTGGTGACGCCGGCGCAGATCGAGGCCAGCACGTGGCGCCCCGAGCTGAACGCGGGCGCGATCTCGCTGAGCACGCCGTCGACCTGCTGCGGCTTGACGCAGAGCACGAGGATGTCGGCGGCTTTAACGACACTGAGGTTATTGCTGCCGGCATCGATGCTGAGCTTGTCTTTGAAGAACGCCTGCCGTTCGGGCGAGACGTCGCTGGCGCTGATGCGGCCGACAGGAATGACGCCCGCGGAGAGGACGCCGCGCACAAGCGCTTCGGCCATGTTGCCGGCGCCGAGCAGACCGAGTGAGTGGTTTTGGAGGAGTGATGATTGCATGAGCGCATGGTACTCAACGCGGGCGCGGTGATCAACTGTCGGGTTTGGAATCGCGCGAGGTGGTATGATTCTTTAACGGTCGTGGTTGCAGTGGTGCTCCTTATTGTATCGTATTGCCGTCCGTAGGTTCTTGGAGAAAGACCCATCAACAACCTTGGGGAAATGATCGGTCTCGGCGTTATATGGCTGATCGCCGTGGGATTGATCGTCTGGCAGCAGCGCAGGGATTTGAAAGCAAACGGCAATCCCGCGCTAAGGTTTCAGATTACGGATTTCTGGGCGGCGCTGCTGGGATTGCTGCCGACGTATCTTGCTGTTGGGTATGTGCAGCGCTCACATGCCAATTCGCTTGAGACCATGGTCCCGCTGCTCATTTTCATGGCGTTGAACCAGAGTGTGGGGATTTTTCTGGGCGTCTGCATCAACGCGATGGGACGTGAGAAGAACGGAGCGGAACGTTCACGATTGAACGACGCCTACAACGTTTTCTTCTACACGCTCTGCGGTCTCTTTATTCCCTTGCTGATGTTCATAGTCTTGATTGGGCTGGGTGTGCTCATCAGCGTCATCGTTCTGTTTGTATATGCCTCTATCCAGTATCCCGGAATTGGAGTTGCGGCTGCCGTAAGCTTTATCGCTATGATTTGGTTGAGTTTCCCGAAGGATAAAGGCGGATCGAAGTGAGCAGCGGAAGAACTCGCAAATTACAAATTTGCGTTACTCAAACAGCGCGCTGCCGACGCGGACCAGCGTGGCGCCTTCTTCGATTGCGATGGTGAAATCCTGTGTCATGCCCATCGAGAGTTCGTTCAGCGCCTGCGGGTAGATCACGGCTGCGTTAAGCTGCGCCATGAATTCGGCGAGGCGTTTGAAGACGGGACGGGCGATGGTTTCGGGGGTCTCGCTATAGGCGGCCATGCACATCAGGCCGCGCAGGGAGAGATGGGGCATTGCGCTGCACTGTTTAGTGATCTCCTTGAGCGCGTCGAGCGTGGGGCTCAGGCCGGTTTTGTTCGGCTCTTCGGCGACGTTGACTTCGAGCAGGCAAAGAAGGGGAGGCAGGCCGGACTTGCCCCGCTCCTTATTGAGGGCGTCGGCGACGCGCTGCGAATCGATGGAGTGAACCGTTTGAAATAATTTGACGGCCTTGTCGGCTTTGTTTGTTTGCAGGTGCCCGATGAGGTGCCAGTTCAGACCGGGTGTGGTGGCCAGCGCGTTGATTTTGCGCTCGCCTTCCTGGATGCGCGATTCGCCGAAGTCGCTCACGCCCAGGCGGATCAATTCCTGCACTTCGGCCAGCGTGACATACTTGGTGACGGCGACGAGGCGGACGGAATCGGGCGTGCGTCCGGCGCGCGCGGTGGCTTCGGCGATGCGCTGCCGGACGCGCGACAGGTTCTGGGCAATGCGTTCAGGCGGAATGGGGTCGCTGACTTGCTTCATTTTTGCTAGTGTATACGAGGTGGTTTGGGGTTTCTAGTTTCAGGTTGTAGGGTAAATTGACCTTCTAATTTGCCCGGCCTTAGATTGCAGGAACTCGCAAATTAAAAGGCAAATTTGCGTTACTTTGGCGACCACACGGGCAGCCCAACAGCTGCCCGTGCCACACATTTGTTCTCAACCAAGGAAATATCCCAATGGATCTGACTTACAACGCTGATCACGAGAGTTTTCGCCAGGCGGCTCGCGAGTTTGCCAACCGCGTGGTGGCGCCGGGGCTGCGCGAGCGCGATCAGGATGCGAAGGCGGATGCTTCCATCTATAAAAAGATGGGCGAGGAAGGATTTCTAGGGTGCTGCATTCCGCAGAAGTATGGCGGGCTGGGGCTGGATTATCACACGCTGGCGATCCTCAGCGACGAATTCGAGTATGTCGATTCGTCGGCGCGTGTGATCGTCTCGGTGCATAACGGATTGCACTGCTGCGCGCTGTTGCAGTGGGGCACGGAGGCGCAGAAGCAGAAATTTCTGGTGCCGCTGGCCAAGGGTGAAAAAATCTCCACGTTCTGCCTGACTGAACCGGCTGCGGGGACCGATGTCGCGGGCATCCAGGCATTCGCGGAGAAGAAGGGCGACCGATACATTCTCAGTGGCGAGAAGATCTGGATCAGCCTCAGCACGGTCGCCGACCAGTACCTGGTGATGGCCTACACCGATCGCGAGAAGCAGAAGAACCGCGACCATTCCGGGATCAGCGCGTTCATCGTGGAGCGCCAATCGAAGGGCGTCGAACCTTATGAGCTGCACGGCAAACTGGGCGTGCGCGCGGGAATCACGGGCGGCGTGGTCTTCCAGGACGCCGAGATTCCCGCGGAGAATATGCTGGGCCTGCCGGACGAAGGATTTCGCGTGGCGATGTCGTCGCTGGATAACGGGCGCTACACGGTCGCGGCGGGCGCGATCGGATTGATTCGCGCGTCGCTGGATGCGAGCGTCAAATATTGCCACGAGCGCAGCACCTTCAAACGCGAGATCGGCAAGCATCAGCTCGTGCAGCAGATGATTGCAAACATGGCGCAGAGCCGCGACGTCGGCGACTTGCTGGTGCGGCGCTGCGGGTGGATGAAAAACCAAGGGCAGCGCTGTACGCGCGAAGTGGCTCTGGCCAAATGGACCAACACCGTCAACGCGCAGGCGGCGGCCGATCACGCGATTGAAATTCACGGCGCGTATGGTTTCAGCAATGAATTTCCAGTCGAGCGATTCTGGCGCAACAGCCGTGGCGCGGTGATCTATGAAGGCACGAAAGAAGTGCAGCAGATCATCCAGGCGGAGTACGCGCTGGGGTACCGGCATGACGGGGCGTTGCGCTGCGAACTGCCGGCGTGGCAGAGTGAATAGTCGGATAGCATTTTAAAGCCGAGGCGGAGATAAGCAGAAACCAATTTGCGTGCGTCCGACGACCACACGGGCAGCCCAACAGCTGCCCGTGCCACATGGGCACACGGGACACGCAGGCAGGATGCCTGCGCTACGGTTACAATTTGAGCTTCACAATGACGTAGATGCCGACAATTGAAATGACGGAGAGGCATGCCAGGCGT
>Ga0105047_10015096_pt1 | contig 12185 bp, 9 predicted proteins | sample MAT04_FD_78384 | JGI IMG/M metagenome (GOLD analysis project Ga0105047, IMG submission 78384) | Freshwater microbial communities from Lake Fryxell liftoff mats and glacier meltwater in Antarctica - MAT-04 (megahit assembly) | ecosystem: Environmental > Aquatic > Freshwater > Ice > Liftoff... | reverse complement strand
TGGCGGCCGGCGTGATCCATGGGTGGTTGGACGGCGACCTGGAACGGGGGCTGCGCGTTGGCGCGTTGCTGGCCGGCATGGCGCTCAGCCAGTACGGCGACATGGTTGTCACGACGCCGGATGAAGTGGCCGCGTTGCTGGCGGCGTCCGGCGTCGCATTGATACGGTAAATTGGGGGCGCCGGATCCATCGATTGGGTTGTCCAGAGCATTTTTCGCGCACGGTATCGACACCTCTCCACAATTCTCCGCAATCCCAATTGTCTGCCAGCCGGCGTTTAAGGCCCGTTTGTGATCTAACACACAGGCGGGTTGTAGCGCACTGCCCACGCGGTCTTCACGATCCCAGGTACAATCAGCACGCATTCCCCGAAGCCCGGCAGTCCAGTCCGTAGGGCGATTTGGCAAATCGCCCTACATTGGCCAGAAGGGCGATTTGCCAAATCGCCCTACATTGGGGAAAGGAGACCGGCATGTGAAAACGTCATACCGCACGACCATCGCCGCTTCATCACCGCCGACGATCTGATCGACTCTCCCCCGCTTGATTTCGTGTTTGGCTTGTACGAAGGAGAAACCGAATGAACACCCGACCGCTTTTTGTGTCTTGGGTCGTGGCGCTGCTGCTCGTATTGAGCAGTGCTCTGGCTCTCTCTGCCCATGACGGGCACGACCATACTGTGCCCACCGATTTGCCCGCTGTGGCGCCATCCGGCGTCGCCGCGGCGTGCGCCGGCGGCCCGACGATCGACGGGGTGCTGCTCGATGAGTGCATCACGCGCGCCTTTGTCGTCGGCGGCACCAACAAGACCGTTCGTGTATGGTATACCAAGGCTACGACCGCTGCTACGCGCGATGAAGACGGCACTACCTACAACCTCGAGCATTGGATTGATTCCGATGCGCAGGCACAGCAGGTAGCGGCGTGGTTTGAGGATGCCTGGCAGCGTTACTTTGCCGATTCGGGCCATCATTTGTACGACACCGGCTGCAGCAACACGGTGAACGTGCGCATGGAAGATGGCATCGGCTGGGCCGGGATTGCCTACTGGGGATCTTCCGGCAACTGCTGGATCGGCATCGACTCGCCGATGGTGCGCGGCGGCGGCGGCCAGTTTGTCGTCTACCACGAGGCACAGCATTATCTGCAGTACTCGTACGACGCCGGCTGCTATGACTATCTGCGTCCCAACTACCCGGATGACGCTGAGTTTGTCGAAGGCTACGCCGACCTGGGCGCCGACTCGGTGAATGCGACCGCCGACGCGCAGGGGTACGCCGGCATTACGTATGGCTCCACCACCTCGATGTATGACAAGAGCTATGGCAACATCTTCCTCAAGTACTTCATCGAGCAGTTGGGCACCATCGCCACGCCGAGCGATGCCTGGCATCACATGGACGCCATGTACAACCACTACAGCGCCTGCGATGCGGCCGACAGCCTCTATGTGCTGAATACGCTGATCCCATCGCTCAAGCCCGGCATGAGCGAGCAACGCTTCTTCCTTGACTTCTTTGCCGCCAACTGGGCCAAGAATTGGGCCGATCCCACCACCCAGCCGGAACTGGTCTATACCGATGACGACGCCACCCCCTATGGCAATCTGGCAACCCTGACCCAGAATGTCAACATGGCCAGCGGCACACAGTCGTGGACCGAATCCACGCCGGACGACTGGGCAGCCAATTACTACCAGGTTACGCCGCAGGCGGGCTGCCCGTATCTCCAGATGGAAGTCGACGGCGCAGCCGGCGCCCAACTGGGCATCAACTTCATGGCGGCCAAGACCGGCGCGCCGGCCAAGGTGCTGCGATCGGCCAAGGTCGGCGCGGACTATGTGCGCACCTTTGCCGCCGCCGGCGTCAACGACCGGCTGGTGGCCGCGGTCAACAGCTTCAACACCAACTATAGCTACACCGTGCGCTTCACCTGTGTGACGCCCACGATTCAAATCGAGGAGCCGCTGCAGACCAAGTTCGCACTGGTCGGCGCCCCGGACAGCCCCATCGCCTTCCTGGCCCGCTGGACGGTGCGTGACGGCGTCAGCGCCGTGCGTGGCTTGCCCGAGTCGGCCTTTGCCTTTGACGCCGAAGGCGCCGCGGCGACGGTTGTCCCAGGCAGTTTCCAAGAAGTGGGCGACGAATACTGGGCCGTGATGTTGCCGCCGGTCAAGCCTTTGGGCACGACCTTTGTCGACTTCAAGATTAGCCTGAGTGCGATCTCTGACACGGAAACCGATGCGTTGCTCTACGTGGCGCCGGGCAACTCCAATATTGCCCTGAGCTTCGACGCCAGCGGGTCGATGAACACCATAGACGCCATCGGGGAAGGCAGTCGCCTGGACAACGCCAAGAAGGCCGGCCAGGTGGTTGCCGACCTCTTGCGTGTGGGCGACCGCATCCTCGTGCAGGACTGGTCGGCCTTCGACAACCCCGTTGGCTGCGGCACGGAAGGTGGCGGCGACGGCAATTGCCCGCTCGACATCCGTACGCTGCTGCCGCGCAGCGACGCCACGGCACCCCTCAGCACCCTGATCGGCATTGCGCGCGGCCAGATCAACGGCATCAGCGCCCGCGCATGGACGCCGGTCGGCGGCGGCTTGAAGGCGGCCAAGGACGCGCTGGTGGCGGCGCCGGCCAACACCAATCCCAAGCACGTTTTCCTGCTGAGTGACGGCCGTGAGAATGTCAAACCCTTCTATGCCGACGTGAAGGTCGAGGTCAAGAACGCCGGTGTCGTGGTAAACACCATCGGTTTTGGCCCGGAAGCGCCGGGCAACCTGCTGGCGCAGATCGCAGCGGACACCGGCGGCACCTACCGTCCCGTGCCGACCAACGCCACCGGGTCGGGCCTGATGGCCGCCAGCGTCGATGCCACGGCTGCCATCGCAGCGCTCAGCGCCGTCAATGCACCGGCCGATGTGGCGGCCGCACTGGCGGCACCTTATCTGCCCGGCCACCTGGGGCTGGCCAACGCCTACGATTACTTCGACACGGAAGCCGAAGGCGGCGCGCGTATCTTTAACGGCAACTACACCAATGTGCCGGCCTTCGACGCCGTGGGCAGCATCAAAACCCTGAGCGTAGTGGTCGACAAGAGCGTCAACCAACTGCGTCTGGTCGTCGCCGGCAAGCAGCCAGACGACGAAGGCTGCACCGTCTCAGTCTCAGACATCCGCAAGGTCGAGGTGTTCACGCCGACCATGGACCTTCAGAAGGACCGCTGGATTCCGATCAGCCCGCGCCAAACCGGCCAGACGCCGTTGGTGTGGGACATCCGCAACAATCGCTTCGACGACGTGTTGGTCGTGACGAACCCAGAGCCCGGCACCTGGCAGTTCCGCACCTATTACTACCCGGTTAATTGTATCGGCGTAACGGCAGCGGACGCACAGGGTGTGGATGCCGTAGCAAACGGCGGGCCGTATGACTTCATGATGAATGTCTCCGTGCAGTCGACGATCCAGTTGGAAGGCCGCTTGCTCGGGCTGAGCGCGGGCCAGGGCACGGCAGGCGACGCCGTGAGCATCGTGGGGATGTTGCTGGACAAGAACGGCACGCTGCCGGCGACCGGCATGCTGGCCGTCGTGGAAAGCCCAGTCGGCACCGTCTTGCGGATCATGCGGGACGATGGCAACTCTGACGACGGCGAGGCTGGCGACAAGATCTATGGCGCCCGGTATGCGCAGACCAACTACGGTGGCGGCTACAGCGTGCGTATCCTTGGGCTGTTCAAGGATCCGGCCAACCCGGCCGCCACGCTTATCCGTGAATGGAACGGCGGCTTCTGGATCGATGGTCCGCACCTTGACGAGAAGTGCGGTGGCCAAGGCGACACGGATGGCGACTGCATGCCGGACGCCTGGGAGCGCCGCTGTAAGCTCAACCTGGAGAAGGACGACCGCCGCGACGACCCCGACCACGACGGGCTGACCAACCTGGACGAACTCAACCGCGGTACGCTGCCCTGTCGGGCCGACACCGACAACGGCGGCGAGAACGACGGCTCTGAGGTGCGCGGCGGACGCGACCCGCTCAACCCACACGACGACCGTGTGCTGCCCTTTGGCAAGATCAATGTGCGTGCCCTCAACAGCCGTATCATGATCGAATGGACGCGGCCGATCTCCTACACAGGCATGCTGCTCTTCTTGAGCACTGACCCGAACAACCCTGGCCAGGGGGTAGATCTTGGCCAAGGCAACCAGCCACAACCGGGACACCACCTGATCGAAGGCTTGCAGAATGACCAGCCGTACACCGTCATTTTGCAGGGGTACACCAACGACGAGAGTGGCGTGCCGATGTTGGGTGACTTCAGCGAACCGACGGTCGTCACCCCGAAAGCCGACCCTGATATGCCGTCCGGCGCCATGATCATCGAGAATGGTGCGCCGGTCGCCACGGCCAGGCAGGTTGTGCTGAATCTCAGTGCCACCGACACACCGCTTGAGGGCGCGGCGCAGGGTTCGGCGGCCCACATAACCGACCAGTACTCGCAACTCTACAATACGGTGAGCGGGGGCGTGCAGGTGCGGATCTCCAACGACGCCACGATGGCTGGTGCGGCCTGGCAGCCGTTGACTACCGAGATCGCGTGGACGCTGGCCTGTGCCAACGGCGAGACCTGCACCGTCTACGCGCAGTTCAAGGATGCGGCCAACAACGAGTCGCTGATCGTCAACGACAGCATCGTGCTCGACGAGCAAGTGACCGGCGGCTTTAGCACGAGTCTCTTCCTGCCCTTCATCAAGCGGTAGGCGAGGCGCGGGTGCAATGCCGGCCACGTATTAGACGAATTTCACGAATTGGCCCAGCCGATTCGTGAAATTTGTTTAGTACGTGGCCGTGCCGGCGCGGTAGTTGTCCGCATACGAAATCAGGCAGACGGTGGACTTGAGCCAGGCAAACTGCGGGTCAGATCGCCGGCAAGTTTACAGGTTGGCCATTTTTGTGCTATAAAGGTGAATCGGCTCAACTGATTGATCACCGTCTGCGTATTTATCTAAATGGAATTATTTCAAGGTTTTTGGGAGGCGATTCGCACCGGGACCCTCCCGGACCTCGGTAATTGGAGCTACGTGCTGCTCGCCTTGCTGGTCTTTGTCGAGGGGCCGAGTGTGACGCTGGTAGCCGGCGCCATGGCGGCGACCGGCATTTTGCGTTTTGATCTTGTCTTTATTGCTGCGGCGACGGGCAATTTTCTGGCTGACCAGTTTTGGTACTGGCTGGGCAGGCTGGGCGGTAATCGCGGCTTTTTGTTTCAGTTCAACTGGTTTCGCCGCCGCCGCGTCGAACTTGAGCAACTTGAAGTGGGGATGCAAGAGCATGGCGTCAAGATGTACTTGATGGCCAAGGTGTCGATGGGGCTGCTGACCATTCCCACACTGGTGTCGGCGGGGTTGGCGAAGGTGACCTGGGTTAAAATGGTGGCGGTAAGCATCATTGTCGAACCACTGTGGACGGGCTTTCTGGTCTTTGCCGGTTATCGCTTGGGTGAACAGATTACGCGCATGGAGCGCGGGCTGCAGATTGCGGCGCTCGTCGGCGGCATTGTTCTCCTCCTGATCTTTATCTGGATGTATCGGCGCATGTTCCAGCGAATTTCACACATGAATAAGGCCGCCCTGTGACCCCGAACGGAAGAATCAGACCCATGCGCGTGTTGTTCACTGGACAGTCGTATTACCGCAAAGACAATGGTCAGGCCGTCTTTATGATTCGTCTTGCCGAAGGCCTGGCGCGTTCCGGTCACGACGTGATGGCCCTGGCGCCCTCCGAAAAGGGTATCGCGCAGCGCAAGGTGATCAACGGGGTAATCGTCCAAACGGTGCCGGCGCTGCACCTTGGCCACAATTTGAACGTAACGGCTTTTTCGGATGGGTTGGTCGACGAAGCGATCGCTGAGTTTGCGCCGGATATCGTGCATATTCAGGACCACCTTTTTCTCAATCGCACCGTATTGCGTCTGGCGCGCCGGCGTGGCTTGCCGGTGGTGGGCACCAATCATTTTTTGCCGGCCAACTGGTCCAACAACCTCTATATCCCGCGCAGCGTACAAGGCCTCGTGCACCAGGCGTTGTGGAAGGATATGTTGCAGGTTTTCAACCAACTCGACGCCGCCACCACGCCGACGGAGACGGCCGTCGCCATCCTGCGCAAACAGGATATCCATATTTCGCTGAAGGCGATTTCGTGCGGCGTGGATCAAACCGAGTTTTACCCGCGCCCGGAACTGAATCGGGCGGCCATTCGCCGCCGCTTTCAACTGGCACTCGATCGCCCTGTGTTGCTTTATGTGGGCCGTGTCGACCGCGAAAAGGGATTGGACTATCTGGTACAGGCCGCGGCGTTGGCCGAGCACGACGATTTCCAGATTGCGATTGCCGGCAAGGGCATGTACCGCGATATGTTGGTTGAGATGGTGCATGACCTGGAGATAGATGGGCGCGTAACGTTTCCGGGTTACATTGCCAGCGAGGATTTGCCACTGTTGCTGAATAGCGTCGACGCGTTCGTGATGCCGAGTTCGGCCGAACTGCAGAGTATTGCCACGTTAGAGGCGATGTCCTGCGGGTTGCCGATTTTGGCCGCCAACGCGCGTGCGCTGCCTGAACTTGTCGAGCATGGTGTCAACGGCTATCTCTTCAATCCACAGAACGCCGAAAGCCTGGCGGAAACGGTTCGCTATTTTCTGGAGCACCGGGGCCAGTGGGCGTCGATGGGGGAGGCGGGGTTGCAAAAGGCGCGGCCGCACCAACTTCATTTCACCATCCTGCGCTATGTCGAATGGTACGAGAGCGTGCGCGGGCGGACTCTGCTCGTGAATACGCGTCATGCCAGTCAGGACAGCGTGCGTATGTCGAGTGATTGATCCTGTGAAAACCCGGCGTTGTATAGGGCTGGCAGAAGGCAAACCGATTGATGACCGTCTACAAGAATGATCAGCAGTTCTATCGGGTGATGAAAGAAGTCTTTGATTTCATTGCCCAACATCCTCAGCACATTGAATCGTTTACGCGCAGCAATCTGGTGATCCGCATGCGCACCAGCGAGCCGGATGCCGAGATTTTGTTGGATGGCCGCCAACCGCCGCTGCAGGTATTTTTTGGCGAGCGACCCGGCTTGGCGAATCTAGAGATTGCGATGCCGGCCGACTTGTTGCATGATATCTGGCTTGGCCGCGAGAGCACGCACCGGGCGTTTTATACCGGGCGCATCCGGACCACCGGTAATCTGCTCAAAGCGATGCAATTGGGGGAGGTCTTTCAGGAAGCCGAACGCATCTATCCGACCGTGGCGCGCAAATATGGGTTGCCGGGCGCGTAGATGGCATCACTTGTATCTTCCCATCCCTTTGACACCCCCTAGAACAGACGTTATAATACCGATATCCAGATCGTCCAGGAGAGTCGGCGGTAGCGTCGGAGAGCCCAGAGTATGGCCGGCAGCATCACCGATGAAATCAAACAGCGCGTCGATATTGTCGAAGTTGTCTCACGGTATACACCGTTGAAACGGGCTGGCAGCATCTACAAGGGGCTGTGCCCTTTTCACGGCGAGCGCACACCAAGTTTTGTCGTCTTTCCCCACAGCGGCACATGGCATTGCTTTGGCGCCTGCGGAACGGGTGGCGATGTCATCACGTTCGTGATGCGCAAGGAGAACCTCGAATTCCGTGAGGCAATCGAGCTCCTGGCCAAGCAAGCTGGCATCGAACTGACGGAGCGAGACGAAGAGCGCAGTGGGCGGCAACGGGCGCAGGTCTATGACGTCAACGAGGCGGCGGCGGCTTACTTTGAACAGGTGCTTTGGCATCACCCGGCGGCTGAAGGGGCACGCCAGTACCTGAATCGGCGTGGGATCGATCGGCCGACCGCCGACCAGTTCCGCCTCGGCTTTGCGCTGGAAGCGTGGAGCAGCCTGCGCGATTATTTGCTCGAAAAGGGTTTTCCGATCGAGTTGTTGATTGAAGCCGGCGTGACCAAGCGCAACGAGGAGCGGAACAGCACCTATGATATGTTCCGCAGTCGTGTGATTTTCCCAATCCGCGACCGCCAAGGACGGTTGATAGGGTTCGGCGGCCGTGTCCTGGACGACGGCGTGCCCAAGTACCTGAATACCGCCGACACGCCCGTCTTTCACAAATCGCATGTGATCTATGGCCTGGATCTGGCCCATCGGGCAATCCGCGACCGCGACCAGGTGGTGATCGTGGAAGGCTATATGGATGTGATCGCCGCCCATCAGTTTGGCTTTGCCAATGTGGTGGCGTGTATGGGTACGGCGCTGACGCCCGAGCAATTGCGCCAGTTGCAGCACTACACGGACAACTTTGTGTTGGCGCTGGACGCCGACGCTGCGGGACAGCAGGCGACCATTCGGGGGCTCAACCAGGCACGCCAATCGCTCACCCGCGTGCGCAAACCGGTCGTGACGCCGGGGGGGGTGCGCCTGGAGGATCGGCTGGGCGCCAGCCTCTATATCACGACCATGCCGGAGGGGAAGGACCCGGACGAGGTCATCCGGCGTGCACCGGAGGCGTGGCAGGCTGCCGTGGGCGCGGCCAAGCCGCTGGTTGATTTTTACTTTGATGTGGTGGTGTCGCATGAGGATCTGTCGAGTGCACGCGGCAAAGGGCTGGCGGTCGGCGAACTAGCGCCGTTGATTGCCGAATTAAGCGACGAGATTGAGCGCCAGCATTACATCCAGCGTCTGAGCCGATTGGTGCAGGTGGATGAGAGTACGATTGCTGGCCGCGTGCAGGCGGCCGCACGCACACAGCAGGCGGGCGTCGATCGTCAGCGCCAGGAGCGCAGCCGTGCGGTTGGGGAGGATGGTGCGGCGGGCACGCAGGCGGCGGCGCCCGCAGTGGCACGCGATCGTGAGGCAAGGGGAGAGCCGATCGCCGCCGCCCGGCTTGACTCTGAGGACCACCTGCTGGCCAATCTGATCACGGACGGAAACCTGCTGGCGTGGCTGGCTGGTATGGCGGAACGGCTCGGTCTGGCGCCCGTCACGATTGATGATTGGCAGAATGTCGAGAATCGCGAGATCTTTTTGGCGTTGAAGCGCTATCTCAACAGCGACGAGCCATGGGACATTGAATTGTTTCAGGAAACGTTGACGCAGTCCTTGCACGGGCGCCTGGCGCATCTGATGGCCTATGCGGCGCGTGTCCCACAAGACAACCTGGTGTTGACGCATGAGGATGCCATCAAGGTGCTGGTGCGGATGCGCATCGAGCGGCTGAAGCAAGAGACAATCAACATCAAATATCTGCTGGCGGAACTGCAGCAGACGGGTGAACAAGATGCCGTACGCAGTTTCTATCGGATCAACAACCAGCATCTACGGGACCTTGACCACCTGCAGCAAGTGATGGCCAGGCTGCCGCAGGAACTATCGCAGCGTGCACGGTCCGACAGCGGACTCAAGATTTACTAGGTCATATGGGCCCGACCCACGGACCTGACACGAGGATATCGATGGTTAAACCACGCCAGCTACCCTCTCCAGACGAAGAGTCGGAGGACGACCTGGAGCCGATTGCTCCCTTGTCGCGTCGTTCTGGTGGCGCTGAGAGTGAGCTCGACGAATATATTCATCTCGGCGAACAAACGGCGCCGGTGGAAGAGGATCTCTTCGCCGATATGCCGGAAGAGCCTGAAGAAGACGCGGCCCCCATCCCGCGAATTGAACGCGACACCAAATTAGAAGAGGAGATCGAGCAGGAGAAGTACATCCCGATCGAGGAGCTGATAGCCGACATCCAGGAGGTCGGGCAGAGCCTTGATCCGGTGCGTATGTACTTACGCGACATCGGGCGCCATGCGTTGCTGACGGCTGAGCAGGAGTTGGAACTTGCCCAGAAGATCGAGGATGGGGTCAAAGCGGACGAACTGCTCAAAACTTTTGCCGGCAAACAGGACGACGAACTGGCGGATCTGGATCTGGACCAGAAGGACGAACAGGAATTGGTCGCCACCAATGGTCGCCTGGCGCACAATCACCTGGCGCAGAGCAACCTGCGCCTGGTCGTCAGTGTGGCCAAGCGCTATATTGGTCGCGGACTCAATTTCCTTGACTTGATCCAGGAGGGAAACCTGGGCCTGCTGCGTGCGGTGGACAAGTTCGACCACACGCTTGGGTTCAAGTTCAGTACCTATGCCACGTGGTGGATTCGCCAGGCGATCAGCCGTGCGATTGCCGACCAGGCGCGCACGATCCGCATCCCGGTGCACATGGTGGAGACGATCAATCGGCAGTCGCGCGTCCAGCGCCGCTTGCAGCAGGAACGCGGGCGCGAACCGAGCTATGAAGAGATCGCGATCGAGATGGAGTTTCTGGAGCCGGACGACGTCAAGGTGGTGCGGCGTTCGCAGCACGAGGACCAGTCGATCAACCTCGAGCGGCTGCGCCGGCTAGACACCGACGTGTCGCGGCGACTGGAACGCGCGGCGGCCAAGGTGCGGCGAATTCAACGCCTGAGCCAGGAGCCGTTGAGTCTGGAGACGCCGGTCGGTTCGGAAGAGAATAGCTATCTGGGCGACTTTATCGAAGACGACAGCATGCCTGGCCCGGTCGATTCGGCCAGCCGCCGCATGCTCAAGGAGCAGATGGATGAGATCCTCGACGGGTTGAGCGAGCGCGAGCGCAAAGTGCTCGTGATGCGCTTTGGCCTGGATGACGGTGTCACGCGCACGCTGGAGGATGTCGGCAAGGAGTTCAACGTCACGCGCGAACGGGTACGCCAGATTGAGGCCAAGGCTCTGCGCAAGCTGCGCCATCCATTGCGCAGCCGGAAATTAAGGGACTATTTGGGATGAGGCCTGGTGTATCATCCGGCGATTACCCCTTTCGGCGTGGCTGGCGGGCCATCGAAGTGTACCCTTTCGCCGCCAAGATTTGACAGTGACGGCCCCATCGCCTATACTTTAACCTTGCCTGTTGGCAGTAAACCGCAATCCTCGGTAGCTCAATCGGCAGAGCATCCGGCTGTTAACCGGAATGTTGTTGGTTCGAGTCCAACCCGGGGAGCCAAAACACGAACTATGGGCATAGAATCCCTCTGGAACCACTAGATATAGTGGCAACCAGGGGGATTCTTGTATGTTACAAACTCCAAACGTATTGGTTCGGTTTTGTTTTCGTAAACCTACCTTGCCAGAAAAACGACCCTCCTTTCAATTTCAACCAAAGAAGATACACTACCCCTGGTGCGCGATGCGCACGAATTCGCCACGCCGTGCACTGTGACTATCACGCAGAGCCACGGTGAGTTTTGCAGGGTCGCCTGTATCTCCTACCAGCTTGCCAATGAAGTTGTCGTGTTCCATGGGGGTTATCCTTTCTGCTGTTGCCAGCGATCCAGAAATGCGCTGGGCGATAGTACAACCACATTGGCGCACTGTTCTGTTGGATAATGACGCAGGTTGCCGGTCACCAAGGTAGCCTGTGTTGTGGCGGCAACCTCCAGAAAAATGACATCATCTGGATCGGGAAGTGCGACGGCCAATGGCAAGGTGGCAACTCCTGTCCCCGCTTGTTCGATGAAGATAAGCAGATCCTCCACTGCGCGTGCGTCGAAGGTGAACTTGGGGCGGGTCAGCACCTCGCGGTATTCGGCCAGAACACGATCGTCAAAGGCCCACTCAACTTCACCGGCCAGGGCCAGATCCAACACTCGCGCCGGGGGCTGAAAGGGCGACAGCAGCGCAGACACCAGCACGTTGGTGTCGAGGACTACCTTCATGGCCGCCGCTCGCTGCGCGCCTGGCTGATTTCGGCCTCGATCTCTGCTGCCGAGAGGTGGTCGGCTCCGGTGGCGGCCGCCTGCTTCCTCATGCGTGAAACCGCCAACTGGGCGCGTGCCCGGCGTAACGCCAAAAGCAAGTCCTCTACATCTTCACCCTCGGCGGCAATCATCAACGCAAACGGCCGCCCGCTGGAAGTGAGGATCAGGTCGCCTTCGGCCTGCAATTGCTGCCACACTTCGCCCGGACGCGTGCGCATGTCACGAATTGAGACAAATGCCATAGTTTCCTCCGTAGTCAATCTGGACTACGAACAGTATAGCCGTTGGCCGTGCACTTCGTCAACAGGCATGCAGTGCTACTTCGATCGCCTCCAGAACGGCATTCAGGAGCTTCGTGGCCTGGGTCTGGCGCAAGCCGGGCGCAG
>Ga0105047_10015095_pt1 | contig 12186 bp, 8 predicted proteins | sample MAT04_FD_78384 | JGI IMG/M metagenome (GOLD analysis project Ga0105047, IMG submission 78384) | Freshwater microbial communities from Lake Fryxell liftoff mats and glacier meltwater in Antarctica - MAT-04 (megahit assembly) | ecosystem: Environmental > Aquatic > Freshwater > Ice > Liftoff... | reverse complement strand
TCCGAAGCCATTGAACTGCCCGATGGTGCGAAGCGCGCCGACTACCTGGCCCGCGCCTGCGGATCCGACGACGCTCTCCGCCGCCGGGTCGAAGCACTGGTTAACGCCCACTTCCGCGCCAACGGCAGCTTCTTGGAACATCCCGGTGCCACCGTGGACTCGACCGCCGCATTCGACCCCGCTCCGGATGACGCCGTCGGTCCGGAGATGGGCACCGCCATCGGCCCGTACACGCTCCGGGAACAGATCGGCGAGGGCGGCATGGGACTCGTTTTCGTCGCGGAACAAACGCAGCCGGTGCGCCGCAAGGTGGCGCTGAAGCTCATCAAGCCGGGGATGGACTCCCGCCAGGTGGTCGCCCGGTTCGAGGCCGAGCGGCAGGCGTTGGCCCTGATGGACCACCCGAATATCGCCAAGGTGCTCGACGCCGGCACCACGCGGGAAGGCCGCCCGTTCTTCGTCATGGAACTGGTCAAAGGCGAACCCGTCACCCACTACTGTGACCGCAACCGCCTGAACCTCCGACAGCGGCTGGAACTGTTCCTGCAGGTGTGCGCGGCGGTTCAGCATGCCCACCAGAAGGGGGTCATCCACCGCGACTTGAAGCCTTCGAACGTCTTGGTGGCGGTTCACGACGTCACCCCTGTGGCGAAGGTCATCGACTTCGGCATCGCCAAGGCGGTCGGCCAGTCGCTCACCGACAAGACGTTGTACACGGCGTTCGCCCAGATGGTCGGCACGCCGCTTTACATGAGCCCCGAACAAGCAGGACAGAGTAGCCTGGACGTGGACACCCGGACCGACGTGTACGCCCTCGGCGTGATCCTGTACGAACTGTTGACCGGATCGACGCCGATCGACCCGGAGACACTCCGGACGGCTGGATACGACGAGTTGCGGCGGATCATCCGCGAGGTCGAACCGCCCCGCCCCAGCACGCGGATGAGCACGCTGAAGGCCGAGGCCCTCTCGACCGTAGCGGACAAGCGCGCAGCGGACCCACGGCGGCTGATCGGGCAGATGCGCGGGGACCTCGACTGGGTGGTGATGAAGTGCCTAGAGAAGGACCGGGAGCGGCGGTACGAATCGGCCGGCGCCCTCGCGGCGGACGTGCAACGGCATTTGGACGACGAGCCGGTTCACGCCCGGCCGCCATCGGCCACGTACCGCGCGCGAAAGTTCGTCCGCCGCAACCGCGGGCCGGCGACGGCGGCGGCCCTTGTGCTTCTGGCGGCGGTCGCCGGGGCCGGGGTGGCGGCGTGGCAGGCCGTGGTCGCCGACCGCGCCCGCCGGGCGGCCGTGGCCGAGCGGGACGCGGCCGACCGGGAGCGGCGGCGGGCCGACGACGAGGCGGCCACCGCCAAGGCGGTAAACGACTTCATCCGTACGGTGTTCGCCGAGGCGGACCCGGAGAAGAACCCCCGCGGGAAGAAGGTGTCCGTGGAGGAGGTGCTGGGGCGGGCGGCCGGTCGCATCTCCGGCGAGTTCGCCGGCCGTCCGGTAGTGGAGGCGGCCATCCGGGCGACGATCGGCGAGACGTACCTCCAACTCGGCGACTACGGGGCCGCGGCCCCCCACCTGGAGCGTGCCGCCGAGGTCCGGCGGCGCGAACTCGGCGCGGAACACCCCGACACCCTGGATTCCCTGGGCACCCTGGCGTTATTGTTCTTCGATTTAGGCCAGCTCGACCTTGCCGAACCGCTGCTCGTCAGCACCTTGGCGGTCTGCCGCCGCACGCTCGGGGACGACCACATCCATACCCTGACCAACGCGAACAACTTAGCACTGGTGTACCAGCGGCGGAACCGGACTGGGGACGCCGAAGCGCTCTTCGCAGAGGTTCTCGCGACGTTCCGGCGGCTGAACGGGGAGGCTCACCCCCGCACCCTCATGGCCATGTACGGCCTGGCGGAGGTGCTTCTCCTCCAGGGCCGGGATCGCGAGGCCGAACCGCTGCTCGTCAAGGTGTTGGAAACCAGCCGACGCGATCCGGGTGGCGACAACCATGTGACGCTCGCGGCGTTGGGCGGCCTCGCGGGCGTATACGACGCACGGAAGGATCGAGCGAGGTCCGAACCGCTCCATATCGAGGCGTTAGAACTGTCCCGGCGGGCGATGGGGGAGGATCACCCCCAGACGCTGATCGCCATGACCAACGTGGCGTCCGTTTATCAGGACCGGGGCGAATTCGTAGCGGCGGAAGCGATGTTTGTCCAGGCGGTCAGCGTGAGTCGTAAGGTCAACGGCCCGGTCCACCAAAGCACGTTCCAAAGCGCGGTGAGTCTCGCTTGGCTGTACGCGAACACGGGCGAATTCGCCAAGGCCGAGCCGATCGCCCGCGACCAACTGGCCGTGGCCGACAAACTCTTCAAGCACGAATCGCCTCAGGCTGCGAACGCGCTGCGCTGCCTCAGCGTCACCCTACTCGGCCTGAAGCGGTACGCCGACGCCGAGCCAGTGCTGCGGGAGTCCTTGGCCGTACATGAGAAAACACAAGCCGAAGACTGGACCATCCCCACCCTCCAAAGCATGCTCGGTGAGAGCCTGTTCGGTCAGAAGCGGTACGCGGAGGCCGAGCCGTTGCTCCTCCGGGGGTACACGGGGATGCGGGACCTGAACCGCAGCCGCGACAAGTTGGCGCAGGCCGTGACCCGGCTGGTCCGGTTGTACGAAGCCATCGGCCGTCCGGACGAAGCGCGGGAGTGGCGAGCCAAGTTGCCGCCGGTCGTTGCTCCGCCACCGCAGTTGAAACAGTCGCCGTGAGAGGTGCGAAACTTTTTTCGGAATCCGTGAGCCGTTCGAGGCGGAAACGTCGCACTGGGGGTGTGGCAATAACACTTACCCCCTCGCGGAGAACGCCGATACCCCTGTTCACCTGGCTCCGGGCCCAGCTCGCCAACGAACCGAAACCTGCCGCCCGCCGGCCGCTGCCACGGCTGGGCCTCCAACAGCTCGAAGCCCGCGAGGTGCCTACGGTCGGCCTCCTCTCCGCCTTCGGGGTGGGCAGTGCAGCCGACCGGAGCATAGCGCGGGATATCGTCGTGGATGCGGCCGGAAACAGCTACCTGACCGGGCTGTTCGGGGGCACGGTCGATTTCGACCCGACCGGCACCCACCCGGGCGACACCGACATCCTCACCGCCGCCGGCGGGACCGATGCCTTCGTCGCCAAGTACGCTCCGGACAACTCCCTGGTCTGGGCCAAGCGGATGGGCGGGAGCACCAGCGAAGCCACGGATTCGGGCCAGTCGATCGATGTCGATGGGGCTGGTAATGTGTACGTCACCGGGCAATTCCGCGGCACGGCCGACTTCGGCTCGACCACTCTGACCGCAGCCGGGAGCGGCGGTCATGACGGATTCGTGACCAAGTTCGACGCCGGCGGCTCCTTTGTGTGGGCCAACCGTTGGGGGCTCGCGGACAACAGCACCAGTATCAAAGGGGAACGCGGCAGCGCGGTGGATACGGATGCCGCCGGCAACGTGTACGTCTTGGGAACCCGGACTTCCGATAACGGGGCGGCGTTCCACGGCTACGACATCCTGAAGTACAACTCGGACGGGACGCCCGCCTGGGCGAAGTTCATCGGCTCGAGCGAGGCGCCGGTGGGAGGCGATCTGGCGACCGACGCGGGCGGGAGCGTGTTCGTGACGGGGACATTCAACGGGCTAGTCGATTTCGACCCCAACTCGGGTACGAAGTTGGTGTCCAGCGGGCTGGGCGTCTATTCGGGATTCGTCCTCAAGCTCACGTCGGCCGGGAACTTCGGCTGGATCAGCCCGTTCGTCGGCCAGTCCCAGACGGTCGGCGGGGTCACGACCTACGGATCCTCGTCCAGTAATCGACTCGTACTCGACGGCAGTGGCAACGTGATCGTCGGCGGGTTCTACAACGGCAAAGTCGACTTCGACCCTGGGCGCGGAACGACCTCCCTGCCGACCGGGGGTGGCATGTTCATCACCAAACTCAACAGTGCTGGTGGGTTTGTCTGGGCCAGGGCACTCGAGGACCGCAGTGCTCAAAGAACCTTCTCCTTCATCCAAGGGCTCGCCGTCGATAGTGCCGGGAGCGTCTATGCCACTGGATCCTTGGCGGGTTCGGTGGATTTCGACCCCGGTTCCGGAACCCGCAATCTGACGAGCGCTGGGGGGACGGACGCTTTCGTGGTGAAGCTGACTTCGACTGGCAATTTCGGATGGGCCGAGTCGTTCGGCGGGGCCGGCGACGAAGTGGGCTGGGGCATCGCTGTGCACCCCTCCGGCACTGTCCATCTGGCCGGGTCGTATGCCTCCCTCGCAGTCGATTTCGACCCGGACCTGACGGGCACGTTCAACCTGACCAACCCGGGCACCTACCGCAACATCTTCCTAGTCAAGCTGCGTCAGAACTGACCGCCCAACGAGTACCGCGAGCCGCCGGCCTTATCCCGCCGCCAATGGGGCGAGGCCGGCTCTTTGCGAACGGGCGCTTCGATGCGGAACGAATGAACTGAACTCGTCAGTCGTCGGGGCCCGCCGAAGCGGCCGCGTTCGCGGCCTCGCTTGAAAAACTTGGCAATGGCCAATTCACCGATAGGTTGGCCCGCTTTAGCATCCGGCCGCACCGATCAGCGCCCGGATTGGTGCCGATAGCGTCGGCCACCTACCCCATCGCGTGGGCCACCTCGGCCGCGAGCTTCCCGTCGGCGCCCTTGGCGTAGTGGGCGGTCGTACTGGCGTGTGAATGGCCCAAAGCGGCACGCACGTGCTCGAGGGAGAACTACTCCCGCAACTCGGCGCCCTTCAAATGCCGGAGCTGATACGGCGTCCACGGGGGCACGCCGGCTTTCTTCGCGGCCTTGACGACGGCGTGCCCGATGCCGTGAGCCTTGTACCAGTCGCCCGGGAGACGCGTCCCCTTACCCTTCGGCTTCGCGCGCGACTCTTGCGATGGTTGCACCGGGGTTTTTCGCTTCGCCCGCATCGCGGCGAAGAGTTCTTCCCGTTGGCGTCGCGGACTGAATAGCGACTCGGCCTCTCCGATCGTGCGGCCCTCGAAGTAGGCGCTGAGGATGGCCCGCGCGGCCGCGCCGAGGGCCACGGTGCGGTGTTTCCCCCGGTGCGACTTCTTGTGTTTGGTCGGCCGGTAGATCCAGAGCGGGCCAGTGCGTTCGATTTGTTCGAGGGTCATCCGGCAAACTTCCGACGGACGCATGCCGGTGCACCGGAGCAGTTCGACAATGACGCGGACGGTCGGCGGAAGGTGAGGCAACGTGGCGGTGACGTGGTCCGGGTTCGCCGGCAATCGAGGTTCCGGTTCCGGCGCGTCGGTGTGGCCAATGCGGAGCGGGGCCAACGTCTTCAACGCTTGATGGATCGAGGCCGGGGCGAGCTCTTCCGCTGCGGCCCACTTGAATGCACGGATGATTCGCCCGACTTGCGAATTGATGTACGGCCGACTCCATTCCCGGCGGACGAACGATTCACGGACGGCGGCGAGCTTCTTCGGCCCGAACTCGGCGACGGGGTCCATGCCATACAGTTCCCGGACGGACTTCACCGCCACCTTCACGTGCTCCAAGCCGGTGGAATGACTTTTTGAGTGCGCGACATCGGTGCGGTCTCCGGATATCGTGGAATCGTTCCACGATATCGCTCTTAGAGGGCCGCGCCCGAAACTGTTCGGGGTAAGGGTAAAACGCTTCGGCGATAGGACTTTAGAACAATGCCCCCGGGAAGATTCGAACTTCCGACCACCGATTTAGGAAATCGATGCTCTATCCCCTGAGCTACGAGGGCCGCGATCTCAGAATTCTAGGGCCGGGCCGATTCCGCACCAACTCCAATCCCCGGCTTTCAAGTCACTTCGCGCGGGCAGTTGAGGCGGAGGGGGAAAGTATCGGCGGCGTCGCGGCTCACGAGCGTCCGCGACGAATCCGAAGCAAATCGCAGACCGTGCCAGCGGTGGAACCAAACGGCCGGGTATTGCTGGAATCGCGGTTCGCCAGTAGGCATTGGCCACCGTGCAAATGGCCGGCGAAGGCCAGATCGTACCCGGCGGCGACCGCGCCCGGGAAATCGGCCGGGTCGTAAGCGCAGAAAATGTGCGGCCAACCCGCCAAAGCGCGGATCGAACCATCGATGCGAATCAGTGCCTCGACGGGATCATTATAAACCGACGCGGGTTGACCCTCTTGGCCGAAGGCGCCGCGGGGCAGTACGAACACGATTACGACGAGGAAGGGACGGAGTTTTAAAGCGTTGTCCTGAGTGTGGGAATCGGACGCCGCATACGCGAACGGCCGCAACCGGACGATCGCAGCTGGGCTTGGGGGAGAACCAATCGATTTCGGTAGAGGGTGAGCCGGTCAACAATCGAACCCGACGCGACCCAACTCGGGCAGCAGTCGATCCAAGATCGCCGCGGTCCACAGGTGGTTGTCGTGGAAGAGCAGCACGTCGCGCGGCCGGAGCAATTCCAGCGTTTGCTCGGCGCAGCACGCGGCGTCCCAGTCACTGCGGCAGCGCCAGTCGCCGGTGTCGAGAGACCAATTCGTCAGTTTCATCCCGGTCCGCCGCGCGGCGAGCACGATGCTCGGCGTGATGCGTCCGTAGGGCGGTCGGAACTCGGTCGGTGTGATCCCGAGGACATCTTCGACGGCGTGTTGGCAGTGGAGGATTTCGCGGCGGATCCCCGGGTAGTCCAATTGGCTGAAGCGCGGGTGCGTGAGGCTGTGGTTGCCGATGCGGTGCCCGGCCGCGTGGATTTGCCGGAGGGTCGATCGGTGCCGGAGGACGTTGCGGCCGAGGACGAAGAAGGTCGCCCGGATGCCGAAGGCGGCGAGGCGTTCCAGCACCAAGGGCGTCACGGTCGGGTTGGGCCCGTCGTCGAAGGTGAGTTCGATGCCGGACTCGCACGCGGGCAATCGGTGGCGAACGAATCGCGAGAGCACAGTGCGCTTCCACGGGTGGACACGGCGGGCGAACGTCAGCGGGCCGTGCGATTCCATCGCGTCTCCCGGTGCCAGAGACTACCGATCGCCACCGTCGCCAGGCGCCCGATCAACCAGAAACTGCGGAATCCTGGCCAGCGGATTCCGACACTCACCATCACCTCCGCGTAAGTCGCGACCGTGAGGATCGCGAGTGCGATCGCCCAAGCCATCAACGCGAGTTCCCCCGAGATCAGCGAAGCGGCCACCGTCGCGGCCAAGTGCGCCAGGATGACGGGTTTGCTGGTAAACCAGCGCCCCGCCCGCGGAACGCGCAGCGAGGCGCTCCAGCGCCGCCGTTGGCCGAGGAACGCCGTCAGCCGCGGCGGGGCTTCGCAGGTGACCGATTCGTCGGCGGCGAAACGAATCGACACGCCGTGCCGGTGGAGTTCCGCCGCGTGCTCGGCATCTTCGGCCAAGCCGAACTGAGTCCAGGGGTGACGCTCCAAAACTTCCCGCGCGAAGTACATCCCCGTGCCTCGGAGGGGGATGAACAACCGAAGCCGGTCGGCGGTGGTCGCCATACGGTTGTCGAAAGCTGACCCGATTGCCGCGACCACGCTGACGGAATTCTGGGGATCGACGGTCGAAATCACCGCTGCCTGAACGACCGACGCCCCCGCTGCCCGTTCTCGATCCAGCCGTTTCAAGAGCCCCGGAGAAATGCGGCAGTCGGCATCGAGAATTAAAATACCATCGGGACGACTCAGGAGCAGCTCCGCCAGTCCAGCCGCGAGCGCATAGCCTTTGCCCCGTTCCGACGAATCCCGGCGAACGGTGCAGTCGGCCCCGAACTGCCGCGCCAACCCTTCGGTGCCGTCGGTGCAGTGATCGACCACGACGTGGATGCTCAGCAATTCGGCCGGGTAATCGGCCGCGGCAATCGACGCCAACGCCCTCGGCAGCATCGATTCTTCGTCGTGGGCGGGAATCAAGATTGCCAGTCGCTGCGTGGGTGTTCGCTCAGCGATGCGTCGCGGAAATCGCCCGATCAGGCTGCCGGCGGAGTAATACAGGCAAGCGAAGCTCGCCGGCAGCAGGAACACCAGAATGACCGCCCCCGCCAGCATTCGCCTCGCTCCATCGGGCAATATTGCGAACTCCGGCTAAAGAGATATCGGCAAAACGGCGTCCGTCCACTAAGATACCGTTTCGATTTTCACGCCGACTGTTTTTTGGGGACGATCATGGCGAAGGGGAAAGAGGCCCGCGGGATCATCAAGCTGCAAAGCTCCGAGAGTAGCCATTGCTACTTCTCGCAGAAGAACCGCAACAACAGTAAAGAGCGCATTCAATTGAAGAAGTACGACCCGATCTTGCGCAAACGGGTCATGTACAAGGAAGCCGGCAAGCTGTAAGCGACTTTTAGTGAACCTGTCGCAGGTCACTTGTTCTCGCCCTTGATCAGGTCCGCCATCGCCCAGCCGAGGCGGATACCTGTCTCCAAGTAAGTTTCTGCGTTGCGGTTGTAGTGGTAACCCTGATTCTTGGGCGAATCGGCGACCTCCCGCCAGAGGTCGCGCGAATCCACGGCGGTCACGTTGCCGTCGAATTTCTTGTACTTCTTCACGTCCCCCACCGCGAGCTGGGCCTCCGCGATCTTTTTGCCCAAGCCATCGCGTCCGGGGTTTCCGCATCCCGTCGCCATCACGAACTTGGCCTTCGGTGCGTCGTAGTCCTTCCGGAGGCTGTCGATCAGGCGTTCCAGGTTCTCCTCGTACTTGCTCGCGTGGGCGGCGCTGCCGGTGTCCTTGTGACCCTGCCACCAGACGAATCCGGCGATCTCGTAGCCCTGCTCCTTGTAACCGGGGTACCACTTGGCGAGATTTTTCAACGCTTCCTTGGCGTTCGTCATGTCGTCGTCGTATTGCTTGCCGGCGTACCACTTCACTTCTTTTTTCGGTTGCCCTTCCACCCACGAGTCGGGCGTGTCTTTGTACCCGGCGTAGGTCTTGCCGTCGAATGTGTACGACTTGCTACCGGGCGGAAGCAGATCCCACCCCAGGCTGCGGTTGCCGATGCACGACTTCAAGATCAGCACCGGTTCGTCGAAGACGTGACCCATGACGTAGCCGAAGCCAAGTTCCGGCCCGATCGCGCTGCCGTTATTGGCGGTCGGGCTGAGTGGCGCGCCCTTCTTCACCCGCGCGTCGTAGTAGTATACGTCCTTCCGCTCGGTCCACTTGTCGCCGTCCACGAGCCACGGGTACTTTTTGTCGGTCTTCGTCAGGTAGTTCAGCGTTCCCTTGGCCGTCTCCGGGCCGATGTCCCCCATGCCGACCATATTCGACTGCCCCATCAGGATGAACACGCGGATCGGCTTCCCGGCGGCACCGGGTTTGTCATCCGGTCGTGGGAGTGTCGGTCGCGGTTTCCCTTGCGACGACGCCGCGCCCGACGAGGCGATCACGGCGATCAGTGCGCAGACGATGATCGATGGCAATTGAAGAGTCATGGCGAGGTTCCTCTATAGTAAAGCAATAAGGCATTCGGCGAATCTTTCCGCGGCCTTGGGGTGGTATCGCAGCCAGAGTTCCGGTTCGATCAGTTCCAGTTCCATGACGGCCAATCGGCCGTCGTTGTCGCGGACCATGTCCACCCGGCCGTACACCGGCAACGGTTGGCAAACCGCCGAGGCTCGTTCCGCCAACGCGATTTGTTCGTCGGTCGGTCGGTACTCGTGGACCGTTCCGCCGTGGTCGTCTTGCACCCGGAAATCGCCGGGCTTAGGCACCTTCCGCACGGCGTGCGAGTATCGACCTCCGAACACCATCAGCGTGTCCTCGCCGGTGCGGGCGATGTCAGCTTGGTAGGGCTGCACCATCATCGATTCCTGCGTTAATAGCGCCGTGAGGAGCGGCTGGCACTCGACCGCACTCTCGCGGTTCACCCGGTACGTGTCTCGGGCCGCACCCGACACACACGGCTTGATGACCGCGTCATCCCAGCCCGTTTCCTCCAGAACCCCGGCGAGCGTTCTTGTCGAGCCGCGTTCCAAGTACCGAGACGGCAAGACGGGCACGCCGCGGTCCGCGAGGTCGGCGAGGTAATGCTTGTCCGCATTCCAGCGAACTGTGGAAGCGGGGTTGCACAACCGCGTCGCAAGTTCGGCGCGCCCCAGCCACGCGGAGAACTCGGCGAACCGCTCGTGGTAGTCCCAAGTCGAGCGGAACACCGCGCACCGGAACCGCGACCAGTCGATTTCGGGATCGGCCCAATCGACTCGCAGCGATGCCAGCCCGCGACGGGCCAGCGCCTCTTGGAGGAGTCTGTCGTCGTCGAGGATATTCTGCAAGTACCAGTCACCCTCGGCTGCGGTGTTTGCGGTGTACCGGCGGTCGGTGAGCAGAGCGACATCAAAAGCGTGCATCGGCGATCATTTGCTCTTTCGCGTCTTGTGGCTGGTCCTGCGTCGGGATGATCCATGACGGAACCCGGCAAAAGTCGTCTATTTCAGAGCCTTTTGTAGTTTCTTCATCGCGATCCCCATCGCGTCGCCGATCAGATAATACGTCTCTGCGTTCGTGTTCCAGTGGTACCCCTGACCGGACGGCGACGCATCCTTCTCCCGCCAGAACGCCTTCGTGCCGACGAGCGCCACGTTCCCCTGGAACTCCTTGTATTCGGCGACCGCCGCTTGGGCTTTCATCAGCGACAACGCCCGTGGGTGCTTCTCGTCCGGGCCGGTCATGCCCGTCTCGGCGATCACGAACGGCAGGTTCTTCACCCCCAAATCCTTTCGGATGTCGCGAATGAAGTTGGCCATGTTCTTCTCGTATTCGTCGTTGAAGGTTTGGTTCACGCGGTCGTTCCAGCCTTGATGCCAGCCGAAACCGGCGAGTTCGTACCCACGGTCGCCGAACTCCGGGTACTCTTTCTTCAATTCCTTCAGCACCGCCTTCGTCCGCTCGACGACCTCTTTGTAGAACGGCCCGACCTGGCCGCCCGAACTCGGCGGGCGGAAATCGACGGCCAGACTCTTCCCGCCCCAGGCCATCTTGATGAGCAGCACCGGTTCGTCGTACGCGTCGCCGATCACGGTGCCGAAACCGAGTTCCGGGCCGATGCGGTCTTCCTTGGCGCCGTACCCCACCGTGAGTTTGCCTTTGCGGTCGAGGTAGTGAATCCAGACGTCGTCGCGGATGGCCCACTTGCCATCCTTCCCGTGAAGGTGCTTGAACTTGTCGGCGGTGGCTTTGTCTTTGGTCAGGTATTCGAGACTGCCTTTGCCTTCGTTGCGCTTCGGGTCGGCTTGGATGAACCCCTGACCCTCCATGTTCGACTGGCCGGCGAGGATGAACACCTTCACCGGTTTCGCACCGGCTTCTTTCGGCGGCGGCACCGGCTTCGGGCCCGCCGGCAGGAGGGCTTCGGCGAATGCCTTGCCGATCGGCGCAAGAATCTTCGCGGCACCGAGGTAGTGGTACCCACCGTTCGAGACGCCCGCCTTCAGCCGTTTCGTCTCATCCGGTGTGAAAGCGTCCGCGATGGCCTTGCCGCGGGCCTCCTCCTTCGCCTCCCGTGTCAACTTCGGATCCTTCTTGAACTCCTGATCCAGCTTGTCGTTCAGCCGATCCATCCGCTGCTTGATCGCGTCTAGGTCGTCGTCCCAAAACGGTGCCGTATCCACCACCTTCACATTATCGTTGAACTCGGGCAGAGACGCCGGTGCGGCTTGGGCCTGGCGGAAGTGGAGTGTGTGGCCCTTATTCCCTTCCTTCAGGCCGCCGACGCCCAGGACGCCGATCACGAACGGCATCTTCGGAGCCGACAGATCCTTGCGCACGTCGCGGATGAAATGCCCCAGCAATTCCCCGTAGATGTCGTATCCGCCGGGCTTCATTTGGTTGGGATACACCCCGCCATCGACGAGGTCGTTGAACCCTTGGAACCAGACGAACCCGGCCAGTTCGTAGCCCTTCTTCGGGTCGTAGTCCGGCACCACCCGCTTGATGTCCTTGAGCACCTTCTGCACGTGCGCAATCATCTCGCGGTAGTACACGCCCGTCGCTTTCACCTTCTCGGCCTTCAGCTTCTCCAGGTCATCCCCGCGCTTCTTCCGTTGAGACAACTCGGCCTCGTTCCACACGAAGGCCCCGCCGCTGGGCGGGCGGAAATCGGTGTGCAGGCTCCGGCCTCCCCACGAGGTCTTGATGATCAGGATCGGCTCGCCCAGCAGTTTCTCCATGGTGATGCCGAACGTGAATTCCGGCCCG
>Ga0105047_10015094_pt1 | contig 12187 bp, 10 predicted proteins | sample MAT04_FD_78384 | JGI IMG/M metagenome (GOLD analysis project Ga0105047, IMG submission 78384) | Freshwater microbial communities from Lake Fryxell liftoff mats and glacier meltwater in Antarctica - MAT-04 (megahit assembly) | ecosystem: Environmental > Aquatic > Freshwater > Ice > Liftoff... | reverse complement strand
CGAGAAATACCTTGTTTTTCTTGGTGCCACCAAATCTGAACCTAAGAAATTAAAAATAGCCGAACTCTAAACCCTAATCTTCTTCTCAGTCACTAATTTAATATTCTGCCCTACCACCGTATTATTCTTGCTATCAATCACAATATATCGATCAGCAGGTCTTTCAATCTGGTTAAACTCATCCCAAAACACTCTGTCAGCTACTTTCATTAATCCTGGATCTATCTTTACATCTACCATGTGGGCCAACTAGGATTCGAACCTAGGACATCGAAGGTATAAGCTTCGCGCTCTAACCAGCTGAGCTATTGGCCCATTTCAGAGTAAATTCTATCACAGCTTACAGTCTCGCACGCTTGGCAATCTCAACTTCCAAAATATTCTTGTCTTTTCCGTACTTAAGCCTCGACAATTTTTTAATCATTTCAGCAAGTTTAGGGTTAGCCAGTTTACGTTCTGCCTCAACATCCCGGGTCAAGTCCATCGAGAATGGTGGCATCGGCTCATTGTCTACAATGGTCTTGACGAAAGTATGATATCGTTCCACATTCGTTAAATCTGACTCCGAGAAAGTGGGAGTAAACTCGTGCTGTAAGAAATTGGCATCCTGCACACCGACACGGAAAGACATCATCGTACCAACGTTACCAAAGACCGCGTTCTTCACCTCTTCTTCAATTTGACCGATAAATTGGTTGGCCACGATCAGATTCAAATGATACTTACGTGCTTCCGACAAAATGGTCGCAAAGTCGGGTGTCGCAAAGTTCTGGAACTCGTCAACGTAGAGATTAAAATCACGTCGCTCAGACTCTGGTATATCTTGTCTAGACATAGCAGCCATTAGTATTTTCGGTACTAAAATCAATCCTAGGAATGCCGAGTTTTCCTCCCCTATCCTTCCTTTCGCCAGGTTGATCAAGAGAATTTTTCCCTTATCCATCACGTCACGAAAATTAAAAGCTGAATATGATTGACCGATGATATTGCGCATCATTTTATCGGTGATGAATTTGCCAAATTTGGACACAATATAGTCGAGCACTTCCGATTTATGGAAATCTGAGGTCTGGGCGATTTGATCAGTCCAGTACCTACGCACCATCGGATCCTCGACTTTCGGTAGTAATTCCTGGAGAAATTTGGGATCAGTCATCACCCGGACAATTTCAATAAATGTTGCCCCAGGCTCGACCATCACGGTCATCATAGCGTTGCGGATCGCATGTTCAAATCGAGGACCAATAATACCTGTTTTGTGCGGATCATACAGCTTATACATTAAATTGATGATTGAAGAGGCCACAAACTGCTTCTCTTCCTCAGTCCTAGCTTCAAGCATGTTGAGCCCCATCGGTCGTTCTGTGTCGGCCGGATTAAAGTAGATCACATCCTCTGCGCGTTCGGGTGGGATGTATTCCAGTAGTTTTTCTACTGAATCATGAGGATCAATAAAACATACACCTTTCCCAGCTCTGATATCCTGCAATATCATGTCCATAAGTAGCTCGGATTTACCAGTACCAGTTTTGCCGATGATATACATGTGACGAGCTCGATCTTTTTCTGAAATATAGATTTTTCTCGACATGCCACGGTAAACACTTTTACCTAAATACAGCCCAGAAGTAGGGATTTGCGATGGAGCTGGAGCAGTCTTGGCATTCAACCAGTGGATATGAGGTGTCTCCACTTGTTTGTTGGGGAAATGAAACACTGTAGCTATCTCCTCAGAGTTGAGAATCGATTTACCTCGAAACATCGCTTGGTAGCGGTAAATAAAGTCGACCATAAACAGTCGCTTGAGCCAAATTCGTTGCTTCACAAATTTGTTGTACGGCCCCGCAAACTGCGAAAACGTTCCGGTAAACTGCTTGAGGAGCGTGTGTGCCTCGCTTTTGGTAGGCGCATTCACCACGAGTCGTATCGACACTTCAAATCCAGGCTTCCCCGCTGATCGCTCAATAGCTTCAAGTGACTTGGGATCGACACTGTAACTAGCTTTATCCGGGTTACTTTCATCTTTTTTCGCTTTACTAATATAGCCATGTCCTTTGCTACTCCACGAGTGTGAGGCAGGCGACACAATGATTTGCAACATTCCAGCCTCACCATCTCGCATTTTGGCAAAGAAAGAAGTGATCGAGGAAAGCGGATCAGTGGCCAAATCTCTAAACGATTGAATCGGGTAATATCCTGCTTGGCTTTTAACCAACGACTCAAACGCCACTTTTCCATTTTCATCAAAAATACTAAATTCTTCAACAGCCTTAATCTCGGCTCCTGGGTAGGCTCCGTGGATTTGTTTCTCAACTAATTCCATCAGTTCATGAGGTACCGAAACGTAAAATCGAATATCTTCTTTCTTTCCCACTATTTCAAACGAGATTGCGTGTTCCGACTGGAGGAGTGAGTACCACTCTTCGTTTTTGACGGAGTAGAGACTCGCAAACAATTGCTCAGCTGCATCAATCTTGATCTCGTTATCTCTAGGCAGAACTACCTCAAGAGTCACAAACGACAAACTATACTCTTCCCGATTCCTATTTCTGATCCATAGTAAAAATGCATAACCTAGTGCAAACAAGGCCGAGAGGCCAATAGATAAAAAAACCATAGCATATGCTAGATTGGTCATCAGTGTCGAGACTTGTTCAAGACCGTTCATTTTTTCACCTCTGGCAAATCCTGCAACCTCACCTTTCTTCCTATCCGAGACAGCATTTTGATTTGGCGTATTGCCCAAGTCACAAGCCAAGCTATTCCTCGATCAGTCTTGGCTTTTTGACCTATTTGCATCTGTCGTTGGTTGACTGGCAGTATAACTGGGGGTTGAAAGGTTGAAGGAGGCTGGATTACAACCGTATCGTCACTTGCGTCATTTGTATCGTTTGGTACTCGGGCAAATTTCTTCTCGATTTTCTCCATCCAGCTACTAACTTCTAGATTTTCCTGCTCTCTTTTTGCTTTCTCAACAGTCACGACATCTTCTGGGACACTGATCCTCTCTATTCCATTATTTGGCTCATTTTCTTTGCGCAAATCTACCATATCAATCCATTATACGACGAAAATGGAATTAAAAATCGAGTCCCGCCACAGCCAGTTTTCCCTCGTCATATGGATGCTTGATTTTCTTGCATTCTGTCACCAAATCGCACTTTACAAGTAGAGACCTTGTAAGATGCGCAGTTGCTCTCCCCGTCAAGACGACGTGTGTGTCTCCCCTTTTTTTCAACAGGTTTAACACTTCTTCTTCTTTAATCAACCCGTCAGAAACTGCATTTAACACCTCATCCATCACCAACAAAAATGGTTTGTCCCCTAGTTCCGATCCTGCAAATTTCAGGCAGTTCTTTGCCGCCTCTATATGTTCCTCCTCACTTGCAGTGTCTACAACTACCTGTCCTTTATTCCCTACCGGCTTCGTTTTCTCACCTATTCGAAATCCTTTCCCCCCCAATATCATCTTCAAGTTTTCAAATTTATCGGCTAATTTTGCCTCTGCGAGTCCCCACGACTCTTGTTTGTAAAAAGCCACCCAACTAACATTTTTGCCAATTAGTAGCGATCTCGTCGCCACCCCCAACGCCGCCGACGTCTTCCCCTTCCCATCCCCCGTAAACACATAAATTAATCCTGTCATTGTCCCTCGATCCCAATTTTTTGATCTTTGATCTCTACTTCCAACTCTTCTGGGTTCACCTCGACTCCCACGCCCATCTGCTCCAGGAGATCCGCAACTAGTACAATTGGGAATCCAATGATTGCCGAGAGACTTCCCGTCTGATCTGTGACAAATGGTGCAGCCGCACCTTGTATGGCGTATCCTCCCGCAAACCCTCGCCATATCTCGCTATCTATATATTGTTTAAACTCATGCTCTGTCAGCTCCCGGAATCTCACAAATCCCTCCTCATGCCCCACTACTTGATCGCCGGTGAGGGTATTGACGATCGCGACTCCCGTCACAACCATATGTGTCTTTCCAAACAGTTTACGCATCATAATCTCCGCTTCTTTTTTGTCTGAGGGCTTGTTCAAAATTTCCCCAGCGACGTAAACTGTCGTATCTCCGCCAATTACTAGTGCGTCTTGATAGTCTGCACCAACACTCAATGCTTTCTGCAAAGCTAGCTCTTCGACTAACTCAACAGGATCTTCTGTCACAATTTTCTCTTCGTCGTACCCCGATTCAACCACTTCAAACTCCACGCCTAATTTTTCTAGTATCTCTTTTCTCCTTGGCGACCCACTCGCCAATATTATCTTCTGCATATCTTGTATTGTATCGTAAAAGGTCTGATCTTGTAGGTCATCCTACGAGGTCAGACCTTGCAGGATTATATTATCGGCCTTGACATCTCTCTCTCTCTGAGAAAATAACTATATCAAATAATATCAAGGGGGAAATATGACAGGATCAACGGAACGAAATATGACAGAATCAACGGAACCAGGCAAAATTTTTTGGATAAAAACCACGCAAGCTAGGTTAGGAGAAGAATTTTATCCTCAAACCACAAGTCATTTTAAACGAGGTGATATATTATTGGTCAAGCAAGCTGCTAAGGAACTAGGGATAGACGTTCATGTCGGCGACGAGTCAGAAGACGAGCCAGAAAGAGATCTTGGACGAATTCTACTTACCTTTGTAATTCCAACTACTACTAACTACAACGAGTTAAGCACTCAAATCGAACAACTAAAGAAAAATACAACTGCAAGTCACCCCTGACACACACTAAATCCACATCCATAACACTTGGCGCACCCCTCTTGTATCGCGAGTCGTCCCCCGCACTCTGGACATATCATCATATGTTTCCCCTTCGCCGTTCGCTCCTTCAGCGTCTCTGTTTTAATTTTGCTTTGAATTATCTGACTTCCGGCTGATTTGCTGATTTGCTGATTCGCCGATCCCACTGACAAAATCTGCACATCCTTACTTCCATCCCGATAAATAGTGATCCCTTTACACCCCATCTTCCACGCCATCATATAGGCCGATTCCACATCATCAATCGTCGCCGAATTGGGGAAATTGATCGTTTTGGAAACTGCATTGTCGGTATATTTCTGCCAGGAAGCCTGCATTTTGACGTGCCAAACTGGCGCAATATCATGGGCTGTCCGATACACTGATTTTACTTCCTCAGGTACCCCAGACACATGTGCCACGCTCCCTGCTGAGGCCACTTCTCGCACGATGCGATCACGCACTTTGTGTTCAGCGTCCCCATCCGCCCAAAGTGATTCAGCCAACTCTTTTTCAAAATATTTATTTATGTAAGAAAGCCCCGAATCTGACACCACATTTTTGGTAAATGCTAGCGCAAAAACTGGCTCAATTCCAGATGAAGTATCAGCGAGCATCGAGATACTCCCCGTTGGCGCGATCGTCGTGATCGCCACGTTTCGAACCTTTCGCTTAAAACTAGAGTCCTTCCATCTCGGGAACACTCCTTTTTCCTTGGCCAGTTCCTCTGACATCTCCCAGCTCACGTCCTGGATAAATTTGGCGACTTTCTCGGCTAGTTTCGTCCCTTGCTCGCTGTCATAGGGCACACGGAGTCGGTAAAGCAAGTCCGCCCACCCCATCACACCCAGGCCAATTCTGCGGTTTGCTCGCACAGTCTCAGTAATTTGTGGCAGTGGATACCTACAGGCATCAATCACATTATCAAGCATTCGCACTCCCGTCCTCACCACAAATCGCAGCCGATCCCAGTCGATCTTCCCCTCAACTTCCATCGGAGCCAGATTGATCGATCCTAGATTACAGGCGTCAAACGGATGTAGTGGTTGCTCCCCGCAAGGATTGGTTGCATCAATGCGACCATATTTTTTAAGCAGTGGATTATTACGATTGATCGGATCCAGGAAAATGAGCCCAGGATCCCCTGTCCGCCACGCCATAGCAACTAGTTGTGACATCAGGCTTCTTGCTCGCATGGTCTGCACTACCTCACCTGTGCGTTGATTTTTTAGCTCCCACTCACTATCCAAATCAACTGCTTTCATAAAAGAATCAGTGATCCCGACCGAAATATTAAAGTTCTCGATCTCTCCAGTCTCAGCTTTGGCATTAATAAATTCCAGGATATCTGGGTGATCAATATTCATGATCCCCATATTAGCCCCACGCTTTTTCCCTCCTTGCATCACTTGACGGGTCGCAATATCAAAAACTTTCATAAAAGATACAGGTCCCGTCGCAAATCCACCCGTCGATTTTGTGACGATGTCGCCCCTCGGGCGAAGCTTGGAAAAGTTAAATCCGGTACCACCTCCAGTCTGGTGAATCATCGCCATCCATTTCACCGAGTCAAATATCCCCTCCATCGAGTCCTCAACTGGTAGTACGAAACAATTAGCGAGTTGTGATTGAGCTGTGCCTGCATTATTCAAAGTCCTTCCTGCCGGTAAAAATTCGAGTCGCGACATCACTTCGTAAAAATCGCGCTCGATTTTCTTCCCCTCTCCCTTAGCGAGCACTTTTGCGACTCTTTCAAATAACTGGCTTGGGGTCTCAATTACTTTGCCGTCATTATCTTTGAGTAAATATCTACTCTCAAGCACCTTCAGTTGATTCGGGCTCATGTCCAAGTCGTCCTTTACCCCAATGATCCGCTCGACTCGTCTCTCATCAGACCTAGCTGCTCGATACAAAATATACGCCTTGGCTGTGGTAAAGTGTGAAGCGGCCATGAGCACTTGCTCAGTAATATCTTGCAATTTTTCAACAGCTACTACTTCTGCACTTACCAAAGTCACTACAATTTCTGCCAGTCTTTTTGATTCTTTATCATCAAATTCTTTAGTTTGCACACCTGCCTTGAGAATAGCCACGACCAATTTTTTGATATCAAAATCGACTTCTGTTCCATCCCTTTTAAGTACTTTAATTATCCGCATATGCTATACCCACAATCGATACATTTAGAGCATCCATCTTGTTTATGTAGCTTCCCCCCACACTCCGGGCATGAATTGGCCACTGTATTGGACAATTCATCCTGCAGATCCCGAGCAAGCGTTTGCCCGGCTATCGCAGGACTATCACCCTTACTTGCGCTAAGTACCTGATCGCTCTTGCTCCCGTCTCGATAAATTGTCACTCCCTTGCACCCCATCTTCCACGCCATCATATAAGTTTCTTTTACATCTTCAATAGTTGCCTCGTGCCCAAAGTTTACTGTTTTTGAAATACTATTATCAAAATATTTCTGCCAAGCAGCTTGAATTTTTACATGCCATTCAGGTTGAATCAAGTGTGTAGTGACAAACAATTTTTTCTCATCATTTGTCAGGTCAGAATAATCTCCCTCCGCCACATGTTTGATTATTTCTTTTTTATTTGGTTTATTTTCAATATATGATTCAAAAACTGGATCAAGTATAACTAGCTCTCTAGTCGAATGATTTAATTTGTCATCTTCATAGAAAGTCCTCCTTACTGTCACAAGCGAGAATACCGGCTCTATTCCCGAGCTGGTATCAGCCAAAATAGAGATTGTCCCAGTAGGGGCAATCATGGTCACGGCGCAGTTACGCATCGGCTGTCCCTTGGCTGGGTAAATAGAAAGATCCCAATTATTAAAGTTCCCCCGTACTTCGGCCAGTTCCCCCGACATCTCGGCAGCATTTTCATAGATGAATTGAGACATTTCTTTAGCTAGCTTGACTGCTTCGTTGCTGTTATAGGGAATCCCCATGCGATACAGGACGTGCGCAAACCCCATCACCCCAAGCCCAATTCGGCGGTTGCCATTCTTTACCGTCGCCTCAATCTCGCTCACGGGATATGCATTCACCTCGATCATATTGTCTAGGAATCGAACGCCAAGTCGCACCGTCTCTTTCAGTTCGTCCCAGTCCACCTCCAACATACCAGGTGCGTGGGCTCCCTTCACACCTACTATGTGAGTTTTTTTCAAATGACGTGCCAAATCGATACTCGTCAGATTGCACGATTCATACGGAAAAAGAAAAATTTCACCGCAGGGATTAGACGCATCTATCCTTCCAAATTGAGGTACTGTATTCCCACGTTCAACTGTATCTAAAAAGGCAAGTCCAGGGTCCCCCGACTTCCACGCCATCTCGGCAATTCTATTAAATAATGTTTTGGCTTTGAGTTTCTTGGTAATTTCCCCATTTCTCGGGTTTATCAAATTCCAGAATTTATCTTCAATCACTGCATTCATAAAAGTGTCCGTAATCCCGACTGAAACATTAAAGTTTTTGATAGTTCCGTCCTGCTCTTTCAAATCAATAAACTCCTCGATATCAGGGTGAGAAACATTCAAAATCCCGATATTTGCCCCTTGTCTTTTAGCGCCTTGCAAAATTTGAGACAAGGCTGCTGAGTAGGCCTTAAGAAAATCAACGGGTCCAGACGCCGCCCCCGGAACATTTTTTACCTTATCTCCGTGAGGTCGAATTTTGCTAAAGTTAAATCCAGTTCCCCCATTATTTTTATGGACGACCGCAGCATCTCCCAAAGTTTTAAAAATTTTCCCTATCGAGTCCTCTATCGGCAAGACAAAGCAAGAAGATAGCTGACCTGTCCCCCCAGGGTTGCCCGCCTCAAACATTGCCTTGCCTGCACACACCATCTTTAGACTACTCATCCGCTCATAAAATTTATTCGCTATCTCCATCACAATTCCATTTCCTGCCCAGTTCACTTCTGGTTTGGCCATATGGTATGCCACTCTCCACAACATTTCACCCGGAGTCTCAACAACCTTGCCGTCCATATCAGTTCTCAGGTAGCGTTTCCTTGCCACCTCTACTGCATTCTTAGTTAATTTTGGCTCAATGATTTTAGGTTTGGTCATAAGTTTTTTATTATATCTATTTATCACATTTTGAGTAAGCACACGAAGGGCAAGTCGAGCACCCCTCTTCTCTCCTCATAGGAGTTCCACACTCAGGGCACAGTTCTTCTGACGTCACTTGTTTATCCTGCTTGGTTTCATAGGGTCCTGATTTTTTCTCAAGGACCACTTGTTCGCGTGATCCCTCAACATATACTGTCATCCCTTTAAGACCCAGCTCCCACCCTAGCTGATAAGCTTTTGCCACATCTTCTGGCTTGGCCTCAGGTGGAAAGTTGACCGTCTTGCTGATCGAGTTATCAATCCACTTTTGCATGACCGCTTGCATGCGCACATGTTCCTCAACAGACAAATCAGAAGAAACTACATATACTTCGGCAATTGATTTGGGCACTCCCTTTATTCCCTTTAGACTTCCCCCATTTTCTCTTACCTGCGTAAAAAGTTTATTGCGTTCATTTTTTGGCATTCCCGCTTTTTTCATCGCCATCTCAAATAATGAAGACTCGTAATACATCTCTCTCCATTCCTTCCCCTCTTTCTCTGCCCCTTCTCTCGTATGACGAGTATATGACAAGGCAAAAACGGGTTCACAGCCATATCCCTCTAGTCCCGAAATTGTAGCAATTGACCCAGTTGGAGCCACAGTAGTCTGAGCACCATTTCTTATGCCATACTTTTTCATCTCAACCAGTAATTTTTTCCAGGAAATTTCTGGTCTCCCAAAATTATTTTTGTGAGCCACAAGTGGCTTTGGTACAGTCCAGACAATTTTTTGTGGGTCATAAATACTCCCATTAATCCCAGGGAAGGGACCCCTGACACGCGCTAGTTCTATCGATGATTTCATTGAGTGGTAGCGGATAAACTCCATCAGCTGACTCGCCAACTCTTGACCTTTGGTACTCCCATAGCGAACTCCAGTCAGATACATCATGTCAGACAATCCCATGACAGATAATCCAATTCTCCTCACTTTGTGTGCAGCTTCTTCGATTTCTGGCACTGCCGAGACATATTTATTCGCGTCAACTACATTGTCCAGGAATCGCACTGATAGATTGACAGTTTCTGCAAGTTTGTCCCAATCCACTTCATATCCATCCCCTTTAATCTTCTTCACATGTTCTCTTAAGTTAAGCGACCCCAAACAGCAGTTTTCGTACGGGCCCAAAAATTGCTCCCCGCAAGGGTTGGTCGCTTCCAATTTATACAAGTGGGGCACAGGGTTACTTCGGTTAGCTTCATCCAAAAATAATACGCCTGGCTCTCCATTCCCATGAGCATATTTCACAATCTCCCCAAATAATTCTCGGGCAGGGATCATCCTATACATCTCTCCATTCTCTGGATGACGAAGAGTAAAGTCATCATTATTTTTGACAGCTTTCATGAATTCATCGGTAAGTCCGACTGAAATATTAAAATTGGTGATCTGTCCCTCAGTAGCCTTACACCTAATAAACTCTAAAATGTCTGGGTGCCACACGGGCAGGACTGCCATGGCTGCCGACCTTCTACCGCCACCTTGCCCAATTACCCAAAAAGCCGTGTCAAAAACTTTGATAAAAGAAACTGCTCCAGTTGCCTTGCCTTTCGTAGTCGAGATCGATGCATCTTTGGGTCGAATTCGCCCAAATGAGAATCCTACCCCTCCTCCTGTCTGCAAAGTCAGAATAGCCTTGCGTAATACAGAGAAAATCGAGTCCGTTCCCTTGCCTAGATCATCCTCAACTGGTAGTACAAAGCAATTAGCCAACTGTCCATATTTCGTACCTGCATTAGCCATGGTTCGCCCATTAGGAACAAAGCGCATTTCGTACAACATCTCGAAGAACTTCTCTCTCACTTCCATGGCAGTGTCACCACTACTTCTGTAATTATTCTCAGCTTCTGCGACTACTCGACTTGTACGCATGAGTATTTCCGCCGGAGACTCAACTGGATGGCCAGATTCGTCCCGCAACGAATAGCGATTTACCATGATTGCGGCAGCATTTTTGTTTAGCTTTGTGATCTTCATGACTCACTCTCTTTTAATTTTTTAATTTCCTCTTCAAAATCATCAAGTGATTCAAACTCTCGATACACCGAAGCGAAAAGTAAATAAGCGAGTGGATCAATCTTTTTTAGTCTATTGATCACAAGATTTCCTACTTCCCACGATCTCACTTCCGTACTATTTTTACGCCTCAAAATCCTCTCAACCTCATCTACCATTTCTTCAATTTGCTCCATGGTGACAGGCCGCTTCCAGGTAGCCTTCATTATTCCCCTTTTTAGCTTCTCTCTGTCAAAGTCCTCCACCTTGCCTGTTTTCTTTACCACTTTGATATCTACTCCCTCTGCCCTCTCGTAGGTCGTAAACCGCTTACTGCACTTGATACACTCTCTCCTACGCCTCATGGTCCCGCCTTCGGCTGTAATCCTCGACTCAAGGACAGATGTGTCATCGTGGTGGCAGTATGGGCATTGCATGCGTATTCTCCTTAGAATTTAAAACCCTACATATAGTAGGGCTCATCTACCGTAACCCCTACCCACAGTGCCCGTCAACTAGCAACGAATGTATCAAATAGGAGCAGTTTTTTTAGCTAGCCTGGGCGCGAATTTTATGATCACAGTCTTCACATATATGACATGGGCCTAATTTTTTCGGATCCACCTTACATACTACGCATTTCCCTTCATGATCAAATGAATACGATTCTTCACTATTACTATCAGATTTTCCCAAGATATCCTGCAATACTGATGGATTCTGCAAATTAGTCATCTCGCCTCCAAATTTTGTATTAAACAAATCATGCCATCCACCTCCTCCACACGAACTAGCCTGCATTATTCCCTGCGCCTCAGGATTACTCTGTATTAATCTTTGCAATTCCCACAGGTATCTTAATCCTGGGTCATTAGCACGCGTCGCCATCGAAAGCATTGGATTATAAACACTGTCTATTTCCTGTTTATACATAAATCCATGCATAAAATCTTTGAATTTTGCGATCATTTCCATCACATCGACTCCAACAAAGCTTCCAGCCGATTCAAGCGCAAAGACTGACCTCACTGTCCTTCCCAAGGCAATTAATCCTTCGCGATTATTTTTGTCTCTAAATGACACAATCTGCATGGCCAAATAACTCATTAAACCAGTTCTACGACTGACTGCTTTGGGATCACTTTCAATTTCAAGCGCGGTATTCACTTCGTGTTGTAAACTAGCAAAGTCATCGAATCCCAATTCTTTGGCCAGTATATCCAACGAATCATTGGATAAGCCGTCAATAATTCTAATTGGATGCGATGACATCACAATATCAGGACGTGGATTATGCTTT
>Ga0105047_10015091_pt1 | contig 12188 bp, 13 predicted proteins | sample MAT04_FD_78384 | JGI IMG/M metagenome (GOLD analysis project Ga0105047, IMG submission 78384) | Freshwater microbial communities from Lake Fryxell liftoff mats and glacier meltwater in Antarctica - MAT-04 (megahit assembly) | ecosystem: Environmental > Aquatic > Freshwater > Ice > Liftoff... | reverse complement strand
GCTGGCCACGTGGGTGCTCTACCCCGTGTATGGCTCATGGTGGGGTCGATGGCCGCGCTGGCTGCGGGTGGTCTCGGCTCTGGCCGTGGCTGGGGGAGCGGCCTACACGAGCGTCGCCATGGTCGAGCGCTTCACCGAGTGGCCCTACCCCCGCTTCATCGGCTGATCCCGAGGTCGCAAGCCTGCCACGCGTAGCCTGTTCAGGCTTCCGGCGGAGCGGTCGATACCTCTGTCTCATGCGCGCACCTGCACCCACCCACCCCCGGCGGCTCGACCGCACCCTGCGCACGGCCCTCGCCGTGGTGCTCGGTCTGGTCGCCACGCTGGTCGTGGTGCCGGCCGGCCCGGCGGCGGCCGACGGCGCGCCTGCGTTCCAGGCGCCGTTCCCCTGCGGCGAGGTGTGGCACGGCGCGACCTACGCCGGCCACGGCTGGGCCATCGACTTCAACACATTCAACGGCGATGCCTGGGAGCTGGGCCACCCCGCAGTGGCCAGCGCCGCGGGCACCGTGGTCGAGTCGGCCTACGCCAACGACGGTCGCGGCCACTACGTCACCATCGACCACGGCGGTGGCTGGTCGACCCGCTACCTGCACCTGTTCGACCGACACGTGGTGGTCGGGCAGGTCATCGCGCGCGGCCACACCATCGGCGGCATCGGTGGCACCCCCAGCTATCCCGTCCACCTGCACTACGAGCAGCGCCTCGTCGGGGTGAAGCAGCCGGCGGTGTTCGACGGCGTGCCCTTCACCTACACGAACTTCGACATCCCGAACGGCTACCAGGGCCTGGCCATCACGTCGAAGAACTGCCAGCCAACGTTTCCGCCCTGCGGCACCTTCCCTGACGTCGACGCGGCCTCGACGTTCTGCCCGGCCATCACCTGGTTGGTCGCACGGGGCATCGCCGGCGGCTACCTCGACGGCACGTTCCGCCCGTTCGATTCTGTGAGCCGGCAGGCCCTCGCCGCGTTCCTTTGGCGCCAGCAGGGCGAGCCCATCACCCTGGCGCCGACGTTCAGCGACGTGGCCGTCGACCACGCCTTCGCCGACGCCATCGGCTGGCTGGCCGCTGCCGGGGTGGCCGGGGGCTTCGACGACGGCACGTTCCGGCCGACCGACGCCATCAGCCGCCAGGCCGTCGCCTCGTTCCTGTGGAAGCTGGCGGGCTCGCCGACGCCGACGGTGGCGGCGACGTTCAGCGACGTCCCCGCCGGCCACCCGTTTGCCACCGCCATCTCGTGGATGGTCCAAGAGGGCATCACCACCGGCTATGCCGACGGCACCTTTCGCCCCGACGGAACCCTCAGCCGCCAGGCCATGGCCGCCTTCCTCCAGCGAGCGAGCTGAGGAGTCGTCAGAGCTGATCGGTGTAGGTGTCGGTGCCGGGGACGGTGGGCAGGAACGGCGCAGCCCACGACAGGGTTCCTCGACCGCTGGCGGCCAGCGATGCGGCCAGCGACTCGATGGCCGGCCAGGCCGACGTCGGGTCGTCGTCGAGGAAGGCGAGCAGCAGGAGGCGGCGGTCGTTGCCCGGGTTCGGGGGCTGCGTGACCGGCGCGCCCTCGGGCAGCGGGATCGGGGTGAACCCGGCCACCTTGGCCAGGGGCGTGCCCTCGATGGCCGAGGGCAGGAGCTCGTCGGCCAACCAGCTCGAGAAGCCGCGGGCGTCGTCATCGCCCTCGGCCCGGTCCACGGTGAGCGCCACCAGCCCGCCCCACGGGTGCGAAAGCGCCAACGCCGTGGGCACGCCGTCCTCGTCTCGTTCGACCGACCAGCGGTGCACGTACATCAGCGTGTGGACGTGCTCGCGCTTGTCGTACATGCGACCGCCGTCGTGCAGCGCCCGCACCTGGGTCGAGCCCCAGGCGATGGCCTGGGCATCCTCGCCTTTGTGCACCCAGTAGGTGGCGAGGTAGCTGCCGGCTCGCTCGTGGCCGGGGAGGAAGGCCGACGACTCGGGCATGCGCAGATCCTTCAGCGACCGCGTCGCAACCCAGCGCTTGCCCGCGAACCAGCCGGGGCCGATCATGCAGCCGGCCAGCATGTGGTCGCGCTCGTACCAGCGGTTGTAGTCGACCTCGTGCCCGGCGTGGGGCTCGACCAGGGTGAACAGCATGGTGCCGACCTGGACGTTGTCGAACGGGCCGGGAACTTCGCGCACGGGGACTCCCTGGGGTGCAGACGGGCCGCCGGCAACGTACCATCGCAAACGAGAACGTGTTCCAGTTTCTCGGGCACGACGAGACCTGACACCGCGTCAGAAACGAGGTTACGATGGCCGCCATGGAGGACTTCCCGAAGATCGTCTCCGTCGATGACCACGTCATCGAGCCGCCCAACGTCTGGCAGGACCGCCTGCCCGAGAAGTTCAAGGCCGTGGGGCCTCGCGTCGAACGCCACCGCGTGGCCGAGATGACCTTCGTCGGCGGCAAGTTCTCCTATGCCATGGGCGACGACAGCGACACGTCGCTGCCCTACGCCGACTGGTGGCTGTTCGAGGACAAGGCCATCCCGCACACCCGGCTCGCCGCCGCCGTCGGCGTGCCCCGCGAAGAGGTCACCGTCACCCCCATCACCTACGAGGACATGCGCAAGGGCTGCTGGGACCAGACGGCCCGTCTCGACGACATGGACGTCAACTGGACCGAAGCACAGATGTGTTTCCCGACCATGCCGCGCTTCTGCGGCCAGACGTTCACCGAGATGGCCGACCGAGACCTCGGCAAGCTGTGCGTCGAGGCCTACAACGACTGGACGGTCGACGAGTGGTGCGCCGGCACCGACGGTCGCCTCATCCCGCTCATGATCGTGCCGCTGTGGGACGCCGATCTGGCCGCGGCCGAGGTGCGCCGCATGGCCGCCCGAGGCGTGACGGCCACCTGCTTCACCGAGATCCCGCCGTTCCTCGACCTGCCCTCGATCCACTCGAAGTACTGGGACCCGCTGTTCCGAGCGTGCGACGAGACGGGCGTGGTCGTCAACATGCACATCGGCTCGTCGTCGCGCATGCCGTCGACGTCGGCTGACGCCCCCCCGTCGGTCGGGTCCACCATGACGTTCACGAACTGCATGATGTCGATGGTCGACTTCCTCATGTCCGGCGTGTTCGTGCGCTTCCCCAACCTCAAGGTCACCTACGCCGAAGGCCAGCTCGGGTGGATCCCCTACATCCTCGAACGCGCCGACAAGGTGTGGGAGCACAACCGGGGCTGGGGCAACGTGGGCGACGCCCTGCCCGAGCCGCCGTCGAGCTACTACGCCAAGCACGTCTACGCCTGCTTCTTCGACGACGAGTTCGGCCTCACGCCCGACGCCCTGGCCAAGATCGGCGTCGACAACATCTTGTTCGAGACCGACTACCCCCACTCGGACTCGACGTGGCCGCACACCAAGGAGGTGGCCCACAAGCTCATGGGCCACCTCGACCCGGCCGTCGTCCGCAAGCTCGTGCGTGGCAACGCCATCGAGCTGCTCCAGCTCGACCTGGAAGCCTGAGTCCGTGGCCGACGAGGTGACCGGACCCAACCCGGACGACGACTACCGCCTGCTCATCGGCGGCGAGTGGGTGACCGCCGGCGACGGCACGTACCCCATCATCAACCCGGCCACCGAGCAGATCGTCGGCCACGCCCCCAACGCCAGCGTGGCCGACGCCGAAGCAGCCGCTGCGGCTGCGGCCGAGGCGCTGCCGGCGTGGAGCCGCACCTCACCCGAAGAACGGGCCGCGCTGATCTCGCGTGCGGCGGACCTGCTCGACGCCCGCTACCGCGACCTCGTCCCGCTCGTGCAGGCCGAGACCGGCGCCACCCTGCGGGTGACCAAGCAGATGCAGGTGCCCATGGCCGCCGTGCGCTTCCGGCGCTACGCCAAGGGCATCGCCGAGGAGCTCACGCTCCCCATCGAGCCCGGCATCATGCCCACCACCGCGCTCGGTGCCGGCGGGATCATGGGCGGCGTCGCCCACCGCGTGCCCGTCGGCGTGGTGGCGTGCATCACGTCCTACAACTTCCCCCTCACCAACATGGCCGGCAAGCTCGGTCCGGCGCTGGCCATGGGCAACACCGTCGTGGTCAAGCCCGCCCCGCAGGACCCGCTCGGCATCGTGAAGCTCGGCGAGGTCTTCGCCGAAGCCGGCTTCCCGCCCGGGGTGGTCAACGTCATCGTGGCCGCCGGCCCGGCGCCGGCCGAAGCCCTGGTGGCCTCGAAGCACGTCGACATGATCTCGTTCACGGGTTCCACCGGCGTGGGCCAGCACATCGGTGCCGTGGCCGGGTTCGACATGAAGCGCCTCCTGCTCGAGCTCGGCGGCAAGGGCGCCTGCATCGTCTACGACGATGCCGACATCGCCACCGCCGTGGCCTCCATCTCGTCGGTGTGGGCCTTCCACTCGGGCCAGATCTGCACCGCCCCCACACGCGTGCTCGTGCAGCGTGGCGTCGAGGACCAGCTCGTGGCCGGCCTGGCGGCGGCCGCCGCTCGCCTCAAGGTGGGCGACCCGCTCGAGCGCGACACCGTGCTCGGCCCCGTCATCTCCGAGGCCCACCGCGCCCGCATCGAGTCCTACGTGGCTGCCGGACGTGACGAAGGCGGCACCATCGTCACCGGTGGTGAGCGGCCCGACCTGCCGAGCGGCTGGAACGTGGCGCCCACCCTCATCGCCGGCGCCAAGTCGGGCATGAAGGTGGTGCAGGAGGAGATCTTCGGCCCGGTGGTGGTGGTCGTCCCCTTCGACGACCTCGACGAGGCCGTGGCCCTGGCCAACTCCACCGAGTTCGGCCTCTACGACTACGTGTTCTCGACCGACACGGCCAGGGCCTACGAGACGGCGCGCCAGCTGCGCACCGGCTCGGTCGGCATCAACACCGTGCAGCGCAACCACGAGACACCCTTCGGCGGCTTCAAGATGAGCGGCGTGGGCCGCGACGGCGGCCGGTTCGGCTTCCACGCCTACAGCGAGCTCCAGTCCATCGTCTTCCCGGCCTGACGTCCGTCCCCCCTTGCGAACTGGGCAGCGAATCCCTGCCAGGCCAAGGACTACTTGCCCAGTTTGCGCAGCAGCGAGAGGAATCGTGTGAGAGGCATCGTCTACGACGCAGGACAGCTCGAGATCGTCGACGACCTCGAGGTGCTCGACCCCGGGCCCGGCGAGGTCAAGGTGGCCATCCAGGCCGCCGGGGTGTGCCACAGCGACGCCAGCGTGCTCGACGGCACCATCCCGTTCCCGACGCCGGTGGTGCTCGGTCACGAAGGTGCGGGGATCGTCGTGGAGATCGGCCCCGGCGTCACCGGCCTCGAGGTCGGTGACCACGTCGTGCTCTCGACCCTCGGCAACTGCGGCTCGTGCGGGCCGTGCGACCTGGGCAAGCCCACCCACTGCCGCCAGTCCTACGGCCGGTTGCGCCGGCCCTACCGTCGTGCCGGGTCCAAGGTCTTCCAGTTCGCCAACGCCGGCGTGTTCGCCGAGTACACGGTGGTCAAGGCCACGCAGGCCGTGGCCATCGACAAGACCGTGCCGTTCGACGTGGCCTCGCTCATCGGCTGCGGTGTGATCACCGGCGTCGGCGCCGTGTGGAACCGGGCCAAGGTCACCCACGGACAGTCGGCGCTCGTGATCGGCGTGGGTGGCATCGGCCTCAACGTCATCCAGGCCCTGGCCCTGGCCGACGCCCTGCCCATCATCGCCGTGGACAACAATCCGACGAAGGAGGGGTTGGCCCGAGCGTTCGGCGCCACCCACTTCATCGATGCCTCGACCGCCGACGTGTCTGAGGCCGTCAAGGACATCTGCCCCAATGGCGTCGACGTGGGCTTCGAGTGCGTCGGCCACCCGGCCCTGATCCGCCAGACCGTCGACCTGCTCGACTGGGGGGGCACGGCCGTGATCTTGGGTGTGCCCAAGCTCGGCACCGAGGCGGCCTTCGTGGTGCAGTCGCTCTACAACGACAAGACGATCATGGGCTGTCGCTACGGGTCGGCTCGCCCCCATCACGACTTCGCCCTGCTCGTCGACCTCTACCTGGCCGGCCGGCTCAAGCTCGACGAGCTGGTGAGCCGCACCTACCCGCTCGACGACCTCCAGCTCGCCCTCGACGACATGCACGCCGGCGAGCTGGCCCGCGGCGTGTTGCACGTCGGCGCCGCGACCTGACCGTCCGAGTGCGAGGATCTGCGCCGTGCCGCTGACCGACGAACTGCGCGAGCTCGCCGCCACCGTGTCCAACTGGGGACGCTGGGGCGACGACGACGAACGTGGCACCCTCAACCTCGTCGATGCCGAGGCCACCGCCCGGGGCCTCGCCGCCGCCGGACAGGGTCGCCACCGCTCGCTCGCCATCCCGCTCGACGGCACGTGCCCGCAGTACGGCGGCGCACCCGGACGCACCGCGCCGCTGCGCACCATGTTGGCCATCAACGAGACCTACGTGGGCACGTTCGGGGAGGCGGCGTTCAACGACGACACCGTCACCATGTCGATGGCCGCCGGCACGCATCTCGACGGCTTGGCCCACGTCTCCTACGACGGCTTCCTCTACAACGGCTTCCCCGACTCGACCGTCACGGCCTCGGGCGGGGCGTCACGGTGCGGGGCCGACAAGATCACGCCCATCCTGAGTCGTGCGGTGCTGCTCGACCTACCGACAGTGGCCGGCGTCGATTGCCTCGAGCCGGGGTACGCCATCACCGCCGCCGACCTCGACGCCGCCGTCGAGCACGCCAAGGTCACGCTGGCTCCGGGCGACGTGCTGCTCGTGCGCACCGGCCAGATGCAGCTGCTGCACCGCAAGAAGATCTGGGACTACAACCACGACTCGCCGGGCCTGTCGGTCGAGACCATCCCGTGGATCCGCGACCACGACCTCGGCGTCGTGCTCACCGACACCTACATCTATGAGGTGTGGCCGCCGCAGGACTGGAACACCATGATGCCGGTGCACATGATCCACCTGCGGGACATGGGCCAGATCCAGGGACAGAACGTCGACATGGAGGGCCTCGCCGCCGACTGCGCCACCGACGGCCGCTACGACATGCTCTTCTGGGCCGCGCCCGAGCCCTTCACCGGCGCCTGCAGCACCCCGGTCAACCCGATCGTCACCCGCTGACCCCCCGGACTCAGGCCAGGGTGGGTCGTCCGATGCGAACCTCCACCCCGGGAGACCACAGGACCACGGGATCACCGCCGGGCGCCGGCAGGCCGGCCGAGGTGAGCAGGGTGTCGTCCCACTCGAGCAGGTCGGCGCGATGGAGCGGCCACGGCTCGTGGTCGACCGGTGCCCATACGGCGCGGCGGGCCAGGGTGGAGGCCAGCGCCCACCGAGCGGTGACGAACCGTTCCACGTCTGTGAGCGATGCCTCGTCGACGAAGTCTCCGATCTCGATCACGATGCGGCTGGTGGCCACGTCGGCCCGACGCGGCCAGCGGCGGTGGGTCGTGTAGGCGATGAGGCCGGCGCGGTCACGGGTGATGGCCATGCGCGACCAGCAGTAGGGGAGCCCGTAGGTGGTGCGAGCAACGATGGCGGGAAGCAGTCGGGTGACGTCGAGGCTGGCGAACCACACACCGCGCCGGCCATCGGGTGTCACCACGTAGGTGCGCACGTTGGTCTCGGCGAAGGTCGACAACCGCCCCAGCGCCGGCAGGCCCGGCACCCGGATGCGGCGCATCTCGAAGGGGATGACCCCGACCCACGCCCGTCCACCGCACGTGTCGACGCGAAGGCCGGCGGGTAGGAGTCGTTGCACGAGGTCCGGGTCATACGGCCAGTGGACCGAGGCGAGGTCGTACCAGCCCTGGAGCATGATCGGTCGCTCGACCGGACGCGGGCACTCGGACCTGATGGCCTCCGGTGGTGCGACTCGGTGCCGCCCGCGTTCGGCGTCGGCGCCGCCGTCAGGCGATGGCGACGGGGACATGCTCCGGCTCGATGTCGCCGAGCCGAGGGGCGTGCGTCGGAGGCAGGTGGCTCGGCCCCGCGTCGACGCTCGCCGTGTAGAGGCGGCGGAAGGTGAAGTAGCCGTACCAGAGGGTGGCCACCACCGTGATGGCGAACACGCCGGTGCCGATGGCGAAGAGCAGCGCCTGGCTCATCGGTCGCCTCCGTGGTCGCCGGCAACGAGCAGGGCGCCGAGGGACAGGATCGACGGGACCCAGATGCCGACGAAGATCCCCTGGGACTCACTCCCGGTGAACCACAGGCCGACCGACAGGGCGAGCGAGATGAAGCTCGCCGTCAGGAACGCGAGCTTCACCTTCACGAGCGGTCGTGACAAGGCGTGCCGAAGGACCTCGGCAGGGGTTGGGGTTTGGTGCGTCATCGTCATGCTCAGGAGAACCGGAGCCCACGACGATGCATTCCAAATTAGTGCTAAAAGACGCTCAAACCTCGGCTGCGGCGCGCAGGGCTTCGAGGGTGGCGATCATGCCCGCCCGGTTGTGGGTGTCGCGGTCGGTGACGCCGCTGGCCAGACCGCCGAGCTTCTTGGACAGTCCCGAACGGAGGTCGGTCCACGACTCGGTGACCACGCAGCCGTCATCGGTGGCTTCCAGCGTGTACGACCAGTCAGCCACCTTCACCGGCCCGACGTTGACGCGGAAGGTGAACACTTTGCCGGGCTCGTAGGCGGTGACGGTGCACGTCGTCGACCAGCGCTTCGACTCGTTCACGTTGTCGCCCTTGAACCTGGCGCCGACGGCCGGACCCGTCGCTCCCTTGCTCCAGGTACCGGCCGTCGTCTCCGGGGACCACTCGCCCATGCGGGTGACGTCGCTGATCAGCGCCGTCACCGCCTCGGGCGCGGCAGCGATGGACTGTTGGACGGACACGGAGTCAGGCATCGGCCGAGCCTAGGGTTCCGGGCTCCCAGCCGTCGGGGGCGAGCTCGTAGGCGTCGAAGGTGAATTCGGGGGTGACGGTACAGGCCACGAGCGCCCACTCGCCGAGGGGTCGGGCCGACTGCCAGTCGCCCGAGGCGACCACGAGCTGCGGCACCTCGTCGGTGCGGACGTCGGAGCCGAGGACGGTGACGTACTCGTCGCGCCCGTTGCCGGACACCCGCAGCTCCATGGGGTCGCCGGCCACGTGGTGCCACACCTCGTCGGCGTCGAGCAGGCGGTGCCAGCGGCTCACCTGGCGGCCGCTCAACAGGTAGAAGATCGACGACGACAGCGCCCGGCCATCGGACAGGAGCCGTGGGCTCGTCCACGTCCGACGGAACCAGCCTCCCTCGGGATGTGGGGCGAGGCCGAGCTGCACGGCCAGGCCAGACGGGTCGATCGGTTCGTGGGGGAGCGGTCGCATCCGCCCGAGTCTGCCCGAAGCAAGTACCGTCCCGCCGATGTCGATCCGTCCTGCCACGCCTGACGACCTCGACGAGATCGCCTCGCTCATTCGCGACCTGGCTGCCTACGAGCACCTGGAGCACGAGGTGGTGTGGGATCTCGAGCAGCTCGGCGCCACGCTGTTCGGCCCGGACGCGGTGCCCCGCGTGCTGCTGGCCGAGACCGACGGTGGTGCCGTCGCCGGCATGGCCCTCTGGTTCCCCACCTACTCGACCTTCTTGGGCTCGCCCGGCATCTGGCTCGAGGACCTGTTCGTCCGCCAGGAGCATCGGGGCCACGGGTTCGGGGTTGCGCTGCTGGAAGCGCTTCGGTCCATGACCACCGGTCGCGTGGAGTGGGCCGTGCTCGACTGGAACGAGCCGTCGATCGCCTTCTACCGGGCCATGGGGGCGATGCCGGTCGACGGCTGGACCCGCTATCGATGGACCCTGGAGGATCCGCCGTCGGCACCACTCGCCCCATCGAACTAACCTGACGCCGCGTCAGATCTTCGACGCATCGAGAGTCCCGCCACGAGCGGGCACGGTTCGGGGGAGTGGTTCATGCTCGAGGGTCGCACGCTCTGGGAGCTCGTCGAGGCGCGCACGAGCGCCACGCCCGATGCCGAGATGCTGGTCGACGAGTCCGGCCGCAGGCTCACGTTCGCCGAGTACCGCGACCAGTGCCTGGCCGTGGCCGCCGGTCTCGCCGAGCGAGGCGTCGGACCCGGCGTGACCGTGACGTGGCAGCTCCCGACCTGGCTCGAGTCGATCGTGCTGGTCGGCGCGCTGGCCCGCCTGGGGGCACGCCAGAACCCGATCCTGCACATCTACCGCGAGCGTGAGGTGTCGTTCTGCATTCGCCAGACCGATGCCCGCATGCTCATCGTGCCCACCGAGTTCGGCGGCTTCGACTTCGCCGCCATGGCCGCGGGCATCGTCGAGGCGGCCAAGGCCGAGGGCCGCGACGTGGCCGTGCTTCACTGCGACCGCTCGCTGCCCACGGGTGATTCGTCGACGCTTCCTCCCGCTCCCACCGACGGCGACGAGGTGCGCTGGTACTTCTACACATCAGGCACCACGGCCGACCCGAAGGGCGCCCAGCACACCGACCGCACGGTCGACGCCGTCGCCCGTGGCATGGCGTCGCGCCTCGACGTCACCGCCGACGACCGCAACGCGCTGGCCTTCCCGTTCCCACACATCGGCGGGATCACCTGGCTGCTCACGAGCTTGCAGACGGGATGCGCCAACATCTGCTTCCAGGCCTTCGTCCCCGACCAGGTCGTGTCCATCCTCGACGCCGAGGGGGTGACCCTGGCCGGCTCCGGCACGGTGTTCCACCAGACGTACCTGGCCGCTCAGGCCAAGGCCGACCACTCGCTGTTCCCGCACGTGCGGGCCTTCCCCGGGGGCGGTGCGCCCAAGCCGCCGCAGCTCCACCACGACCTGCGTGCCGCCTTCCCGAGCTCGAAGGGCATCCTCTCCGGCTACGGCCTCACCGAGTCGCCCATCCTCACCATGTCCGGCGTCGACGACTCCGATGCCCACCTGGCCCACTCCGAGGGCTTCGCCATGCCCGGCGTCGAGCTCAAGCTGGTGGCCACCGACGGCCGCGTGGTCGGTCCGGGCGAGGAGGGCGAGGTGCGGGCCAAGGCCCCGCAGCTCATGAGGGGCTACCTGGATGCCACGCTCGACGTCGACGCCTTCGACGACGAAGGCTTCTTCCGCACCGGCGACCTGGGCCACCTCGACGATGACGGCTACCTGACCATCACCGGCCGGCTGAAGGACATCATCATCCGCAAGGGCGAGAACATCTCGGCCAAGGAGCTCGAGGACCTCCTCTACAACCACCCGTCGATCACCGACGTGGCCGTCATCGGCCTGCCCGACGAGCGCTCGGGGGAGCGGGCGTGCGCCATCGTCACGTTGGCCGACGGCGCCGACGGCGTGACGCTCGACGAGATCGGGACGTTCCTGCTCGATGCCGGACTCATGGTGCAGAAGCTGCCCGAGCAGGTCGAGGTGGTCGACGCCATCCCGCGCAACCCTGCCGGGAAGATCCTCAAGCAGGACCTGCGCGCCCGCTTCGCCTGAGCGTGCCCGGAACTCGGGGAGTCGGGTCCGTCAGTTGCCGGAAGCGAGCTCGGTGACGCCGCTCACGGTGCTCGGCGTGTTCTGCACCGTGCCCGGCGACAGGTCGTAGCGATCGAGCACGCTGCTGCCACCGCACGGGTTGTCGTGGGTGTCGTCGTCGGCGACGTCGAAGTCCAACAGCGGCGTGGCTCCGGCGAAGATGCCCCACGGCGATTCGCAACCGGGCACGTTCCAGACGTGGTTCATCCAGCCCTGGGCGCCGTTGGCCTTCGTGCCGCCCAAGGCCTGGCAGTCCTCGACGGTTGTGGTGGATCCGCCGATGACCACGCCACCGGGAGCGATGCACAGGGCCAAGTGGCGGTGGAAGTGGTCGTTGTCGCCGGTGAATCCCTGGGTGGGCTCGAGCTCGCTGTCGTAGTTGATGTAGTACGACAGGCCGATGGCCCGGGAGTCCTGGTCGTTGCCGTTGAACAGGATCATCTCCGGCTCGTCGATGTTGAAGGTGCCGTCGACGTAGGAGTAGTTCATCCAATGGGAGGCGATCCCGGGGACGTACGGGGCGACCATCGTGTAGCCGGCGGCCTCGGCCTTGGCCACGGTGTCGTACTTCTCGGTGACGGCTCGGGTGCGGGCCAGCTCGCCTTCGAGGGCGGCGCAGTCGGCCGGCTCGGTCATGGCCGTCCAGCCGTGCGGGCCGATGTGCCCGCCGTGGCCGGTGTCGTCGCCGTTGCCGCTGGCACCCATCCCGGCGGACACGCCGCTCGCCGC
>Ga0105047_10015090_pt1 | contig 12189 bp, 13 predicted proteins | sample MAT04_FD_78384 | JGI IMG/M metagenome (GOLD analysis project Ga0105047, IMG submission 78384) | Freshwater microbial communities from Lake Fryxell liftoff mats and glacier meltwater in Antarctica - MAT-04 (megahit assembly) | ecosystem: Environmental > Aquatic > Freshwater > Ice > Liftoff... | reverse complement strand
GATGACTCCGATTCGACTGCATGGGCGTATGCACTTCACGGCCGCAGTGTTCGTCCTCGCGGCCACTTTGCTACTGGGGTGCGGCGGGGACGAGGCTTGCATCCGCAACAGTGACTGTGCGGGAGGCGCGTTCTGCTCGGGCGGGAGCTGTATCACCGCTTGCAGCCCAGAGAACGCGGAGGCGATGTGCGGTCCCGGCGCGTCGTGTACCAGCTTCGGCATGTGTGTGTATCCGCCGGACGTCGGCCCCGTGCGTGACGCGTCGGTGGGTCTCGATGTACCAACCAGCATCGATGGCGGCGCAGCCTGTGTGGTGGCTGGCGGGCTGGACACCGATGGGGACGGGTACTGTGCAGATACCGATTGCGACGACGGCGATCGAACCGTCCACCCTGGAGCGGAGGAAGTGTGCAGCCCACAAGCGGGGCCGAGGCGCGCCATCGACGAGAACTGTGACGGGGCCATCGACGAAGGGTGCGCGTGGCACTTCGGCGAACCCCACTGGACGCCGTGGCTGGCGACGACGTATGTCCCGGGCTCCCCGATGCTCAGAGGCGACGGTCTGCGCCTCTACATGCGGGGTGGGGTGGGGACGGATAGCCGGCTTCTCGTCGCCGAGCGACCGGATGTCGCCTCTCCGTTTGGGCGTCCGACTGCGGTCGCGGGGCCAGATGCTGGCCACCAGGTGGTGGGGACGGGTGTGGCCATCTCGGCAGACGAGCTCTCCCTCGTGTTTCAGCTGGCGGACGATCTTTGGGCGAGCAGTCGTCCTACGAGGACGGCTGCGTTCGGCGCGGCCTCGGCGGTGAGTTCCCTGAACAGCCCGATGGCCGAGATCCACCCCGCGCTGCGTGACGATGGGCTGGAGATGGTGTTCGCGTCGGGCCGTGTGGACCCCGCGGTCTATCGCCTGTATTCGAGCACCCGTCCCACCCTCGCCGACGACTGGGGGCCGCCCGAGGCGATTGTGCTCGGCACCACGACGTTCGCGGATAGTCTCAGCTCGCCCACCCTCTCGATGGACGGACTCACGCTCTTCTTTACCGTGGATGCACCCACGGGCCGTGAAATCTACAGCACGCGGCGTCCCTCGCGAGACGTCGTGAGGTTCGGGGATCCGGCGGCTGTCGCAGGCTTGCGTTCATCGACGGGTGCGAACCTCTACCTCAGCGTGTCCGAGCGAACCGGAGAGGCCTTCTTTCAATCCACCCGAGATTGGTACGTGGGCCGCGGGGGAGGGATCTGGCGCGTGCGGGTCTGTCGCGACGCTCCCTGTACTCCTGTGGAGCTCACCTGCCCTCCGGGGGCCGAGTACAGCCCCGGCGGGCTTCATTGCTATTGGCTCGTTCCCGCGACGCAGCCGTGGGGCAACGCGCGGTCCGCGTGCGGCTCGGCGGGCCACCTCGCCACGATCCACAGTGCGGGGGAGAACGCTCTACTCGTCTCGCTCCTTCGCAGCGCGACCCGCGCGTGGGTCGGAGGCTACGACGGGACCCACCCCGGTCTGCCGACCGTTCCTCAATGCAGCATCACGATGCCAGGGTGCGTCTTCGCCTGGGTGACCGAGGAGCCTTGGACATATGCGAACTGGGGAGCCGATCAACCGAACAACATCGATAGCAGTGGCATGACGGAGGACACGGCGGCCATCGAAGCCACCCGGTGGGTGGACACATTCGACAGCAGCCACCTGCCGTCCCTCTGTGAAGCAGAGACATGGCCGGCTTGGTAGTCCGCGAACAGGCATCCGCTCGAGGAGAGCGCGACACCCGCGTGAGATAGGCGAACTTCAGCGACTGCCGCTCGGCCTTCGCTTGAGGCCGGCGGCCGGCGGTGGGGCTACCACGCCGTCGGGTACGGCCGGTGTTGAGGGCTCGCGCGTTGCGGGGGGCGGGTCGGGCTCACGCGCGCTGCCTGTCGCGGTCGATGTCGTGGCCTCGGGCGATTCACCCGTAGGCGGCGGGCTGCTCGCGTTGGTGCTCGTGCCTGTAGTTGATCCTGGGGTGTGTCGGGGGCGGGTGCCGGTACCGGACGGCGACGTCTCTGGAGGTGCGCCGACGGCGCTCGCGCGCAGGTCCTCCTCGCCCGTGCCGGGGTCCAGCGAGATCACCACCCGCTGGGCGTAGCTCAGCCTCAGGTCCTCGATGTGGGTGCGGAAGCCTCGGTATTCGACTCGGAGCTCGTGGAGGCTCGAGTCGTCGTCGACGACAGGCACCAGTAGGTTGCCGTCGCGATCGGGGTGTACCGGGCGTCCGTCCAAGAGGGCGACGGCTTCCGCGGGGCTCACGATCAGAGTGACGTGCTCGCTCGGCGGCGCAGGCGTCGCTTCGACCTCGGGCGCAGGCTCGGTCTCGACGACGGCAGGCGGCTCGACGCTCTGCTGGCTCGCGTACCACACCCCACCGCCAAGGATCGCAGTCGTGACGATCGCAATGCCAGCGAGCAGCGGGGTTCGCGATGTGCCCTGCCGAGGGAGGCCCGCCGCCGCCACGGTCGCGGGACCCGGGGTCTGGGCGCGCTTGGACTCGGGCGGCGTCGCCATGGTGTTCGCGAACGCGTTCGGGCTGTCGTCGCGCGCGCTCCGAGGGCGGATGTTACTCCCAGCGTGCGCGGGCGCGGGTCCCGGTGCGGAGAGGCGGGTGCCAGCAATGACGCTGGTCAGGTGGCGCATCGGGCCGAGCGCAGCGGCTACTTCGGTGCATGACGCAGGACGCTTACTCGGGTCCTTCTCCAGACACCGCATGATCAGCGCATCCAACTCGGGCGGTAGATCGCTCCGCCACACGCTGGGCCGCTGGGGCGAGTCCGAGCAGATCTTGACGATCAGCATGGGATACGCCTCGTCGTCGAACGGGAAGCGATCGGTCAGTGCCTTGTACAAGATGACGCCGATCGCCCACACGTCGCTGCGGTGGTCGATGTTCTTTCGCCCCATCGCCTGCTCGGGCGAGAGGTAGTACGCCGTCCCCATGATGGCGCCGGTCTTGGTCTGCGAGCGGGAGCCGCCCGTCTCGTCCTTCATCTTGCTGATGCCGAAGTCGAGCACCTTGACGAAGTCGGGGTCACCTCCGCGCTTCACCAGATAGAGGTTCTCGGGCTTCAGATCGCGGTGGATGATGTCTTTGTCGTGCGCTGCCTGAACCGCGTCGCAGACCTGGGCGACGATGTGCGCCACCCGCCCGACCGAGAGCGGCGATTCTTTCTCGAGCAGGTCGGCGAAGTCGCGCCCGCCCAAGAACTCCAGCACCATGAACAGCGCCCCGTCGGGGGTCCTGCCCATGTCGTTCACCTCGACGATGTGCTCGTGCCCGATCGCCGTGGCCGCGAGCGCCTCTTGGTGAAAGCGGGCCACCACCTCCGGCGCCGTCGCGAACTGCGGATGCAGCACCTTGATGGCGACCCGCTTCTTGAGGAGGAGGTGCTCGCCCTCGTACACCGCCCCCATGCCCCCCTCGCCGAGCTTGCGAACGACCCGATAGCGCTCAGCGAGCGTCTTGCCGAGGAGAGGATCGGTACCGGGCGCGAGGAGCGCGTGGCTCGTCATGAGGCCGCGACGATACCACGGCCATGGCCCCGAGAGCGCACCCCTGGAAGAACGCCAACGGGGGCACCGGAGGTCACCGGTCCGTGGTCCAGTACGCCCACGCGAGGGGGGCCGCCGTCAGCACGAGCGCGGGGAGGTTCACCATCCACAGGTTGAACAGCGCGCCCGCCATCACGCTGATCGCGCTGTCGAAGGTGAACCAGAGGACCACCGAGGTGAGCGCCCATCCCAGCGCACGGCGCTCGCCGCTCGCGTCGGTGTGACGCACCCACAGAAACACCAACACGAACTGGCCGAGCGTCGCGCCGCCGATGGGGCCCAAGAAGAACCGAAGCAGCGCGCGCCCGGCGTCGGGGAGGTCGCCACCGAAGTGCGCGTCGCCCAGCCTATCGCGGAGCGGCCTGAAGACCGCGGTGTCGCCCAGCACGGCGATCATCAGCCCGCTCGCCATGCCCATCACCGACGCGATGGCGGCAACGCGCATCGGCGTCCGCAGATCACGAAAGGCGCGCGGCGTGGTGCTCGCACCGAGCTCCGATCGCATCGCGAGCAACAGCGGTACGACCAACACGATCGGCATCCCATTGATCATCGCGACGTTCGCCCACGCGCCGTACCCGAGCGACATCCCCGAATCGAGTCAGCGGTGGATCCCCCACGTAGTCCGTCAGCGCCTCCCGATAGAGCGCAAACATCGGCAAGTCGTAGGGGAGTGGAAGCGAGAGCCCGAGCGCCACGAAACCGAGGCACACCACCTCGAGCACGCGCACCGAGCGCTGGCCGCGATTCATCCGCCGAGCGTGCCTCGGCTGGAGGACGGCGTCAGCCTGAGAGGTCGAGCGACCCGTCGATGCCCGCGTGGTAGCCGGGCGGCCATGACGGTCAACGAGCAGACCTGGGTCCTCAGTCTATGCGTGCTCGGCGCGATGATCGCTGTTGGGGTCGGATGCGGATCGGATCCCGCGGTCGTCGTTGACGGAGGCACCACCTCGACGACGTGCCGGACGGACTTCAGCTGCGAAGATGGCGCGTGCATGTGTCTGTCGGGCGCGACCTCGGGCACCACGTGCTGTGATCCCGACGTGTGTGGCGCGAGCGCCAGCGCATGTGACCGGGTCTGCGAAGCCTGCGTCGGCGATCCGCTGGATGCGGGGGCGCTATCCGATGGTGGGCGAGCCGACAGCGCCGTCGCCGGCCCCGACGCGGGATCGCCCGGGCCGAGTACGTGCACGTTCCCGATCGACGCCTGCACCCAGGACGGTCTCGACTCGCGCGACAGCACGTCGTCCTGTGCGTCGAGTTGCGGGACCGGTCTGTACGGCTGCTACCGGCTCTGTCTCGCGAACCACGACAGCACCAGCTACTGCACCTCGCAGTGCGGGACCGATACGGCCGAGGCCCAAGCCGGGTGTGGTGAGGTCTGTGCGGCCGACCACGACAGCACCAGCGACTCGTACTGCGCCTCGCAGTGCGACCCCTGATCCCGCCAGTCGTATACGAACGCGACCACGCGTTTACATCTGCCTCGCCTACGGGCCCGGGGCTTCCCGAGCCCACCGTAGAAACGTCTCGATCGCGCGCTCGAGCCCGCCCGGCCCACACGCGGCCTGCCAGACTCCGCCCACGACACGCGCGTCCATCCACGCGTCCGCGTCACCCGCAGTGACGATGGCCTCGAACGGCCGGTCTGCGAGCTCGGTCCCCGCGAGATCGACGCGAAGCATCCAGCCCGGGTTGTCGATCGTCTCCACGTGAATCCCGCGGGCGTGCTCCCAGTCCCCATTGCAGTGGCCGGCATACCACGCCTCCAGGTCGCTCAACGTGCTCATGGATGCGTCTCCTTCCGGCCGCTGGGCCCGGCGCGGGTGATCACGTAGCCAAGGCACGGGGGCGACTCGCGCAGCACGTCGGCCACCATCGCTAACCGTCGCCTTTGCCCAGGGGCCTGCGCCAAGGAGGTGGGATCTCAGCGACCGCCACGCGATAGATGCGTATTCCGTCGCCAAAGTGGCTCTCGACCCCTTCGGGGTCGCGGGCAACCATCGACGCCCGGCTGGCGAGCAGGTCACTCGCTGCCTCCATCGTGGGAACGAGGCTGTGGGGGGTGAGCGCATCCCACCAGACGTCGAGTCGCTGCCCGGGCCGACACTCACACGCGATGATCGAGTACCCCGCTTGGGCATTCCAGACGGCCTCGCCGAGGTCGAAGCCCAGCCACCACCAACCGCCCGGAAGCACACCGCCGTCCGTCCCCTCTGTGACATCGACGTAGTACGCGATCGTCCAGCGTTGCGGGCTCGCGCTCGAGATGCGCCGTGCTTCGGCGATGTAGCGCTGCGGGATGTGCGCCAGGGGCTGGAGGTCCTCGTCGGGTGCAAACTCGTACGCTCCGAGCTTGGGCCAAGGCAGCCCGCAGAACAGTGGACTCGCGGCAGGCCGCTCCAACACGACATATCCAACCCGCTCAGTCATGGTGTCGCCTACGGAACATAGATGTGTCTGCCGAACACGTGCACATGTGGGAGGTTGCCTGTCGCCGGCGCGCCCCCAGGCCGAGTCGGCGGGTCCCAGTGTGGTATGGGATAGGCGCCGGGGCGATGATCCGAGGGGTTGGCGCGGAACGGGAACCCGCTCGTGGCATCCACCTCACGCGCAAAGTCGAGAAGGAATTGGACCCACGCCCCCGTCTCTCCGACGAAGTAGGTGTGGGCGCCCTCGACCTCGAAGTTGTAGACGAGCTGCTCGCCGGCAATCCAAGTCCCGCCGCCGATTCGCGCCCAGCCGCCGCGGCTGGTGAACACCTCGTCGCCGGGCAAGAGCTCGCCCGCGGGGGTCCAGCCTCGCTCGCGCTCCCAGAAGGGATGACCGCCGGTGACGGTGAGGATCTCGGTGCTGCTGCCGTCCTCGAGGGCGAACTCGAGCACCGCGTCCGGATGCACGAAGGTCTCGAGCACCTGCCGCCAGTCTTCCTCGCCGGTGTTGGGATCCATCGCCCAGACGAGGTCGCCCGCGATGAAGGACTCGATGGGCCGCAGGCCGTCCGTCGCGGGAAGGTCGATCCCCGCGAAGAGGTTGGCGATGGCCATCAAGACGCTCAGGCCGAGCGCTGTCGTTTCGCCGATCACGACGCGGAGTCTGCCACGAAGTCCGCGCCCCGACGGCTCCGCCGACATCTCAAACCAAGTCGAGTCGATCCGCCATCATGCTGTCGATCACGTGCAGGAGCGCTGTCTTTGGGTCGGGTCGGCGCAGTAGGCGACGACTCCTCGGACCCACAGGGAAGGCGGCTGCCTTTGCGTGCGTTCATCCGTCCTCATTCCGGAGCGTTTGGCGTGACCCGGCGCGAGGAGACCAGTGCACCGTCGGCGCGATGGCCCCGCGAGCATGGAGGCTCGCCTCAGTGGATGTGAATGCGAGCCCGTCATTGAGGGCCATGATCCCGGCCGAGGCGGCGCCGCCGTTCGTTGCGAGGGCAACGGTCCCTGGCGCCACCACGGAGACTCTCAACAAAGGTCGTGATGCGTCGCCCGCGCGTACGTAGATGTTCGCGACGAGCGGTCGCCCCGTGAGCACGAGTTGGATGACCCGAGCCGGCTCTTGCATGAGCCGCTCGGCAGATGCTGCGAGCCGATGTGCTCCCGTCAGGGACGGGGGCGGCGAGCTCGCCTGTGCCCAGGCGTTGGGTCCGAGCGCTCCTTGCCAGCCAACCGCAATGTTGGATGCGCGGACCTCGAGAGTCGATGCTTCGGTTGCGCCACCCCAAAAGACGTTCGTTGGCGTGACGACTGCCTCGGAGACCAACCATCGATCGAGCGCGGTGGGCGCACGCTGCAAGCCGAGATGAGTCGTCGCGGACCCCGCGATCCTCACGCCGTTCTGGGTTCCGTCGGGTCCCAGCGCCGAAGCAAAGAGTTCGAAATCTAGCGTCCCGAAGTCGACCGTTAGGCGCTGGATCTCTAGTTCGCGCAGCGTTGTCGCTCGTCGTGCCATGATCTTCCCGGAATGTGGCCCGAGTAGACTCCCGGTCCGTCAGGGACGGGGCGGCCCGACCGTGTGTAGGCGTTGGCCCCCACGGTCGGTGATATGCAGTGGGGCCCTTGACCTGGGGCCAACGCGCGTCCGGAACCGTCGTGGTGTATGCGCGCTCCGGTTCCAGGAGTCACGAAAGTGGCACGGCCTGTCGCGGTACGACCCGTGTAGCGAAAGCCTGCATCTCCCAGGGCTCGACGCCCCGATCAGGGCGTCCGGATGGTGATGACTTCACGGATGCCGGCAAAGCCCAACGAGATCTCGGGCGCGACTCGATATCCGTTCAGTGTCTGAATCCACTCCGCGGGATGCTGCCAGGGCCAAGTGAGGGCGCCGCCCCCACGAATCACCAAGTCGCCCGCCGTTCGATCGGACACCACATACTCGCCAAGCCCAAGCTGACCGACGCCCTCCCGAGTGACGAATGCCCCGGGGTCGAACGTCGGCTCGCCAGCGCCGAGCCACGACAGCGCTCCATCATCACGTTGAGCCATCACGAGCCACTGCGACTCCGAGAGGATCGACGCGCCTCGCTCTCGAACGACCAGCACATCTTCCGCCGTGAGCATCGCAGCGATGTCGTCGCCATCGAGGTCGGGTCGACCCGGGTGCATCCCCACATCGATCGCGTGGGCCTCCGTCTCCCGCATCAACCGATCACGGCAGAGGAAGGGCGGCACCTGAAAGGAAGCCGGCTCGACTCGCAGGACGCGCTCGAGCTGCATGTCTGGAATCTCGCCTGGATCCAGCCCGGCAGCCTCAAGCTGCGCGATGACCCAGGAGAGGAGGTCCGGCCGCGTGGGGACGACGATGGTTGCGGGGAACAGGACGAACGAGGCGTCATCGCTTCGACGACGGAAGACCCTGTCGCCATGCTCACGAACCCATTCGAGTCCCTCGATCCGCTCGGTCAGCTCGAAACACGCAGCGTCGAGATCCGATGGCGACGCCGAACCCACCCAGGGTTGAAACAGTACGTCCAGCTTGCTCACGGCATTCGCCTTCCGCCCCGCGAACTCCACGAGCCATCTGGCCAGTTGTATCGAATCGTAGAATCGGGAGCAGACCTGGTAGCACTATTCATCGCCCCTCGGCAACTAGGGCATGGTGGGTAGGAACCATTGATGTCATCCGCTCCCCTGCACGCACGGTGGGAGCGACCCTTGCCTCGGTATGTGTGGCAAGCGAGCTGCGAGGGAAGCCAAGCGCGCTTTCGGCCGCGGTCATTCCGCCAGAAGACGCGCTACCCATCCGTGCTCCGTTCGGCCCTGTGACAAGATAGTCCGCGTGGTGCGGGCCACGCCCTGAGCCGAAACAGCTATTGTGGACCCAGGCGCCCGTCTCTCCCACGAAGTACGTGTGGGCGCCCTCGACCTCGAAGTTGTAGACGAGCTGCTCGCCCGCAATCCACGTCCCGCCCCCGATTCGCGCCCTGCCGCCTCGGCTGGTGAACACCTCGTCACCGGGAAGGAGCTCGCCCGCGGGGGTCCATCCTCGCTCACGCTCCAGAAGGGATGACCGCCGGTGGCGGTGACGACACGATGGACTCGATGGGTCGCAGGCCGAGCGCCGTCGTTTCGCCGAGCACCACCATGAGCGAACCCTCAGCGCCGCGTCACCTCGAACCAGTACGGCCATTCGTCGCTCTCGACGACGTGCCCACGCCGCGGGCCGAGGAACGAGGTGCGCCATGCGCCAGGCGAGGTTGCGAACCGGACGAGCGCCTCTACATCGCCTGCTTGCCAGCGCACGCGATCGCCGGCCGTCCGCGCATGCGCGACGACCCATGCGATCTTCGGGCTCAGACCGAGCGCTGCGTCGGACACACCTCGACAGAACGATGTCGTCTCGTCGACCATCACCCCCGACCTCGCGGCATTGACTAGCGGCGCGGCCTCGCAGAGTCCGATGTCTGCGGGACAGGCGAACACGAGCACGTCGCTCCCCGACGCGCCGAGGAGCGCTTCCGCACCGCCCCTCACGTAGGAAGGACTACGTGCCAGACAGCTCGCTCAACGTGCTCATGGTTGCGTCTCCTTCCGGTCGCTCGATCCGTCGCGGGTGATGACGTAGCGAAGGCACGGGGGCGACTCGCGCAGCACGTCGCCGGTGATTCGCGCCGGAGCCTCCGAGAAGCTGAGCGCCACGATGCCGTCGGGCTCGTATCCATCGGTGAGGTCGAGCTGCAGCGACGTGAGCGTGGGCTCGGACAGTACGTCTTCGATCCACCCGACCAGCACCGCGATCCGCGCGGCCGCCAGCGGAGAGACACCGACCGACCGAGCCCACGCGGGGTCCCAGTCGTCTCCCGGCTCGAGCAGGTAGCGCGACGTGATATCGAACTCGAAGCCATCGGGGCTGAGCTCCTCATCGAATCGGAGCAGCGGATTCGGCGCTCGGCGACCGAGTGTGATGCCACGCCGGGACGCGGAGTCGCTCATCGTCCGCCACGCCGCATCGAGATGTGTCGCGCTGACCCGCCCGTAGATCGAGTTGCTCACTCAGGCACCCAAGGACCGCGAGGAAGACCGTCCGGGGACAGCGGGCGGCTCGCACCGCTCTCGAACCCGCGCTCTCCATAGTTCCACCTGTGCCCATGAGGAATGGCGCGTCCGTCGGCGCCTCGTGGGGCGTTCGGGAGGTGTGGCTGCCTCTGACTCACCCAGGGGCCCGACGGCGACTCTCGAGCACGGACTCGACCACGGAGCGAGCATAGCCGGCAAGGGTGCTGCGATCTCCAGCAAGCTGCCGCAGGAGGGCCTGCGCCTCTGGGACTCCCCGCTCACCACGACTGAATGAGAGCACAGCCATCCACGGGATGAGAGAACTCGAGTCCGTTCGCGCAAAGCGCTCTGCCTCCTCTAGCGTGAACGGGTCTCCAAGGTCCGCCCACCGGATATAGCGAGTCCAGAATCGTGCCTCCGTGTCCCCGGGATACAAGCGGATGACCTCGTCGAGCAGCTCGCTTGTGCGCCGCGATGCGTGGTCCATCTGGTCAGCAGACAGCCCCATGCCCGCTGCGACGCCTGGGTCGGTGCACTGCCAGTAGAGTACGGCGAGATTGAGCAGCGTCCGGTTCGAAGCCGCGCCACCGAGTTGGTCTTCATACAGCACAGCCGCACGCCAGAGCTCGCCGCTCTGCTCGGCGCTCTCGGCGTCCAATAGTGTCATCGGAAGAGATCGGCGTACCGCGCGCGAGAGCCGGCTGACGTGGGGTTCACGTGCCCACTGGCATTGCGAAAGATGTGGCCCGCCCGATTTGGGTCAAACGTCGCGTCCCGCGCACCAGCGCTCGCCCCGGGCGCGCACGCGTTGTGGACCCACGCTCCCGTCTCTCCGACGAAGTACGTGTGGCTGCCCTCGACCTCGAAGTTGTAAACGAGCTGCTCGCCCGCAATCCATCGGTCGAAGGCCGTCGGCGCGCGGAAGGCCGATCCCCGCGAGGAGGTTGGCGATGGCATCAAGGCGCTCAGGCCGAGCGCTGTCGTTTCGCCGATCACGACGCGGAGTCTGTCACGAGTGCGAGGCCACGACCGTTGGCACGCAGGCACGCATGAAGCAGAGCTGCTCGGGCCAGCATCAACCTGCACAGCGAGCCGCATCTGCAGCACGCCAGGGCGACGGAGTCGCCGTGACCTCGCGAAGCCCTGCGAAGCCCCAATTGAGCTCGCTCAACATGCTCATGATGTCTCCTTCGGGTCGCTCGGCCCGCCTCGCGTCACGACGTAGCGAAGGCACGGGGGTGACTCGCGCAGCACGTCGGCGGTGATCCGCGCTGGAGCGTCGGCAAAGCTGAGCGCCACGATGCCGTCGGGCTCGTATCCATCGGTCAGGTCGAGCTGGAGCGACGTGAGCGTGGGCTCGGAGAGCACGTCCTCGATCCACCCGACCAGCACTGCGACTCGCTCTTCCTCGAGATGAGAGAAGTCAATGCCGCCCGGCGCCCAGTCGTCACCTGGCTCCAGGAGGTCCCGTGAGGTGATGTCGAACTCGAAGCCATCCGGGCTGAGCTCCTCGTCGAACGCGAGCAGCGGGTTCGGCTCCGCGCGAGCGAGCGCGATGCCGCGCCGGGACGCGGAGTCGCTCATCGCCCGCCACGCTGCATCGCGATGTGTCGCGCCGACCCGCCCGTAGATCGAGTTGCTCACTCAGGCACCCATGGACCGCGAGGAAGTCCGTCAGGAGACAGCGGGCGGCTCGCACGGCTCTCGTACCCGCGGTCTCCGTAGTTCCATCTGTGCTCATGAGGAATGGCGCGTCCGTCGGCACCCCGCGGGGCGGTCGGCAGGTGCGGTCGCCCCTGACCATAGTCTTCGCGCGAAAACCGTCGTCCCATGTCGTCGAAGTACGTTACCGATCGGCTGCCGTCGGCCCGAATCTGCTCCCAGATCGAGTTGGGGGCTCCGGTTCTGCCGCCGTTGGGTGGACGGCTGGGACCGGTCGTGTGCGGGGTACAAGCGTTGTGGACCCACGCTCCCGCCTCTCCGACGAAATACGTGTGGGCGCCCTCGACCTCGAAGTTGTAGACGAGCTGCTCGCCCGCAATCCACGTCCCGCCGCCGATGCGGGCCCAGCCGCCGCGGCTGGTGAACACCTCGTCACCGGGAAGGAGCTCG
>Ga0105047_10015089_pt1 | contig 12189 bp, 15 predicted proteins | sample MAT04_FD_78384 | JGI IMG/M metagenome (GOLD analysis project Ga0105047, IMG submission 78384) | Freshwater microbial communities from Lake Fryxell liftoff mats and glacier meltwater in Antarctica - MAT-04 (megahit assembly) | ecosystem: Environmental > Aquatic > Freshwater > Ice > Liftoff... | reverse complement strand
TGCCTGGTATCGATGGATTTGAGACGTGTCGGCGGCTGCGCAGTCGAGGAGTGTGGACCCCGGTCATGATGCTCACAGCTCGCGACGCTGTCGAAGATCGAGTTTCGGGACTGGACGCTGGATCGGATGACTACCTCGTCAAGCCGTTCTCACTCGCTGAGCTGAACGCGCGGATCCGCGCGATGGGTCGTCGGGGAGACGTGCGTAGCGCCTCGGTTATTGCGTCAGGCGACGTGCGTGTCGATCTCGCGCAACGAATTGCGTGGCGTGGTGACCAGGAGCTCGATCTGACCCGTCGCGAGTTCGATCTGCTCGGGTGCCTCATCAGGACGCCCGGTCGGGCCGTGGAGCGCTACGAATTGCTCGATGAAGTCTGGGGCGATGAACTCGAACTCCAGTCCAATATCGTCGACCAGTTCATCGCCTACCTCCGGCGTAAGCTGGACACGCCCTTCGAGCGGCAATCGATCGAGACCGTTCGTGGCATCGGCTATCGATTCAATCCAGACGCCTAACATGCTTGACCGCGTGCCGATCAGACTACGACTCACTGCCGCGTTCCTCGCGGCGATGCTCGTCATGATCGCCGTCGGTGGTGTCGTCGTTCGAACGACAGTCGCGCGCTCCATCGATCGATCGATCAATGCTGGTCTTCGATCTCGAGTCGATGATCTTGGGTCAACCGTTCGTGCCAACGGGGCCGACGCCGCGTCCATTCCACCGCGCACGCTCATCAGTGAGGAGAATAGTTTCGCGCAAGTCGTGGCGTCTGATGGCAAGTTGCTGGCTTCGTCCGAGCGCTTTGCTGGTGAGCAGGTTCTGTCGACCGCGCAGGTACACACCGCCGTTCATCATCCAACGTTTTATGACATGTCCGATGGCATGGAGTCGGATCCAATTCGTGTCCTGGCGTCGCCAGAACGCGTGAACGGTGCACCGGTCGTTGTCCTCGTCGGAGTGCCGCTCAGCGCGCGAGCACAAACGCTTCGGGATCTCACGCTGCTTCTATGGATCGGTGGCGCGGTCGGTGCGGTACTTGCGGCTTTCGTCGGCTACTTGCTGGCGGGGAAGGCGCTGCGCGCGGTGGATGGTATCCGCGCCGCGGCAGCACAGATCGATGAGACCCGGCTCAGCGACCGACTGCCGGTGCCGCTCGCGCGTGACGAACTTCAGCGACTGACTTTGACGCTGAACGAGTTGCTGGAGCGAGTCGAGCGCGCGTTTGCCCACGAGCGCCAGTTCATCGCCAGCGCAAGCCACGAGCTACGAACGCCGATCGCGATCATCAAGGCCGAGCTCGAACTAGCCCTCGCAACTTCGACAACCCCACCGACCATCGACGACGCGCTCGATCGCATTCGCGCTCTGGAGAAACGAATCGAGTCCGCGGAGGCCGAAACCGATCGACTCGGTCAGCTCGCAACGACACTTCTGCACGTTCCAAGGTCCTCACGTGAGCACCCGCATCGCATGCCATTGAACCTCGAGAACATCGATCTCATTGCCGTCCTCGATTCAGTGCAGCATCGATTCGCAGAGCGCGCTCGACGCTCGGGACGAGCCATCCATCATGACCCCGCGTTGCATGACGATGTCGTTGTACGAATCGACGCGCTTCGCATCGAGCAAGCCGTGGCGAATCTGCTCGAGAATAGCCTTCAACATGGCGCCGGTGACATCACGCTGGCGATCGACCAGTCAGACACGCAGTTACGCATCACGATCAACGACGATGGCCCTGGCGTGCCGTTCGCGAAACAGGAAGAGTCCGTGGAAGCGACACCTGGCGAGCGCTCAGGACTCGGCTTGCAGCTGGTCCGCGAGATCATGGCCGCCCACGAAGGCGCATTGGAGTTCAGCGAGACAGGGATGCCGCGCCTCGCGCTGCCGAAGGTGAGCGAGCGAGCGGGGTTGTAGCGACCACTGGATCCGGTGACCGTTCTGGGCCGTCTTATTTCGTGAGCGTGCCGGGTGAGGTGATTCGTACCACGCGCGCGAATCGAACTCGCGTACGTTGTGGACATCCACTTTTGATGATGAATGATCTTGACCGACGCGATAGACATTGTGCGAAAGACGGTGCCTTCGGCGATTGACGGTGAATGGTTGCCGCGATTCTCGCCGCCTCCCGTCCCGCGCCTTGTCGGTTGGAGCGGATCCCGCGAACGACCAGTGCTGCAGGGTCACGCCCTATCGTTGCCAGAGCCTCCGCAGTTGTCGCTCCGATCCCTCGAGTTGCCGCGTGTAGAGATGGATCCGCGCCTGATGGACAGCTGCGGTCCACAGCCGGTCGCCGAGCCTACGCCGCGCGTCGTGCTGCCAGTTGCGCAATGGGAACCCAGGGATATGGCGCGTGCATCGGTCGAACCATGTTCCGCTGTGACCCACCCTGTGGGTGTCGTGGCTGAAGAGGTCGGACGGAGTGGGGTGAGCAAGCTGCCCGAGATTGCGGCCTTGTTCTGGGTTCTCAAGATGGCTGGAACGACGCTTGGCGAGACCGCCGGCGACTTCATTTCCGAGGACCTTGGCGTCGGGTTTCTCATGACATTCTTTCTCGTCATGGCCGCGTTCTTGTATGTCGCTTGGCTGCAGGTGCGCGCCGGTCGACTCGTCTTGGGCCTGTATTGGACTGTGATTGTGATGACAAGCATGGCCGGTACCGAGATGGCGGACTTCATCTTCAACACGATCGGGATCGGTGTGACCAGTGTCGCGCTTGGATTCATCGCACCGATTGTCGTGATCTATCTGCTCGGCAAGTACACCGGCGGTTCGTTCTCAGTCACCGACATCCGCACGCGTCGCGACGAGACTTTGTTCTGGGCGTTGATCCTCACGACGAACACGATCGGAACCGGCATCGGAGATGGATTGGGCATCACGCCGGTTGGCGTACTCGGCGGCACGATCCTGATCGCAACCATGATGCTAGGTATCTATGGTCTGTACGCGACCACTACCGTTTCCCGAGTGGCCCTGTTCTGGACGGCGTTCGTGCTGACCCGACCGCTGGGCGCGACCGGCGGGGACCTGCTGTCGAGGCCACAAGTCGAAGGAGGACTCGGCCTCGGCAGAGTAGGCGTATCGATCGTGTTGTTAGCGCTCATGGCCGGGTTGATTTGGAACGAGAATCGGCGTTCTCGACGGCTCGATCGCGCTACTCAGGGCTCCCGAAGTCCCGCGGTGTCGAATGTGGCTCCGGCGGTTTGACGGAGCCTGGTCCCGATCGCGACGTCCACCAGTTGGCGGACCGAAGCTGCGATTATTCGTCGATATCGCGTCAAAATAGGGTTGGATCGCGGGTTCGAGTCCCGTCGCTCCCGTAAAAAGCCCTGCCTATGCAGGGCTTTTTCAATTGGCGTTCTCAACCCGTCAACTCGGACCTCCACTTTTCCCTGCAAATAGCGTATTTCCGGGGAAAACCCTGAAAAACAGGGGAATGTGGCCGACCACCGCCTGAGCGATCGTTGACAATACTTCCTATTGTAGCGCGCCAGACGGCTCCTGCCGAAGCGGCTCTCGCGCGGTCTCCAGCGCCTGAATCCCCGCTGCGCGCCGAACATTCTGTCGATTCAGGTGGCGGAGTTTGGTTCTTGCGTCCAGACTGCCAGCTCGTTCCCGGTGGGATCGAGGAAGTGGAATCGTCGGCCGCCCGGAAACTCGAACGTCTCAGTGTGGATCGTTCCGCCTGTGGCGATGACGGCTTCGCGGGTTGCGGCGAGGTCATCGGAGTAGAGGATCACAAGGGGACCGCCAGCTGGTCGAGGATCGCCTTGTTCCAGCCCTCCGACCTCGCGGTCGCCCGTGCCGTGGATGCCCGCGTAGCTAGGTCCATATCGGGTGAAGGTCCAGCCGAACGCCTCGCCATAGAAGCGCATGGACTCGCCAAGGTCGGCGACGACGAGGTCGACGTAGTCGATTCGGTGGTGCTGGCCAGAGGTCATGCGACGGAAGTTAGCACGACGAATCTTTCCCGCGCAAGACTTGAGATCGTCGTCGGCGGCTCGTTGGGCTGTCCGCCTCTGGTCGTCGATATCGGATGCACCTCGTTTGGTTGTTGCAGGGGGCCGGTGGGTTTGAGGCCGCATGAGCGAGGTGGGGTCCCCTGCGGTTCGTTGACGATCCCGTGTCTGAGAGTGAGCGCCGATGCATTCAAGCAATCGCGAGTAGCGCGCTTTTTGTACCAATCGAGTTATCTCACTCAGGCCGTACAAACCGCGACTAGATCATGATTTTGGTCCGGTTATGGCGGTTGAGAAGTGGGTAACAAAAAGCGTGCCACTCAATCCCGATCATGCATTCAGTCTGCTCGAGCCTGTCCTCTACGAACAGGATGGATTCACCACGGCTCGACAAGCCGAGCTCGTGGGCTGCCCGCGTTCGGCGCTTGCGCACCTGGTGCAGCTGGGTCGAGTCGAGCGTGTGCGCCGGGGCGTGTTTCAATCCTCGTGGGGTGCGCCGGTCATGCCCCGTGTCGAGAGTGAACTGTATGCCGACTTTCTCTTGCTAGACGGTGGTCGCCTCCCATGGGATCGGCGGGACGCGATCGTCGTCGTGTCGCATGCGAGCGCTGCGCGGATGTTGCGCGTAGGCGTGCTCCCCGCTGATCGTCACGAGTTCACATCCCCGGTTCGGCGCTCGACATCGCAGCAGACCATCGAACTTCGGGTTGCGCCTCTGGATCCTCGAGATTGGGAATGGATGTTGGACGGTCGAATCGCCGTCACCCGCGCAGAGCGCACCATCGTCGACCTGGCGCTGACGGGCACGAGTCGTGACTATCTCCGTCGGGCCCTTCGTGATGCCCGCCGACGGGATCTTCTCGACGAGGACGAGCTTGCGCGGGTGATCGACCGGCGCATCGCCTCCGCCAATCGTTCCTCGATCGTGTGGCTTCGAGACGAGTTGCAGGCCGGTGGCTGAGGCTCGCTACACCTCGCCGATCGCCCTCGCCCGCTCGATCCGTGATCGGGTACGTACAGCCGTTGCGCTCGAATCCGAGTCTCGCTCGTTCGCATCCAGCGACGAATGTCATCGGTTCACGTCGATGCGCCCCGCCCAGCTCAGGTGCGATATTGCGGTCCAGCGATTCGTTGCGCGGCTTGAGGCGTTGTCTCCCGGCCGGTGGGTCATCAAGGGAGGCGTTGCGCTGCATATGCGCCTCGATCCTAGTCGACCAAGCTTGGACCTGGACCTTGCGGACACGTCAGACCCGATTTCGCGAGAGCTGCAGATGCGCGACTTGGAAGCGGTCGCGCAAGTTGACCTCGCTGACTACTTCCGGTTCGAGATCGAGCGAGGAAGCATCGACACGGACGAGCACGGTTCGATGACGGTGTCCGTGGCGAGCTTCATTGGCGCAGAGCCATTCGAGAATTTCGATATCGATCTGGCGCCCTTCGACGCGACCACCGAGAGTGAGTTGTCGCCGCTCGCGCTTCCCATCGAGCTCGACATCTCTCACACGACTGTCGAAGTGAACATCCTGCGCCTCGAGCCGCAGCTTGCCGACAAGATCTGCGCGATGTTCGAACGCCACGGGCAGGAACAGGTTCACTCGTCGAGATGGCGTGACCTCGCCGACATAGCGATGATCGCGATGCAGACTTCCAGCATCGATGCAGAGCCGCTGCTGAGGCAGCTGGAGCGCGAGCGTGGGCGTCGCCCGCGTCTGACTGACGATCTGCCGTCAGCGTTTGAGCTTCCCGCCGAGCAGATTCGTGAGTGGCGAGGCAACTGGGGAGGTCGGGGGCGCACGGTTCCGGTCACGATCGATGAGGCGCTCGAGACTGCCACGCGCTTCGTCGCTCCACTTTTGGACGGGAGCGCGGCAGGTGAATGGGATCCCGGACACGCGAGCTGGATTTCGTGAAGCTCGAATGTCGGCCGTTTCGCAGCTAGGGTCGGGAAACTCCAACCAACGGGACTCGGTCGACGGTATCCCGGTCCTACGCGCGGGTTCGATTCCCGCCGCCTCCATCAAAACCCCTGTGTAAGCAGGGGTTTTGTAATTGTGGTTTTTTTCCCGTCAAAGTGGCCTCTTTGAAGTTCCTGCAAATCGCAGCAATTTGCGTTTGCAGGGCAATTCCACCTCGACACGGCCCGTCATGCAGCCGTTGGTATGTAGGTCAGATGGGACTGCCCCCAGTTTGGTTGATGCTGGAGGTTAGCCTCAGTCTGTTGCAGCAACCCTGCGGATGTCCTTGATGAGCATCCACAGGTGGAGGTCGTCGGTCGGTGATACTTCGAAGTCCCATCGCTCGTACCAGGATCTGGCGGCTGAGTTCTTGGCGTGCACGAGCAGTGCGCGACTGCCGATCTCGTCGGCGACGACCAACGATCGCAGGAAGATGTCTTTCATGAGTGCCGAGCCCAGCCCGGTTCCCTGCACTGAGGAGTCGGTTGCGAATCTGGCGAGCAGGATCGCGGGCACGGGATCGGGCATTCCCTGTCCGGCCCGCCGAGGTGTGTCCGCAAGTGCGACGCTCGCCATGGTGAGCGCGTAATACCCGACGACGCGGTCCGAATCTTTTTCCGTGACTACTCGTACCGATGCCGAGCCGCCCTTGTGTGCAGCAAGTGCGTGCTTGGTGAGCCATTCGTCGAGTACGGGTTCACCGCACTGGAAGCGGTCGAGTTGATGGGTCTTGGTGAGGCGCTCTACCGGACCGAACTGCACCTACTCGGTGTCCAGGACGCTCGGCGTTTGCAGGAGGCTCTTCAGGTTGTCCTTGGCCAGAGGCACTCTTTCGAGTGCTGATTCGAATCGCTCCCACTGTTCAGCATCAAGCTCGAAGTGACGTCGGTCGGCAAGGACATGTTCGGCGTGGTGGAGTGCGGCGCCGCGAATGAACTCGCTCGATGACTGCTTCGATGCTGCCGCGGCACGTTCAAGCGTTGCCTTCTCTTTGCCAGAGACCCTAACCTGGAGGCGTTCTGCTTTTGATGATGCTGCTGACATTGTGGCCCCGTTCGTGGCTGCCGTGCATTGGAATCTATTCCCATGTACGCACATTGTACTCACATTAGCAATCGACAGTACTTCGCGATTCCTTGAGGCGAAGTTGCGGATCCAGTTCGATAGCGCGTTCGTGGGGCGGCGGCAACGCGGGCGGCACAATCGGCCCAGCAGGTCCACAGCGTGTGGATCATCACGCTGCCACCCCTTGCCAACGCTCCTCGACCTCGACAACAACGCCATCCAGCGACTGATGCTCACTGGTGGAAATTGGATCATCGATTGTCACCATCTGGAATGAGTCTTGGTATCGGCCGGACATTGCTCGACCAGCTAGATCTCGATGTCGGCACTCGAACGCAGGCGCTCGAAGCCAGCTATGTGCAGGATCGCGAGCAAGGGGGGCGCCGGACGGCCAACGTTCGACACGCGACGTTGCGCCACGAGGCATTGGCGCACCACGTCGGCCATCGAGATGACGTCAGGAGGCTTCGCCGCTCGTCGAGCGTGGATTCAGCGGATGTGCACAGGCGTGCCGACGGGCATCAGCACGAAAAGCCTCGAGACGGCGGCGTTGCGCAGCCGGATGCAGCCGTGTGACGGCCGGCCAGGGATTAGCCTGGGCTGGTCCGTGCCGTGGATGCCGATCACGCCGCCACCTGGCCAGTCGGTCAACCCCGAGTAGGCGCTGGTGCCGAACGCTCGTGGTCCGTAAGCGCCGCCGAGCGACACACGCAGCTTCTCGCGGACCCAGAATCGGCCCGCCGGGGTCGGCGTCGCGGTCGCACCGATTCCGATGCGCGCCGACCATACGACCTGCCCGTCGTCAAGCAGCGTCGTACGCAGCCTGGCTCGGTCGACGACCAACAGCATTGCGGTTGGATTCGCCGGGCCGAGCGCGCGGGACTGCACCCATCCGGTGCGACCGTTGGGGCGCATCGGCACACCGACGCGCGTCCAACTTCGACCGGCACGGTCCACGAATCGACCGAGGATTGGGTACACCTCGGGTGCGCCGCCTTCGGTCGTCAGATGCACGCGAGCCACCACGGACGATCGCAGGTTCGGATAGCGGCGGATCGGCGCGACGACGTTCGGGTGCGACCAACTGATGAATGCGTCCGCTTCTACCGGCACCGGTGCCGCAGCGTGCGCCGGAGACCATACGACGAACAGCGTCGTCGCGCTGATCAGTCCCGCGACGAGGACGAGCCGGATCGGCCGCAGTGGCGTCATCCCGTGAAGCTGGGCGCTGCCAGCGCGACCTCGCACCTCGAGAACCTGCGAGTCGCTGTGGACCGGTTGCCGAGGCGGTCGAATGCAACCACGGTCAGGCGGTGGCTGCCGATGCGCAGTCCTCGTATCCGCACCGCGAGCGCCAAGCGTGTCAGTCTCGTGTTGCGCAGCCGCACGCCATCCAGGTAGACGAATGCGCGCCGAATGCCTGCGTTGTCGCGCAGCGCGATGCGAACGACGAAGTTGCGTGTCGTACAGGGAGCGGTCGGCGGTGTACCGGTGATCGTGATGATCGGACCCGCGCTGTCAGGGCCGGTGCCCGTGCCGCCGATGCCGCCCGTGCCGCCGCCGACGCCGCCCGTGCCGCCGCCGACGCCGCCCGTGCCGCCGCCACCGCCACCCGTGCCGCCGCCACCCGTGCCGCCGCCGCCCGTGCCACCGGTTGTCCCGTCAGCGCAGGGCGCGGCTGTGATTGTGTCGTTGATGAGCGTGATCGCGCCGTTGCGGGCGAGCAGTCGTCCGTCGACGGTCACGGCGTCTTGGACCGTGATCGACGTGAGCGCCATGATGTTGCCGCGCATCGTCGTGCGGGTGCCCAGCGTCGCGGAGCTGCCGACCTGCCAGAACACGTTGCAGGACTGCGCGCCGTTGACGAAAGTGACGCTGCTGTCCGTGGCGGTCGTCAACGTCGATTCGATCTGGAAGATGAAGACGGCGTTGGGATCACCCTGCGCGTCGAGCGTGACGTTTCCGGTGAGCTGAAGGCTTGGGACGGACCCGGTGCGGTACACCCCGGCAACGAGCGTCGAGCCGCCGAGGTCGGGCGCCACAGTTGCGGTCAGTGGACGGCCCCCAGCAGTGAGATACGCGTTCGTCAGGTCCGCCTTGGCCTGGAGCGCGACTGCGTCGTCGATATGCATCGAGCCGTTCACGATGCCGGGCGGGAAACCGATCACCGCCGTGCCGGGATGCAACCCGAGGTTGCCGTTGACGACGGTGTTGCCGGTGTTGGTGATGGTGCTGCCGGCGAGCAGTCCGAATGCGCTTGTAGTGCCGAGCGGCACGGCTGCGGTGGCTGCCTGGGCGCCTGATGCGACGACGAGCGACGTAAGACTTGCGAGCAGGAATCCGAAGATTCTCATGCGGCGGGGGGAAAGCATTGGTGACTCCGATACATCGTTGCTCGGGGACCCCGAACATGGGGATGCCGGAATGAAACCCACTGATCGTAGGGCGCCCGGCGGTCAGACCATACTTGCTCTGCGCAAGCGTTGCCGGCCATCGAGGCACAATTAACGGATCGCGGACGGCTACGCGCCGGATCATGGGAGTGGGGGATGTCATCGGACGGCTCCTCAAGAAGGGCGTGGATCCGACCGTCGCTACGCAGGTCCTTGCTGATGCGTCTGCGGGACCGGCAGCCGATCTACCTGACCATGTCGCTCGAGCATTTGAGCTGCTCGCTCCACGCGCCGGCATCAACAAGTCGCAGCGAAAAGAGCTCCAGCGCATGCGTCGCGTCTGGCAGGACGCGATGGCAGCAGTCGCCGCTCCCGATCGAGGACGGCCCGGCCTGCGCTGATTCACGCGAATCATCGCGCCGAGCGGCACAACGTTGTCACGAAGTCGTCACGAATTTGTTGCAGTGCGCGCGAGTCTCGTCACACGAGTTCGCGCATGCTTTGACGATACAGCTCGTGTTCCCGACCGAATGGACCACGGCCATGCCCGACACGATCCTTCCCCTTCCCGTTGCACCCGATGGGGTCGACGCGGCCTCGCACCTTCGCTCCTTGCTGGTGCGCGCCCGCGCTGAGGCGGCCGACGCGACAGGCCGCCTGCACCTGGAGCCGCCGCGATGTCTTCGTGACGACGCGGCAGCCGCATCCACCGCGTTGCGTGAGCTGCGTCGCATTGCGCAATACGCCATCGACGACGATGAGGTCGACGAGGAGGCGCTGCTCGCGCTGCTGACGGGCATCACGATCGCGCTCGAGGCAGCGGATCAGGTGCTCATGTCAGTCGACCTTCGCCGGGCGCTGGCCGGCGACCTCGATGGCTGGGAGCAGGTGAGGTCCGAGGCGCTTTCGATCGGTGAGCTCGCCGGTAGCGGGTACGTCGGCTTTGCGGTGCACGACGTGCGCGATCACGAGCGGCTCGCTCGCGTCGAACACCGTGCCGAGGTGCCGATCGTGCATGCGATCTGATTGATCGCGAGTATGCAGGTTCGCTTGATGTCTCCGTTATAGCTCGCGTGGCGCTCATGTCGACCGCTCATTTCTCGCGCCAGTTTCGTGCTGCGTATGGCGAGACCCCGCATGTGTACCTCATGACGCGCCGGATCGAACGGGCTAAGGCGCTACTTCGTCGGGGTGAGCTGTCGGCTACCGATGTGTGTCTGGAGGGGTCGGTCGCCTCGCTTGGCTCGTTCAGCACTCGTTTCAGTCAGCTCGTTGGAATGTCGCCGAGCGTCTATCGGTCACGCAGCCATGACGAGCTCGTGCTGCCCGGCTGCATCGCGCGCGAGCTCACACGACTGGTCCGCACCTGAGGCAGGGTCTGCCCCCGTTTTGGATGACACCTGAGCTGAGTGATCGGGACGAATCCACCTCTTTGCGCAGGACATGCGAAATCTCAGTAGAGGCATTGCGGTTCATGCCGCATATATTGGGCCATTCATGCCGCAATTTGTGGTACAGTGATGTGTGTGATCCGACGCGAAAAGCTCCTTCAGCGGATTCGCCGCTGTGACCCGAATCTCACGCTTGTGGAGATTGCGACGGCGCTCGATCCGATTGCATCGGCTCACCGAATCACGGGCAGTCATTTTATCTGGCAGCTTCCTGGTGGCGCGATCGTCATTCCGCGCTCCAAGAGCGGCAAGGTGAAGCTCGTCTACATCCGGCAGCTTGCCGTGCGCCTGGAGGCGCTGGACCGAGAGGGTGGCACGAAGTGATCGAGTACAAGGGCTACGTCGGCACGATCGAGATCGACCAGGACGAACGCAACTTGTTCGGCAGGGTCATCAATATCAGCGGGGATGTGTTCTACGAAGGCGACACCCTCGACGCGCTCGAACAGAACATGCACGACGCGCTCGATGGCTACCTGGCGATGTGCGTCGAGGAGGGCATCACGCCGGATCGTCCGTACAACGGCAGCCTGCGCGTGCGAGTCGAACCTCGAATCCACGCGAAGATCGCTGCGGAAGCCGAGAGCAAAGGCGTGCCGATGAACCGCTTGATCGCGGAGGCGCTTGCTGTCCGATTCGACGGGCGCCGCCTCGATCAATCCGCGTAAGCGACGAGGCGGTCGACGATCGGTTCGCGCAATCATTGTGTCTGCCGATGTTGAGGCTGGAGGACACGTGTTGACTCGACGAAATCGCATCGGATTCGCGACCGTAATCCGTGGTGGCGTGATGAACGGCGGGAGGACCGCGATCCGGATCTTCGCGATGTGGCCGACGCGCCGATTTCCTACGAGCCCGAACCGCTCGACGATAATCGACCGCCGGATTGTACGTGCTCCGAGGTCCTCGTCGAGTTGGAAGGAGTCTGGAGCTCAAGCGCGCCATTTCCACGCTCCTTCGCAGAGGTGTGCCCCCTCGGTCAATCGTGTACTGCTCGTGCGATGGCTTCTCGCAGCAGGATCTGCGGCGCCTGTTCGCCGTCGGGCTTGGCATGCCGCAGCCCGACGCAGAGCGTCGCTATTGGTTCCTCGACGAGGTATCCGCAGTCACGGGTGACTGGCCCGGCGTCGTCAAGGATCTGCGCGACCAAAGCGACTTGCGTCGCGACTGCGTGGTCCTGACCGGATCCTCGGCCACGGAGCTCGACGCAGCCACCAAAGCCTTCGCCGGTCGTCGAGGTGACGTCGCGCGGTCCGATCGGTTGCTGCTTCCCATGTCGTTTCGGCGGTTCTGCGCCGTCACGGATCGTGCCTTGCCGGACGTCGCGACGATCGAGCCGTTCGATGCGATGCGCCGGACGACC
>Ga0105047_10015085_pt1 | contig 12191 bp, 8 predicted proteins | sample MAT04_FD_78384 | JGI IMG/M metagenome (GOLD analysis project Ga0105047, IMG submission 78384) | Freshwater microbial communities from Lake Fryxell liftoff mats and glacier meltwater in Antarctica - MAT-04 (megahit assembly) | ecosystem: Environmental > Aquatic > Freshwater > Ice > Liftoff... | reverse complement strand
CCACTCGCCCAGCCCCTCGCTGCTTGGCGATAAAGGCTGCTATATGGATGGCAGTAGTCGTTTTGCCTACACCGCCTTTGAATGAGGCAACTGTAATAATCATTTGGCTTTCGTAATTGCCGTGACATTTATTTCCCCATCATGAATTGTTCCGTCGCTCGGCGCAATACAGAGCAACAAGGATCAGCGGGTGCATTTGAACAGAAACCTACGGTTTTGACTTGTCAATCAACTCGAACTAACTACTTAACTTGATTTTGATTTTTGGATGAGTTTTCTTGCGCCTGTCGAGGCCCAATTTGGGCAAGAAGCTTAGAGCAAAGAAAACGGACATTTTTCTAGCGGTTGCCTTTATGAAAGGTGAAAGCCTTATGGAATAAAATCTCTAACCAAAACCGTAGGTTTCTGTTCAAATGTCCCCGCTGATCCAGAAAATTACGGTTTTGCCTGAAATCTTTATCCCGCAGGACTTTCATTGCCTTTAGAGGCAATTGAGTCTTGATCGGCACAAGAAAACGCATCAAGCAAGCAAAATCAGGTTAAATGGTCAGTCTTGAGTTTCCTGACACGCCGAAACTGCAACTCTTTGCATGGATGCACCCGACAGTCCAACTTCTGCCGTGCTGTACTAATAGAGCAACTTGAAAGTTCTGCAACGTAGATTGGATAGAGCGACAGCGAAACCCAACCACTCCAAAGCCTTCATGTTGCGAAAATAAGTGTTTACTGTACTAGTCGTTAGGCTGTTGAGTTTTCTTGGAAGATTTGCCTTTTGGCTGATAAGAAATCTCTTTAGGAATTCGCGTATAGACCTGTTGCCCCAACCACTCGGATACCATCTCTTTAAATTCAGGGTCGTTCATGTATCGGGCAAAGAGATCTTCGTTGAGATCCATACGCTCGATAAAGATGGATTCTAGAATCTGACCAAAAACAAGCTGGAATTTCTCATAAGGATTTGCCTGGGCCGCTTGGGTGATGGCGTCTACCTGCGAGGCGGCTTCGGCAATCTGATCAAAAAAGAATTGATCAGCTTCGCTGAGATCTTCACCAAATCGTTCATTGATCAGGTCAATCAAGCGAGAGAGGGGAACATGCTCTTCTCGTACCCGTCCACTGCCCACTTCTTTGGGACCTTCGATGGATGATGCATACCCCTCATAGAGATTGATAGAACCCTCGCTAATTTTCTGAAGGCGATAGTACTGAAGTTGCACTTCGTCATCGAACTGGTAGCTTGGCCCGGACTTCCGTTTAGGCAGTTTGAGTGCCAGATGCTTGAGGTAGGTATAGAGCTTTTCCAGGTCACTGTCTTGATAGGGAACTACCTGACTCAGGAAGACGTAGAGGTTGCGAAATGCCTGCACTTTGCTCCGCCACAGCTCAGCTTCCTCTTCTTCTTCTTGGTCTAGCAGTTCTTGGAATCGGGCGACGGCCTTATCAAGAACAGCATTCATGGTTTTGTGGTCGGATGGACTCTGCCGCTGTTTGGGAGCAAAAAACACCAAACAAAATTCAGTTACCTCTGCTTCCAGATAAATGCCAGATCCATCGAGCTCGCCTTTGATTTCATAAAGCCGATCAGGATCGACATCTTCCCCCATTGTTGCCCCATCGAAATAGACCTTGAACGCTTCCCGAATTTCCTCTGGGTCGTTGACGAAATCGAGAACAAAAGTTTCTTCTTTCAGCGGATGGGTTCGGTTGAGACGGGACAGGGTTTGCACCGCTTGAATTCCGGCGAGGCGTTTGTCCACATACATAGTGTGGAGTAGGGGTTGATCGAAACCAGTCTGGTATTTCTCGGCAACAAGTAATACCTGATAGTCACCAGTCGCAAATTCTGCGGGGAGATTTTTCTCGCGAATCCCCCCGTTCATCTCAATCTCGGTGTAGGTCTTTTCTGGAATCTGGTCATCAGTTACAGTTCCGGAGAAGGCGACTAACGTTTTAATTGGATACCCTTTTCCCTTGATGAGTTTATCAAAAGCTTGCTTATAACGAACCGCTTCCAGACGTGAGCCTGTCACCACCATAGCCTTAGCTCGACCTCCAATTTTGTGGCGGCTATAGTTTTGGAAGTGCTCAACAATGATTTCGGTTTTCTGAGCAATATTGTAGGGATGCAGGCGCATATATCGGCTCAAGGCATGAGCGGCTTTCTTGCGCTCAACGTTGGGATCGTCTTCACACGCTTTGAGCAGGCGATAAAAGGTTTTATAGGTAATGTAGTTCTTGAGGACATCCATAATGAACCCTTCCTCAATGGCCTGCCGCATGGTGTATCGGCTAAATGCTTCACCATCACGACCGAAGACAGAAAAAGTCTTATATTTGGGGGTCGCAGTGAAGGCGAAGAAGCTAATGTTAGGCTGATGTCCCCGCTTCGCCATACTGCGGTACAGCTTTTCTAAATCTGATTCGCCTTCTTCTTGGGCAAGTTCTTGAGCCTTTTTACGCAGCGCTTCGCCGCCCAGTATTTCTTTGAGATCAGTAGCGGTTTCCCCCGATTGAGAGCTGTGGGCTTCATCAATAATTACGGCACAATTGCGTGTGGGCAGGGTGGTGTTGCCTGTCTCGCCCCGCTCTTCTGCCATCTTTTCGAGTTGCTGGGACACAAAGGGAAATTTCTGAAGCGTGGTGATGATTATAGGAACTGTATTCTCTAACGCTTCGGCTAGTTGTCGAGAGTCTTCTTCGATTTTTTGGACAACACCCTGGCGGTGGTCGAATTGGTAAATGGTGTCCTGGAGCTGGCGATCGAGCACGACTCGATCGGTGACGACAATGACGCTGTCAAACACCCGTTCGTCCTCTGAGTTGTGGAGGGAAGAGAGCCGATGAGCCAGCCAGCCAATCGTGTTGCTCTTGCCGCTGCCTGCGGAGTGCTCGATCAGGTAGTTGTGGCCATGGCCTTCTTCAGCAGAAGCCGCTACGAGCGATCGCACGACTTGCAACTGATGATAGCGAGGAAAGATCAGGGTCTCTTTCTTCACTTTCTTGCCGTCGTCGGTAAATTTGTCTTCTATTTGAATATGCAGGAACCGAGCCAGCAGATCGAGCAGGCTGTCCCGCTGGAGTACGTCTTCCCATAGGTAGGCGGTGCGGTAGTTGCGGCTCTGTGGGTCGATCGGGTTTCCTGTCCCACCGTGATTGCCTTGATTGAAGGGAAGGAAATGGGTTGCAGACCCGGCTAATCGAGTCGTCATGTAGACTTCCTCGGTATCGACCGCAAAATGTACCAACGTCCGCTGTTTGAAGGTAAAGATCTTTTCCCGTGGGTCGCGATCGTGGCGATATTGGCGCATAGCGTTCGCCACTGTTTGTCCACTTAAGGGATTTTTGAGTTCTAAGGTGATCAGCGGAATGCCATTCACGCTGAGGGTGACATCCAGGGATTTTTTATTTTTGGGGCTGAAGTGGAGCTGTCGCGTAAACCCTAGAACATTAGCGGCGTAACGGGCTTCGAGGTCTGGGTTAAGACCATGGGCGGGTTTAAAGAAGGCAATTCGCAGGGTTTTGCCGTAACATTTGAAGCCGTGGCGCAAGGTAGCGAGTACGCCGTGGGTATCCAGCCATTTGCAGAGGGCGACAATGACTCTTTCACTGGTCTTCTCGCCGTGTAGGGCTTCGAGCTTAGCCCAGAGGTTTTGTTGAGTAGTTTGGATGAAACGAATGACGGGGGCCGGAAAGATGGACTCTTCGCGGTCAAAGTCTGTGGAGAGATGGCGCTCGAAACCGGAGGACAGCAGCACCGTCTCGATGGCAGTTTCAAAAGCGGTCTCAGAGGTTGCTTTGCTTTTCATGAACCTTCCTTCCTAAATTGCTCCGCCTGGGCGACTGAGTGGTTTTCCATCGGGATCAAAACAGGTAGGTGCAGTGCCAGTAAATACTCGGATTAAGTCTCGTCTGACCTCAGGATGGTCTTCAAAAACAGTCATCCAAACCGAAAAGAAGCCATAACCCTGGGCAGCGATTATGACTTGCTCCCTTGCTTCGTTCACCCCGACTAGCTTTTCAAACAGTTCCAGGCTTCTTTCCGCAATAGCCCATATTTCTTCCCGTTGTTGCCAGCGTTTATCCCTCGGAGCTGGATTAGCCCATCCCGGAGCTTGATGCCGCTGCAAACCGACAAGATCTAGCAGTGCTTTAGCTTTAGCCTGTTGCTCTGCGCTCATGTAATCGGCTAAACGAACGAACCCGCCATTGCTGTACTTAAATACAAGGAAGGTATTATCCCGGTCAGGCCATAGGAAGTTTTCAAGTTCGACGGCTTGACCGCCTTTGACAGAGTTACAGTTGGTGCAGCCTAGTAGAAAATTAGTCCACTCCGTTTCCAGCTCTGGACGTAACACTTTGGGAGCTACATGCTCAACAGCTAGGCTCACAGGCAGGCGACGTTCGCAATAGCTGCAATAGATTCCCAATCGCACTTCAAGATCGCCGATCGCATCCCCATATTGTGCATAGATTCGGGGGGCTGAACCACGCTCAACAGGTCTCATTCAGCCTGCTCCTTTGCCTTCGCCATGGCCTCTAGCTTGAGTAGAGCGGTTAAGCCTGGATTGGCTGAGAAGGCTTCCGCCGCTTCACGGTAGGAGGCTTCTGCGGCTGCCAATTGCTCAGATTCCCGCGTTCCTGAATTTTGGAGCAGCTCAAAATAGCATTCTGTCGCTCTGGCTAGCTCATGGGCTTTCTGGCTTTGCTGAGGCACCTCAACCAGTTGAATATCTTCGGCAATGTCTTCAATAGATTGGTTGGCGTATTCCAGGGTTTGGGTGTCTTCGATATCTAGACTTCTTAGCTCACCCTGTCTGATGGATTGGATGATAAATGGTGAGTGGGTGGTGCAAACAAACTGAATTGAGGGGAAGGTGTTTTTGAGGTCGTCTACGATCTGACGCTGCCATTTGGGATGAAGATGAACATCGATCTCATCAATCAAGATGAGTCCAGAGGTTTCCTGCAAAATCTGAGGTAGGGTCTCAGCGCTAAAGTCTACCGCTTCGGGTAAAAAGGCGGCATTTTGGGTGACAACTTTGATGGCGATATCGGCAATGAGGGCGACCATCATCTTTTGCCCAGCACTGAGATTGCTGAAGGGGATGGGTTGCTGGTCAATAGAGACAACAATTTCGGCACGATCGCCATCAAACCACAGATCATCAGCACCGGGAATGCAGCGTAACATGGCAAACTTAACGACCTGTAAACTCAGGCGCATGGTTCCTTGCCGTTGAAGAGAGGCAAGGGCTTCTTTCTGAAACCAGGTTTGCAAGTCAGCAATACGGATTCTTTCTTCAAAGCAATCATAAAAAGCTTGCCAACGGCGAGAGATTTCCTTGCTTTGTTTGGCTTTTGGATCGATTTTGTTTGAGGGTAGCCAAGCGCGACCAGCTCCATAGTAGGCGGTGATGGGAAACCAGAGCTTTTCTCCGGCTTGATCGCGTTGAAAGCGGTCGCCAATAATTTCTAGAGCGGTCTTGGCCTCTGCGTTAGAAGTCCTAGAACCATTGACCTTAATTTGCCGAATCCACTGCACATTTTCCTGATTGCCAAGCTTCCCTATGGCGCTGATTTGGACGGGCTTGCGCTCTATGAATTGGGTGATGGCATCTGACTCAATGGCTTCTAAATGAATTTCACTGGTGAGGATGTTGCGTTTGCTGTTAGAAAGGATTGTGTCAGGCGGGTTGACCAGCCATACCCCAGCAGCAATTGCTAGAGCATCAAGCAAGGTGGTTTTTCCGGTGCCGTTGTCGCCGACCAACAGGGTGAATTTGGGATGCAGGTTGAGGGTATAGTCTGAGAATTTTTTGAAGTTGTGAATTTCAATGCGATCGATTCTCATAGCAACTCCTCTGATCTTTCGGCATCAATCACCTGAGTTGACTCAAGAGTAGAGTCACGGCGCAAAGGGTTGCGGCTATTTTGAATGCCACGCTTACTGACCAAGTCATCGCGCAAGACAGAACCAAACAGGGAAGGCTCAATAATTTGCCATTTCTCGCAAAACTGAGCGATCGCCTCTGGAGTGAGATTTAACCGTTGATAGATTTCTAGCAGAATTACTAAAGTTTCATTCATATTCAACTAAGGTTGCTTTATATACTTAGGAAGAAGTTGTTTAAAAACAAAGCAGAATTCTGTGCAATGCCCAGTGGAATTAGGTTCACTAATGACGGCTAAGAGTCTTTTTGCATCTTGCTGGCTTAGATCTTTTGCCTTTTTACTAAATCCAAAAAAACCGACTATACGCCTATATCTCTTATCTTTAAGTCTTCTCGTTCCCAAATCTAAAGTCTTAATGGTTGTTTCTGCTGCTTTATCTCCATCGACACATTTAATTTCTCCTTTCCACCCATAAATGAATCTCTTTTCACAATCTGTCTGACAGGGCGAAACAAATTCGCTCCCATTCCACCAACCACCCTTCACTGGTGCTCCATAGCCAAATGAGACATCTCCGCCATCCTCAGGGAAGCAGGCAACCATGTTGTGATACTCAACATCATCCAAATACTTTTTCTCTAAGCCTTCTTCTTGTTTACAAATGTTCTGAGGCTTGAGATGCTCAATATGAGAGTCTGCTTCTGATATTCTTATGCCTGTATAAGCGCAAATATATCCCTGCTCTTTTAATAATTGTCGTTTAAGAGCTTTATGTGCAGGTTTACCTTGAAGTGCACTATAACTGCAATCAAGCCCTTCATTCTCTTTGAGCCACTCTAAAAGTTCTTTGGGTGGATGAGTTTTTCTAATCCTCTTCATAGTCTTCCAATAGTTCCAATCGGTCTAGCAAAGCGCTTGCTTCATCAAGTTCAGGAAATTCTCCCAATTCACCTAACATTTTTTCTAAAAGTTGCCTAGCATGTGGATAGTTCTCCTTATCAATTGCATCAAAAATGTCACCTAAATCTTGCTCAGTTTTAAGATCCCGCGCGGGAGTGCCCATAATGTTTTCTAGTATCCAAGAGCTATCCATACCCAAGGCTTGGCTAGGAGTCGTTACGCTTATTCTTTCATCATTCTTATAAAGTAGTCTTAGCTTCTCCGCTTTTGTCTGTCCAATTACTTGGGGGGAGTGAGTCGTGACAATAAACTGACAATTTTTGAAGGTTGAAGTCAATTGTCGCAATACTTTACGCTGCCATGAGGGATGAAGATGTAGCTCGATTTCATCAATTAGAACAATAGCAGATCCTTCTTCAACAGGGTTATTGCTCGTAAGGTTTGCCGTTGTCAGTCTTCGAGTAAGATCGAATGTCAGCGCAAGTAGTCCCCGTTCACCATCCGAAAGCTGTTCTAGTTTTAAAAGAGAGCCTTGTTTTTGAATTGTAAAGTACGGTTTAGGATCACATACCAACTGTAGATGATAAAAATCTGGAAGTATTTCACGGATTACATCTTCCAGATTTTTCAAAAGCCCTTGACTAACTTTTTTGCTGCCTAATGAACCTTTTTGGGCTGCTCGATACCAGTTAGCAAAATCATTGAGCGAAACTTCAGCGCCTTCGAGTGCATTCGCATAAGCACTAGCGGTGCTTAAAGGCTTGACTTGAGATAATCGCGGAGGCAAACGGCTTAAGCTTCTATTTGTTGAGTAATAAACGATTAGAGGATTTCCAATTTTGAGTCTTTCTTTATCCGCTTGCCAGGAAAAATAATCCTCACTGCTCTTTAAGAGTTCTTCAAGCTCTTGAAGCCGTTCTTCAAACTGAAGATCTTCTGGTGAATTCTTTTTAACGTAGCGTCTAGAAGCTCGTATGTTTTCACGTTCTTCTTTAATATCAGGAACGCGATTCTGATCAACTTGAGTGCGAGAGATATTCCCTAAAATCTCTAAACTGTCATTAACCTCGAAGGCTGCACCAATCGACATTGCCAATTTCCCAGCATGAATATCTGAATCAGAGAATGAAGAGGTTTCTTTCTTGGCAGTTGTGATTTCAGGCAAAAGATATGAGGCGATCTTAGATATTGCCTGTAGCACAGCAGATTTTCCAACACCATTTACACCTGCAATAGCAGTAACCTTTTCGGAAAACTTAAGTTCGATTTGCTCAAATCCTCTGAAATTTGAGAGTGTTAACTTCCGAAGTTTCATGCTGTCATTTCCTCCAATGCGATTTGCCCTGTAACAGCAGCTGTGATGAGGGCAGAGCGTCGTTCTTTAAGGAGAGTCATTGAATGAGTTAGGTCTTTCTCAAGTGCAGCAGTTCTCTCACGCTCCGATTCAATCATAGAAATAATTTCTTTCTGCTCTGATTTAGGTGGTAGTGCTATTTTGATATCTCCGTAACGGGAAGGATTTAAGTTTGCTTGCCCGATCGCAGGTATTGCATTTTTTCGTGCAAAAGTAAGAAACTCTTGAGAATTCAAATATATAGCTAGAAACTCTGGCAAAGCTAAATTATTAGTTCGGATACGAACAAGATAAGAGGCGAAAGTTATGGGCTGCTCAGGTGCTGATTTTACAATCCCAACTTTAGCAATTTGATCTAGACTATTCGTGCGGTTAAAGAGTAAATCTCCTTCTCTTAGGAGAAGCCAAGGGTCTACAGATTCAATGCCTCCACCCTTGAATAAATCAACAACTCCATTCTCGATACAGGTCATTCTAAGGACTTTAATATCACCATCTCCACGAATATTTTCAGAAATTCCGTAATCAGACGATTCCCAAGTTCTTTTTAACTGACATGTTGTCCAGTGCCGTGGAATGTCACCCAGCCAGTCGAGACCCGAAGATTTGAGGGGAGCATCAAGGTCGAGACCACGGGTGACAATGTGACTGATCAGGGCTTCGCGCTTTTCTTCTAGAAGGGCAAGCATTCGCGCTTTTTCTGCCACGAGTACATCGATTTCTGCTGTCTCGCGATCGAGGAAATCTGCTATTTTTTCTTGTATATCAACTGGTGGTAAAGGGATTAAAGCACCACCAATTGCTCCCTTGGGTAGACCATAGCGAGTAACGCCAGTAGAAGCTAACTCTAGCTGTAAAGCAACAGGACGAGATTGAAGGCAACGGAACAAAAAACGTCCATCTAGCACACTTAAACGTGGACGAATCATTGCTAAATGATACCCACAAACCAGATCATCAGATGTCTCTGCAATATAGGCAGGTATAGCTATATCGTCCCATGATTCAGAGTCTTTGGTGATAACAACGTCACCTATCTGAAGGTGAAATTTTGAGATTTCCTCCAAAGTAGCAGTTGCCTTCATCAAAGGCATATCAAGGGTGATTCTCTCATTTTTATAAACATCTGTGTAATTACATAAACGAATAGGCTCTTCGTTATCTAAAGAGTGCTTATTAACATTACTAACTGAATATTTAGCCAGAGATTTTATTGGCGCAATTGGCCAATTATCAGGAACTTTTGAGAAGAGTATTGCTGATTCTCTCATGCTGTCATCTGATTCAAGATCTTAAGTATTCTCGTTTCCACTTCAGAAAGCTCTGAATCAATTTCTTCTAGCCTTCTAGGTGGTTCATATTTAAAGAACACTCGATTGAAATTAATTTCATGCCCAACTTTCCCAATCCCACCATCTATTTCATCCCGCAGTTTCTTATCCGGGTTAATCCAGGCATCCTCCACATAGGGGCGTACCTCACGCAGAAAAAACGAAATAATATCTTCCTTTAGCGGTACGTTTTCGTTATCCCGCAGGGTTGAATCTGCCTCATATTCCACAGTCTTCCCCTTTTTGCCCTGTGGATCAGGGTAAACGCCAAAAACTTGATCAAGTCCTAATGGCTCAAGATCGGCTGGAATCGCCTGGTTGGGCAAATCCTCTTCCCCCAACAACCCCGAAAAATTTCCCCGTTTGGCAATCACTGGAACGGCTTCCGGGTCAACCTCTGTAAAGCAATCGCGAAAGAACTGCTTCTGCTTGCTCCCCCTTGCCCCGATCACCCAACTTACCTCAGAATCCTTGAAAATGCGCTGAACTATTTCCCAGGCTTTATTCCAGTCGAAATAGGGTTCTTGTCCCAATTCCAACTCCATTTCTAGAATTGGGTCCAGCAGTTCCGGGTAGGCATTGAGAAAAATCTCTTTGGCATCATCCGTAATCTGGAACCGCAACCGCAGCGGGCGTTCCACCGTCATCCGGCGATAGCCGAAGTCCGCATTCTCAAAAATCTTGCTGGTTTCGCTTTTCTCAAATGCCCCATGTTCACAGGTTAAGGCATCAATGATGTTGGCATCCAGATAACGGCGCTTATCCCCCAAGCTCCGCTTCATGGGTTGCCAGCGATCTCGACAATCAATCAGTTGAATTTTCCCTTTCCGTTTCTCCACCTTGCGGTTTGTCACGACCCAAATAAATGTGCCAATGCCCGTGTTGTAAAACATCTGTTCAGGCAGAGCAACGATCGCCTCTAGCCAATTGTGTTCAATAATCCAGCGGCGAATTTCGCTCTCCCCTGATCCGGCCCCGCCCGTAAACAGTGGCGAGCCATTAAATACAATAGCGATGCGAGTCCCACGTTTGTTTTTTTGGGGGTCGTCCGACGGCAGATACTCCTGTCGTTTCGAGAGCATGTAAATCAGAAATAATAGAGCGCCATCATTGACGCGGGGCAACTTGCCCATGTAGCCATTGAAATCTTTCCAGCGGCTAATTTCCTTTTGCTCGGCTTTCCAGTCCACTCCAAACGGCGGATTCGCCAGCAGATAGTCAAAGCCCTCAATGTCATCAAACGGTGGAGCAGTCAGAGTATTACCAAACTCAATCCGGCTGTCCTTATGTCCTTTGATCAGTAGGTCAGACGCTGCAACCGCATAGGAGCGGGGGTTATAGTCCTGCCCAAAAACCTTCACAATGGCGTTTTCGTTGTGGGACTGAATCCAGTTTTGGGCTTCCGCCAGCATCCCTCCCGTGCCACAAGCCGGGTCGCAGACCGTCACAATCGGACTCCCGCCCGTTAAAATATCGCCATCTGGCTCCATCAGCAGATTTACCATGAGCTGGATCACCTCACGGGGCGTAAAGTGATCCCCCGCCGTTTCATTTGCTGCTTCATTAAACCGCCGGATCAGATCCTCGAAAACGAGCCCCATCGTCAAGTTGTCTACCCGGTCTGGGTGGAGGTCAATCTCCGCAAAGCTGGAAACCACTAGGTAAAGGCGGTTCGACTCCTCCATTTTCTCGATCTCTTTGTCGAACTCAAAGCGATCGAAGATTTTACGAATATTCTCTGAGAAGCCGTTGATATAGTCCTGGAGGTGCCGCCCCACATTGTCGGGGTCGCCCTTAAGCGCTTTGAAATCCAGCTTACTGTGGCTGTGGAATCCTAGCGACTCGCCGTTCTTGTCTTTGGCAAACGTGTTGAGGGTGGCATCCACATTTTTGATCTTGCCGACTGCCTCAAGCTGCTCGTATTTCTTGAGTACCTGCGGTTTAGTTAGTTCCAAAACGCAATCAAAGCGGCGTAGCACCGTCATGGGCAACATCACCCGCTCGTACTGAGGTGGGCGATAGGGACCACGCAACAGATCTGCCACGGACCAGATGAAGTTCGATAGGGATTGGAAGCTGCCAGCGCTCATACAATAATTATTGTGCTACAAGCGTTCATTGCCCACCATTGTGGCAGCGATCGCCAGCAAAATCACCACAAGTTGGCTGGGATTCCGCTCCATGGGGCAAACTCGTCGAGGATGCTACCAATAATGGCGCAAATTTTGGAAAACAAATACCTCATCAGTCCATTAGGACGATCGCTTTTGGTCGTGGATGGAATGCGATCGCACCTTCAAGACATGCCAACATCCCTATAGCGTTGCTGAATAGCTTTAGGGGTTGTGCAGAAAACCCCTAGTTTAATTTTCGGCATTAACCCAGAAAAACGGCACTTCTGCGACCGGGGCAGTTAACCACGATCGTCTGTCGGCTCCACCCAGAGTGGTGAAACCAGCAGTGGCCGAGCAGCTGAAAGCGGGCAGGAAAGCGATCGCTCGCCTGCGTTGGAGTGCAGTCACCGCCGTAGGGCTAATGTCTACACCGATTCCTGGTCAAACGGCAGTGTCATTTGGTCAAGCCCCGCCAGCCGCTGCTGTTTCTGCGCGATTTCCACCTGCCGTCTCACCTTGACCTGGTTTAACACCTGTTTGATATAAGCAATCCCCTCCTCCTGAGTCATATTTTGGGGTTCTGAGTGGCTCAAATCCCCT
>Ga0105047_10015082_pt1 | contig 12193 bp, 8 predicted proteins | sample MAT04_FD_78384 | JGI IMG/M metagenome (GOLD analysis project Ga0105047, IMG submission 78384) | Freshwater microbial communities from Lake Fryxell liftoff mats and glacier meltwater in Antarctica - MAT-04 (megahit assembly) | ecosystem: Environmental > Aquatic > Freshwater > Ice > Liftoff... | reverse complement strand
CAAGTACGGCAAACCCATCCTCGACCTGGCCGTGACACCCAGCGCCACGCTGGAAGACGCCACCAAGTGCGTGCTGGTGTCGTACGACTCGACGATGCTCAGCAACCTGTCGGTCGGCATGCCCATCGACCTGCTTTGTTACGCCAGAGACAGCCTGAAGGTCACGATGAAGCGGCGTTTCGAGAGCGGCGACACCTATTTCGAAGCACTCAAGCAGCAGTGGATCATCGGCACGCGCAAGGTATTCCACGAGCTGCCGCCACTGCAGTGGTAGCCACGGTTCGGCGTTCGGCGAACCCGGGCTGAATCCAGCGTTACGCTCGCCAGCGCACACGCATTCGCCTGCGATTGACTTGACTCAATCGTTCGTCGCGCGATGCGCCTACAAGCGTGAAAAGGACGCAACCACTGTCCAGGGAGTGTCGCCATGAGCCGACCCGAAGCCCCGAACGACAACCGCCTGCTCGCCGCATTGACGAAGGTCTGCGGGCCGGGCTGCCAGCAACACCTGCAGCACGTCGACCTAGAGCTGGGGCAGGTGCTCTCCGAGCCTGGCAGGCCGCAGCATTTCGCGTACTTTCCGACCAGCGCCATCGTCTCGCTGCTGTACACGACGGAGACCGGCGCGTCTGCCGAGGTCGCCGTGGTGGGCCGTGAAGGCCTGGTCGGCACGGCCCTGTTTCTGGGCGGCGGGGCAGACACCTGGCAGGGTTCGGTGCTGATCGCGGGGCAGGCGTTTCGCATCGGGGCCCAGGTGATCAGGGACGAGTTCGAACAGTCCGGTGCCGTCAGGAAGGTCATGCTCCGCTATGCCCAGGCGCTGGCCGTGCAGATCGCGCAGACCGTCGTCTGCAACCGCCACCATGCCGTCGAGCAGCAGCTGTGTGGCTGGCTGCTGCACGGCCTGGACCGCTTGCGGGGCGCTGAAGTCGTGGTGACGCAAGAGCTCATCGCCAGCATGCTGGGCGTGCGCCGCGAGAGCGTGACCAAGGCGGCCCTTCACCTGCAGGACGCCGGGCTCATCCACTACGCACGCGGCCATATCGTGGTGCTGAACCGTGCGGGACTCGAGCAACTCGCCTGCGAGTGCCACGCCGTGGTCAAGAAGGAATACGACCGCCTGTTGCCGCAGGAGCCCGCTGCGCTACCGGCTGAACCGGGCTGGCGCACGTGGCCGGAGTGGAGGGCGGCAGCCTAGAGGGCCGCTGCAGGCCCGCGGCGCGCGCTCGGCGTCGCGCAGCAAGCCTGCCCGAATGCAAAGCCCCGCCCGCGTCGGGCGGCGACGATGCCACATCAGCGCGTCAGCGCACTCGCCACCTCGAAGGTGACGGCGTCAACCGCCGCCTGGCCGGCTGGCCGCCTGGCGGGCTGGGCAGGTGCGGCTGACACCTCGCCCCTGCGCCTCCTTGACGGTCGTGGTCGAAGCGCAAGCGGCCATGAGCACGGGCCACAGTGAAGCCTGTACGGAACCTCGCGCCCCGGCGCGGATCGCACGCACTTCGCCGCAGCTACCCGCGGCCACCCCCACACGCACTGGCACCATGCACATTCGCCACCCGTTGTTCACCACTTCCCTGCTTGTGGCCGGCCTGCTGGCCGCGCCCGCCCATGCAGTACCTGCCGCACCGCCGGCGGCCGCGGTGGACGTCGCCACCTTTGCGCCGCGCGTGGCGGCGCCCAACGACCTGTCCGCCTACCGCCGCTTCGTGCTGCCCAACGGCATGCAGGTGCTGCTGCTGTCAGACCCGAAGCTGAACGTCTCATCGGCCTCGGTGGCGGTGGGTGTCGGCAGCCTGGCCGACCCGCCCACGCGACAAGGCCTGGCGCACTACCTGGAACACATGCTCTTCCTGGGCACGCAGAAGTACCCGTCGGTGGAGGCGTTCGGCGAATACCTGCAGCGCAACGGCGGCTACAACAACGCCTACACCGCACGCGACCGCACCAATTACCACCTGCAGATCCCGCCCGGCGCCTTTGAGGGCCCGCTCGACCGCTTCGCCCAGTTTTTCATCGCGCCGCTGTTCAAGCCCGAGTTCAACGAGCGCGAGGTGAATGCGGTCAATTCCGAATACCAGAAGAACCTCGAGAACGACGGTTGGCGTGAATTTGCGTTGCGCAATTCGGTGCTGCGCGAGGGCCACCCGATGCGCGGCTTCCATATCGGCGACCGCAAGACACTGACCGGCACCACGCGTGAGGAACTGCTGGCCTTCCACCGCCGCTACTACAGCGCCAACCGCATGACGCTGGCGCTGGCCGGCCCGCAGAGCCTGGACCAGCTCGAGCGCTGGGCGCGCCAGTACTTCGCGCCTGTGCCGAACACGAAGCGCCCCGAGTTGCTGTGGCCAGCCGACGTGCTGCCGCCCAAGCCGGCGCTGCGCCTGCTGCGCATGGAGCCCGTGACCGACCTGCGCCGCCTGACCCTGAGCTTCCCGCTGCCCGACTTGCGCGCCGACTTCGGTAGCAAGCCTGCCGAGCAGGTGGGCTTCGTGCTGGGCAACGAGGGCCCGGGCAGCCTGCTCGCCCAGCTCAAGGCCGAAGGGCTGGCCACCGGGCTGTCCGCCGGCGCCGATGCCGAAACCCACCAGTTCGGTTACTTCGACATCGGCATCAGCCTGACGCCGCAGGGCCTGCAGGACTACCCGCGTGTGCTGGCGCTGGCCTTCGCGGCCATCGACCAGTTGCGTGCCAGCGGCATGCCGCCTACGCTGTTCGGCGAGCGCCGCGCGATGGCCTCGCTGGACGAACGTTTCCGCGACAAGGGCGAGGGCACGGGGCGCGCCGTGGCCCTGGCCAATGCGGTGATGGACTACCCGCTGGCGATTGCCGAACGGGTGCCCTACCTGTGGCTGCAGCCGGAGCCGGCGGCGGTGCAGCGCGTGCTGGGCCAGCTTCGGCCCGACAACCTGCTGGTCACGCTGGTGGCCAAGGGCCTGCCGACAGACAAGGTCGAGAAGTGGTACGGCACCAAGTACAGCTACGTGGAGCAGACCGGCGCGGCCTACGCCGCGCTGCAGGCGCCGCCCAAGGTGGCCGCCATCAAGCTGCCGCCGCCCAACCCCTATGTGCCGGCGCACACCGGCCTGCTGCCGCTGACGCCGACGCGGCTGATCGACGAGCCCACGCTGTCGCTGTACCACGCGCAGGACAGTGAATTCCAGCGGCCGCTGGTGGCCCAGGTGATGCGCTTCCGCCTGCCGCGTGAACTCGGCACGTTGCGCACCGCCGCGCTGCTGCCGCTGTACGAAGCCTGCGTGCGCGAGGGGTTGAACGAGACCACCTACGCCGCGTCCGAGGCGGGGCTGCAGTTCGGCTTCTCGGCGGCGCTGGAGGGTGTGCAGATCAGCATCGACGGCTATGACGCGTCAGCCGGCCGTCTGCTGCAGCAGGTCGCCACCGGGCTGCGCGACTGCGCCGTCTCACCCGAACGCTTCGCGGCGCTGAAGGACCGTGTGCTGCGCGGGCTGTCGGCCTTCGAACGTGTGGACGCCTGGCAGACGCTGACCGAATCGCGCCGGCGCGCGGTGCGCGAGTTCTACTTCCGGCCCGACGAGATCCTGCCGGTGGTGCGCGGGCTGACGCTGGACGATGTGCAGGCCTTCGCCCGCGGCCTGTACACGCGCGGCAAGCTCGAGGCGCTGAGCTTCGGCAACCTCGACGCCACGCAGGCCCGCGCCGCAGCACGCGGGCTGGCGGCGGCATTGGGCGCCCAGCCCGTGCCCGACGAACAGCTGCTGCGCCGCCGCCTGCGTGTCAGCCAGCCCGGCGACGCGCTGCGCAGCAGCGAGACGCTGGCGGTCAACAACTCGGCCTACCGGCACGAGGTGCTGCTGGGCCGCGACACGCCCGAGCTGCGCGCTGCCACCCAGGCGCTGTCGGCCTTCATCGGCCCGCCGGCCTACAGCGAACTGCGCACGAAGCAGCAGCTGGGCTACATCGTCTTCGGCGGTGCCGGCGAAGAAGCCCACGACGAGTTCGCGTTTTTCATCGTGCAGTCGGGTGACTACCCGGCAGACGTCGTGGAGCAGCGCGCCGAGGCCTTTATCCAGACGCTGCCGGCGCAGTTGCGCGCGCTGCCCGACGCCGGCTGGCAGACCATCGTCGCCGGCGTGCAGGCCAAGCTGGACGAGAAGGACAAATCAGTTGCCGAGCGTGCCGGGCGGCTCTTCGAGCTGGCCTATGAACGCGATGCCGAGTGGGCGCGTAACGAGGCCACGCGCGCCGCGCTGGCCAGCCTGACGAAACAGCGCGCGACCGACATCCTGGCCGCGGCACTGGCACCGGGCCAGACGCAGACGCGCACCTTCCTCGGCTTTGCGCGCAACCACCAGGCCAAGACGCCGCCAGCCGTGAGCTACACCGATGTCGGCGCCTGGAAGGCGGGCCAGCGCTACGCCCAGTGAGCCGGTGGGCGGCGGGCCTTCGCTCGCCGGCAGCAGACTTCGCGGCATGCGCAGTGGGCCCTTGCTGTCCCTGCTGGCGGTGCGGGCCGGCGATGCCGACATACTGCGTCGGGCCAAGGCCTTCGGCTCAATGCCCATGTACGAAGCGCTGGCGCTCCACGCCCTCACGGACTACCCCATTTCGATCGTGGCGTAGCGGGAAGTCTGATGGCCGAGCCGACGCTGGAACAAGGCTTCCAGCCCAACGTCGACATGAATATCACGCGGATCTACCCCGGGTTCCGATCTGCACCCATCGGCGCCGGCAGCATACCGGCGTCGATCCCGTTTACACAGGCGCAGGAAGACGCGACTCACGACTCCCAGGTCACCAACTGCGCGGCGCTCTTCGAGCAAACTGGCGGCGACTACGGTGCGAACTGCACCAGCATCTGCGCTCGCGGCACTCGTTCAGCGAGTCCATGGCGACGATCGCGTGGGTTGTCACCTCGGGCACGCTGATCTTCCTCTTCTGAAGCCGTTGCGCGGGGGCACTTCAGCTGCCCCCGCCTCGCGGTGAAGACTGCAGGCCCGCTGCCCGCCTTGCGGCCGTACCATCGTCGCCGAGGAGACCACCGATGCCCCCGTCGCCGCAACCGCTGCGCCTGCACGTGCCCGAGCCCAGCGGGCGCCCTGGGCATGCCACCGACTTCTCCTACCTGCACCTGTCGCCCGCAGGCGCGGTGCGGCGGCCCGAACTCGATGCCTCACCCGCCAGCACCGCCGACCTGGCCTTCACGCTGGTGCGTGTGCTCGACGACGAGGGCCAGGCCGTCGGCCCGTGGGCGCCGCAGGCCGACGCCGCGCTTCTGCGCCAGGGTCTGCGCGCGATGATGAAAACGCGCGCCTTCGACGCCAAGATGCTGCTCGCGCAGCGGCAGAAGAAGATCTCGTTCTACATGCAGTGCCTGGGCGAGGAAGCCATCGCCACCGCGCACGCGCTCGCGCTGCAGCCGGGCGACATGTGTTTCCCGACCTACCGTCAGCAGGGCCTGCTGCTGGCGCGCGACGACGTCTCGATGGTCGAGATGATCTGTCAGCTGATGAGCAACGAACGCGACCCGATGAAGGGCCGCCAGCTGCCGGTGATGTACTCGTACAAACGCGCCGGCTTCTTCAGCATCAGTGGCAACCTGGCGACGCAGTTCATCCAGGCCGTCGGCTGGGCCATGGCCTCGGCGATCCAGGGCGACACCAAGATCGCTTCGGCCTGGATAGGCGACGGCGCCACCGCCGAAGCCGACTTCCACACCGCGCTCACCTTCGCCCATGTCTACCGCGCGCCGGTGGTGCTGAACGTGGTCAACAACCAGTGGGCCATCTCCACCTTCCAGGCCATCGCAGGCGGCGAGGCCACTACCTTCGCCGCGCGCGGCGTGGGCAGTGGCATCGCCGCGCTGCGCGTAGACGGCAACGACTTCCTGGCCGTGCTGGCAGCTTCGCGCTGGGCCGCCGAACGTGCCCGCAGCAACCTGGGGCCGACGCTGATCGAGTGGCTGACCTACCGCGCAGGCGCACATTCCACCTCAGACGACCCTTCACGCTACCGCCCCGCCGACGACGCGCAGCGTTTCCCGCTCGGCGACCCGATTGCGCGGCTGAAGCAGCATTTGCTGCGCCTGGGCGCGTGGAGCGACGAAGAACACACACGTGTGCAGAAGGAACTGGAGGCCGCGGTGGCTGCCGCGCTGAAGGAAGCCGAAGGCCACGGCGGCGCGCTCGTCGACGGCCACGTGCCGCCGCTGGAGACGATGTTCGAGGGCGTCTACAAGGACATGCCGGCGCACCTGGTCGAACAGCTGCGGCAAGCGCGCCTGGAACGCTGACATGGCGCGCATGACCATGATCCAGGCCCTGCGTTCGGCGATGGACGTGATGCTCGAACGTGACCCCACCGTGGTCGTCTACGGCCAGGACGTCGGTTATTTCGGCGGCGTCTTCCGCTGCACCGAAGGGCTGCAGGCCAAGTACGGGCGTTCACGTGTGTTCGACGCGCCGATCTCCGAAGGCGGCATCGTCGGCACGGCCGTCGGCATGGCCGCCTACGGCCTGCGCCCGGTGGTCGAGGTGCAGTTCGCCGACTACTTCTACCCGGCGTCGGACCAGATCGTTTCCGAAGCCGCGCGGCTGCGTTACCGCTCGGCGGGCGACTTCACCGCGCCGCTGACCATCCGCATGCCCTGCGGCGGCGGCATCTACGGCGGGCAGACCCACAGCCAGAGCCCCGAGGCGCTCTTCACGCATGTCTGCGGCCTGCGCACCGTGATGCCCAGCAACCCTTACGACGCCAAGGGCCTGCTCATCGCGGCTATCGAGAACGACGACCCGGTGATCTTTCTCGAGCCCAAGCGCCTGTACAACGGCCCCTTCGATGGCCACCACGACCGGCCCGTGGTGCCCTGGGCCCAGCATGCGCTGGGCGAGGTGCCCGAGGGCCACTACACGGTGCCGCTGGACAGCGCGGCGGTGGTCCGGCCGGGCAGCGCGGTGACGGTGCTGACCTACGGCACCATGGTCTACGTCAGCGACGCGGCGGCGAACGAAACCGGCATCGACGCCGAGATCATCGACCTGCGCAGCCTGTGGCCGCTGGACCTCGCGGCGCTGGTGGCCTCGGTGAAGAAGACCGGCCGCTGTGTCGTCGTGCACGAGGCCACGCGCACCAGCGGCTTCGGCGCCGAGCTGGTGGCGCTGGTGCAGGCGCATTGTTTCTACGATCTCGAAGCGCCCATCGAACGTGTCACCGGCTGGGACACGCCTTACCCGCACGCGCTGGAATGGGCCTACTTCCCCGGCCCTGCGCGCGTCGCGGCCGCGCTGCGCCGTGTCATGGAGGCTTGAGATGGCAGGCATCCGCGTCATCAAGGTGCCCGATGTTGGCGAAGGCATCGCCGAAGTGGAGCTCGTGGCCTGGCACGTGAAGGCCGGCGACGTGGTCACCGAAGACCAGGCGCTGGCCGACGTGATGACCGACAAGGCCAGCGTCGAGATCCCGGCGCCGGTGGCCGGGCGGGTGCTGGCGCTGGGCGGCCGGGTCGGTCAGATGATGGCGGTGGGGGCCGAACTGATCCGCATCGAGGCCGCCGAAACCGGGCCGACGCGGCGCGCGCCGGCCGCGCCCGCGCCCGCGCCGGCCCTGCCGTCCGCCGTACCGCCTGCGTCAGCGCCGCCTCCCGTCTGCGCCCCGGCAGCAGCCCCACCCGCGGGCCCGGCAAGCCGGCGCCCCATCGCATCGCCCGCACTGCGGCGGCGGGCCTGGGAACTCGGCATCGACCTCAAGGACGTGGCCGCCAGCGGCACCGCCGGCCGCACCGTGCAGGCCGACCTCGATGCCCATGTTGCAGCGCATGCTGCCGTGCAGGTTGCCGCGCACGGCGTGGCCGCGCCCGCCGTCGCGCCGGCCAGCGCACCGCAGTACGCCGAACGCCACGACGAACAGGCCGTGCCCGTCATCGGCCTGCGCCGGCGCATCGCGCTGCAGATGCAGGAGTCGAAGCGCCGCATTCCGCACTTCAGCTACGTCGAGGAGGTCGATGTCACCGAGCTCGAAAACACCCGCGCGGCGCTGAACGCACGCCATGCCGTCGAACGCGGCCGGCTGACGCTGCTGCCGCTGCTGATGCGCGCGCTGGTGCTGGCGCTGCGCGAATTCCCGCAGATCAACGCCCGCTTCGACGACGAGGCCGGCGTCGTCACGCGCCACGGTGCGGTGCACGTCGGTGTGGCCACCGACACGCGGCACGGCCTGATGGTGCCCGTGCTGCGCCACGCCGAGGCGCGCGGCGTCTGGGCGCTGGCGGCCGAGCTGTCGCGCCTGGCCGAGGCCGCACGTTCGGGCCGCGCCACGCGCGCCGAGCTCAGCGGCTCGACGGTCACGCTCAGCAGCCTGGGCGCCTTGGGCGGCATCGTCTCGACACCGGTGATCAACCGCCCCGAGGTGGCGATCGTGGCCGTCAACCGCATCGTCGAGCGGCCGGTGGCGCGCGGCGGCCACATCGTGCTGCGCCAGACGATGAACCTGTCGTCGTCCTTCGACCACCGTGTCGTCGACGGCATCGACGCCGCACGCTTCGTGCAGGCGCTGCGCGCGCTGCTCGAAGCGCCGGCGCTGCTGTTCGCCGAATAGCTTCGGCGGGCCGGCCTGATTTGTTCGCAGGCCCTCAGCCCGCGGCGCGCAGACGTTCCCGCAACGCGGTCTTCAGCACCTTGCCGTAGTGGTTCTTCGGCAGCGCATCGACCACGACATAACGCTTCGGTCGCTTGAAGCGCGCGATGTGCGCCAGGCAATGGGCGTCGAGCGCAGCCGTGTCGATGGCATCACCGGGCCGGGCGACGACGAAGGCCACGACGACCTCGCCCCATTCGGGGTCGGGCGCGCCGACGACGGCCACCTCGGCCACGCCGGGCGCGGTGAGCAGCACCTCCTCGACCTCACGCGGGTAGATGTTCGAGCCGCCGCTGATCAGCAGGTCCTTGCTGCGGTCCTTCAGTGTCAGGAAACCCTGGTCGTCCAGGCTGCCGACGTCACCCGTCCACAACCAGCCGCCGCGCAGCGCCGCGGCCGTGGCCTCGGGGTTGTTCCAGTAGCCGGCCATCACGGTGTCGCCCTGCACCAGCACCTCGCCGATTTCGCCGGCTGGCAGTTCACGGCCATGTGCGTCGGCCACGCGCACCTGCACCGGGGTCTGCGCCACGCCCACCGAGCCCAGGCGCTGGGCGTGGCGCGGGTGTGTCGTGTCGGCCATGTGGTGTCGCGACAGCGCGGTGGCCACCATCGGCGTTTCGCCCTGGCCGTAGATCTGCACGAAGCGCGGGCCCATCACGCGCAGTGCACGCTGCATGTCGGCGACGTACATCGGCGCGCCGCCGTAGACGATGGTCTTGAAGCTCGCCGCGGCGTCGGCGGGGCCGAGGCCCGAGGCCTCGGCGTGGTCGACCAGGCGCTTGACGATGGTGGGCGCGGCGAAGGTCGACAGCGGCCCCAGCGTGCGGCCCAGCGCGAAGAGCTCCTCGGGGTCGACGCCGCCCGACGCCGGCACGGCATGGCGCGCACCGGCCATCAGGTGGGGGATGGCGTAGAGGCCGCAGCCGTGCGACATCGGTGCCGCGTAGACCAGGGTGTCTTGCGCGGTGATGGCGTCGACGTCGACGAAGTAGGTCAGCCCCATCGTCGTCAGGTTGCGGTGCGTGAGCATCACGCCCTTGGGCCGGCCGGTGGTGCCGCTGGTGTAGAAGAGCCAGGCCAGGTCGTCGGGCGCGCGTTCGGCGGGCGGCGCGGCCGCCGCATCGGGCGCCACCTCGGCCACCATTTCGGCAAGGGGCGCCAGCAGCGTGTCGGCCTCGGCCGACGTGGTGTCGACCTGGTGCTCGACGCCGGCGAGTTTTTCGGGCGCGACATCGGGCGTGACGAAGGCCCAGCGTGCGCCGGCGTCGGCGACGATCCACGCCGCCTCGGCCGGGTGCAGCTTGGCGTTGACGGGCACGACCACCAACCCCGCCCACCAGGCGCCCCACAGGATCTCGAGGTAGCGCGGGTGGTTGCGCATGAAGAGCACCACACGCTCGCCCGGCTGCAGGCCGGCGGCGCGCAGGCGCTGCGCCAGGCCGGCGCTGCGTGCGGCCCACTCGCCGTGGGTGGCCCAAAGCCGCGCACCTTCGAACAGCGCCGGGCGCTGCGGCGCCACCCGCGCCTGGCGCGCCAGCAGCTCGGCCAGGTTCACGCGCGGGCCCTTCGCGCGGCGCGCGCCGGGCTGAACCCCTGCGGGCCGCCCGGCTGGTTCACTGGACGACCCTCCGCGCGGCGCGCTCCGGGATTCGCGCCTGGGTGCGGCCCGGCGCGCTCACGGTTGCACCCTGCGCCCTGCGGCCGGCCTGGCCCGCGGAGGAACCTGGCGTGCGCCAGGCGCCGCCCGTGCGCAGGGATGGGCCGCGTCCGGGCGCCTTCCCACCAAGCGGGAGTGCGCACTCCGGAGGCCCTGCGGGCTCATGGCTGCGGCGTGTGCCGCGGCGGCCCGCGGCGGCTGCCGGCGTCGGCGGGTGTGAGCAGCGTGCCCGGCGGTGCGTCGCGCAAGGCGGCGAGCAGCTGGTGCAGGCGCTGGCGCTGGGCGGTGTCCAGACGGGCCTGGCGCAGCAGCGCCTGCAGCCAGCCAGCCTGCTGCGGCGGGCCGGCCGGCACCGGCGCGCGGCCTTCCATGGCGTCCTTCAGCGCGCGCAGCTTCAGTTGCTGGCGCGCGGCCTGCCATTCGGCTGAGGCGGGCAGGTTCAGCGTGCTTTCCAGGCGCAGCAGCAGCGTGTCCACCTCGGTGGCGGGCAGCGGGCCCGCGGTGGGGGCGTTGGCCCGGCGCTGCGCCAGCGCCTGCTGCCACGGCGCGGGCAGCATGTCGATCACGGCCGGGTCGGTTTCGGCGCTGGCGGCGCTGACGGCGCTGACGGCACTGGAGGCACTGGAGGCACTGGAGGCGCTGGAGGCGCTGCCGTCTTCACGCGCTTCGCAGCCCGCCAATTGCGCCGCCAGGGTTTCGCACCGCGCCTGCCAGTGGCCACGCTGGGCCGTGGCCAGCCAGCCGGCTGCGGCCGCGCGTGCGCTGCGGAAACGGGCCTCCAGCGTTTCGGCGGCGCCGCGCGGCAGGTCACCCGCCTGGCGCCAGGCGCGGTCGACTTCGGCCAGCGTGCGTTCGAGTTCAGCCGGCGGCGCCGCAGCGTCCAGCGCAGCCAGGCGCTCGAGCAGCGCCTCGCGCTCGCCGACATGCGCGGCCAGCTCGGCGTCGCGCGCGGCGAAGGCGGCGTCGCGCTGCGCGAACACGCCGTCGATGGCGGCGCGAAAGCGCGCCCACAGCGCGCTTTCCAGACCACGCGGCAGCGGCAGCCGGCGGGCATGGTCCTGCCACGCCGCCTGCAGTTCGCGCAGCTGGCGCGAGGTGTCGGGCGCCGGGCGGTCGCCCTGGGGCAGCAGGGCCTCGGCGCGGGCGATGAGCTGCTCGCGTTCGGCCGCGGCCGTGGCCCGCGCTTGCTGCAGTGGCGCCTCCAGCCGCGACAGCGCGGCGTGCAGGCGCTGCAGCAGCGCGTCGCGCGACGCCACCGGCACCGTGTGCTCGACCGGGCCGAGCTTGCGCCAGGCGGTCTGGAAGCGGTCGAGCTCGCCACTGCAGGCGCGCCAGTCGGGCGCGCCGGCTTCGGCCTGCGGGTCTGCGCCCGCGCCGTCGGCGGCCGGCCACGCTTCGAGCGTTTGCAGCAGCGCCTCGCGGGCGGCCAGGTTGTCCAGCCGCGCCGCCTTCTGCGCGGCGTGCAGCGCTGCGACGGGCTGGTGCGCGAGCTGCAGCGCGGCGTCGAAACGCTGCCACTGCGCGGCGCTGGCGGGGGCGCCCTGGCGGTCGAGTGCCTTCCAGTGTTTGCGCAGCGCCTGGAGGCTGTCGCCGTGGGCCTTGAGGTTCAGCTTCGGCCCGCCATGGGTGGGCGGCGCTACGGCGGCAGTGGATGCCACGGCAGGGACGGGCGCGACGGGCGAGACGGGCGCGCGCAGTGCCATTTCCGCGGCGGTGCCTTCGGGTGACTCGGGAGAGTCGGGCGACTCTGGCGCGGCCGCAAGCTCGGCCGCTTGCTCAGGCTCGGCCGGCACCGCCGCTGCCTCCGTCGCCGGCACTGTCACTGTCATTGGCAATGGCAATGGCAATGGCACTGGCGCTGGCACTGGCACTGGCACTGGCACTGGCACTGGCACCGGCACTGGCACCGGCACCGGCACCGGCACT
>Ga0105047_10015081_pt1 | contig 12193 bp, 8 predicted proteins | sample MAT04_FD_78384 | JGI IMG/M metagenome (GOLD analysis project Ga0105047, IMG submission 78384) | Freshwater microbial communities from Lake Fryxell liftoff mats and glacier meltwater in Antarctica - MAT-04 (megahit assembly) | ecosystem: Environmental > Aquatic > Freshwater > Ice > Liftoff... | reverse complement strand
GTCACCGGCAAGCCGTTTTCGTACGTCGTCAAAGCCGATACCGCAACGCTAACCGGCGGGCACCCATCGCCCGGTACGCCGACAACGAATCGCGTTTACGAAATCCGGATTCGCAAGTGATAGATTGCCGTTCACACCCTCTCACCATCGACCCACTGCTCGAACTGTCTCGCTTTTTCTTGCCAACCTTCGGAGTCGAGGCGTGTACGATCGGCTTGCTGTTTTGCGGGCACGCCCGTTGTCAATCGTTGTAAAACGGTTGCGGTCAAGCTCTCCTTCGTGGGGCAGACATCGCAACTTTCGGCCCACGGTCGCGTGGCAGGAAGGTCGCGAACGACGACCGGTTTTCCCGTGGCGAGGTACTCTTTCAACTTCAAAGGTTGCATTGCCCGCGTAACGGGGAGATCGGCATATGGCATCACCAGCACGCTGGCGGCGGCGGCCACAGCGGGTAACTTGGCGAACGGCATCGCGGGTAAAACCTTCACCCGCGGCAACGCGAACAATTCCGGGTCGGGATCTTCTTGCGGGCCGATGAACAACATCGTGCCCGATGCAAGATTCGACGCGAGGTGTTTCACGAACGACACATCGAGGCGGCGATCGATGACGCCCCAGAAGACGATGAACGGCGATGCCAGCCCCGAGAACTCGGGGAGTTCGATTTGCTGGGAATGTCGCCAGAGATCGAGATCGACGCCGTGCGTGAGTAACTTTGCGATTTTGTCAAACGTGCCGATGTGTGACACCAGTGTGTCACTGACCGCAACGACTTCATTCATTTTCGGCAACAAATCGCGTTCCATTTTTGCCATCGTTTCACCGTCGTATCCGGGCCAGACGCTGAAATCGTCGACGCAATAATACGTCCAGCGGTTCGCGGGCAGTTCGTCCACAAGGTCGGCAACGAGTGGCAGTGTGGTGATGACATTCGGCATTTGCGACAGCGATCCGAACGCGGGTCGCAACGCACGCAAGAGCAATTTGCGATTCAGCGAGCGCGCCATTCGCGAGTGGAACGATGGCCACATCTTCGGAGAGAGAATGCGTGGAGATTGTTGTTCGGAACGCTGAAATTCCTGTGGTTTCCGCGTGCCGCCCGTCCACGATTTCAACTTGCCTGCCACGCGCTTCAGCGTCGACAAATCGAGCCGCGGCGGGCGGGTGCCGATGGTGTTCACCCAAATGATTTCGCGGTGCCCGAGCAGCTTGCCGATCAGGTGCTGGCAACTCGATGGATGGCGGCCCCAGTCGTCGGCAAACACGACCAGAGGGCGAGCGGCGGTTGGTGTCATAAACTCATTATGGAACAGAATCGCCCAAACAGAGACCGTTAATGCCTACAAAGTTTTCGTGCCCGTTGTCATTTCACACGTTGGAGCCATGCGCGCGTCGCGGGGAACCCGTCTCGGTCGGTTTGCCGTGGCCACGCGGCGCGATTGCGGACGAGAAATACTTCCAGCTCATCGGCCCCGATGGTTCGCAACAAGTATTGCAAACGAAAGTGCTCGACCGCTGGCCCGACGGAAGCGTGCGCTGGTGCTTGTTCGACTTCCTCGCCACGTGGGATGGGAAGACGCGCGAGGGCGGGTATCGGGTGGAGGTGGGGGAGGAGGCAAATCCGTTACGCGGGTTCGGCAAGTCTCGGTGTCCAGAAAAAGTGTTCGACTTGATTACCGACGAAACTGAACAGCCCGTTTCACTGGGCGAAGTAATCGATTCGGGTTCAGTCCGACAACGGCGAATGATGAATTTGAAACCAATTAATGGCTATGAGCAGTTCGGCCATATAGATGAATTCTCGAGCACACCGACCATCCGCGTTCAGCTCACCATTCGCAACCCAAACGTGGCCGAACACCCTGGCGGAAATTGGGATCTCGGGAATGGTGGTTCAATTTATCTTCATCATTTGAGTATCCGAGCACAACTAACGACGCCTATACTCTATTTTTCGGTTGGTCGCAATGAACCGTTACAGACATGTTCCTCGTTTTATCTCAACCAGGCATCGTCTGGCGGGGAGAATTGGAATTCGACAAATCACTTCGACGATGAGCACGAGATCAACTTGGATTTCAGCGGTTTTCAAATGCGAGTGGACAAACAATCCGAGACGGGAAAACGGGCCACACCGATTCTTTTTTCAGAATCGATCGGGATGACCACACCTCACTACTGGCAGAACTTTCCTAAACAGATCGAGGCTCACGATGGTGAAATGAGACTGAGTTTGCTGCCACTCCAGAAAAGGACTCACGAACTTCAAGGCGGTGAGCAGAAGACACACACTTTCTATGTGGCCTTCGGCAAAGACACGATTACCGATGAACCGATGGTTTGGTGTCGCTCGCCGATCACGGCTCATGCGTCGCCGGAGTGGTACGCGGCGTCGGGGGCGATTGAATATCTGACGCCGAAGGCAAGCGATCCGCACGCGAAATATCTTGCGCTCGTCGATCAGGCGATCGACGGACCAGATACATTTTTGACTAAGCGCGAGACGATCGACGAGTATGGCTGGCGGAACTTTGGCGATATTTATGGCGATCACGAAGCGGTCGGATGGGCAGGCAAGTCGCCGATGATATCGCACTACAACAATCAGTACGATTGTGTCGCAGCGTTCCTCATTCAGTTCTTTCGCAGCGGCGATTTGCGCTGGTTATCGCAGGGAATCGAGTGTGCGGACCACACGTGCGACATCGATATTTACCACACCGATGGCGACAAGGCGGCTTACAATCGCGGCTTGTTTTGGCACACGTACCACTACGCCGACGCCGACACCGGCACACACCGGAGCTACCCAAAATCGTTGAAGCACAGTCACGTCGAAAGCCTGACGAAGAAGATGGACGAACTCGGCGAGACGGCGAAGATGCTGAAGAAATCGTACGCCGTCGGCGGTGGCCCGGCTTCATCGCACAATTATAACGCGGGTCTGATGCTCAGCTATTTTCTGACGGGGAACATGCTCTACCGCGACACCGCCATCGACCTTGCGAACTTCGTTATCAATATGGAAGACCCAGCGAAAACGCCGTTTCGCTACCTCTCCCGCGAATACACGGGGCTGGCCACGGAGTCCGGTGGTGGAGGTTATCACGGTCCCGGCCGCGCGGCAGCGAATTCGATTCTGGCGCTGATTGTCGGCCACCAACTAACCGGCGAGAACCGGTACCTCGAGAAAGCGGAACAACTGATACGCCGCGTAGTTCACCCGAATCAGAACCTCGAACGGCTCGACTTGCTGAATGCGGAACTGCGCTGGTTTTACACGATGACGCTGCAAGCGTTGGGTCGCTACCTCGATTACAAAATCGAACTCGGGCAACTCGACCACATGTACGGGTATGCCCGCAACTCGCTGTTGCATTACGCGCGATGGATGGCGACGAACGAACGGCCGATCCTCGATACGCCGGAGAAGTTGCAGTACCCGAACGAGACATGGGCTGCACAGGACATGCGAAAGGTCGAGGTGTTTCAGTATGCGGCGAAACATGCGAACGGAGCGGAGAAGGCGAAGTACCTCGAACGGGCCGAGTGGTTCTTCGATTACGTGCAAAATACACTGAGCGAATTCGAAACGAAATCGCTATGCCGCCCGGTGATTTTAATAATGAAATACGGTTGGAGCCGCAACTGGTGGCGCGAGAATCCGATGGCAACAGCACCCGAAACTGACACTGCGGTGTCAGCCGGTGAGTTCGGCGAATGGAGCATGTTCGTGCCGCAGAAAACGATGGCGATGAAGCGTGCGAAACGGTTGCTGGTGGCCGGTGTGGCGTTCGTTTTCGTCGCGTTTTGTGCGACCGTATTGTGGTTTATGGTGTGAGATTCTCGAATCGCCCTCGTAGCACTTTCGCGGGTACCCCGGCGGCAATCACGTTGTCGGGGATCGGCTTCGTAACGACCGCCCCCGCCGCGATGATGCTACCTTTACCCACATCTGCAAGCACAATCGCGCCGCTGCCGATCCACGCGCCTTCGCCAATCGTCACGAGGTTTCGCTCGCCGCCCTGGTCCTTGATCGGCACCTTCGGATCGTCGAAGTAGTGCGTCTGCCCGCCGCTCGGGATTTGCACGCCGGAAGCGATGAGCACATTGCGCTCGATATTGACTAGGCCAAGCGAACAGCGCGGCCCGATGTAGACATTCTCTGCGATCGTCGCGCCGGCCTGCGAGAAGATCGTGCCGAAGCCGATGTCCGCCGAGCGATGGCAGTTTTGCAGAACGGCGCGATAGAATGCCGCGCGAAGGAAGTTACCGGTGATGCCAGGGAAGAGCGAAAGAAATTGCGAGCAACCTTCGAGCGGGCGGTTCTTACCCATGAGTAGAGTTTGCAAATAGTACGACGCGATCAGCGGTGACACGACGAGCGTGGCGATCAGGTGCACGATGCGTTTGAGTGTGCGTTTCATATGCCTGTGAGCCGCCGGTAAAGGCGGTGCCAGGCACGCACGGTTTGTTCGAGTTGATACTTTTCCACGGCCCGTTCGCGGCCCGCTTTCCCGAGCCGGGCTGCCAACTCGGGGTCGCGCATCAATCGCGCAAACGCTTTGCCGCAAGCCTTGGCGTCGCCACGCGGTACGAGTAAACCTTCGCGTTCGTGGCGAATAATCTCCGGATTTCCACCGACATCGGTGACGATGACGGGCAAGCCCGAGGCCATCGCTTCGAGCAATGTCAGCGATGCGGCCTCAGATAAGGAGGTCAGTGCGAAGGCGTCGACGACACGCAGAACATCGGGTACATCACTGCGGATGCCGAGGAAAATTACGCGGTCCGCGATGCCCAACGTTCGCGTGAGTTCTTCGAGTTCACCGCGAAGCGGACCATCGCCGACCATGAGCAAATCGACATCGGGGATGGTTGCGGCGGCGAGTGCGAAGCCATGGATGAGCATATTCTGGTCTTTGACCGGATGATGCCTGGCGACGTGCGCGATATAGCGTCGCTGCGGATTCAAACCGAAGCGGTGACGCAGTTCCGTCTTATCGGCAACGGTCGAATAGCGATCGACTTCGATGCCATTTTCGATGACTTCGATACGTCCGCCACGGAAACCATCGAGGTCGCGCATCGCCTTCGCGCTAAACCCGCAGCAGGCGTTGACGGCATCGGCGGCGCGGTCGAGAACGATGCGATTGAACGCACAGCGGTTCGGTGAAACGATGTCCGGGTAATGTCTGCCATGCTCGGTAAGGATGAGCTGCGGCATCGGGCGGACGAGCGGTTTCGCGAATGCCGAGTAGAAAAACGGCGTGTATTGATGCGCGTGAACGACGTCGATTTTTCGCTTGCGGATTTCCGTCGCCAAGTTCCACGACACGCGAAAATCGCGACCCGGACGGCGGTTCAAACAGACGAGATCACCGCCGTTCGCGAGATGTTCTTCGCCGAGTTGGCCGACGCGATCGAGGCAGAATACGGTCGGGGTAATGGCATCACCCAAACGACGAATCGCCTCTTTTACCAGCACTTCCGCACCGGCGACTTGCATGACGTGCAATACGAAGCCAACGCGAATCGGCCGCGACTGCGGTTCGTCGGGCCGCGACAATGGTGTGACACTCATCGTTGCGGAAACCCCGGTCGGGTGCGTGGCGGTGTCTGGCCATTTGCGGGTGCGGCTTGCGGCATGGGTCGGGGCATTGGGCCGCGTGGCGTAATCGGTGGTTGAGCACGCCGCCCCTGAACATTTGGCATTGGGTAGCGAGCACCGGCCCACTGCCCCGGCAAGTTTTCCTTCAGCGTCGTATCGGTCGCATTCAGCAACGCCCATACTTGCGTGCCGATGAACAGCAACAGATACGAAATCTCGAACACCTCTAACGACAAGAACGTCGCCCCGACCAAGAAGCTAACCAGCGAGCATTCGATACCGCCGAGGATCGCTGTCGCACGTATCGATTCGGGATCGGTCCGCCGCCACAGCCGACGTCTCGCCCGCCAGATCGATGCGAAAGTCGCACCCACCATACCGACGTATAGAACGAGTGCGATCCAACCGCTGTCCGCAGCCACTTGTAGATATAGCATGTGGATAGTTCGGCCTTCCATGTCGGCCCCGCGCTGTTTCATTTCTTTGTTCGAACAGCGAATTCCCGCGCCGAAGATCGGGTAATCCCACGCGATCTCCTGTGCGATTCGCCAACTCAGTTGACGGGCCTGGTAACTGCTGTCAACCTCGCGTTTTTCGATGCTGAAAAAGCGATCCTGAATTTCCTTCCCTGCCATAAACGGCAGCGCAAACACACCACACATCAGCAGGAACGCGAAGAACTTCTTATATCTCGTGTAGAGCAGATAAAATGGCAATGCGACGATCATGGACCCCATCGCCCCTCGCGAATAGGTGCCGAGCACCGCGTGAACGATGATGGGAATGAGTATCAAGAAACCGTATCGATACCAGCCTTTCGTCATCTCCCATGCGAAATAGCAGAGTGGCACGCCGAGCGCGAGCATCAGTCCCGCGCCGTTGTTGTCGAGGCCGGCAAATCCGCGACTGTATAAAATCAGCTTACCAGTCTGTATGTAAATCATGTTGGCTTCATACGCGATATAGCCAAGCGCCGTTACAACGAGCATGAACAATCCCCATATCTGCGTGGGGGTTCGCACAACTCGCGATGCGAGGTAGTACATAGCAAAGATTTTGAGGTATTCGCCGAACCATTCTTCGGAGGTGGCTTGATCGTTCGAGCGTGCATAACTGCACACGATCCAGAAGGCGAACATCATCATGAGCTTATGGGCCAGCGTAAACTTGGGCCTGTATCGCATCAAGGACGACTCGCGTTTGCCGAACGAAAGGATGCCGAACGACCACGCAATGTACCCGGCAATGGCCGAACCTGCCACGCAAAACGACCACGGTATCGAGACGGGGGCAGAGTCGAGCGTCCATTTCCATAGGAATTGCGGGCGGAGAATCGCATAGAAATAGTAGAGTGCCACACCTGCGTAGGGCGTCCACCAGAATGAACTGACGACCCCAAAGAATGTCAGTGCGATGAGGAATAGATATTGTTTCATGTATGTGCGCGAGGTTGCGTGCGTGTCCGATACTTAACGTACGGCGAGTGCAATTGCTTTGGGCTGCGGCTTGCGAGACATTCGGATGCCATCGGTCACGATGTCCGCACATGCGGACCATGTATGATGTTCGACGACCCACGAACGAATATCGCGGCCGAGTCGTTCGCGCTTTGCGGAGTTCTGCCAAAGCTCGACAAGTACCGTCGCCCACTCAGACGGCGTACGATATGCAGGTATCGGCGGTTGTCCGTTCAGCCCGGCAACCACGCGCGGCGTGGCAATCGTCGGCATCCCCATCGCGGCGGCTTCGAGCAATTTATTCTTGATGCCGCCCCCACTGACGAACGGAAGCACAACGACAGCATTCGACCGTACTGCGGTGCGGATATCGGGCAAATCGGCGGTGATGCTCACACCATTCTTGCCATGTAACGCGAGCACTTCGGCACCGGGTTGGAAGCCGAAGATATTAAATTTTGCATCGGGAATTTGCGCCCGCACCTTTGGCCACACGCAATTGCAGAACCACTCGACCGCCTGAATGTTCGGGCCGAAATCGAGCCGCCCCCAGAACACGCAACTGTTCTCTGCCGGCGTTTCGTTGCCCGGCGCGTAGTAATTCGCATCGACCCCGTTCGGGATCACATCGTTGTTTCGGCAACCGATGAGCCAGCGAAACGCTTTCGCATCGACCCCCGATACCACCCAGTTCCGGTCAATCATCGGCCGATACGCCCGTTCGTACATGCCCTTCAAAAGTCCGTCTTTCGCTTCGTGCCACGTCGATTTTTGGAGCGCGCGAAGTTGCGACCAATGGTGCCAAATCCACTCGTCGGCTGCGTACCAAATCTTCGTTGTCTCGGGGGGTAACGCCCCGAGGTAAGGGAGTACATTCAGCCCCGATACCACGACAACATCCGCGTGAAATTCCTTCGCGACATTCGCCACCCACTGGATGCGTTCGTGCGAAATCCCCCAGTAATTGCGGAATTTTTCCTGCCACTTCGTCAACACGACCGGCGCGGGATTGACTTGCGCTATGGCGTCGCTATAGCAGAATTCCGCTTCGAGGCCGCCGTTTGCCGTCGCCTCGGCAGGCGATACGTCGAATGTGGCGAGTGCAACCGAGTGCCTCGACTCTGCCAACGCCTGCATCATGTAAAATGTATGAACGTCGTGCCCACTTGAACGCGGCCATGCCATACGCTCTTTGACGAACAAAATCCGGTTCGTACCTGAGTGGGTTTCTAATGACACCGGTCGTTCCTCATCGCAAAAAAATCGTTAGTGTGCCCGGAGGCTGCCGTCGATACATACCTGAATCGTGTCGTCACGAATCAGCCGGGGCAGTCCCGTCGTGGGCAAAAGCATCGGTTTGCTTGCCGAATGATCGTCTGAGTCGCGGCGGATTTTCCAGCAGGCATACCCGCCGAACCACCCGCCGAGCAACGCAAACAATACGTCTGATGGCTCGACGAACCGCATCGGTAATGACAACTGAACGAACTCTAGCACACACGCGATCAGTCCGGTAATAATCGCGCCTGCGAATAAGCGTATTCGCTTGGTATCATCGGATAACGGCCCGTTGGCTACGACGAGAACACCGAATATCGCGAACAGTAACGTCTTCACGATCGCTTGTTCGAGGCTGTATAGGTAGTTCCTCTCACTGGCATTTGCGAATGGTATCCAGTTGATCGTAAGCCACCGAGCCGACACGATAGCCATGTCGAATTGGAACGGATTCCAGTTGATAAGGATGAGCAACAACCCCCACGCCTGACCGTAAATCAGTGCAGCTTCGAGTTCAATACCATCGCCTTGGGCTTGCTGAATCGTGAGTTGCACAAGAGCCCAACCGAACCAAAGCGAACTGCCGCCGATGAGCGCATCGGTCACACTCGGCGAACGAGTTTTAATCGTGATTTGCGCCGTCTCGATTAACACGCCAAGTATTAATCCGCTCAACAACACCAGCGCACCGAGTGGGATTCGTCGCTTCGCTTTCGCGCGGGGAATACTGCCGAGCAAGACGCCGCCGATGAAGTACAACCCCGCGAGTTCGAGCCACGATTGCACTTTCGACCAGGGTTCGACGACATCGACCCGATTCAGTTCGCCGAATGGGATAATGGTTGCGTTGCGAACGTTCCGGGCCAAATCCGAGCCATTAACCGAGATATCGAACGGCATCAGTTGCGCGACCACGAGCACTCCAAGGTAGGCAATCGCCAATCGTCCGACCGTGTTTTGCCAAGTCGCGCCGTGCCGACTGCCTTTCAGCGTGTCAGTCAGTGTCGAACCGACCATCGTCCAAAGGAACATGCCTATGGCCGAGCCAATCGCTTGTGCGACGATATCCGAAAGCGAGCAGGTTCGCCCAGGAAACCAGAGTTGGCTAAACTCGACACTCGCCGCGAAAAACACGCACAACGGCCAAATGGCAATACCCGTCCACGCTGTCGTACCGGGGTTCGGGCGGCGGTCCGTGCGGAGCGCGGCCAACAAAAAGAACCCTAGCGGTATCCCGAGCAAGCCATTCGCAAGGAAGTCTGAACGCGAATCGATGCCGAGCCGCGCGCCAAGGATCTTTTGAAATTTCGCTGTCGCGTCTGACAGCCTCAGGTCGCGATACTCGAACGGCACGAGGCTACCGTAAACAGTGAACGCCATCACGCCGACCGCGATCCACCAGTAGATCGGCGCAATCCGGTTTGGAACGGGCGAGGCATTCACGGGGCGACTCCCGTCGATTTGGGAGCGCCCGGTGGCAGATCGTTTTTGTCGTTATTCGGTTGTTCCGGTACGACCCACTGTGCCGCCGCCGTCGCAGTTGCGGACTTCAAAATATCGTCGCGATCCGGTGCCTCGGGGACGACGAACAACCAGTCGATGAGTTTGAGTTCCATCCAAAGGAAAGCCAGTGCGAACGGCATCATCAGCCAGCCCGCGAAGTCGTGAACGATCTTATCGCCGAGCCACTTCCAACCGGCAATATAGACCAGTGCCGTGACTGTAATGCGAATGATATTCGACAAGATCGAGATCGGTATCGTCGTTAGCACGATGGCGATGCGGTCGCCGATGGGCCGTGTAAGAAGCAGTGCCATCGCGGTACCAATCGCGACGAATGTCAGCACCATACTGAGGCCCGAACAGGCCCACTCGACGCCGAGTCGAACGTCGCCGACGTTGATAACAGTCCCGCCCTGGCCGGCGATATACGATGGGTAACCAATCGTTTGCAGCAAGAAATTGCTTGCGGTCGTGGCAATTTGTCGCAATTTGAAGGTGAACAAAATCTCGAAGCGATCGGGTAACTTTACCATAAAGATCAGGAACGCCAAACTCGGCCATGCCCAGCGCAGCCCCGCCCGACCGAGCAATAGCGACACCACACCGGCCAACGCCAGTATCAAGCTGACACCCTGGCAGAACTCCTTCGCGATGTTCGTCATCCCCGCCCAACTCGATAGCGCAACCGCGAGCACGATCGGCAGCAAGCCCCAGTATTCCGGCCATTCGACTAACGGCGGCAACTTCGAGCGACGAGTCCAGAGTAGATATCCCGAAAATAGCGGCACAAGGAACCCGTGCGAATAGTCCGCCTGATTGCTCCAGACTCGCACCATATCGGCGATCGCCATGTGGAATGCAAACAACAGCGAGACGACGAGCACGCCGAGCATCACGCGCCACGACCGAGAACGGAGAATTTCAGCCAGAGGTTGTGGTTCCACGGAGCAGTCTCAAACAAAGGTTGTGTCGGCAACGAAAAGCGGCATCAGTTATCTGCTAGGATATGGCAAAAGCACGACTTTGGACGCGATACATTGCAAACTTCTCATATAGTTCATGCTGTTATTCCTGGGGCAGAAATTCGCCTGCGATCGATTTGAGTCGCGTAAGAAGGAATTTTTGCGCAAGACTCAACCATCGCGTCGTTATCCGGATGAACCAACTCTTCCCCAAGGGTTGCGGCCCGTCGGAGGTGGTCTCCGGCGGGCCGATCTTTCTGTATAAAATGCTACATGCGATTAAATCTCCTCTTCCCATCGTGGCTGCTCGGTGCGATGCTATTCTTTGCCGCTTACACGCAGTCCCCGCTCTTCTACTCGAATCAAAATCAATATTTCCTGCACGGCATGGCCGACGCGGGTATCGGGTTTCTCCCACACGACTGGCTCGCAAACACGCGCGACCCCACACCTGTGTTTTCCCTGTTCGTACAACGGGCGTTCTGCTGGAACTTCCCAGCGGCGATCTTCATCTGCTACGCCCTCGTCATGATCGTCTACGTCTATTCGCTGTTGACCATCGTCGAACATTTCGCCTGGTTTCCGAAATCGACGGTAGCCCGATGGGCGTTCCTGTGTGGCACGACTTGCCTCCACTCCGCCATCGCAAGATGGCTGAGCGTGCAAGTGGCTGGCGTCGATTATCCGTGGTACTTCCAGTGTGGTGTTGCGGGGCAGTATGTGCTGGGTGCGGGGTTGCAACCTTCGGTGTTCGGGGTGTTTCTCATCGCGTCGATTGCCGCGTTCGTCTCGAACCGGCAGGCACCGGCGATTGGTCTACTCTGGATTGCGTGCGGAATCCACACGACGTACTTGCTTCCGTGTGCGATACTGATTCTCGGCTTCAGTTTCGCGAACTATCGAAGTGGCAAGCGCCGAAAAGCTTGGATAACGCTTGCTTTGGGCTTCACAGGGTTAGTAATTATCGGCACGCTCGCGCTGTTGCGGTTCGCGCCGTCGGATCCCGTATCGTTCTCGATTAGCCAATCGCTGCTCGCCGAAACCCGCATTCCGCACCATTCGATTGTGAATCGCTGGTTCGACCTTATCGCGGGCCTTCAATGCGCGGTCATGTTCATCGGGATCGCCTGTGCGCGCGGTTCTCGCTTGTTTCCCGTGATGTGCGTGGCGGCGATTTGCGGCATACTCGGCACCGCGTTCGTCGCGATCACCGGCCACCCGACGGTCGCGCTGATGTTCCCCTGGCGGATCTCGGCCGCACTCGTTCCGCTGTCGGTTTCGATTATTTTGGCGAGGGTGATCTCGCGATCGAGCGATTTTCGAAGTCGCGTGGCCGTTTCTGTTCTGGTTCTGGCGTGCATCGGTTTGGCCGTTTCTGGCAT
>Ga0105047_10015079_pt1 | contig 12194 bp, 14 predicted proteins | sample MAT04_FD_78384 | JGI IMG/M metagenome (GOLD analysis project Ga0105047, IMG submission 78384) | Freshwater microbial communities from Lake Fryxell liftoff mats and glacier meltwater in Antarctica - MAT-04 (megahit assembly) | ecosystem: Environmental > Aquatic > Freshwater > Ice > Liftoff... | reverse complement strand
TTCGCGCGCTGGCCGACCTGCCGATGGCGATGACGGCGCATATCGTCTTTGCCGCTTATGACGACCGCCCCGCCACCCAATCGCCCGAAATGATCCGGGTGATCCGCGATGAGATCGGCTTTGGCGGGCTGTTGATGACCGACGATCTGAACATGCAGGCGCTGGCGGGCGATCTGGCCAGCCGCACCGCGCTGTCGATGGCGGCGGGCTGTGACATCGCGCTGCACTGCAAGGGCGATCTGGCCGAAATGCAGGCGGTGGCAACGGCCGCGGGCGCGATGCGGGCCGACACGCGGGACAGGGCCGTGGCCGCGCTCGGGATGCGCCGCCCGGTGCCCGATATTGACAAAGCCCGGCTTTGGTCCGACCTTTCGGACCTCTTGCCCGGAACTCCGCATGGCTGACCCCGACGACTGGACCACCCCCCCGCGCAGCGATCCGGCCGACCGGCTGGCCGCCGAGGCGCTGATCGTCGATGTCGACGGGTTCGAGGGGCCGCTGGACCTGCTGTTGACACTGTCACGCAGCCAGAAGGTCGATCTGCGGCGGGTTTCCGTGCTGCAACTGGCCGAACAGTATCTGGGATTCGTGGCGCGGGTGCAGGAGTTGCGCATCGAGCTTGCGGCAGATTATCTGGTGATGGCGGCCTGGCTTGTCTATCTGAAGTCGCGGCTGCTGCTGCCGCCCGAACCGGGGGCCGAGGGGCCGTCGGCCGACGATCTGGCCGCGCACCTCGCGTTTCAGCTGGAACGGCTGGCGGCGATGCGCGATGCCGCTGCCCGGCTGATGGCGCGCGACCGGCTGGGGCGCGACATCTTTGCCCGCGGCCTGCCCGAAGACATCACCCGCAGCCGCACCACCCGCTATTCGGCCACGCTGCTGGACCTGATGCGCGCCTACGCCGGCACCCGCACCCGCGACGATTTTCGGCCCTATGCGATGGATCGTGACCATGTGTTCACAATGGAACAGGCGCTGGAGCGGTTGCGCGGGCTGATCGGCTATGCGGGCGACTGGGCCGACCTGACCAGCTTTCTGCCCGAGGGGTGGCAGACCTCGCCGATGCGCCGCCGGTCGGTCACCGCTGCGCATTTCGCGGCCATGTTGGAACTGGCCAAGGCCGGGCAGGTCACCCTGCGCCAGTCAGACCCGTTTGCCGCGCTGATGGTCAAGGCGCGATGACCGACCCCGCCGAGAAAAGTCTGTTCGACGCACCGCCCCTGGCCGAGCAGGAGCGGATGATCGAGGCGATCCTGTTCGCCAGCGCAGCACCGGTGACGCTGGCCGATCTGGCGCTGCGCCTGCCGCATGGCTGCGACCCGGCCGAGGCGCTGGTGCTGCTGCGCCGGCGCTACGAGGGGCGGGGGGTGCATCTGGTGCGGGTCGGTGACGGCCATGCGATGCGCACGGCCGCCGATCTGGGGCATCTGATGCACAAGGATGTCGTCGAAACCCGCAAACTCAGCCGCGCCGCGATTGAGACTTTGGCGATCGTGGCGTATCATCAGCCGGTGACACGGGCAGAAATCGAAGACATTCGTGGAGTTGCCGTCAGCCGTGGCACCGTGGACCAGTTGATGGAAATGGACTGGATCCGGCTGGGCCGCCGCAGGATGACGCCCGGCCGCCCGGTGACCTTTGTGGTGACAGAGGCGTTTCTGGACCACTTCGGTCTGGAATCGGCGCGCGATCTGCCGGGGCTGAAAGAGTTGCGGGCCGCCGGATTGCTTGACAATCGGCCCCTGCCGGGAAGCATGGCCGATGACGAAGACCCGGCATTCGGTCAAACTGAGTTGTTCGAGGAGTAGGAGCAGGCAATGGATATCAACAGACTGGTGCAGATGGTGGTCAACCTTTTCGTCCGCAAGGCGGTGAACAAGGGCGTGACCATGGCCGTTGACCGCATGAGCAAAGGGCGCGGCCCCGCAACCGCCGCCGACACCGACACCGACCAGACCCGCGCCGCACGCGAGACGGTCAAGCGAGCGCGCAAGGCCGCCAGCCTGACCCGCAAGATCGGCCGGTGAAATGTGAACGGGATCATGAACGATTGGTCATGATCCCTGTTGTTCAGGCCCTGAACTGCTTGGCCAGTTTCAGACCCTGACCCTGATAATTCGACGCGATTCCGGCGCCATACAGCGTCTCGGGCCGTGCGGCCATCCGTTCATACACCAGCCGCCCGACGACCTGCCCATGCTCCAGCACAAAGGGCGCCTCATGGCAGCGCACCTCCAGCACGCCGCGCGACCCCACGCCGCCAGCGTCGCGGTGGCCGAAACCGGGGTCGAAGAACCCGGCGTAATGCACCCGGAATTCGCCCACCATCGCCAGATAGGGGGCCATTTCGGCGGCATAATTGGGGGGGATGGTCACCGCTTCGCGGCTGACAAGAATGTAGAACGCCCCGGGATCAAGGATGATGCGCGGCTCGGTGCTGCGAATTTCTTCCCAGAAATCGCGGGCGGGGTAGTGGGCGATGCGGTTGATGTCGATCACCCCGGTATGCGGTTTGGCGCGGTAGCCCAGCAAATCGCCGGTCTGCGGCTGCAGGTCGACCGAAAATCCCAGACCGTCCGAGATCACCGGCACCCCGTTGACCAGCGGGTCAACCGCATGCAGCGCGGCAAGGTCGGCATCCGACAGCACCGACTGCCCGCGGCGAAACCGGATCTGATTCAGCCGCTGCCCGGCCCGCACCAGCACTGAAAACGACCTTGGGCAGACCTCGGCATAAAGCGGGCCTGCGTAACCTTCGGGAATCCGGTCGAATTCCACGCCGCCATCGGTCACCGTGCGCGTCAGCAGGTCCAACCGCCCGGTCGAGGATTTGGCATTGGCGACAGCAGTGATGCCCATCGGCAGCGCCAGATTCTCCATCAACGGAATCACATAGACGCAGCCCTTTTCCAGCACCGCACCCGCCGTCAGGTCCACCCGGTGCATCTCGAACTCGGCCAGTCGGTCGGCCACCGGACGGCCCGCCCCGGCCAGAAACGAGGCCCGCACCCGGATCGCCACGCCGCCAAGCCGCAGGTCGAGGCTGGCCGGTTGCAACTGGTCGGGCAGGATTGCGGGCAGGCCGCTGATCTGCCCGTCGGCAATCATCTGGCGCAACATCTGGCTTGGAAGAACACCGGTCATCCCGACCCCCTGGAGACGCAACCGCCCGCGCAGGCAAGCACCTGGCGGGCGGTAACGGTATTGGTCGGGCCAGAGAGATTCGAACTCTCGACCTCCCGCCCCCCAGACGGACGCGCTAACCAGGCTGCGCTATGGCCCGACACAGGGGTTTCATAGCGATATTCCGGGCCGGGGCAAGGGGGTATCGCCATCAGAACGCGGCTAGGGCGCAACGCCGCGCCGCGTTTCTGCAAGGTGCTGACGCAGAACCACAATCCGGTCATACAGCGGCAGAATGGCGGCGCGCTGATCGGCGGTCAGCCGGGGCAGGGCGCGCAGACGGGTGGCGATGGGGGCGCCCGGCGGGGCCGCAGCCACCACCGGCAGCGCCCAATCGTCCTGCACCGGGGCAGGGTCGGGTGCAGCAATGTTCCAGTGGCCATCGTCCATCTCGTTGGCCGGATCAAAGCCGAACTCGGGGGCGTCGCTGTCTTCGACCGCCAGCAGGATGTCAGGCCCAACCCCCGCTGTCTCGACCCGCCGCAGCGCAGTTTCCAGCGCAATGACCTGCGCGGTTTCGGCCGCCACCGGGGCCATCGGCGCCTCGGACGCCCCAAACCGTTCGGTCAGCGCGCTTTCCAGCGCCGTCTCGGCGTCAAACGGGGCAAGGTCCGCCTCGGGCAGGCCGGCAAGTCCGGCGACATGCCGCACGCCCTGTTCGCGCAAGATCTTCTGCACGCCGCGAATCGTCAGGCCCTCGTCATGCAGCAGCCGCTTGATGCCGGTCAGCAGTGCCACATCGGCGGGGCGGTAATACCGCCGCCCGCCGGCCCGCTTGACCGGCCTGATCTGTGGAAACCGGCTTTCCCAGAACCGCAGCACATGCGCCGGGGTTTCCAGCGTGTCGGCGACTTCGCTGATGGTGCGGAAGGCTTCGGGTGACTTGTCCATCCGCCGCGGCGTCCGTCAGCGTTTCTTGCCCGCCGCGACCCGATCTTTCATCAGATGCGAGGGGCGGAAGGTCAGGACCCGGCGCGGAGAGATCGGCACCTCATCGCCGGTCTTCGGGTTGCGGCCGACGCGGGCCGACTTCGAGCGGACCGAGAAGGTGCCGAAGGACGAGATCTTGACCGTCTCGCCACTGGCCAACGAGTCGGACAGATGCTGCAGCACCGTCTCCACCAGTTGGGCGGATTCGTTGCGCGACAGGCCCACTTCGCGGAATACCGCCTCGGACAGGTCCATTCGCGTCAGGGTCTTTTCACTCATGTCATCCCCCCGGATTTTCACCTCAAGATGCGGGGTTTGGATTTACGAGTCAATATCAACCACTTGGATGGGTCACTTAAGACGCGTTACCACCGCAGAACGACCGATCCCCAGGCCAGTCCGCCACCAATCGCCTCGGTCACGATCAGATTGCCGCGTTTGATCTGCCCGCGCGCCACCCCCACCGACAGCGCCAGGGGAATCGACGCCGCCGAGGTGTTGCCGTGGTCCTGCACGGTCACCACCACGCGGTCCATCCCGACACCCATCCGTCTGGCGGTGCCTTCGATGATGCGGATGTTGGCCTGATGCGGCACGATCCAGTCCACATCGTCGGGGGTCAGCCCCGCGCGGTCCAGCGCCATGTGCGCGGTTTCTGCCAGCTTTTCAACAGCATGGCGAAAAACCTCTTTGCCCTGCATCCGCAGGAACCCTGTCGCGCCGGTCGAGGTGCCGCCATCGACATACAGCAGGTCGCGGTAGCGCCCGTCGCTGTTCAGATCAGCCGCCAGAATGCCGCGGTCGGCCGGGGTGCCGGGCTGCTCTTCGGCCTCAAGCACAAGGGCACCGGCGCCGTCACCGAACAGCACGCAGGTCGACCGATCGGTCCAGTCCATCAACCGGCTGAAGGTTTCGGCGCCGATCACCAGCACCCGCCGCGCCTGACCCGACAGGATCAGCGCATTGGCATTGGCCAGCGCAAACACAAACCCGGCGCAGACCGCCTGCACGTCATAGGCATAGCCGCGGGTCATCCCGAGGTTGGACTGCACCATGGTGGCGGCGGCGGGAAAGGTCAGATCGGCGGTCGACGTGGCCAGAATGATCGCGTCCAGCTGGTCCGGCTCCATCTTCGCATCGGCGAGCGCTGCACGCGCGGCGCGGGTCGCCAGATCGGATGTGGTCTGCCCGTCGGCCACGAAATGCCGCCGCTCGATGCCGGACCGGGTTCTGATCCATTCATCCGACGTCTCGACCAAAGCGGAAAGTTCCGAGTTCGGCACAATGCGGTCGGGCAGATAATGCCCGATGCCCCTGACCACGGCGCGTATTGTCATGACCCTTGCCCGTCCCCCGCCGAAGTGGCCATCGTATCGGTCACGGCATCCTGCCCCGCGCGTCCTGCCGACGCAACCCGCGCCGCAAGCCGGTCCTGAAACCCGGATTTGGCCAGCAGGAACGCCAGCTTGATGGCGGCGGACACCCCCGTCGCATCGGCCGAGCCATGCGATTTGACGATTGTGCCGTTCAGCCCCAGAAACACCCCGCCGTTGACGCGGCGCGGATCAATCCGCTTTTGCAACCGCTTCAACGAGGTCAGGGCCAGCAGCGCCGCGAATTTCGAAAGGAAGGTGGCGTTGAACGCCTCTTTCAGGAAATCGGAAATCAGCTTGGCGACGCCTTCGCCGGTTTTAAGCGCGATGTTGCCGGTGAATCCGTCGGTGACGATCACATCGACCCGGGCCGACGGAATGTCGCCGCCCTCGACAAAGCCCACAAAGTCGTAGTCGCCGCCCGGGGCCGCCGCCGCAATCATGTCATGCGCCTGCTTCAACTCGGCCCGGCCCTTGTGCTCTTCGGTGCCGACATTCAGCAGGCCGATGCGGGGGCGGGGCAGGTTCAACCCGTCGCGGGCATAGGACGCCCCCATCATGGCAAACTGCAACAGGTCGGCGGCATCGGCCTTGATGTCGGCCCCGACATCGAGCATCAGGTTGAATCCGCCCGGATTGCGCGACGGCCACAAACAGGCGATGGCGGGCCGGTTCACCCCCGGCAGTTTGCGCAGCCGAATCATCGACAGCGCCATCAGCGCCCCGGTATTGCCGCAACTGACGGCGACGGTCGCCTCCTGGTTCTTGACGGAATCGATTGCAGACCACATCGACGTGCCCTCGCCGTGCCGCATCACCTGGCTGGGCTTGTCATCCATGGTGACGACGCGCGGGGCGTGACGGATCAGGCACCGGTCGCGCAGATCGCCCCGCCGCTCGACCAAGGGGCGCAGCACGGCCTCGTCGCCATGCAGGATGAAGGCAATCTCTGGATTGGCGCGGGCGGAAATCGACAGGCCCGCCACCACGGCAGAGGGGCCGCGGTCGCTGCCCATCGCATCAACGGAAATCACAAAGCGCCGGGGGCCATCAGGGTCCGCGATACGGGCGTCGCTTGCCACAGACATGCCGGCGCGGTGCGCGGCTTACGCCGCGTCCTCGTCCAGATCGACGTTGCTGTTGGTCGCCACGACTTCACGTGCGGCATAGTGACCGCAGGACGGGCAGACGTGATGCGGGCGCTTCAACTCGCCGCAATTGCTGCATTCATTCGGGTTTCCGGCAACCAGTGCATCGTGCGAGCGGCGCATGTTGCGGCGCGATTTGGTGGTTCGGTTCTGCGGGACAGCCATGTCTCAACCTTTGGGTAGTGGGGACATGCCCCGGAGTTTCCTTTGCTTTCCACAACTTGCCCCTTAGGGTGGCAGCGCGCAAAGCCTATCGATGAGGCGCGGAACATAGTCGGATTTTCGTGCCGCGCAACCCCAATTCTGTCGCCGTGTCATTCCTCGGTCGCGTCCGGTTTGCGCGCCATCTTTTCGGCCAGTGCGGCAAGCCCGGCAAAGGGTTTCAGATCGCCTTCGCGCAGCGGCTCCAGCCCGGCCTGGGCGAAAACCGCCTCTCCCAGTTCCACCCCCGGCGCGCGGGGATACAGTGGCAGCGCCAGCGCCAGCGCCTCGATGGCCACGGCGGCGGCATCGATCTGTTCGGGCAGGGCTTCGGCGCTGTCGTCTTCCGGGATCTCGACCTCGACACCGTCGATGTCGGCGAAATCCTGCAGATAGCGGCGCAGAACCGGCTCGGCCAGCCGGGTCTTGACCGGCACGAGGCTGATGCTGCAGGGCTGCACCACCAGGGCCGTCAGCAGCGCCTCGAACCTCAGGTCGTGGCGCCCGGTGGGCAGAATGTCGCCCTCCAGCTTGAGTTCGGGCAGGTCCAGCAGCCCCAGCAGGGTGGCAATCGCCTGCCGTCCGGCGGCATCGGGGCGAAACACCACATGCGTACGCCGCTTGTTGCCCATTGAGGCGACCCGAAACATCAGGCTGGGCAGCGCCCGGAGCGGATCGTTGCTGTCTGTGGTCATCGTGATCCCCGCATCTGCCGGAGGTGGCCGAGAACCGCCCGCCCCCCGCGTTCCATTCTTGATCAGGGCCGCGACCTTCTGTAAGCCCGTGGCAAGGGTCAACATCGTGCGGCTCTGGTGTTTTTTCGATACTGGCCCCGCCGGGCCATGGCAAGGGAAAGCATCAGGGGCCGGACAGACCCGGGCGGCGGGGGAGCGAGGGCAGGCATGACGCGACAGGGTGCGATGACAGGACAGGCGCGGCTGCACCTGCGCAGGGTTCTGCTGGGGGTGCTTCTGGTCATCGCCACGGCCTGTTCACCGATCTATCGCAACCACGGCTATGTGCCCGGCGATGACGAGCTTGCCGCGATCGAGGTGGGTGTCGACACCCGTGACAGCGTTGCGGCCATGGTCGGGCGTCCCTCGGCCTCGGGGCTGCTGAACGATGTCGGCTGGTATTACGTGCAAAGCCGCTGGAAACACCGCGGCGGCCGCGCCCCGGTCGAGGAAGAGCGTCAGGTGGTGGCGATCACCTTTACCGAAACCGGCCTTGTCGAGAATGTCGAACGCTTCGGGCTTGAGAAGGGCCGCATCGTGCCGATCTCGCGCCGCGTGACCAAGACCAACGTCAAGGGCGCGTCGGTGCTGAAACAGCTGTTCGGCAATATCGGACGGATCAGCGCGGACCAGATCGTCGACTGATCCGGTCCGGCCCGCCACTGCGCGGTCCGGCGCGGTTCAGGCGCTGCCCGGCGCGGTTCAGGCGCAGCCCGGCGCGGTTCAGGCGTCGTCGGTCCTGTCGAACACCACTTCCGGCTCGAACCGCAGCACCACGCCGTTCATGCAGTAGCGCAGTCCGGTCGGCTTTGGCCCATCGGGGAACACATGGCCCAGATGGGTCTCGCAGCGGGCGCAGTGCACTTCGGTCCGCCGCATGAAGAACCCGCGATCCTCTGTGGTTTCGACCGCCGCCTCATTCAGCGGTGCCCAGAACGACGGCCACCCGGTGCCGCTGTCGAACTTGGTGTGCTGGTCAAACAGCGCGGTCCCGCAGCCGACACAGCGATAGGTGCCCGGGTCCTTGGGGAAATTGTCATGGGTGAAGGCCCGTTCGGTGCCGTGCTCGCGTCCCACCTTGTAGGCGAGGTCCGACAGTTGTGCCTTCCATTCGGCTTCGGTTTTGGCAATCTTGTCCATCTCAATCCCCGCTGTGTCACAAATACGTCATGTTTTGCGCCGTCACTTGTCCGCGACAGAACAGCCATGATGCTTTATATCTAGAGCCGTCCGGACCGTGCGCCAAGACCCCCGGGGTTCGCGCGCGCCATTGTGAAAGGGTTGACCGTGTTGTCACTGCTGCGTGGCCGCTTTGCCGCAAGACTGGCGGCGACCCCCGAAGATATCGACCGCGCGCAGGCGCTGCGGCAGCTGACCTTCCGCACCAACCGCGGTCTGGCGCCCGCCGATGACGGCGACGCCGACGCGTTTGACCCCGCCTGCCTGCACATGCTGGTTGAAGAGGTGCGCACCGGAACCCTGGTGTGCTGTTTCCGGCTGCTGCCGCTGGCCGGCGGCGCCGAAATCGGGCGCAGCTATTCGGCGCAGTATTACGATTTGCGCCGGTTGGCCGACTTTCAGGGGCCGATGGTCGATATGGGCCGGTTCTGCATCCATCCCGACTGGCGCGATCCCGACATCCTGCGGGTCGCCTGGGGGGCAATGACCCGGCTGGTGGACGACACGTGCGTCGAGATGCTGTTTGGCTGTTCGTCCTTTGACGGGGCCGAGGCCGAGGCGCATCACGAAGCGCTGGCGATGCTGAAAGACCGGCATCTGGCGCCCAAGCGCTGGCTTCCCCGGGTCAAGGCGCCCAACGTGTTCCGCTTTGCCCGGGCGCTGCGCGGCAAGACGCCCGACCTCAAGCGCGCCATGCTGGGCATGCCGCCCCTGCTGCGGACCTATCTGGTGATGGGCGGCTGGGTCAGCGACCACGCGGTGGTCGACCGCGATCTGAACACGCTCCATGTGTTCACCGGGTTGGAAATTCGCGCCATACCACCCGCCCGTGCCCGGTTGTTGCGCGAAGTGGCGGGGTAGGGACCAAGAGTTTTACCCAAAACTTCCGGCAAAATCCTTCCCGGGGAATTTGGGGCTGTTGACGCCGCCCGCCCGCCCGCATACCTGACGCCTCATGGCACGCGCACCCCTGTTACAGCTTTCCGGCATCTCGCTGACCTTCGGCGGCAATCCCGTTTTTGACGGGCTCGATCTGGTGATCCAGCCCGGCGACCGGGTGGCGCTGGTGGGCCGCAACGGCTCGGGCAAGTCCACCCTGTTGAAGGTGATGGCGGGGCTGACAGAGCCCGACGCCGGCATCCGCGTGGTCTCGCCGGGGGTGTCGGTGGGCTATATGGAGCAGGACCCCGACCTGTCGGGCTATGCCACCTTGGGCGATTTCGCCGCCTCGAACCTTGACGACTCCGAGACCTACAAGGTCGCGATGGCCGCAGAAGGGTTGAAGTTCAACCCCGATACGCCGGTGGCCACCGCCTCGGGCGGCGAGCGGCGCCGCGCGGCGCTGGCCAAGCTGATGGCCGAAGCGCCGGAACTGATGCTGCTGGACGAGCCGACCAACCATCTGGACATCCAGGCCATCGAATGGCTGGAGGAAGAGCTGAAAGGCACCCGCACCGCCTTTGTCCTGATCAGCCACGACCGCGCCTTTCTGCGGGCCCTGTCGCGCGCCACGCTCTGGGTTGACCGGGGCGAGGTGCGGCGGCGCGAATCCGGGTTCGTCGGGTTCGAGGACTGGCGCGAAACCGTCTGGGCCGAAGAGGATGACGCCCGCCACAAGCTGGACCGCAAGATCAAGGCCGAGGCGAAATGGGCGGTCGAAGGCATTTCGGCCCGGCGCAAGCGCAACCAGGGTCGGGTGCGGGCCTTGGCCGTGCTGCGCGATGAACGCGGCAGCCAGATCCGCCGTCAGGGCGCCGCGATGCTGGAACTGGAATCGGGCACCGTTTCCGGCAAGCGCACCATCGAGGCCAAGGGCATTTCCAAGGCCTTTGGTGACAAGGTGATCTTGCAGGACTTCGATCTGCGGGTGCAGCGCGGCGACCGGGTGGCGTTCGTCGGGCCGAACGGGGTGGGCAAGACCTCGCTTCTGAAGATGCTGACCGGAGAGATTCCCCCCGACAGCGGCACTGTGAAACTGGGCACCAATCTGGAAATCGCGGTGTTCGACCAGACCCGCGCCCAACTCGATCCGCTGGCCAGCCTGTGGGAAAACCTGACGGGCGATCCGTTGATGCAGGTGTCTGGCGCATCGGATCAGGTCATGGTGCGCGGCACGCCCAAACATGTGGTGGCCTATCTCAAGGATTTCCTGTTCGACGAACGGCAAGCCCGCGCGCCGGTCAAATCGCTGTCTGGCGGCGAAAAGGCCCGGCTGCTGCTGGCCAAGCTGATGGCCAAACCGTCGAACCTGCTGATCCTCGACGAGCCGACCAACGATCTGGATGTCGAAACGCTTGACCTGTTGCAGGACGTGCTCGGCGAGTATGACGGCACCGTGCTGCTGGTCAGCCACGACCGCGATTTCATCGACCGGGTGGCGACGGCGACCGTGGCGATGGAGGGGAACGGACGCGCCTCGGTCTATCCCGGCGGCTGGTCGGACTATGCGGCACAACGCGGGGCCGGGGCGCTGGAAATGCCGACCAAAGACCGCGCGGGCCAGCCAAGCGTCAAGCCCGCGTCGCGGCCCGCACTCGAGGGGCTGTCGTTTTCGGAACGCAAGCGGCTGGAATTCCTGCCCGAGACGATTGCAAAGCTGGAAGCCGAGATTGCCAGGCTGGCTGCCCTGCTGGAATCGGATGATCTGTATTCCAGGGAACCCGTCAAGTTCCGCAAGGCATCAGAGGCGCTGGCCGACCGGCAAAAGCTGTTGGCGGCGGCCGAGGAAGAGTGGCTTGGGCTGGCCGAAAGAGCCTAGTTGCACAACTGGGGGTCGACGTTGGGCAGCAAAAACACCCGGTCGTCGCCGCTGGTGCCGCTGAGGCTTGCAAACCCTTCGGAGCCTTCAAAGCTGACGCCCGCCCGGGTCAGCGTCAGCCGCAACGCGCCCTTGGCCGCAGGCTCGAGCAGGAAAGACCCGCCGTCACCTTCCAGATCGCACAGCATCGCCACGCCCTCGGCATAGCAATAGGCAAAGCGGGAATGGTAATAGTCGCTGCCCCGCAGGTTGACCATCAGGTTCAACAGCAGAATGCCGGGCGGATTAGGCAGCGGGGCGGGGGCAAGGCTGATGTGGCGCACCAGTTGGTCGGGGTGGTCGGCCAGATGGGCGCGGGAATAGTCGCGCACAAAGCAGCCCCCGGTGCGGAAATGGCTGTCCTCCAGCCCGCGCGCCTGCACCGAGGCGGGCATCAGAAGGGCCATCACAACGGCAATCGTGCGGTTCATCGGCAGGCTCCGGTCCAGATCGTGGCGCAGTGTTGCGCGGCGCGCGGCGGCGGGCAAGTGACAACGGCCGTCACACGGCCCCGCCCAAGATGCCTGCAGCTTTTTCGACAGGCCCGACTTAGACAGGCCCGACTTCATCAGGCCCGACTTCATCAGGCCCGACTTCGACAGGCCCGACTTCGACAGGCCCGACTTCGACAGGCCCGACCGGATGATCT
>Ga0105047_10015078_pt1 | contig 12194 bp, 11 predicted proteins | sample MAT04_FD_78384 | JGI IMG/M metagenome (GOLD analysis project Ga0105047, IMG submission 78384) | Freshwater microbial communities from Lake Fryxell liftoff mats and glacier meltwater in Antarctica - MAT-04 (megahit assembly) | ecosystem: Environmental > Aquatic > Freshwater > Ice > Liftoff... | reverse complement strand
GTTGCGCTCCTCCAGCGAGGGGTCTTCCTCCAGGCGCTTCAGGATGGAGCCGCCGTCGAGCCAGGTCATCGTCAGCAGGCGGCCTGTGGTGAGGTGTTCGATGGGGGCCGGCACGTGAACGCGCGGCTGGTCGGCCAGCATCAGGCCGTAGAGGCGCTGGTGCGAGGCCTCGCGCTCGTAGTCGAGTTCCTCGCGCAGGCGATCGCGAATTTCGCCAAAGGCGTCCTCATTGTCGAGAGCGCTGTCCATGCGGCGGTAAAGCTGCATGCCGAGCTTCAACTGCCTCAGGTCCGCCTCCACGATCGAGGGCATGTCCGGGTATTGCAACTTGCAGGCGACCTCCGTGCCGTCCTGCAGCGTCGCGCGGTGCACCTGGCCGAGGCTGGCTGCGGCGGCCGCTTCCTGGCCGAAGCTTGAGAAGTGCTTCTGCCAGTCGGGGCCGAGTTCGGTGCCCATGCGGCGCTTCACGAAGGCCCAGCCCATCGGCGGCGCGTTGGACTGCAGCGTGGCCAGTTCCCGCGCATATTCCTCGGGCAGAGCGTCGGGGATGGTGGCGAGGAACTGCGCCACCTTCATCATCGGCCCCTTGAGCCCGCCGAGGATCGCCTTGAGGTCGCCCGCGTGGGCGTCCTTGTTGGTCTTGATACCGAGGAAGCGCTCGCCCGCCACGCGGGCCGCGATGCCAGTGACCGCACCCGAGGTGCGCACCATCCGGCGGACCTCGCCGAAGAGGGAGCTTTCGTCCTTGCTCACGAGGTGTGTTCCAGCTCGTCGATGAAGCCGGAAATCACATCAAGGCCGCGCTTCCAGAAGTCCGGCAACGAGGCATCGAGGCCGAAGGGCGCCAGCAATTCCTGGTGGCGCAGCGTGCCGCCCGCCTTGAGCATGGCCATGTATTTTTCCTCGAAGCCCGGCACCACACCGTCCCGGTAGACGCCGTAGAGCGCGTTCACCAGGCAATCGCCGAAGGCATAGGCGTAGACGTAGAAGGGCGAGTGCACGAAATGCGGGATATAGGCCCAGTAACAGGCGTAATCCGGCGTGAAGTCGAAGATGGGGCCGAGGCTTTCCTTCTGCACCTGCATCCAGATCTCGCCGATCCGCTCGGATGAAATCTCGCCCTGGCGGCGTTCGTCATGCACCAGCATCTCGAACCGGTAGAAGGCGATCTGGCGGACCACAGTGTTCAACATGTCCTCCACCTTGCCGGCGAGCAGCAGGCGGCGCTTGGTCGGGTCCTGCTCGGCATCGAGCAGGGCGCGGAAGGTCAGCATCTCGCCGAAGACGCTGGCGGTTTCGGCCAAGGTCAGCGGCGTGCTGCTCATCAGGTAGCCTTGTTCGGCCGCCAGGCGCTGATGGACGCCGTGGCCAAGTTCATGCGCCAGCGTCATCACGTCCCGCGCCTTGCCGTGGTAGTTCAGCAGCAGGTACGGGTGGGCGGAGGGCACCGTCGGGTGGGCGAAGGCGCCGCCGGACTTGCCGGGGCGGAGTGCCGCGTCGATCCAGGGCTTGTCGAAGAAGGGGGCGGCCAGCCGCTCCATCTCGGGCGAGAAGCCGGCATAGGCGGCGCGCACCCTAGCGACGGCCTGCGGCCAGGGGATGGCGCTGTCATCGTCGCGCGGGAGCGGCGCGTTGCGATCCCAGTGCATGAGCTTTTCGAGACCGAGCCACTTCGCCTTCATCGCGTAGTAGCGGTGCGACAGGCGCGGGAAGCTTTCGCGCACGGCCGCGACCAGCGCGTCCACCACCTCGTCCTCGACCATGTTGGCCCGGTTGCGCGACGAACCGGGGCGCGGATGGTTGCGCCACTTGTCCATCACCTCCTTGTCCTTCACCAGCGTGTTGGTGATGTGGGAGAAGAGGCGGATGCGGCTGCCGAACGCCGCGGACACGCCCCTCGCGGCGGCCTCGCGCACGGCGCGGTCGCGGTCGGAGAGCTTGTTGAGTGCAGCGCTGACGGAAAGCTCCTCGCCGCTCACCGTCACGGTCATGTTGGCCATCGTCTCATCGAAAAGGCGGTTCCAGGCGGCGCGGCCCGTCACCTCCTTCTCGTGCAGCAGGCGCTCCATTTCATCGGAAAGCTGGTGCGGCAGCCAGACGCGCAGATCGCGCAGCCATGGGCGGAAGCGCGCGAGCGCCGGGCTGGCGGCGAGCTTGCCCTCCAGCACCGCCTCCTCGACGTGGTTCAGTTCGAGCGTGAAGAAGACGAGATGGGAGGAGATGTTGGTCACCCGCTCCTGCATGGTCTGGTAGAACCGGCCATTCTCGCTGTTCTGTGCGTCTCCCGAGAACAGAAGCTGGGCGAAGCTCATCACCCGGCCGAGGAGCTCCTCGATGCGCTCATAGGTGGTGATCGCCTCGGCCAGGGCATCACCCGAAAGGCCGGCGAGCTTGCCGGAATACCGCTCCTGAAAGGCACGCGCATCGGCCTCGGCCCGGCCGAGGTCGGCCTTGAGCGCAGCGTCCTCGGGATCCCGGTACAGGTCCGAGAGATCCCAGGAGGGGAGGGCGCTGTCGGCAGCGGGGGCGTGGCCGCCGACGGAGTCGGGAGGGGTGCGCAACATTTGAGCGGCGCCGTGAGGGATCATTCGCATCTTTCACATATATGCGCGAAACTGGCGCGGCCAAGCACCACACGTTCAAGACCGGGGACTCCTTCAATGACAAATGCGGTGGAAGCAGCCACCAGCTTGCCAGGACTTCTCCTCGCGCTCGCGGTCGAGGCGCCGGACCGCGCCATGCTCGGCTACTGGCGCGGTGGCGCCTGGCGGCACATGAGCCGGGGCGAATTCGCCCAGCAGGTAGCCGATGCGGCCGCGATGCTGCGCCGGAATGGCATCATGCCGGGCGACCGCGTGATGATCGTCAGCGAGAACCGGCCCGAATTTCTCATCGCCGATACCGCCATCATGGCCATCGGCGCCGTGACCGTGCCGACCTACGTGACAAACGCCGTGGCCGACCACGCGCATATCCTGCGCGATTCGGGCGCGCGGGCGGCCATCACCTCGACCGCGGCGCTCGCCCGGCGCGTGCTGGACGCGGGCGCGCTCGATCTGCTGGTCTGCATGGAAACCCCTCCCCCCGCGCCATCCGACACGGTGGCCATCATGTGGGACTCCGAGACGGCCGGCGGCGCGGACGTGGCCATGCTCATCGCCGAGGTGGCCGATATCCCGGCCGGGCGCCTCGCCTGCCTGATCTACACCTCGGGCACCGGCGGAAATCCCAAGGGCGTGATGCTGCCGCACCGCGCGATGCTGGCAAACTGCGTCGGCGCGCGGGAGCTGATCCTGCGACTGGGCGTGCGTGACGGGCGCTACCTCTCCTTCCTGCCGCTCTCGCACAGCTACGAGCACACGGTGGGCGGATTCCTCATGCCCGCCTGCGACTACGAGGTCATCTACTCCCGCGGGGCCGACAAGCTGCTGGCCGATTTCGCCGAGCACCGCCCGCACCTCATCACCGCCGTCCCGCGCCTCTTCGAGGTGATCCGCGAGCGCATCACCACGGCGATCGAGAAGGATGGGGGCGTCAAGCTGACCCTCTTCCGCCGCGCCCTGGCGCTGGGCCTGCGCCGCCTCGACGGCCCGCCGCTCGGCCTGATCGAGCGCCTGCAGGATGCCGTGCTGGACCGCCTGGTGCGGCAGAAGGTGCGCGCGCGTTTCGGCGGCGAGATCGCGGCGCTGATCTCGGGCGGCGCGCGGCTCGACCCCGAACTCGCGGCCTTCTTCCTGGCGCTGGGCGTGACCGTGATCCAGGGATACGGGCAGAGCGAGGCTGGGCCCGTCATCAGCGTGAACATGCCCTGGGACAATGAGCGCCGCAGCGTCGGCAAGCCGCTGCCGGGCGTCGAGGCGCGCATCGCCCCCGACGGCGAGTTGCTGGTCCGTGGCCGCCTGGTCATGGATGGCTATTGGAACAACCCCGACGCAACCGCCACCGCGATCCGCCCGCCCGAGGGTGAGAGCGAGCCCTGGCTGCACACGGGCGACGTGGCCGAACTGCGCGAGGGGCGCATCCACATCACCGATCGCAAGCGTGACTTCTTCAAGCTCAAGGGCGGTGACATGGTGGCGCCCGCCAAGATCGAAAGCATGCTGGCCGGCGAGCCCGAGGTGGCGCAGGTGGTCGCCGCTGGTGAGGGCATGGCGGGCGTGGTCGCGCTCATCGTGCCGGCCGAGGGCCGTGCGGGGGATGTGGGCGACGCGGTGAAGCGCGTGAACGCGAAGCTTTCCAATATCGAGCGCGTTCGCCGCTTCAAGACGCTGTCCGAGAGCTTCACGGTCGAGAACGGGCTGATGACGCCCACGATGAAGGTGAAGCGCCGCCAGGTGCTGGAGCGCTACAGCGAGGAGGTCGGGCAGCTCGCCTGATTGGCGGTTGTAACAGCAGCGGCACACGGCTAGCGTCTCCAGCTCAGACGTGAGGAGCAGGCGCATGAGCCAGACCATTCCCGTTCTCGACCTCGCACCGCTGCGGGACGGATCGCCGGGTGCGTTGGAGAAGCTGGGCGCCGAACTGCGCCACGCCTTCACCGACGTGGGCTTCTACTTCGTCCGCAACCACGGCATATCGCAGGCGCTGCTGGACGAGACCTTCGCCGCCGCCGAGCGTTTCCACGCGCAGCCGATCGAAGCCAAGCTCGCAATGAAGATCAACGAGCACAACATCGGCTACATGCCGATGCGCGGCGCCACCACGCGCGTCAACGCCGTGGGCGACGTGGCGCTGCCCAATGCCAATGAGGCGGTGTTCTTCAAGCGCGACCTGCCGGCCGACCATCCGGACGTGCTCGCCAATGTGCGCTTCCGCGGGCAGAACCAATGGCCCGCCCTGCCCGGCTTCCGCGAAAGCGTGCTTGCCGCCTGCGCCGCCTTCGAGGGGCTGGGCCTCAGCCTGCTGCCGCTTTACGCCCGCGCGCTGAACCTGGCGCCCGACCAATTCGCGCCCTTCTTCACCGAGCCGATGTACACGCTGCGGATGTCCCACTACCCGGATCAGCCGCCTACCGCCCCGGCCAACGAGTTCGGCATCGCGCCGCACATCGACACAAGCTTCATGACCATCCTCGCGCAGAACCGCATCCCCGGCCTCTCGCTCCGCCTGCCCTCGGGCGACTGGATCGAGGCGCCGGCGCCCGAAGGCGCGCTGCTGATCAACGGCGGCATGATGCTGCGCCGCTGGACCGACAAGCGCTTCCTCGCCACGCCGCACCGCGTGATCAACCGCTCGGGCCGCGAGCGCTATGCCATCCCCTTCTTCATGGATGCGAGCTACCGCGCCGTGATGGCGCCCATCACGGAGGACGGCGCGCCGGGCCGCGAACCGGCGATCATCTATCCGGATTTCATGACCGGGTATCAGCGCGCCAACTTTCATCACGCGGCGGACGCGAAGGAAGAAAAGGTCGTGCTTCAAGGTGCATAGGCTCCTCCTCGCCGCCCTCCTCGCGCTGGCGGTGCTGCCGGCCTCGGCGCAGCAGAACCGGCCCTTGCGGATCGTGCTCGGGCAGGAACTCGCCATCCTCGATCCGATCATCTCGACGAACAACGCCACGCGCCAGTTCGGCTACATGGTTTTCGACACGCTGATCAGCATGGACAGCCAGGGGCGCTACCGCCCGCAGATGCTGGAGAACTGGACCGTCAGCGAGGACGGCCTGCGCTACGTATTCCGCCTGCGCGACGGTCTCGAATGGCATGACGGCACGCCCGTGACGGCGGCCGATTGCGTGGCCTCGATCCGCCGCTGGGGTGCCCGCGATGGCCTCGGCCAGCTGATGATGGCCGCAACCGCCAGCCTGGAGGCACAGGATGCGCGGAGCTTCACGCTCACCCTCGCGCGGCCCTTCGGCTTTGTGGTCGAGGCGCTGGGCAAGCCCGGCACCATCGTCCCCTTCATGATGCCCGCGCGCATCGCGGCGACCGACCCGATGCGCCCCATCCAGGAGTTCGTCGGCAGCGGACCCTTTACCTTCAACCGCGCCGAATGGCGCTCGGGCGACCGCGCGATCTTCCGCCGCTTCGCCCGATACAACCCCCGCCCCGAGCCTGCCGATGGCTTGGCCGGCGGCAAGGTCGTGCATTTCGACGCGGCCGAGTTCGTCTCCATCACCGACCCCGCGACGCGAGTAGCAGCGCTTCAGGGGAACGAGGTGGACATGCTGGAATCCCTGCCGCCGGACTTCATCGCGCCCATGCGCCGCAACCGCAACGTGGTGGTGCTGCGGGCCGCGCAGTTCATGCCGTACATCAGCCTCAACCACGCGGTGCCGCCCTTCGACAATCCGCGCGTGCGCCAGGCCGCGCAGGCGGCACTCAACCAGGCCGAGATCATGGCGGCCATGGGCCTCCCCGCCGATTTCTACCTGCCCGACTGCACCAGCGTCTTCACCTGCAACTCGCCCAACACGGTCGAAGCGACGCACCCCAACCTCGCCCAGCGTTCGCCGGAGCGTGCCCGCGCCCTGCTGCGCGAGTCGGGCTACAACAACGAGCGCGTGCTGTTCCTGCACCCGACGGATTCCGTGCTGCTCTCGCCCATCGCCTCCATGGCGATCCAGCAACTCCGCCGCGCCGGCTTCAACGTGGACGAGTATTCCAGCGACTGGGCGACTGTCGCCGCCCGCCGCCTCAAGCGGGACCCGGTGGAGCAGGGTGGCTGGAGCGCGATCCCGCTGGTCTGGCCGGGCGTGGACCTGTTCAGCCCGATCGTCTTCGCCGGCACGGCGTTCAACTGCCGCAACTATCCCGGCTGGTTCTGCGACGAAGCCCTGCGCAACACACTGGTGCGCTACACCGCCGAGACCGACCCGGCACGCCGCCGCGTGATGGCCGGCGAAATCCAGAACCGCTTCCACGAGAACGTGAACATGGTCATCGCCGGGCAGATGAGCGTGCCGCAGGCGCACCGCGCCGAACTCACCGACGTCATCGCCTTCGCCTTCCCGATCCCATGGAACCTGCGGCGCGTGGCGCGCTGACTGGATCATCGGGAACCGGCCAGTCACCTGGACCGTCTGCCATCTGCGTTAGCGGAAGGGCTGCGTCAGCAGCGGCAGCACATGCTGCTCGGCGCGGTCGCGATAGCCGCGGATGCCCAGCACCAGTTTGCCCTGCCACTGCCCGCGCCAGCTTCCAAAGATCCTGTCCCAGATGGACAGGCAGAAGCCGTAATGGCTGTTCGTCTCCTCGGCACGCTCCGAATGGTGGATGCGGTGCTGTTGCGGCGTCACGATCACCCAGCTCAGCGCCCGGTCCAGCCGGGGTGGGATGCGGATGGCCGCGTGCTCGAACAGGCTCGACGCGTTGAGCAGGATCTCGAAGGCGATGACGCCCTCGGGCGGCGCGCCCAGCGCAACCGCGGCCGCGATCTTCACCCACGTCGACAACCAGATCTCGATGGGGTGGAAGCGCAGGCCGGTGCTGGCATCCATCTCCGGGTCGGCGTGGTGAACGCGGTGCAGGCGCCAGAGCACCGGCACCGCGTGGACGATGCGGTGCTGCCAGTAGATCAGCAGGTCGAACAGCACGATCGTCAGCGGGATTGCGAGCCAGGCCGGCGAGTCCAGCCAGTTGAGCAGCCCGATGCCGCGAGACTGCGCCCAGAGCGCCGCACCCACCGCGACCAGCGGCATGGCGAAGCGCACTGCCACCGCCCCAAGCGCGACCAGGCCGAAATTCGGCAGCCACCGCCGCCACCCCAGCGGGCGCGGAACCGCCCAGGGGATCAGGCGCTCGGCTGCCAGGAGGAGGGCCAGCACGCCGAGAAAGGCCGCCAGGCGGATTGTCGCTTCAGTCATGGACGGGATGTGGGTCGCCCACACCGCGATTCCAGAGATCGAGCCTTCAGGCCGCCTGCGCGAGCCTCGCCCAATTCGGGTTGACCAGGGGCGATGCCCCTCCGAGCGCCCGACGCGCCGCCAGGTATTCCCCATGCAGCCGGGCCACGAGATCACCCGCCGGCACCACCGCGTCGATACCCGAGACGCTCTGCCCGGCGCCCCAGATGTCCTTCCACTTCTTCTTCCGGTCGGAGGCGAAGTTCATCGCCGACTTGTCCGAGGATTCGAGGTTGTCGGGGTCGAGGCCGGCATTGCGGACGGAATGCTTCAGGTAGTTGCCGTGCACGCCGGTGATGAGGTTGGTGTACACGATGTCGTCGGCGCCGGATTCCACCAGCATGCGCTTGTAGTCATCTACCGCGCGCGCCTCCGTCGTCGCGATGAAGGCGCTGCCCATGTAGGCGAAATCCGCACCCATCGCCTCTGCCGCCAGGATGCTCCGCCCATGCGCGATGGAGCCCGAAAGCGCCACCGGCCCGTCGAACCAGGCGCGTGTTTCCTGCATCAGCGCGAAGGGGCTCTGCGCGCCCGCATGGCCGCCCGCGCCGGCCGCCACCAGCACCAGTCCATCGGCGCCCTTTTCGATCGCCTTGTGGGCGAAGGTCTGGTTGATGACGTCATGCAGGACATGGCCACCATAGGAGTGGATCGCGTCATTCACCTCCCTCCGCGCGCCGAGCGAACTGATGACCAGCGGCACCCTGTGCTTGACGACGAGCTGCAGGTCCTCCTCCAGGCGGTCGTTGGAGCGATGGACGATCAGGTTCATGGCGAAGGGCGCCGAGGGGCGGTCCAGGTTGCACGCGTCATGCGCCGCCAGCGTTTCAGTGATTTCGGAAAGCCACTCGTCGAGTTGCTCGATCGGGCGCGCGTTGAGGGTCGGCATGGCGCCGATGATGCCCGCCTTGCACTGCGCGATCACCAACTCGGGCACCGAAATGATGAAGAGGGGGGAGCCGATGAGCGGCAGCCGCAGGCGGCCTTTGATCTTCTCGCGCAAGTCCATGGGAAGTTTCCTCGACGGTTCGGCGCAGGTTAACCTTGCCCTGCACATCGGAACAGGCCGGGCACGGCGCGGCGATGCGGCAAGGTGGCCACGTGACGAAAACCTGCCTCCCCTTCGCCGGCAACGCCCGGCGTATCAAGCGGCGCGTGCAGCCCTGCACGCCCGACCCCGTACGTCGCGGCGCCACGTTCCATGACGGGCTCGATGTGCTCAGCCGCTTACGGGGAGCGCGCGCCATCCTCTGGGCCGACGTGCTTGAGGTCTGCAGCGGCCGGGCACCGGGCATCCCCCCGATAGGCCACCTGACCGGGGGCGCGGAGCGTCACCCTCACCGACCTGGAGCGCGTTTTCGACGAGACGTCCACGCCGACCGCATCGAATCCCTCCGCCTGCGCCTGGCCCAGTTCGCCGCACGCATGCCGATCGATGAGGCGCGCATGGCCAGCTTGCGGCCTTTACAGCGCCGCCCACGCGCCGGCATCGGTCGACATGGCGATTTCCCGCGCGACCGCGGAGCGAGTGCCCGCAGAGCATGTCCCGGCGCTGTTCGCGGATCTCCGCCGCATCGTGCCGCCGGGCGGCTCCAAGGGCCGGACGAACAGATTACGCTATTCGGACGCCCTGGCGCTCGCGCACGACGCGGGGAAACTGGCACCCGAATTCGTCGATCGGGACCCGCACGATCTGGCCACGACGGCAACGCTGCTCGTCGCGCGGCGCGACGACTGATGTTTGAGCCCGTCCGAAATCAACCGTGGCGGAAGCGCCGATGATCGGGGTGAGACAAGTCCAGGAACGGCGAAACCATTTGGCCGCTCGGCTGTTTCAACTGCTCTGCAACCGCCGTGCCCCCGCGTCGCGGGGCGCATCCGGCAAAGGAGGAGCGCATCATGGGCCTGTTCTCTAAGTCCATAAATACTCTAGACGACCTCTTCGTCCACACGCTGCAGGACATCTATTACGCTGAGCAGCAAATCGTGAAAAACCTGCCGACGATGATCGGCAAGGCAACCGACCCTGAGCTGAAGAAGGGCCTGCAGAAACATCTCACCGAGACTGAGAACCAGGTGAAGCGGCTGGAAAAGGTCTTCGAGATGCACGGGCAGTCGCCGAAGGGCACCACCTGCGCGGCCATGGACGGCATCCTTGAGGAAGCCGAGGACATCATGGGTGTCGCCAAGGACGAAGAGGTGACGGATGCGGCCATCATCTCCTCCGCCCAGGCCGTGGAGCATTACGAGATCACGCGCTACGGCACGCTGGTCGCCTTCGCGAAGGAGCTCGGCCGCGATGACTGCGCCGCCGTGTTGCAGCAGACGCTCGACGAGGAATATGCGGCGGACAAGAAGCTGACCGCAGTGGCCGAGGCGCGGGTGAACCGCAAGGCGGCCTGAAGACGGTCAGCGCGCGGCCGAATCGCCCGGCCGCGCGCGCCTCTCACATACCCAGCGCGCGGCGATACAGGTCCAGCAGGGTCTCCTGCTCCTCGACCTCCGCCGGTTCCTGCTTGCGAAGGCGGATGATCTGTCGAACCACCTTCACGTCGAAGCCGGCTGACTTAGCCTCTGAGTAGATGTCCTTGATGTCGTCGCCGAGCGCCTTGCGCTCCTGCTCCAGCCGCTCGATCCGATCGACGATGGAGCGCAGGCGATCGGCGGCGATACCACCCACATCGGAATCGGGGCTGTTGGCCTGCCGGGTGCGGCTGGCCTTGGCTTCGTCATTGGTGTCGGACATGGCTCTCTCGGATGCTAGGGCGCGCGTTGGGGGACGGAGTAGCGCCTCTATCCGTGCTTGGCCATGGCTGCGCCGAAGGCAGCTTTCTGCGCGTCCGTCGTGTCCTTCTGGTTCGCCGTTTGCCAGGCCTTGTAGTCCATGCCGTAGATAATTTCTCGCGCGGCGGGCGTCTCAAGCGTGGTGCCGACCTCGGCGGCGGCCTCCTGGTACCAGCGGCTCATGCAATTCCGGCAGAAGCCCGTCAAGTTCATCATGTCGATGTTCTGGACGTCAGCGCGCTCGCGCAGATGCGCGACCAGCTTGCGGAAGGCCGCGGCCTCGATCCGTTCGCGCGTGGCGGCGTCGAGGCTGGCAGCGGCGCCGAGCGCCAGGTCGGCTTCAGGCTGGGGTGTTGGCATGGGTGTCTCCTTCGCCGCCAGAGATGCGCCCTGCCGCTAGAGGGTTCAAGCGGTCGCCGCCTGAGGCCGAAACATCAATCCGCAAACTGGCCGGCGGCGACGATCAGCGGGCGCAGCCGCGCGATTTCGCTCGCCAGGAAGCGCGTGTGGTGCTCGGGCGTCGCCTCGCTCTCGGTGGCGACCGTGGTCAGCGTCTCGGCATAGCGCTGGCGCAGGCGTTCCTCGCGCAGCGCCGCGCGCATCGCCTGGGACAGCCGCGCCTGGATCTCGGGCGGCGTGCCGGCCGCGACGTAGAGCCCGTGCCAGGCGGACATCACCAGGTCGATCCCCGCCTCGCGCGTCGTCGGCAGGTCGAGGCCCGGGATGCGCTCGGGCAGCGTGACCGCATAGCCCTTGATTCGGTTGTCGCGGACAGAGGGCGCCGCCACCGTCACCTGCTCGCAACTGATGTCCAGGCGGCCGGCCATCATCTCGGTCAGCAAGGGCGCGCTGCCCCGAAAGACGATGGTGGTCGCGCTCCGCCCCGCCGCGTGCTGCAACAGCATGCCGCAAAGCTGGTTGGAGCCGCCGAGGCCGCTATGGCCGAGGTTGAGAGCATCGCCGCGCTCGCGAATCTGGGCGATGTAGCCGGCCAAGTCGTTCGCAGGGAAATCCGGACGCGCCACCAACGTCATCCCCGTGTGCGAGACGATGCCGAGCGGTGCGAGGCCGCGCTCGATGCTGAAGGGCAGTTGCCGGAAGAGCGTCGCGGCGGCGGCGAGGCCGATATGGTGCAGCAGGATCGTGTACCCATCGGGCCGGGAGGCGGCGACGCGCCCAGCGGCGATGGTGCCGCCCGCGCCCGTCACGTTCTCGGCCGTGACGGTCTGGCCGAGGTCCTTCGACATCCCCTCGGCCATGAGGCGGCCGATCATGTCGGTCGGGCCGCCGGCGGCGAAGGGGATCAGGATGTTGATCGGCCGGCTCGGGAAGCTGCCCTGCGCCAATGCGGGCGTGGCAAGCAGGGGCAGGGCGAAGCTGGCGCGGCGCGTGATCATTCTGGTTTTCTCCCGGTTGGCGAGCGTTGAAGCTGCCTAGGGAACCCCTGAGCAATCCGGTCTGACATGGCCGGTTAGGCGTCGGCGGCATTTCTGCTCGCGGGCATGCTGGTTCTGGCCGCATTCTGGCGGCGTTTGAGGCTGAATTCGTGGCTACCCGTGGGTCATTC
>Ga0105047_10015076_pt1 | contig 12197 bp, 8 predicted proteins | sample MAT04_FD_78384 | JGI IMG/M metagenome (GOLD analysis project Ga0105047, IMG submission 78384) | Freshwater microbial communities from Lake Fryxell liftoff mats and glacier meltwater in Antarctica - MAT-04 (megahit assembly) | ecosystem: Environmental > Aquatic > Freshwater > Ice > Liftoff... | reverse complement strand
CTGTTGTCGCCCATTCTGCTTTCATTTTTGCTGATTCTGCTGATCTCATTGGCCGTGAACCCCTTGGTTTCCCGGATGCGAACGTGGTTGGGCGGAAGGAAATTCGCGGCGGGGCTGGTCGCAGCGGCTTTTGCGCTGGTGATCGGACTGACCGGCTGGGCCTTCTTCGGGCCCATGAAGTCCTCGATTACAAAGATGACGGACCGACTGCCCGGTTACTGGGAACGCTTCCAAAAACCGCTCATCCGGATCGAGAAGCAGGCGGTGCTTTCCGAGGAGAAACTCCAGGCGGAAGTCGCCACCGAGGTCGCGCAGGAAAAAGCGGCGGCGGGCGGCCCTCAAGCCGCGCCGCGGGCCACGGGACTGATTCCGCCCAAAACCACTACTCCTGAATCCGGCTCACTCCGCTCCGGTTTGAAAGGGATGTTTCAAGGCGTGGCCGGCAGTTTCACCGCCGTGGCGTTCAACGCCGCGCAGATGATGGTGGTGCTGGTGACGGTCTTCTTTGGCGTGACTTTTACCCTGATGAATCCGCGTCCGATTTTCGGCGCGATGTTTTCGCTGGTGCCCGAGCGCCACCATGAACGGACCCTGATCATCCTGCAGCGCATCGGAAAATTTGTGCCCGATTGGGCCTTGGCGACGCTGCTGGGCATGGCGACGATCGGCACGTTAGTGTTTCTGCTCATGTGGCCCATCTTCGGGTTTATGGACGCGTTGGTGCTCGGGCTGATCGCCGGCGTCCTCGAAGCGGTGCCCTTTCTGGGTCCACTTCTGGCCGCACTGCCGGCCATGTTATTAGCCCTGGGTGAGGGAGGCATGACCCCGCTCTGGGTGGTGCTGGCTTATCTCGCGATCCAGGCCCTGGAAAACAATGTGATTCTCCCGCTCATCATGGCGCGCAGCATGAAACTGCATCCGGTGGCGGTCATTTTCTCCATGCTGCTCTGTGTGGCCGCCTTTGGGGTGCTGGGCGTCCTCGTTGCCGCGCCGATGGTGGCCATCGTGAACATCCTCCATGATGAATTGTATCGGAAGCGTTTTCTCCCCACGGTAACGGATGACGACTTGGAGCGTTTGGCCCGAAGCGCTTTGCGCGAAAAGCTGGCCGGAAACAAATGACCGGTGAAACATTGAATCCCAGACGGAGACACCCGATGCTAGACGCGAGGTCTTGGCCAGCGGAGTCCTGTTACACTGAGGCCAGCAAGTTGAAAGAACCAAGTCATTTCATGGCGCTGGAACGCAAATCCCTGGTGAAACGCGGGCAAAAGGCTCTCGTGAGGTTTGGCGACCGTAGAATCGGGATTCATGGCGGGGAGCAGTCCGTGGAAGCGGCCGTTCGCCGCCGCGTCCAAATGCGGGCTGGTAAATCGCTATGACTCGGGAAAACATCGGAGACGCGATCATGAAACCAAAGCCGCCTATTCCAACCGCTCCCGCCGCATTGCGCCGCCACGCCGAAGGCCGGCTGCGCGCGCAGCAGCGGAATCAGAAGTCGGCGGTCCCCGGTCAGGGGCCCGCTGCCGACGCCGAACGGACGCTGCACGAATTGCAGGTCCACCAGATCGAACTGGAGATGCAGAACACGGAACTTCAGCAAGCCCGCGACCGACTCGAAGTGCAACTGGAGAAATACACCGACCTCTACGACTTCGCCCCGGTCGCCTATTTTTCCTTCGATGAACAGGGCGTGATCCTGGAGGTGAACTTGACGGGGGCCGCCTTGCTCGGCGTGGAACGGTCCCGGCTCATCAACGGGCGCTTCTCCCGTTTTGTGGCGCCGGCGGGCCAGCCGGACTTCCGGGCCTTCCTGAAACGCGTCTTCGCCGGGAGCGAGCAGGAAGTCTGCGAGCTCGCCATGATCAAGGAGGATGACGCCGCATTGTGGGCGCGCCTTCGCGGCACGGTCGCCGTCTCCGCCGGCGATCCACGAAAATGGTGCCGGGTGTCCGTGGCGGACATCACGGCGTTCCAGCAAGCGGACGAGGCGCGCGCCCAGCTCGCGGCCATCGTCGAGTCTTCCGATGACGCCATCATCGGCAAAAACCTCGACGGCATCATCACCAGTTGGAATCGCGCGGCGGAGCGGCTCTATGGCTACACCGAGGCGGAGGCGGTCGGCCAGCCCGTCATGATGCTCATTCCGACCGACCTGCGGGTGGAAGAGCCGCGCATTCTGGAGATCATCCGTCGCGGAGAAGCCGTCAGCCATTACGAAACCACGCGCCGCCGCAAAGATGGCACGGCGGTGGAAGTTTCGCTGACCGTTTCTCCGCTCAAGAATGCGCACGGCGAGATTGTGGGCGCCTCGAAAATCGTCCGCGACATCACCGAGCGCAAGCAACTGGAGCGGGAACGCCAGATAACCAACCAGAAACTTCTATCTAGCAGCGAGGAACTGAAAACAAAAAACAAGGAACTCGCCGCGATTTCTGAAAAAATTCACCTGAACAATGAACAACTGGAAGAGCGCGTCGTCCAGCGCACGGCCCAACTGCAGGCGCTGGCCGTCGAGTTGACCCAGGCGGAAGAGCGCGAGCGGCGGCGGATCGCCCAAGTCCTCCATGATGGACTGCAGCAACTGCTGGTCGGTGCCACGGTGCATTTGGAAATCATGCGCCAGCAAAAGGATCCCCGATCCCGCCTCGAGGCACTGCGACGCGTCGAACAGTTGATCCAGGAATCGAACGACGTGGCGCGGGGCCTGAGTCACGAGTTGAGTCCGGTCGCCCTGCAACACGGGAACCTGGGGGGCGCGCTGAAATGGCTCGCGGGCTGGATGACCAAGAACCACCGTTTGACCGTCCGCGTCGAGGCCGAGGACGTCGCCGCGCCGGTCGAGGATAGCGTGAAGGTCTTGCTCTTCCAATCCGTGCGCGAACTCCTCTTCAACGTGGTCAAACACGCCGGGGTCAAGCGGGCTAAGGTGCGGATGACCGTGACTCAGGAGGACCAGCTTGAAATTCTTGTGAGCGACCAGGGCAAGGGCTTTGATGCCGCGCGCACCACCACCGGCGGGGAAACCAGCGCCGGTCTCGGTTTGTTCAGCATTCGTGAACGACTTTATTTGCTGGGCGGGCGGATGGAGGTGGAGAGTCTTTCGGGTCGCGGCAGCCGGTTCCGGCTGCTCGCCCCGCTGCAAAAACCGCCCCCGAGCAACGCGGCGCCCAAACTTCCGTTGCCGGCGCCACGAGCCAAAGCCCGGCCTCCAGCCGCGAGCGTCGCGCGGCCCGGCCAATCCCTGATTCGCGTCGTGCTGGCCGACGACCACAAAGTGATGCGCGATGGTTTGACTGTCCTGCTCGCGCACCAATCGAAAATCGAAGTGGTCGGCGTGGCTTCCGACGGCCAGGAAGCGATCCAACAGACCAGAAAGCTCCAACCCGATTTGGTGATCATGGATATTAACATGCCCCTCCTGGATGGCATTCGAGCCACGCGTGAGATTACCGCCGCCTGGCCGGGCATCAAGGTCATCGGCCTGACCATGCACACGGACGCCCTCCGCCATCAGGCCATGCTCGAGGCCGGGGCCGTGAACTGCCTCAGCAAAAGCAGCCTCTCCCGAGACTTGATCAAAACCATCCACGCGGCCTTCGCCCCGGCACCCACACGATCGGGCAAGCGTTTCGCAAAGAAGACGGTGAGGGCGTGAGCGGGTCAGGTCTGATTGACCGGCACGATGACTGATGAATCTCACTTCGAGTCACCCCTTCTGGTCGGTCAACAACGGGCTCCCCGCCACTTACCCGTCGCTGCAACGCAATGTGACTTGCGACGCCGTCGTCATTGGCGGCGGCATTACGGGAGCGTTGGCTGCCTTTCATCTGGCGGAGGCTGGAGTGAAGACGTTGGTGATTGATCAGCGGGAGATTGGCACCGGCAGCACCAGCGCGAGCACGGCCTTGTTGCAATACGAAGTAGATGTCCCGCTGCGCGAGTTGGTCAAGCAGGTCGGCCCGGCCGCCGCGGCGCGGAGCTATCAACTTTGTCGCGGGGCGATTGGGAAACTGGAGCGGCTAGCCGCCCGCTTGAAGATCAAGTGCGGCTTTGAGCGCAAGCCGAGTTTGTTCCTGGCCCGTTATCAGCTCGAAATCCCTGAATTCCGCGAAGAGTTTGCCCTGCGCCGGAAGCTTGGCTTCGACCTGGAGTTCTTCGATGCGGCGGCGATACGAGGCCGGTTTCCGTTCTCGCGTCCGGCTGCGCTGTATTCCCAGGACGGCGGCCAGATGGATCCGCACCGCTTTGCGCATGGACTCCTGGCGGCGGGAAAACCGAAAGGTCTTGAAGTCTATGACCGCACGAAGATGGCCCGCTTGGAGGAAACCCGCCGTGGAGTTCGCATCCGCACGGAAAACGGCTTCGTGATCACGGCCCGGCGGGCGGTGATCGCGACAGGATTCGAGACCAGAGAAATGCTGAATGCCGCGGCTGGCAAATTGAAGAGTACCTACGCGCTCATCAGCGAACCGTTGGCAGAGATTCCGGGGTGGCACCAGCGCTGTCTTATTTGGGAAAGCGGCTCGCCCTATCTCTATCTGCGCACCACCGCCGAGGGGCGGATCATTGTCGGTGGTGAAGACGAAGACTTCGTGAACGCCAAGCGCCGAGACGCTTTGATCTCGCAAAAGACCCGCACACTGGTGAAAAAGTTCAGCCGGCTGTTTCCGAACCTCGAGCTGGAAGTCGCCTACGCGTGGGCGGGCACTTTCGGGGAAACGAAAGACGGCCTCGCCTACATCGGAGTTCATCCGCGGTTTCCGCACTGCTATTTTGCGCTGGGCTACGGTGGGAATGGCATCACCTATAGCATCATCGCCGCCGAGCTCATCCGGGATCAATTCCTCGGCCGGTCGAATCGCGACGCCCATTTATTTCGCTTCGATCGGTAATAAATGGGTCAGTCCTGAATGGCCCTTAGTTAAGCCACATAACTAGGAACTACAACGCTTTGCAGAAGACACGCGGAAGGGAGGATGGGGTCCTGGTTCTGGCGGCACGCAGGCTCGAACCGAGGAAACTTCCGGTTTTGATAGCCTTTCGCGTTGCCTCCCGCAAGGAGCGGGGGCGCCCGCAGAACCTCTTGAAAACATGGCGCTTTTGCTGAGCCTTAACTAAGCGCCATTCGGGTCAGTCCTCACGATTGACACTCGACTCAGGCCGCGAAGAGCTTGTCCAACTCCAACGTGAATCCTGGCACCGCGTTGGTCGCCAGCGTTCCGCGGGAGGGCCGTGGATGGCGCGCTCGGCGAACTGTTCGCCCGCCGGTTGCCGGTAAACTTCGATCGGCTGCTCCGGTCCCAGCACCAGCCAACATTCTTTTACTCTGGCTCGGGAGTATGCGCGGAGCTTGGAGCGATCGTACTCGTGGCTGCTCAGGCAGATTTCGATGACGAATTCAGCCGTGTGGGGATGGGCAGGCCGGAAATCAGCCAGTTTGCCGCGCACTCCGGAAAGGTCGGATTCTGGCTCAGAATCCACGCAGGTGATAGGCTGCTCGGTGCGAACGAGGGAATTTTGAGGCACGGCCAGCCGGAGAATTTCGCGGAGCAACTGAAGGAGGTAGGCGTGAAAGGGTGACATGGGCATTTTGTGAAAGACCTGACCGTAGAGCAGTTCGGTCTTCTCCGGGATGAAACCCATTTCGCCCAGCGCGTGGTCGGCGTTCACGTCCAGCGGCCAGATGCGCGGGCCACGGGCGACAGGTTTTGGTGCTTCAATTACGGTTATGGGGAAAGGGGAACGCCGGGCGGTTTTGCCGCGCAAGGGTTTTACCGCCGCCGTCCGTCGCTCCGGACGCAGATCAGTTGCTTGCAAAGATTCGCTTAGCGCAGCCTGCCCAGCAGCATAGGATGCGTTTTGGGGACGACAGAGAACGCACAACGCCAGCGATGAGCCACCATGGCCGCGACCTTCCCGGCTGCCGCGCACGCACAAGCCGGGGCTGAGGGGCGGGCATGACAAGTCTCGCACCGAATGTGCGCGCCGTGGCATGATCCCGCCCGCCACGACGCCCACGGCTCCGCCGGCGGATCGTCTGGCCTCGACCTGGCTCCTGCTTCGTGAATTCCATCGCAACTGCATCGCTATGAACCCCTGGCCCGCGAGACTTCGCTGGTTCGCCCTGCTCACCGCCGCCGCGCTGCCGCTGGGCGCCGCCGAAACCGGGCCGCCGCGCATTGCCGTCCAACCCGCGGACACGGGCGCAGCGCTGGTGAATCCGGGCATGGGCTGGACGCTGCATTTCTATTCCAATTTCATCGAGAACTACGGCTCGAAGCTCGCGGCCTCCGACACGCTGGATGACTGGCCGGGACTCTCCGTGATTTACCTGCGCGTGCCGTGGGCTTACCTCGAACCGCAGGAAGGCGAATTCAACTGGTCGCTCCTCGACACGCCGGCCCAGCGCTGGATCGCCAAGGGCAAACGCATCGCCCTCCGGGTGACTTGCTCGGAAAGCTGGCTGCGCTATGCCACGCCGGAGTGGGTGCAAAAGGCGGGGGCCAAGGGGACCAACTTTGATTTCGGCAAAGGCCCGGCAGCCGACGGCAAACTGTGGGATCCGGACTATCTCGATCCGGTTTTCGTGGCGAAGCTGGATCGCTTCCTCGCCGCCCTCGCGCGCCGTTACGACGGCAACCCGGACGTGGCCTTCATTGATGTCGGCTCGTTCGGAATGTGGGGCGAGGGGCATACGGGCTTCAGCAGCCGGCTCGACGAGGCGCAAACGCTGGCGGTCGTGAAGCGGCATGTGGACCTCCATGTGCAGCACTTCAAGCGCACGCTCCTGTGCCTCAGCGACGACGTCGCCGGCGACAGCAAGCCGGGCCGGCATTTTCCCGCCATGGATTACGCGCTCGCCCAGGGCGTTACGTTGCGCGACGACAGCATCCTGGTGCAGCCGCCGCCGCGCTCGTGGTATCACGCCGAGATGGCGGAAGCGTTCTGGCCGACGCTGCCGGTGATTCTGGAACATGAGCATTTCGGCAGCTCGAAGCAGCGCGGCGCCTGGAGCGGCGAGCTGCTGTTGAAATCGGTTGAGGCTTACCACGCCAGTTACATGAGCATCCACTGGTGGCCGCGCGAGGAACTGGCGGAGAACCGGGAGGCCGTCGCCCGGATCAATCAGCGCCTCGGCTACCGGCTGCAACTGCGCGCCCTCACCTGGCCGGCGGCAGCAAAGCTGAGTGAGCCGTTTGTGGTGGAAGCCAACTGGGCCAACGCCGGCGTGGCCCCGTGCTACGGCGGCGGGTTCTGGGCCTTCACGCTCAAGGATGACCAAGGCGGCATCGTGTCGGTGCAGGTGGATGAAGGCTTCGATCTGCGGCAGTTGCAGGTGGGGCCACCGGGGCAGGCACCGGTGGTGCAGCGGTCGGCACGCTGCACGGTGGCGCGGCGGTTGTTGGATCCGGCTGGCACGCACGCGCCGCCCACGCAGGCGGGCACCTGCGCGGTCTTTGTCTCCGTCGGTCGGCGCGACGGCACGCCGCAAATCGCTCTGCCGCTCCCAGGCGATGACGGGCAGCGGCGCTACCGCGTCGGGCAGATGAGGTTGACGGGGCCATGACGAGCTGCTTGCAAGCCTCCTGACGTCGGCTCCTACGGGGTCTTGAAAGCGTCTTTACCGGCTGATCAAAGCCGCCCGGCGCCGGCTCCGGCAGGGTTTCATTGATAAAGATCGCGCGGGTCGCGGGGACGGCGCAGCGCGCCGAAGACCACCCAGTCGCGGACGGCGACGGCGGCGCGGGCGGGGAGCCAGCGCCACCAGCCGACGACGTTGCGGCTGGCGCGGGCGATTTCGCGGGCGTGGTAGGGCTTGTGCATCTGCGTCGCGCGACGAGCCTTGAGTGCCGCGCGCCGGCTGAGAATCCAAAACATTTGCTGCCTTTGCCACCAGCCGCCGCGCCGGGCCCGCAGGTGATCGGCCGTCTGCATGACGCACAGCTCGTCATAGACCAGCGGCTGCATGCCGGGCAGCAGCGGGGCGCGAGCCGTCGGAGATGCCCACGGGTGCGCGGACAGCGGTTGATTGACGCGCACGATGCGGTCGCAATGCGCCGCGAAGCCGGCCCAAAATGCTTTGTGCGCGAGCTGCGAGATGCCCACCCGGAACTTCACGGGCACGCGATGTCCGCCGGTGCGCAGCAGCGCGGTGCTCAGAGCCAGTGGGCGAAGCTGCGTCATGGTGCGCAAGAACTCATCCTGACTGAACTCGGTCGCCCGCCGCCGACGCCAGCCCGCCACGCGGACGCGTCGGCCCTCGGCGTCGCGGGTTTCCTCGAGGCAGAAGGCCAGCGCAAAGGCGTCGCCGTCACCCAAGGCTTGGAGGAGAGTCTCGTAAAAGGCGGGTTGGAGGACATCGCCCGCGCGGAGGAAATGGAGGTGGCGCGTGTTGGCGGCGAGTTGCAGCCCGGTGTTGCAGGCGTCGAAGAAGTGGTGGCCCGGCGTAAGGCTGCGCCATTCGCAGGGCAGCGCCGTGAACTCGGCGGCCACGCGGGCAGTGCCGTCATGCGAGCCGTAGTCCACCACCAACACGCGGTCGGGTTTGACCGTTTGCGCCGCCAGCGAGGCGAGGGAGCGAGGCAGCGTGAGTTCGCTGTCGCAGACCGGGATGATGGTGATGAGCCTTGCTTTGCCGGGCATGTGGTTTTCCTCAAAGCCCGGTGGGATGATCCAAGAAGGCCCACGGCAGGCGGAACTTGCGGGCCAATTCCGCCGCGAGCGCCTGCACGCCGAAGGTCTCCGTCGCGTAGTGCCCGCCATAGAGCACGTTGAGGCCCAGCTCCTCTGCCAGCGCGTAGGTCCAGTGCGGCCCCTCGCCGGTGATGAAGGTGTCCACGCCTTCCTTGGCCGCGAGCTTCAAGTCGCCTCCCGCGCCGCCGCTGACGATGCCAATGCGCCGGCACAAGGGTGGGCCGCCAGGGATGACCTTGGGCGGCGCGCCGGTCACCCGGGCCAGTCGCCGGGCGAGTTCGTCGCGCTCCAGCCGGGCCGTGGCACGCACGCCCCAGTGACCTTCCCGCGAGAAGAAGAAGGGCGCCTGCGCGCGCAGCCCCAGCGCGGCGGCGAGCTGGGTGCTGTTGCCCAGCACTGGGTGGGCGTCGAGCGGGAAGTGGGAGCTATACACTGCGAGGTTCGCGTCGAGGAGCGCGCGCAGGAGTTCGTAGCGCTTGCCAGTCCACGGATGCGACGGGCCCCAGAACAGCCCATGGTGGACCACCATCAAATCCGCCCCCGCGGCGGTGGCCAGCTTCACGGTGGCCAGGCTGGCGTCCACCGCGGCGGCGATGCGAGTGACGGTCCCGCGGTTCGCCACTTGCAGGCCGTTGGCCGCGCCGTCGTAATCCTTGAACTCGGCGGTGCGGAGCCGGCGCTCGCAATAGGCGACGACTTGCTGGAGGGCGGTCGCGGGCATGGCGGTGGGCGAAGCCGGCCGAGGCGTCAACGGGGGAAAGGCCGCACCGGCACGTTGCTCTGGGGCGGCGGCGGAACGTAGGTCCGCTTGCCCTTGGCGGGCTTGGCTTCCGTCGCTGCCGCGGGGGCGACGGGCGCGGCGGCGGGGGTCTTGGTGACGCCAATTTCCTTGAGGAACGGCGCGATGGATTGCTCGCGGCCCAGGTAGGCATTGATGGATTCCGTGGCGTCACGCGAATCCCCGACGGCGTAAATCTCGTCGCGCAACCGGCGTCCGACCGTGCGATCCATGAAACCGTCCGGCGCCTGCTCGAATGGGGTGGCCATGTCCGAGGCGATGGCTTTGGCCCAGGCGTAGCCGTAGTAGCCGGCGTCGTAGCCGGTCAGGTGCCCGAAGTAACACGGGAAGGCGGTGTCGGCGGGCAGGGGCAGGAAGACTTGGTTGAGGACCGCGTTGGCGAGCGGGATGGAGTTGCTGGCGTTGGCGGCATTGATCTGCGTGTGCAAGGCCAGGTCCATGATGCCAAAGGAAAGCTGCCGCCGAAAGAAGCAGCCCATCGTGGCCAGGCGCGCGGCCTTGAGTTGACCGAGGATGCTGGCAGGGATTTTTTTCGCCGTGTCGCGGTAATCGGCGGCAAAGCTGTCGAGCACGGCCTTGTCCCAGACCCAGGCCTCAAGCATTTGCGAGGGCGCTTCGACGAAGTCGCGCGGCACGTTCGCGCCGGCAAACCGGGCGTAGCGGGCGCGGGTGAGGATATTATGCATCGCGTGGCCGAACTCGTGGAAGAGGGTCTCGACATCCGAGTGCTTGAGCAGCGAAGGCTGGTCGGCGGTGGGGGGCGGGAAATTGCAGACGAGCGCCACAACGGGCCGCTGATACGCGCCGTCGGCGAGGCGTTTGCCGTCCACGATGGTGAACACAGCGAAGTGGTTGTACTTCCCCTCGCGCGGAAACAGGTCGAGATAGAAGAAGCCCAACGGCTCGCCAGTCGCGGTGTCGGAGACGCCATAAAGCTCCAGGTCACCGACCCACTGATACGGTGGCGTCACGGGGGTAAAGGTTACGTCGAAGATGCGCTGGTAGATGGCGAACATGCCGTCCAGCGCGCGCTGCATCGGGAAATAGACGCGCAGTTGCTCGGCGTCCACGTTGAAGCGTTCCTTGCGCAACTGCTCGGCGTAATAGCGCCAGTCCCAGATTTCCACCTTTGCGTCCTTGGTGCGCGTGTCGCGGGCTTTGAGCTGCTGAAACTCCGCCAGTTCGGCGTCGAACTTCGGCTGCAGGCCCGCCTCCAACCGCTCCAGATACTCGATGGCGATGCTCGCGGTCCGGGCCATCTTGACCTCAATTTGGTAATCCGCCCACGAGCGGTAGCCGAGTCGCCGGGCGATGTCGGAGCGCAGCACCAGAATCTCCTCGAGCACGGGCGTGTTGGCGGCTTTGGCCAGGCTGTCGCGGGCCGTCTCCATCTGCTTGCGGGAGTCTTCCACGTTGCAATTCTCCAGCACCGCGAGGTACTGCCAGGTCACATTCGCGTGCAGAGTGTATTCGTCCTTCCCGGTCTTGATGGCGGCCTGGTTCAGGATGCTCTCCGGCACGCCGGCGAGCTGGGCTTTGGTGAACTTAAGCGCCTGCTCGGCCCGGTTGACATTGCTGTCGAAGTCGGTGCAGCGGGCGGCCAATTTCTTGCGCAGCACCTCCACCTCGTCGCGCTCGGCCTTGGGCAAATCGAGACCGGCGCGACGGTAATCGCGCAACACCTCGACCATGAGCTTCGCATCCTCGCCGGCCAGGCTTGGGCCAGTGGCGGCAAAGGCTTTCAGCGACCGGTAAACGTCCTCGCGATAGTCCAAGCCCACCGCCCAATCCTGGAACTTTTTCACCGCTTCCGTCGCCGCGTCGCGGACGGCGGCGCTGGGGCTGGTCTCCTTGATCAGCGAGAGGCGATTGGCGAAGAGGTTCGCCGTGAATGCGATCTCGTCCATGGCGGCAATGGTGTTGCCGAAGTTGGCGGTGCCGGGCGGGAGCGCTGCCACGCGGTCCAACGCGGCGTTGCAGGCGGCGATGGTGGCGTCGAGCGAGGACTGGATTTGCGCGGGGGTCGTCTCGAACTGCGGGAGCGTGAGGCGGTTGGTGAAGGTCGCGGCCTTGGCTTGGAGGTCGGCGAGGTTGCCCATGACCCTGGCCTTGGCCGGCGAGGTTTCCGGACGGGCGGTCAGCGGCACCACCTCAGGCAAAGGTTGGTACACCGCGGGCTTTTTCCCAGCCCAGACGGTGGTGACGAGCAGGCAGGCTGCAGCGGACAGAAGAAATCGCCGAATCATAGGCCGCAGGCTAGGGAGCCAGCGACGCAGCGGCAAGGCGATTTGACCAAGCCGGGCCAACGGCCAACCCAGTGCCTCCCCCGGTTTTCGGCAAGCAGGGCGGGTTAGGCCGCACTCCAAACGCTGTCGTGACCACTGTGCGCATTGCACCCCAGTCATTGAGGCGACCAGCAACGCACAGCGGCATTGCCAGACGCACCCCGCTGCACAACCGCGCAGCCTTGCCATCCGCCAGCCATGACCTCAACAGCCACTGGCTATCGCTACCTCACCACCCCCCGGCATCCGGGGCGGACGAGCCCGCGTCGAAGGCACGCGCATCGGCGTGCATAATGTGGTGGGGCTGCTCCAGCAAGGGGAGACGGTGGACACCGTCATCGCCACCAGCTTTCCCGACCTCACCCGCGCGCAGGTGTACGCGTGCCTGGCCTATTACGAAGATCACCGGGGGAGAT
>Ga0105047_10015074_pt1 | contig 12198 bp, 9 predicted proteins | sample MAT04_FD_78384 | JGI IMG/M metagenome (GOLD analysis project Ga0105047, IMG submission 78384) | Freshwater microbial communities from Lake Fryxell liftoff mats and glacier meltwater in Antarctica - MAT-04 (megahit assembly) | ecosystem: Environmental > Aquatic > Freshwater > Ice > Liftoff... | reverse complement strand
CCGGACGTGGCCAAGCCGGATGCAAAACCGCCAGCGGCAAAACCGGATGTTGCAAAAACAGATGCAAAAAAAACGCCGCTGCCGAAGACGGATGTTGCAAAAGATAAGCCGGCGGCTCCAAAATCGGACGCCGCAAAACCCGAACCCGCGAAGCCCAAGCCCGAGCCTGCAAAACAGAAGGTTGACGGAAAATAGATTGAACGTTTGCCTGCGGCCAGATGTAAGTAATAGAGGAGGGATCGATGCCCGAACGCAATTGGAATATCTCAAGGCGCACGATGCTGCGCGGCGTCGGCGCGATGCTCGGCCTGCCGCTGCTCGATGCCATGCGCAAGAACGCCTGGGCTGACGAGAAAAACGCGGCCTCGCCTGTTCGCATGGCCTTCCTCTATATGCCCAACGGCGTGAACGCGCCCGCCTGGGAGTGCAAGGGAACCGGCGCCGCGTTTGAACTTTCCGAGACGCTGCAGCCGCTGGCCGGACTCAAGTCCGACGTGCTCGTCCTCTCCGAATTGATGAATCTGGCGGCAGACACCGGCGATGGCCATTACGTAAAAACCGGTGGCTGGCTGACCGGCACGACGATCACGCGCACGACCGGCAGCGATCTGCGCGCCGGCGGCACCTCGACCGATCAGCTCGCCGCTCAGAAGATCGGCAACATGACGCCGCTGCCGTCGCTGGAACTAGGCATCGAACCGGTGACCTCCGGCGTCGATGTCAACGTCGGTTACACGCGGCTGTATGGCTCGCATATTTCGTGGAGCACTCCGACGACGCCGGTGGCCAAAGAGATCAATCCGCAACTGGCCTTCGACCGCCTCTTCCGGCCCAAGTCCACGTCCGCAAAAAAGAACGCGACCGACGACAAAAGCGTGCTCGACCTGGTGATGGAAGACGCGAAAGGGCTGCGCACAAAAGTCGGCCGCCACGACCAGCTCAAGCTTGATGAGTACCTCGATTCGGTGCGCGCTGTTGAGAAGCGCATCGCCTTCGAAGCCGTGCGAAAATCGGCGGAGTACAAATCCGATCCGCTGGCGCTGAAGGAGATCGAATCGCTGGGCTCGCGCATCAAGGATTATTACAAAGATCCGGGCAAGCTGCGCGAGCGCGGCAGCGATCACACCGAGCACGTGCGCCTGATGCTCGACCTGATGGTGCTGGCCTTCTGGACCGATTCGACACGCATCAGCACGTTCATGTTCGGCAACGCGGTCAGCGGCAAGAATTTTTCTTTCCTGCCAGGCGTCAGCGGGGGGCATCATCAGATCTCGCATCACGAGAACGACAAGGCCAAGCTTGAAGAGTACAAAAAAATCAACATCTGGCACATTCAGCAGTACGCGTACATGCTCGATCGCATGAAGAAAATCAAAGAGGGCGAGAGCAACCTGCTCGACAATTCGATGATCATGCTGGGCGCCGGAATGCGCGACGGCAACAGTCACAATCCGCACAATCTGCCGATCGTGCTGGCCGGCCGCGGCGGCGGCTCGATCAAGCCTGGACGGCACATTGCCTATGCGAAGAAGACGCCGCTCTGCAATCTATACCGCTCCATGCTCTCCAAAGTCGGCGCGCCTGTGCAGGCTTTCGGCGACAGCACCGGCGAGCTGAAGGGCCTCGATGATGCAACTTTCGCGACAGCCGCAGCCGCCGCGAAATGAACGATCGCGATGGTTATTGAGTCGCGCATTGAAAAAGTGAAGTGATAGAAGAATTCGACCGTCTGTTGGGGCGTATTCTTCTGACACTTTCACGACGCGCGACTCAATAATGCGATTTAGATGCGGCTATGACGCTCAATCGCCCGCGGTGTGCAGGGGTTCTTTGCGTGCCGCTGGCGTCACTTCCGGAGCGCTCTCGCTCGATAGGTGCAGGGCGCGCGCCAGCGCCGACTTGAACTCCTCAACCACGCTGTAAAAGCAGGGCACCACGATCAGTGTCAAGACCGTCGAGACGGTCAGTCCGCCGATGACGGCCATCGACATCGGCACGCGCAGTTCGCCGCCCGGACCGATCAGCAGCGCGCCGGGCAATGCGCCGGCGATGGTGGCGATGGTCGTCATCAGGATCGGGCGCAGGCGGACGGGGCAGGCTTCGATCAGCGCCTCGTCGCGCGAGCGGCCCAGTTCGCGCACCTGGTTGGTGTAATCGACGAGCAGAATCGAATTCTTCTTCACGATTCCCATCAGCAGAATCACGCCGATCATGCTGTAAATGTTGAGCGACTGATTGGTCAGATAGAGCAGCGCAAGCGCGCCGCTGATGCTGAACGGCAGCGCTAGCAGGATCGTGACCGGGTGCAGGAAACTGTTGAACTGCGACGCCAGGATCATATACGCGACGATGATGCCCATGCCGAGGGCAAAGAGCAGACTGTCGCGCGATTCCTGGAACTGCTTCGAACTTCCACCGAAGGATATGTCATAGCCTTCGGGGATTTTCTCCGCCGCGATCTGGCGCACTTTCGCCAGCGCTTCATCCTGCGCCTTGCCCGGCGCCGGGTTGGCAGTGATTGAAACAGCGCGCTGCCGGTTCTGGCGCGCGATCGATTGCAGCGTGGGCTTGACCACGATGTCGCTGATATCCGAGAGCCGCACCAGCTTGCCGTCCTCAGCGCGGACGAACAGGTTTCCGATCTCTTCCGGGCTTCCGCGTGTGTCTTTTAAGAGCCGCACGCGCACATCGTAGCGCCGGCCGTTCTGCTTGTAGCGGCCCACGCGCTGTCCGCCGACCAGCACGCTGACGGTCTCCGCGACTTTGCGGATGTCAACGTTATGCGACAACGTCTTCTCGCGATTTGGAATCACCTGAACTTCCGGCATGCCTTTTTTGAAATTGGTGTCGACGTCCACGAGCACGCCGGACGCGCGCATCTCTTCCATAAAGGAGTCCGCCAAATCGCCCAGCTTGTCCCAATCCGGGCCGCGGATCGAAAAATCAACCAGCGCGTTGCCGCGCCGCGAGCCGCCGAAATTGGCCTGCGAAGGATCTTCAAAGCGGATAAACGTGCCGGGCGTCGGGTTCTTCTGAAAATGGGCACGCATTTCTTCAAGCGAGGTCTGCTGGCTGATGCTGCGCTTGTTGCGCGGCTTAAGCGTGATGAAGGCCAATCCGGAGTTGACGTCGCCGGTGCCCGAAATGATCAGCGAATTTTCGATCTCGGGACGATTTTCGATGACGTCTTCGATTGTCTTCATCACAGCCGCCGTGTAGTCCACGGTTGAGCCCACCGGAGTGGTCACGCGCAGCATATAAAAGCCCTGATCCTGCTTGGGCACCATTTCCTGCGGAAGTTTCTTGAGCAGCACCAGCGATCCGGTGAAGCCTGCGATGGCAATGAAAACGGAGAGCAGCGAGAGCACCGGAAGCCGGCCCGGCTGCCTGACGAACGCGAACAACGCAATCAGAAACATCGCCGCAACAAGCAGGACCGTGGCCAGAGCAGCCAGCAATAGCGGCGCGGCGCCGGCCTGGAATTGAGCGTAAGCGTACCACCCAGTAACCCAGAGCAGCCCGCTCGTCGCGGGGATCAGCACCACCAGAATGACCAGCGCCGCATAGCGGTTTCGAAACGTCAGAAGCAGGCGCAGTGTCGAGGCATACATTGCCGAGAGTGTTGTGAAGAGCCAGTTTGCGCCGCGTTCAATCAGGCTGGTGTGCGTGCCGACGCGCAGGAACTGCGAGCAGCGCGCCGGCGCCAGCGTCAACGCTTCAAGCAGCGAGATCGCCACCGCCACGGAGAGCACCACGCCAAACTGGAAGAAGAACTTTCCCATGATTCCGGTCATGAAAGCAACAGGAAGGAAAATGGCGATGATCGCCAGCGTCGAAGCCAGCGCGGCGAACGTGATCTGCTCGGTGCCTTCGCGCGCGGCGGTGACTTTATCCTTGCCCATTTCAGCATGGCGATAAATATTTTCGAGCACCATCACCGCGTCGTCGACCACGATGCCCACCGACAGAGACAGCGCCAGCAATGTAAAGGTATTCAGCGAGAACCCGGCGAAGTACATCACTGCAAACGTGCCGAAGATCGAGACCGGAATGGCGAGGATGACGTTGAGCGTCGACGAGAGCGAGCCCAGGAAAAGCCAGCAGACGATCGCCGTCAGGAAGACCGCGAGCAGCAGCGTGAGCTCGATTTCGTGAACCGCTTCCTTAATGTGCAGGCTGTTGTCGACGCGCACGTCCAGCACCAGGCCGGCGGGAAGCGTCTTCTGTAGTTCGGCGATGCGCGCGTGAACGGCCTCGGCCACTTTCACCGTGTTCGCGCCGTGCTGCTTAATGATGCCCAGTCCCTGCGCCGGAAAACCGCCGGAGCGCGCGACGCGGCGGCGATCTTCGAAACCGTCCTCAATCAGGGCCACGTCCTTAAGGTAGACCGGCGCGCCCGTCTTTTTTCCACCGGCAGTGCCAATTCTCAGATTGCCCATCTGTTCGACATTGAGCGCCTCGCCTTCGATGCGCACATTCGATTCGCGCTGCCCGCTCTCCATGCGCCCGCCGGGCATATCGACGTGCTCGCGCTGCAGTGCGTTGATCACATCGTCGGCGCTCAGTCCATTACTCTCGAGCGCCGCAGGGTTGACCCAGATGCGCATGTTGCGCTCGAGGTAGCCGCCCATCATAACGTCTCCGTTTCCTTCAACAGTAAGGAAGCGATCGCGCAGAATGTTTTTGGCGTACTCGCTGATCTCCTGCTGCGAGCGCGTCCCCGAAAGCGAGACCCACATGATGGGATTCTCTTCGGGATTGACTTTTTGAATCGCGACCGGATCCATGTCCTTGGGCAGTTTCTTCGCCGCCTGCGAAACGCGCGCCTGCACGTCCTGCAAGGCGAGGTCGATGTCGCGCTCAATGTTAAATTCAACCGTAATTGTGGCACTGCCCTGCCGGCTGTTGGAGGTGATATCGCTGATGCCTTCGACGGCCATCACGGCGTCTTCGAGCACGTCGACGACGTCCGATTCCATGATCTCCGGCGACGCGCCTTCCAGCGTCGCGCTGATGTTAATGATCGGCGCGTCGACGTCCGGATACTGCCCCGTGGGAAGACGACTGAACGCAATTGCGCCAAAGATGATGAACCCGGCCATCAGCATCCAGGCAAAGACGGGATTTTTAATGGAGACTGATGCAATGCTCATGGATGTCTCGCCAGAACCAAATTAGTTTCCAGCCGTATCTTTAGACTGGAGCTTGCTTTTGGAAGGTGAATTTTCGCTGCGCAGCGATTTTGTGTCGCTGCTGCCAGCGCCCACAATCCGTACTCCCGCTCCTTCATACAGAGCGTTGCCGCCTTCAATGACCAGTGATTCGCCTTCGCTAAGGCCTTCCAGCACTTCCACAAAATCGTTAGAGACGGTGAGTCCCACTTTCACCGGACGGCGTTGCGCCAAACCATCCTTGATTACATGCGCCACAAATCCGCGCTCGGTCGGCTGCACGGCCATGATCGGAACGACCACCGCGCGGTCTTTGTTCTGCGTGACAATCTTGACGGAGGCGAAATAACCGGGGATCAGCTTTTCAGTGTCGCGCGTCACGCGCGCCCAGCATCCCACCTGGCGCTGCTCGGCTTCCAGTTGATTTGAAATATGATAAACCGTCGCTTCAAATTCCCGCGTGGGAAACGCCGGCACCGTAAACGTCACCTTGGTGCCTTCGTTAACGACTCCGGAATCTTTCTCAGAGAGCTTGAAATGGAGCTTCAGCGTGCGCCGGTCGATCATGGTCGCAATCTGCATCCCGGCAGTGACAAAGACCATGTTCGTGACCACGCGTTTCTCGATCACGCCATCAATGGGCGGCTTGACAATCGATTTCCGCACATCCTCTTCGGCAATCTTCCAGAGCGCATCTTTTTCAGCGATGTCGGCTTCGAGAACCTTGAGCTCCCGCTCGAATACAGCGATCTCCGTCGCAGTAGCCGCGGTCAAGTCCTCGATCTCCAACTGCGCCAGATCCACGCGGGACTTGAAGAGCTGAATTTCTTCTTCGGAGATTGCGCCGGCAACCCTGATGAGTTCGCGGCGGGAAAGCTCCACGCTGGATTCGCTCTTCTTCACATTGGCCTTCAAAATGGCGTACTGATTCTTGCGCTTTTGATCGACAAACTCGACCTTTACTTTTTCAATCTGCGCCTTGGTTCTGTCGAGTTGCGCCTTGGCCTTCAGCGCATTCTGACGGTAGGCTTCGGGCGCGACGGTACAGAGCACCTGATCCTGTTTGACCTCATCGCCTTCATTGAATTTCACGTCGTAAACCGTGCCCGGCACGCGCGCGTCGATGCTGAAAACATCCTGCGCCTCAACGGTGCCCACGGCCTGAAGACTGTATTGAAGCGGACGCGTGCTGATCGTTTCCACGCGCACAGGATACTGCCGTTTCTTTCTCTGTTCGGAGGTCAGCGCGGCGGCATCGGGCTTGGACTTATCCTTCTCCTTTTCCACGCTGCTATTGCCGCAGCCCACTACCAGAATCAGCAGTCCCGCTGCAAGCGCTGCGACAATTAGCCATCGGGTTTCAGAGGTCATGAATGCCTCCCGTTTTTTCGCACGCCCAATCCCTTTATAAACACATGCATGACCATTTTGCTCATTTGTGCAGGTTCCGCAGGCGGATCTCCGAAGCGAAGCAGGTTGCGCAGCATGCCCATCAACATGTCAGCCGCCACTTCCGGCTGAAATGGGCAATCCATGTCGCCGCTGGCGACACACTCGCGAATCAAGTTTGCAATGTTATCGCGGATCACACTTCGCCGAGTCAGAAACTCACTCTTGCGACGCGCCCATAATTCACATTCGTGGCGCTGCATCACTTGAAAAAAATCCTGGTGCTCGCGGATCAACTCTGCGACCCGCTTCACCACGGCATGCAGGCGCTGCAGCGGTTCGCCGGGCGACGCAGCGGCGAGTGCCGTTTCGCTGCCCATCATCTCCATGTACTTCATCGAGAGCGCCGCGAAGAGTTCCTCTTTGTTTGGAAAATAGCGATAGATAGTGCCCTTGCCGATGCCCACCTGTTCAGCCACGTCGTCCATCAACACTTCGTGAAAAGGCTTGCGCGCAAACAGGTGCGCGGCGGTTTGGAGGATGGCATCGCGGTGATCGGCAGCAACTCGCATGAAAACGTTCCTGGACGAAACTGACCAGTCAGTCATTTTGTAATACGTACATTCGCCGAGGTCAATACGTTTCATTTAAATACGTATACATAATAAATTTTTCAATAATGACTTGCCTTGTCATAACAAGTTGGCAACATGACGCATTATGAGCCTGGATACTACGTCGCCCGTCCCGCTGTATCTACAGTTGCAGGGGATTCTCCGCAACGAGATCACGCGCAAGATTTGGGCAGTGGGTGGTAAGCTGCCAAGTGAACATGATCTCTGCCGCCAGTACGGCGTCACCCGCCCCACGGTGCGCCAGGCCCTTGAAGGACTCGTCCGCGAGGGACTTGTCCACAAGCATCGTGGCAAGGGCGCTTATGTCACCGAACCGCCGCTGCCCGTCGGACTTTTCTCCGTAACCGGCACCAGCGATGCCTTCGCCGCGATGAAACTCAAAGTCGAAACGCGCCTCATTCGCGCGCGCACCGTTCCATCCTGCATTCTCGCCGAAGGCGACGATCCGGCCGCCGGTTGGGTGCAGCTCGATCGCATTCGCCTGGTCAACGGCACGCCTACTTTTTACGAATATAGTTGGCTGCAGGCCGCCTGCGTGCCTGGACTTGAGAAGCTCGATCTAAACAACCGTTCTCTCTTCAAGACGCTTAATGAGCAATTTGGATTGCTCGTCAACGGCGGCCGCCAGCGCTTCAGCGCCATCGCCGCGCCCGTCGAAGTCGCCGAAGGATTGAGCGTCCGTGCCGGCGTCCCGCTTCTGCGCCTGGTTCGCTGCATGGATCTTGTCAAGCAGGGCAGTTCCTCCGTACTGGTCGGCGCAGGCCGCTTGCCCGGAGCGCTGCGTGTTGACCTCTACGCCGCGCAGGGTCCGTTTGTTCTCGAACAGAGCATTCCGGCCGCAACCGGTCCGTCGGCGGTGAATCAAACAGTGATCATTCCAAACCCAAAGTCAGCTGCACATACCACGGAACAACTTGACGGCGTCATTTCCTGATCCAATCAGACAGGTGATGAAACCTGTCTACCCGCGAGCGAACAATCCGCAGCGGACACTTTGAACAATTTCGCATTCACGGAGAACTCACGCATGAACATCAAAGTCCGCCAACGACGCCTTTTCGCAAACAGCGGCAAATGCTTCGACGTGGCCATCGATCACGGCTTCTTCAACGAACTCTCCTTTCTCAGCGGCATCGAGAACATGGAAAAGGCGATCGAGACAATCGTCGCCGCAAATCCCGACGCCATTCAGCTCACCGTGGGCCAGGCCGAAATTCTGCAGCGCATTCCCGGCAAACAGAAACCGTCGCTGGTTCTGCGCTCCGATGTCGCCAACGTGTATGGCTCCGTCCTGCCACGTTTCCTGATGAGCCGCATCATCGAAGAGCCCATCGAGCAGGCCGTGCGTCTCGATGCAGCCTGCATCGTCGTCAATCTTCTCCTGCTCCCCAACCAGCCCGAACTCTACGCCACCTGCATCGATAACATCTGCAAACTCAAACCGCAGGCCGACCGCTACGGCATGCCGCTGATGATCGAACCGCTCGTGATGCAGCCCAATGACAAGAAGGGCGGATACATGGTCGACGGCGACATCAACAAAATCCTGCCGCTCGTCCGCCAGGCCCGCGAACTCGGCGCCGACATCATCAAAGCCGATCCCTGCGACGACGTCAGCCAGTATCACAAGATCATCGAAGCCGCCGGCGTTCCCGTGCTGCCCCGCGGAGGTGGCCGCGCCCCCGACCGCGAAATCTTCACCCGTACCATCGAGCTGATCAAGCAGGGCGCCAGCGGCATCGTCTACGGCCGCAACGTCATCCAGCACCCCAACCCCAAAGGCATGACCGAAGCCTTCATGGCCATCGTCCACAAAGGCGCCAGCGTTGAAGAGGCGCTCAAGATCGTGGAGAGCAAGTAGCCCTTTTTCAAAACTAAGACACAAAGGCACTATTGGTTCGCGCGCAATCAAAGAGACAGCCACAACGGAAAATGTCCGGCTGCTTGGACTTTTCCGCTGTGGCTTTCACAACGCGCGAACCAATAAGACACAAAACAATGCTAATGTTCACGTCCAACTCGTCAGTGGTTCAAATCCGTTCTTGCCCCAACGGGGCAATGTCCTCCAGCCCAGGGTTGCGCCCGCAGGCGCTACCCTGGGTATGCAATGTGATTCACCGAACAACCCCAAAGGGGTTGTGTCGCAGTCGCCCCAATCCGCCGCAACCCCTTTGGGGTTGTCACGTGCCGGCTTCCATAACCCAGGGTAGCAGCTTCGCTGCAACCCTGGGCTTTGATACATTGCCCCGTTGGGGCAAGCGACTGCACGAACAGCCAAACGAAGGCATTGAACTGGCTCGAGCGATGAAAGGCATCAAAGGTGTATCCGCGCGGAAAATAAATCAATCGCGCGGCACATCGGGCCACGTCTGGCAGGATGAATACTGGGACCGAATTGTGCGAGATGACAATGAGCTTCAGGAAAAGATGCATTACATGTTCAACAATCCAATCAAGAAGGGCTTGTGCGCTGATACATCGCATTGGTGTGGTTGGGTGATCCCGGAAAATTGATTCGTGCAGACAGGAATGTCTGCACCACCCTTGCCGCGACAACACGCTGTCTTTGAAAATAAACGCCGTTTGTAAAAGGAAACTCAACGACTCATGAAAACCATTCACTTCGGAATCATCGGCTGCGGCTTAATGGGGCGCGAGTTCGCCTCGGCGGCGGCGCGCTGGTGCCATCTGCTCGACTCGGAGGTCCGCCCCGAGATCGTCGGCATCTGCGACAAAAACGCCGACCTCTTCGGCTGGTACAAGAAGAATTTCCCGTCGATCAACTTCTACACGTCCGAGCACAAAGAACTCCTTGCGCGCAAGGAGATCGATGCCATCTACTGCGCCGTGCCGCATAATCTGCACGCCGAAATCTACGAAGACATCATCAACTCCGGCAAACATCTGCTCGGCGAAAAACCCTTCGGCATCGACGCCGCAGCCAACACCCGCATCCTTGCCGCCATGGACCGCAACCCCGGCGTCTTCGTGCGCTGCTCCTCGGAGTTCCCCTTCTTCCCCGCCGTCCAGCGCATCGTCGCCGCCGCGCAAGCCGGACAGTTCGGCACGATCCTCGAAGTCGAATCCGGATTCCATCACTCCTCCGACCTCGATCCCAACAAGCCCATCAACTGGAAGCGCATCATCAAATTCAACGGCGAATACGGCTGCATGGGCGACCTGGGCATGCACACGCTTCACGTTCCGCTGCGCCTGGGCTGGGTGCCGCAGGACGTCCGCGCGATCCTCAGCAAAGTCGTCGCGCAGCGCCCCGGCAAAGACGGCAAGTTGGAGGCCTGCGAGACCTGGGACAACGCCATGCTGCAATGCCGCTGCGCGCAGCCCGGCACCGGCCACACCTTTCCGCTGACGATCACGACCAAACGCATCTCGCCCGGCGACACCGACACCTGGTTTTTGAAAGTGCGCGGCACCGCCCTCTCGATGGAATTCAGCACGCAGTTCCCCAAGACGCTGCGCTGGATGGAGTACAAACCCGGCGGCGAGCAGGCCTGGAAAAGCGAGGACGTCGGCTACACGCCCGTCTTCAAAACCATCACCGGCCACATCTTCGAATTCGGCTTCACCGACGCCATGCTGCAAATGTGGGCCGCCTTCTGCACCGAGCTCGATCAAGGCGCCAAAGCCGTCCCCTTCGGCTGCGTCACGCCCAAGGAAACCGCGCTCAGCCACAAGCTCTTCACCGCCGCGCTGGAATCGCAGAAGAACAATTCAGTGGTCAAGATTCTGTAATTTGAATTTGGGAGGCCGGTGTATTGAAGCGCTTCAAGGATCAGCCTGAAGCGCCGTCCCTTCAACTATACTAAAACGTTTAGCGTTTTCGATTTTTCGCGACAATTTTTAAAAATCGTGTAAGTATTTTTTGAGTACCGTCTAATTACGATCAATGTTGGCCTTAGAAGATCGGCGTATCGACTTATAAGAAGGTTTTTTTTTAAACTCGCGCAAGTAACACTCTAAGTCCAATGATCTCGTCAGCGGTCGGCAGCTTCCTAGTGATTTTGGACACTGCAACCTGGTTTGCTCCAACATGTGCGAGAATCAGTTTGATATGCCGGAAATCAGTCAACACCTTCGCAGCGGCCCCGAAAAATAGCTGTGCCCGGCATTAACTTTACAGTTCGTGGCCGAATGAACGGTCATGCACTGCAATCATTTCGGCTCCCCTGGCTCGAAACTTGCACCAAGGTGAGTTGAATTCTAAGTTCTCGATAACACTCACATTGGCGAGGATATTTTCCGATGCACGAACAAACAAATGGTCAGCAATTAGGAATTTGGATCGATCACCGCAAGACAGTTTTTGTCGCCATAAAAGAGGGCCAGGTCACATTCACAACCTTCGATTCCTCAGTGCCGCCACATGGGCGCTATGCCCACGCCACCGCCTATGCCACTCCCAACGGAACACAATCGGGTGGAGGCGAAAAGAAATACGAAGAGCGCAATCGCCACGAACTTGAACGCTACTACGACGAAGTAATTAAGCGTACGGGCATGCCCGAAGCGATCTACATTTTCGGCCCCGGCGAAGCGAAGACCGAGTTGAAGTCCCGTATGAAACTGACGCATGGGCTGGCCGAGAAAATCGTTGCGGTCGAAGCGGCAGACGAGGCTACCGACCCGCAGATCGTCGCAAAAGTAAAAGCACATTTTGGCGTCGCCCGATAATCCCTCAGCGCCAAAGGCGCGAAATGTGGCAGCCAGGGGCGGGAGCCCCTGGGACGAAATTGCATTCGAAGTTCCAAAAGCCCTGAAAGGGCGAAATAAGAGTTGGGCGGGATGGCTTACATGCGACGTCCGCCGATATCCCGGGATTGAAATTCGCCGGGCGGCATCGGTCTGCCACCTTTCCTTCTCTAGCGTTTCCACATCTCGCCGTGCTCCCCTATTTTGGGAGCCACCGATCTAAGGCCGTTATCAGATCGGTGCCTTGGCGGGCGGCATCGGTCTGGCACCTTTCCTTCTCAGCGATTCCACAT
>Ga0105047_10015072_pt1 | contig 12200 bp, 8 predicted proteins | sample MAT04_FD_78384 | JGI IMG/M metagenome (GOLD analysis project Ga0105047, IMG submission 78384) | Freshwater microbial communities from Lake Fryxell liftoff mats and glacier meltwater in Antarctica - MAT-04 (megahit assembly) | ecosystem: Environmental > Aquatic > Freshwater > Ice > Liftoff... | reverse complement strand
TTGGTGCAATTTTTTCCTTTGGTACAAACGCTTCTTTTGGAAGAAGAATGAGAGGTGCTACACGTTGTCTTTTTTGAGTCGAGTTAGACTCTCTTTGAGTGGAGTTAGACTCTTTTTGGTGGGGTTCATTGTGGTTGACACGACTGTTTCTCGTGCTCGAACAATCAGAGACGCTCAAGTTACCCAAGAGATTTGAGACGCTCAAATCAATCTTTTCTTGTTCTGCAGTGAGAGTCTCACTTTGTTGCACGAGTCTGGGTGCTCTTCTCTTGATCGTTGCAGTCTTGTCAATGTCAACGTGTTGGGATCGCAAGAGTTTTTTGCGTGCTTTTTTGCGTGCATTCTTTGATTGGGGCGCACAACAAGAAGGAGAGCTCATTTTTTACTCATACACAAGAATTGATGCAACAAGACATTGAACAAGCGTTTCAAATCGGTTCAAACCCATGTAGTGGAAGTGACTCGCCAAGTGGCACCACTTTTGCACGTGTTCTCTCGCTTCGTTGATCACTCTGATTCTAAGACTTGTTGCACCCGAAAGACAGTCGTGTCTTTGCAGTTGGTTCTCGTTCTACTCTCTTGGCGTCTTGACTTGGTCAGGTGTACCACTCTCTTTTGCCTCACTGTGCTGACTCTCCCAAGAACCGTCGCGCAAAAAGTCGTCCCACTGATCAATTACAACCAAGATTTACTCTAGCTCGAAAGGCTACACCAGAAAGGCAATGTGAATGGGCAGTGGTTTGCAAACACAAAAATTGAGTGGATTAGCAAATTGCCGCTCGACCCACTCGCACACAACATAGTCTAGTGAAATGTGTGTGTGTGTGTGCACGAAATGGAAGTTGCTACATTTTCCGACTCTATACCCACGCACGCGGTAATCGTGAGCATTGAAAAATGTACTTACAAGATCAAATCTCTCACTGGATTCCAACTTGAAAATCTGTCTGTAGTACAAGTTGGCAATTCGAGTTGCAAATTCGTACTCTTGTTCAAAGTCAAAAAATATGGAATTTCGCACCAATTGAACACAAAAATCTTTTGGATTCATTTTTTACTCACGCGAGGAAGTGAAAAAGATTTGGGAACATTGTCACTCTTGCTTGCACCGTTTTGATTTGACTCCAAGCCTTTTGTAACTCTTTTTTTTGGCATCTCTTCTTTCTCACTGCCAGAAGAAGAATCACTTGACTCGTCAGATTCTTGTTTACGCTTCTTGGAGTTGGATACTTTTGGTTCGATAGACTTTGGCTCAACAGACTTTGGCTCAACAGACTTTGGTTCAACAGACTTTGGCTTTTTGATTGCGAGGTATTGAATCTGGTTGTTGTTGCTTTGAAAGTGTTGGACCAAGAGACGAGTGCATGCACTTTTTTGAACAAAGTCAGTTGCCCAGTCCATAATCTTTCTCAGGAGACGCATGCACGGATTCTCTGCGAATGCACCCAGTCCACAAGCAAGAGCTTCGCTTTTTCCGTAGAGACCGGTTGCCTTTGCAGACGACGCCTTTCCATTTTCCATCTCGTGAAAGAACATTACAATGTGAGTGCTCGCAGTCTTTGACTCGATACAAATTGTATTCTTGTCTCCATGAGGAATCGAATACGACACTGCATAAGATTCGCGGTGCTTTGACCCACAAGTTTTTGAATACTTTACAAGCTTGTCTTCTCCACTCATATTGTCAAACATTTCCACCATTCGTTTTCCAGTCTGGTGCGCAAAGTCCTCGCACAAGTTTCCGAGAAGAACAAAGTCTGACTCTCGTTTCACTTTTCCACTGCCGTCAAGTTGTTGACGGTGAACCGAAAATAGACTATCAAAATTGAGCAACTCTATTTCAGTTTCCCTGTCTGCCTTCTCAGTGGTGAGCGTAATTTTTTTTGGAGCAGGACGCTTCTTTTTTTGAGTTTTTGCTTTCTGAACTTTTGCTCTCTGATTTCCAGACGTGTTTTCTTGATTGTCTTCTCCTTCTGTGGTTGTTGCACTTGTGGACTCGGTGGTGGCATCAGCAACACCTTTTGGAGCTTCGTCACTGTTCACATCAATTCCGATACGAATGCCTTGCGCGGAACAAATGTTGGTCAAATCAAAAAAGGACGCCAAATTGACAGTATACTTTAGCCACGAAGGACCCATGATTGGAATTTGAAAGTTTAGACAATTTCTTGTAACTTCGGAACACAGTGGAAGAAGCCGTCCAAAGTCTTCAAAAGTGAACTGAACCGGCATAATGTTAATGTCAGGCAAGTCTTCAAAGTTTGGTAACAATGATTGTGACTCTTCCTGTGAGACACTGCCCACTTTTCGTGTCGTCGCTGTCGTAGTAGTAGTAGTAGTACCACCACCACTACTCTTACTTTTGATTGGAACTTCGTGTACAATTGGAGTGTCACTCTCAAATGAATCGCTGTTGTAGGTGTAGCCACTGTCCAACGAAATGAAGGGAGGTGGAATCGAAGAAATCGAGTATCGTTGTGGCGACGACGTCGAAGAGAGGGGACGAGAGATGGGGCGCGTCGTCGTGGGCGACATTGGGAATATGGGAATGTTCGAATCAAATCCTTGAGAGGACGTTGGGAATATGGGAATGGTCGAATTAAATCCTTGAGAGAACGTGGGAAAAGGAGGTATCGAATAGTCATTGTACGCTGGTCCAATTGAGTTGAAGCAGCCGGGAGTGGAGGGTACACGCATATCCAACGGAAGTGACATTGTACCGGAGGCGGAGCTTGAGATGGGTGAGAATGAGTTTTGTGGGCTGAATACGTAGTGTTCAGACATTTTCTTGTTGTTAGGTTTTGTTTTTTGGTGTTTCTGTTTTTCCTAGCAAAAAAAAATGTAAACTCGAGTCACCCCAATTAGGAAATGAGAGTTTGAAAAAAGAGTTTAGTGAACGAAAATGAGATTTTTTAATACTGAATGATGACACCGATGGTTCCAGGTGGAGAGATGCTTGTAGGAAGAGTGATGACCAAAGTGATGGTTCTTGGAACTTTTGTCCACTGCGTCTTCTGAATGTAGTACTCAATCATTCTTCCAGCCTTGGCAAACGCACGCATATGATGTTCCGAGAACACTCCGTTCACTCTAAACCTTGCCGCATTTGCTGCATACGAAATTCCAAGTGCAAAGTAGAATTGAATGTTGATTGTCACTTCCTGGCCGTTGATCACAAACGTGCGAGGAACAGTGATGATCACACGGTCTCGCGTAGTGGATGCAGTCACCGTAGTGTTTGCGTCACTTGCAATTGCTTGTTCGATTCTCTCTTGTTCGGTGAGACGTTCTGGAGTTCTGTAGAGCCAACCTATCACAGTGGGTAAGTCTTTGCGAATCGAAATGATGACTGGTTCAGGTCCTCTCCCATTGATACGATCGTTCGCCAGTTCGTAGTCGAGAAAAACCACACTTCTCGTGAGTGGCTTCGACCCTCGAATGTCTTCCAATACGGGTTCTCCGTCCAACTCAAAGTCAAAACTGTCCTCCGTAGGCACCAACAATCCATACACTGCAGGCACCAATTCTGCAACGACCTTTGATTTCTTGGTCTTGGTTATAGGTTGTTTTTCTTGCTCCTCCTCGGATCCTTCCACATCACCATCGGCTCTCGCACTTTGTCTCTCTTCTGCGAAAAGAGTTCTCGATGCAAGATCTCGCTTGGTGGTGCTCTTCTTCTTCTTTTTCCCACTCGTCACCGCACTTCCATCTGCGGGTTGTACCGCAAATATGGACGCTCCTCTTTTTTGTTGCATTCTCACTGGAACTGCAAACTCTCCATTGTTCGTGGGTGCACGCACCGTGGGTCTCGGTGCGACAAGTGTCCCAGATCCACTAGCTCTTGACCCTTGAGTGTTGTTGTTGCTATTACCACCCAATCTTTGAATGAGATAATCTTGTCTTGCCATTTCCGAGTAAAAGTTCAAGATATCAACGTCACTCGCAGTCTGGTTTTGACTCGGAATCATTGGAGACGGAGGTTCAAGGTTTTGAGTGCGTCTTGTTCGATTTGATTCTTCTTCTTGTTCGTACTGAAGACGTGCATTCTCAACTGCATCTTGAGATGAGCGGACTTGTTGTTCTGCACTTTGCAAATTTTCTTGCAATTGCGTGATTTCTTGTCCCAGATTCACAATCTGTGCCGTGATTTGCATTGTCAAGCTGGGAATCACGACGGAACTCAGTTGGGAGGCGAGTGCAGACAACTGTGACTTTTTTGTTGCAACTTGACTTTGGATTGACTGATACTGCGCAGTTGCTTCTCTCTCAATCATAGAAGGTGTTGCAAGACGACCTGTGGATGCTCTTGTCGAGGGTCGATTCGACGACGATATGAATTGATTTGAAGACGCGGGTTGTGCACCTTGAAAGTTGTTGGTGCTTGAAGGAGTTCTTGGAGGAGTTGCAGTCACACCAAATTGAAAAGGTGCGGTGGTGGTGGATCGACCGCCATTTCCTAGTGGGTTCTGCAAAAATTCCAAATTCAATGCGTCCTGACTTGGTGTGCCAAACAATATGCTGGGTGTACCATACGCTATGGGTGCAGGACTTGCACCTAACATTTCAAAGTCTTCAAATGGTCCGGGAGTGGATGGGACTGAAGAAGAAGAACGGAATGGAGCGAAAGAATTTGATGGTGCAAAGCCCGAAACGTTGGGTGTTGGAATGGAGAATCCACCTTGATCTGCGGCAGTATTCGACTGAGACGATCCGAATTGATTCATTGAAGTGAAAGGTGCTCCAAAATTCGAGGGAGTAAAAACACTCGGTGTGGAGACTCTTGAATTCGGGACAGCGGGAGTGTTCACGAGAGACTGGTACTGTTGTTCCTGGTTCGTCAATTGTTCTTGCTGCAAGTCAAGCTGTCTTTGTTGCGCGTTGAGTTGCTCTCGCTGTGCACTCAGTTGCTGTTGTGCACTCATCTGCTGTTGCTGTTGTTGTTGTGCACTCAAATTGGTGGTGGTGGGGCGAAAGAATGGAACCGAGGATGCAGCCGATGACGGTCTTTGCGAAGTGGAGGGACGAGATGGAGTAGTGGGCGCAATAGTAACCAAAGAAGGGGTGGTGGGTGCAGTAGTACTCAATGAAGGAGTGAACGAGTTTGAACTTGTGGATGGCAAAGAACCAGAAGCTTGCAATTGCTTCATAATATCGGAAAGGTTGCTCATTTTATTTTTTGCAAAAAAAACAAACTCAAAAATGGAATCCAAAACTTTTCCGTGGCTTCAACACGATGATCCTCGCATCGCGGAATACGAAAGCAATCCGCGATGCGAGAGTCTAATCGAATTGTGTGGCACTGATTTGTTTTGTGTTTTGCACGTTCATTGGACTTTGGAACCGAATCACTTGGTTTGGTACCGCCACTTGAGTGCACACGTACTCAAGTGGAGCTCGCACGTGGAGTGTTTGAACAAGACGGTGCTACTGAGACGATTCAAGAAAAAGTCGAATCAACCAACGGTGCAAACGTATATTCGAGTGGAGGCAACGACAACAGATGACAGACAAAAAATTCAGGTGCACCGGTCGGATGTCTTCAAATTTGATACTTCCAACTTTGAACCAATTCCAATTGCGATCGCTCCTCGCGAACCCAAGAAGATTGACGAGTTTGTGGCAAATCACTGTACACGGTGCATACTTGAACAGTCGAAGCGAATGGCACAAAAGGTTGGACAAGTGCTCGGAATCAAGACGGTGGTCACACTGTTGCAAATCATCAATTCGGTCGTACAAGAGTGCACCCAAGAAGGCGGCATGTTTGGCACACCGTGGATCGAGGACGTTATTGCAACAAAAGGCAGTGCAACAGTGTCAGTAGTCGTCGACAACGACGAAGAAGACGACCAGAAGAACATGTATGTGCCCGAGTTGCAAGCACTTCACAGTCGGTTGCTGAGAATGTGTGACAAGTGGAGTGAGCACACGAGAGTGGACTCTTACGAAAACATGACGTGTTCACTTCAAGAATGGGTCAATCAAATGATTCACTTGACTCTGAGAGAAGCATCGTGGTGGTCCATTGCGACTCATGGTCAGTCCAACGTCCAGGAAGAGTGCGACATTCTCGAGGCAAGTCGAGTTACACACTCTTGCAACACTTTTTTTGGCACAATAATGTACCGTCTCTGTCTCCGAGTGTTCGACGAGATAAAGTGCAAGTCGACACTTGTTTCAATCGACGCGTGTTTCCTCTTCATGTCCATCAACTCAAGACCAATATTCAAGTAAAAAAAGTTTTGCTCCTATTAAAACCCAAAAAAAGAGAGTATGGCACACGCTAATTACGGAAACGGTGGCACACTTGCAATGAACTCGAATTTGCATGCAGTTTCCATTCCTCACTCTGCTCGCATTGATTCCCACAACAACACACAAGACATTCCCGTGAACATTACATCACGCACGATTCTCCAAATGATCTACAGCTACTTTTTGCGTGTCAGAGACTGCAAGTACACGGAGCAACACATTGTCGATGTGATCAATGGAGTGTTTGGAGTGGTCGCCCAAGAATTGGGAGTGTCGTACGATGCACTTTCGAGTGCACTGGCCACTACAAAACTCTCCACACCCTACAGCGCATTCTTGGTTTCTCTTTCGACCATTATCATTCCAAACGGAGACTCTACCACACTCCAAAAAGCATTGGACTCGTTCTCAAAAACTTCAAATGTGTGTGAACTTCCCACACTTCCCACATGCGACTTGGAGCAGTTCTACAATTGTGTGTTGATTCACGGAGAACACGCAGGATCTTGCAATCGGTGTGAAAAACCATGTTGCATTGAGTGTGCAAACGACAATAACAACAATCAAGTTTGCAATCAAGTTGTTCCATGTGGACCTATCACTGCACAATACTATCCACAGCGTCTCAACATTCAGGAACCCTTGTTGAATGTGAATCTCGGAGGAGGTGCAGGCTACAATCGCTACAGAGTCGGAGGAAAGTGTTGTTTCCTAGTGTCCGCCAATTCAAGATTGTGGTTCGCAATCATTGTACTCTCTGTGATTGCATTCATTGCTGCGATTTTCCTCTTGTGGTTTTGCAACTTGCAACCCATGCCTCTCACCGTTCCCTACGAGAACCACTATCAACAACATCACCAAGCATGTCACAGTGAGACGTGTTCCACGAATGGAGCACTCGTTCCTATTGCAAGTGGTTCCACTTTTACTTCGTTTGCAGATCCTTCAGTTTCACAAGCGAGAGGAAGAGGAGACGCGTATTATGGAAGTGTGAGAGACCATGGAATGTATGGTGCGGGAGTGAGTCTTCACGGAGGCGCGAGTGGAACAGTGAGTGGTGAAACTGGATGGTTCGCGTGCAAATGGGCTCGCCTAAGTCAAAGTCTTGCCACTGTGTGGGACACTGCATTCGGAGACGCAGAAAGTGTACCCGTTGCAGCTCAGGTGAAAGTGGGGGCATCGATCGGATATCGCAATGGGTTCTAAAGTAAAGAGCATGTCCAAAAGTGTGGCGAGCAACAACGTTTTGACAAACATTTTTGACGGCCACAATCCTTCGAATGAATACGATTCACAATCTTTGAATCAAACTAATCAGTCCAATCAGCCTTTGATTCAAACTAATCAGTCCAATCAGTCTTTGAATCAAACTAATCAGTCTTTGAATCAGTCCAGTCAGTCTTTGAATCAAACTAATCAGTCTTCGGACCGATCCGTCAGTCGGGGAATTGCACAAGCTCTAGTCTTTGGTCGACCCGGTGCACCACAATTTGCACCACTATCACAATTTTCGTCTCCAACACGATTCTCGTCTTCAAACCAAATCTTGTCCTCTCAAATCCAATCACCAAGTCAAGTCAAAGACCCTCGCAGCTTTGACTCGGTCCTACTCAACATTTCGTTTGACTGCAATGCAAATGTGACTCAAAATGCGAGGGCTTCACTTTCCATTTTACCGAAGCAGTTTCCACTCAAGTGCGAATCATTTCTTGACACGTCTCAAACTCAGTACTCGAATCGAATTGCAGAGTTTATGAAGGAATACAATTTGCCAATTCCAAGTCCACTCATTTTCACTCTGAAACAGAGTCAGATACAATCAGAGAACGCTGACTTGGAGTTTTACATGTTCGCAAAAGGACAGTCGTTCAACCGATTCTACATTGAAGAAGAAGCAAGTTCGGGTTCATTTGGAAGAACATATATTGCTGCACTTGCAAGCGTTCCCTCCTTTTCAGGAACACTGTCTTCGTGTTTGACACTTCAAAATTCTGTGTCACTTCAAAATTCTGTGCCACCTCAAAATTCTGTGTCGCTTCAAAACTCTGTGTCACTTCAAAATTCTGCGTCACTTCAAAATTCTGTGCCACCTCAAAATTCTGTGTCGCTTCAAAACTCTGTGTCACTTCAAAATTCTGTGCCACCTCTCCTCTCTCAGTCAAACACGAGCCAACAAAAGCTAATTAGGTGCGCGCTCAAAATTGCACAAATATTCGATCCCAATTACAAGGCAAAAGCGTGGAAGAAGGCGATACAGTTGGCGAGACTTCAACAAGTACGATTGCAACAAGTCATTGACAATAGTCCTATAGGAAAAACTTTGCTGAGGCAAAACTGGAAGAGTAATCTCAGTGCGACAGGACAGACGATTCTTGATCTTGTTGAGGTGACAGGACCAGCATCCTTCCCGCAATACCAAGACTTTTTGATATTGCTCGACCTCTATGCAGCTCAACTCAACAGGTGCTACTTGTACGCGAGAGACTTGCAAACAATTTTTAATTCACAGTCAAACCCAGTCTATGTCGAAGCAGAAATTGCGTGTGCACTTTCTCTTGCGTCGGACATGAGACTGTTCCTCTTGTTCCCTTCGGTCTACTGCACAAAGAGAGCTCTCGATAGAGGTGAAGCAAAGCTAAAGTTTACGATTGACGACGAGGGAACAACAAGAAATTTTGCAGTCATCAATCCACTTGCAGTTCAAAGTGTGGAGGACTTTGCAACAATATTTTATCAGTCGAACGAATCATTTTCGAGTACAAGAAACTTGGGTCTTCCCATTCAAATGATTTTTATGCAAAAAATGGATGTTGGACTGTACCGAAAAATGATCGACAAGGAAGGTCCGTACATGTACAAGGTTGAAACTGATTCGAACGGAAACTTGTACGACAATTATGCAAGACTAAAGAGAGTACAGGGTTTTTCTGAATCAAGTCAGTCTTCAGGTCAACTTCAATCAACAAGTCAACTTCAATCAACAAGTCAACTTCAATCAACAAGTCAACTTCAAATCTCATCACAATCAAATTCTTCGATACTCAAAGATGTCTTCCTGTTGGATGGATTACAGTTGATGAGTTCGATTGCTCAGATTGTGTTTGGTCTTGCACTCGCACAAAAATTGTTTGATTTCGTTCACGGAGACGCGCACTTGCCAAACTGGATGATAGAATATGTGTACGTTGACCAGAAGCCAATACTAAACCAATTTGTGTCGTACAAGCCACTGTCTGGACCGGGAAAGTCCTACCTCGTTCCCATCTTCGGAAAGTGTATTCGAGCAATCGACTACGGACTGTCAAGCATGAGAATCGGTCAAAAACTCGTACAAGCAGAGTCTGTCAACGACTATCGGTACCCTCCTGGACTCAAAAGAGAAAGTATCGACATGTGGGTCTTGCTCAACTCTACTGTGACTCACATTATTCGTAACCGGTTGAGTCACTACACTCAGAACCAAAAAGCAGAATATGGAGAGTATCAAGTGGGAGTGCGTGCCACCGCAGAGTCAGTTCAATTCACACTCAAAAACATTCAGACGCTGTGCCAACTCACAGGAACGAGTGTCACTGGTCAAACGAGTGCACTCAACTCTTTTTACGAAATGGTGAGCAGTGTCAACAACCGAACACCATCATCGATGCTGAGTTACTTTGACGTGTTCCAAGAATCGAGCGTCAGAAACAACATGGTAAAAAGTGGAGACACTATTCAAATTGTCGCACAGTTATTCTATTAAAAAGTATGCTCACTGTTTTTCGTAATTCGTCTCGCATCAAACAACCCTTCACCTCCCAAATCACGGTGCCTCCAAGTGCGGTCGTGTCCTCAGTGGTCGTATTTTCGGGCGACGGTCAAGAGCTGAGAGACTTTACCACACTCAACCAAACCATCGACGTCAAAGACTCCACACCCTCGCTCGTCGAATACCTCTTCAGCTCCATCAAGTGGACACCTCGCATCATATACAGATTCTCAAATTCGCAAGTGAACATGGTTCTCCAAGCCGTTGTTGTGAACCAAGAGTCGGCGAAACGACTTCCAATCACATTCGTCGACTCTAGCAATTCGATGCAAGAGAATTCGCAGAGCAACATTGAACTCAGATCAAAGTCGAGTGCGCAAATTCAGTCGTTCATGGCAACACCATCCTCGATGAGATCTGCCACAAAAAGTTCGTATCCCATGGAAGACAGCAACAGCAACAACAACTACTATTCTTCGAATAATGGTGACAGTAACAACAATGATCAATACTCTTCGCCCACACTGGACGTGATTCTCGAGAACTCAAAAGTGTCAAAAAAGTATGTGAAAGAAGTGGTGCAGCAACAGGTGGTGATCGAACCAGGCGAAAACTACATTGCAATTGAGAATGTTAGTTTTTCGGGTGCAGTTCCGTTTCTCATTGTCGAAGCAAATACCACTGGATCCGTGTACCCCAAGAAGGCGTACCCCGTTCCACAAAACAACAATTGGCCCGAATCAAATGCACTTGTTCTCATCAACGACGAATCGTATGGAACTGCACACTTTGACGCCAACCAAAAAGCAGTCATTTCCTCCGATGTGGAACGCCAGATTGCAATCGGCATCACACAACGCGAGAATGTGGAATCAAGTGTACGTGTGACTCGCACCATCACCGCGCGAATTCAAAACAATCAAGTGGCACCTCTCGATACCTGCATTCGATTCTACATTGGTCGTACGGACATCAAGTCGGTGCAAGGTGCGGTGGTCGAAGGAAACACATACATTTTTTGTATTGAAAAAGGAATGAAAGAAGCGTCATTCTCGTACACCATAGAAGTCTTGGCACCCAAAAGTGTAATCAGAATCGAATAAACCTTTTTTTCGAGTTTGACTTTTTTGAGTTTGTTTTTTGACTCTCTTTGAGTTTGTTTTTTGACTTTTTTTGAATCAAAACAAAAGCATGGACCCCAAAGCGTCACGCGAAAGAACAGATTACGATATTCGATCTGCAAGATCCTTGGAGTCGAAGAAGGACTTTGTAGGTACCGAAAAGTTGTACACTAAAGAGTTGAACTCTTTTTTGGAAAAAAAGTCAAACACTTTTCTTTGCGCATGTGATCTTTACATGTACCTCGCAAAGTCACTCATCAAACAAGAAAAGTATACTGAAGCACTGAGTGTACTCAACAAGGCATACGCAATGTCAAAACTTGTTCAGAAGGAATGGGTGCACATGGAAATTTGTTACACGCTTGCAAATTGTTACTACAGTCTAAAGTCGCACGACTCGACCATGAGATGGGCAAGAAAAAGTTTAAAATACCAGGAGAAACTTCAGCGCAACAATTTTTACTTTAGAATGAGTTGTCTTGAAATTATTTCACGCACTTTTTACAGATGTGGGATGCTCGTGGATGCACGTGAACATTCCATAAAAACACTTGAAGTGATTGGTCAATTCAGGGACCCGGATTTGAAGAAGAGGTGCGAAGAAAACGAGAAAAAATTCTTTGAGCAAGTTGAACAATTGATGAAGAGTGGTGACTGCGACAAAGCAATGCAAAGTGAAGAGTTGGGATTTTGACTTTTTTTTTGGCTTTGATTTGCACGTGGACTAATTTTGAGATTTGACTATCAAAACATGGAATTTAATAGAGAAAATAGAACGGAGACTTGCTAAAAATACATAGCACTGAGTGATCCGTTAACTCTCGGTGGTGTACATATCACGTCAAGAGACACATTACGTCAAGAGACACATTACGTCAAGAGACGTGTCGCCAAATCTAATATCCATGTTTCGATCTAGTCAATTTGAGATCAAATCATTTCTAGACTGGTAAGAGATTACTTGTTACAAACTCCTCTAATTCAAACTCGTAAAAACATTCAAACTCCTTGCAATATAAAATTGATTTGATTAAAAGTTTGGTTCGACTGTTCACTTGAAGTGTGCCTTGAATTTC
>Ga0105047_10015070_pt1 | contig 12200 bp, 10 predicted proteins | sample MAT04_FD_78384 | JGI IMG/M metagenome (GOLD analysis project Ga0105047, IMG submission 78384) | Freshwater microbial communities from Lake Fryxell liftoff mats and glacier meltwater in Antarctica - MAT-04 (megahit assembly) | ecosystem: Environmental > Aquatic > Freshwater > Ice > Liftoff... | reverse complement strand
GGCGCCCAGATGCCGGCCTTCGCCGCGCTCACCGACGCCGAGCTGCTCGAGGTCACCCGCCACGAGCGCGAGACGCTCAGCGGCGAAGAGGGGACCTTCGAGGAAGATGCCGAGGGCAACCGCCTCTGGCCCAACGGCGAGCCCATGCTCGATGCCTCCGACGCCCTCGTCTGGGACGACGGCGAGCCAATGTTCGACGCCGACGGCAACCTCACCAAGGACGTCGACGCCGCCCAGCCGCCCAGCGGCGGCTGACCGACCCCTCCGTTCGCGTCCCTCAGGCGTTCCCGTCCCTCAGCGTGCTGCGTCGGGCCCCAGCGGCTCGAGCCACCCGCCGTAGGGCGCTGCCAGCTCGTCGGCCTCGGCCCGGCCCCACGTGTCGCCTTCGTACTTGCGCACCGGAGTGGGGTGATCGAGCACCCGCTGCACGATGCGCCACTGCTCGTCGACCGCGTCGGCGCGACCGAAGCGGCGATTGTCGCCGTGCATGGCGTCCTCGATCAGTCGCTCGTAGGGCTCCTCGCTCCGGCCGAACAGCTCCTGGCCGCTCACCTCGAGATCGACCGGGTGGCTCTGGAGCTTGTCGCCCTCGCTCTTGGCGTTGAGCTGCAGGTGGATGCCGGCGTCGGTGCCGAGGCGGAAGCGCAGGTGGTTCGGCGGAGCCAGCGCACGCGACGTGTCCGAGAAGAACAGGCGCGGCGGCCGGTGGAACTGCACGACCGCTTCGGTGGCGGTCACCGGCATGCGCTTGCCGGCGCGGATGAGCCAGGGCACACCGGCCCAGCGCCACGAGTCGATCTCGAGCTGGAGGGCGACGAAGGTCTCGGCGTCCGAGCCGAACTCGACGCCGTCCTCCTCGGCGTAGCCGCGGTACTGGCCACGGATCACCCGGTTGGGGTCGAAGGGCGGGATCTGGCGGTAGACCCGGGTCTTCTCGTCGCGGAACGCGTCGGCGTCTGCGCCGACCGGCGGCTCCATGGCCAGCAGCGCCACGATCTCGAGCAGGTGGTTCTGCACCACGTCGCGCAGCGTCCCGGCGGTGTCGAAGTACTTGGCCCGGCCCGACGTCCCGAACTGCTCGGCCATGGTGATCTGCACGCTCGACACGTAGCGGCGGTTCCACACCGGTTCGAGCAGCGAGTTGGCGAACCGGAACACGAGCAGGTTCTCGATGCCGTCCTTGCCGAGGAAGTGGTCGATGCGGAAGACCCGCTCCTCGGGGAAGCTGCCCAGCAGCACCTCGTTGAGCTGCCGCGCCGACGTGCGGTCGCGCCCGAAGGGCTTCTCGAGCACCACGCTGGCGTCCTTGTTGAGGCTCACCCGGGTGAGACCGGTCACGACGTCGCCGAACGTGGAGGGCGGGATGGCCAGGTAGAAGAGGGGTCGCTGGCAGCCACCGAGCCTCGAGGCGAGGTCGTCGTAGGTGGTCGGGTCGCTGTAGTCACCGCTGACGTAGGAGAGCCGCCCCAGCAGCTCCTCGAGCACGGTCGTGTCGAGGTCGGGGTACTTGGCCAGCATGGCGGTGCGGGCGTTGGCCCGCATCTCGGCGTCGTCCCAGGGCGACGACGCCACGCCCACGATGGGCATGTCGAGCAGGCCCCGGGCGGCCAACTTGTAGATGGCCGGAAACACCTTCTTGTGCGCGAGGTCGCCGGTGGCGCCGAACAGCACGAGGGCGTCGGTCGGCGTCCTGGCTCCGTTGCTCATGGGTCGGTCCCTTCCGGCGGTCGCCCGCCCGTCGCCCCGATGATCGGTCCGGGGGGCGGCCGCGGTCAATGACCGGCGTGTGAACTGTTCCGGTCCCGGTCGGCGGAGCTCGCCTCGCGGACCGGAGCGCAGCGTCTACGACGTCAGCGCCTTCACCGTCGCGACGGCCGCATCGGCGGCGCGCTCGACGATCTGGTCGATGATCGCATCGGTGTGGGCCAGGCCCGGGAACAGGACCTCGTAGGCGCCCGGCGCCACGGCCACGCCGCGGTCGAGGAGGGCGTGGAACAGGACCCGGTAGGCAGCTTCGTCGGTGCGCTTGGCCCCGACGTAGTCGGTGGGAGCGTCCCTGCCGAGGTACAGCCCCACGAGCGTGGCCGCACGAGGCACCACCGCGTCGAGCGACGCCGAGGCGAAGGCCGCGGTGAGACCGTCGGCGAGGCGGGTGGCCGTCGCGGTGAGCTGCTCGTAGGCGGTGGCGTCGAGCAGATCGAGCGCGGCGAGGCCGGCGGCGGTGGCGAGCGGGTTCCCCGAGAGGGTGCCGGCCTGGTACACGGGACCGAGCGGGGCGAGCACGTCCATCACGTCGGCCCGACCGCCGACCGCTCCGATGGGGAGGCCGCCGCCGATGACCTTGCCGAAGGCCGACAGGTCGGGGGTCACCCCGAGCAACTCCTCCGCGCCGCCGCGGGCGACGCGGAAGCCGGTGATCACCTCGTCGAAGATCAGCAGGGCACCGACGCGGTCGCACTCGGAACGGAGACCTTCGAGGAAGCCGGGCACCGGCGACACCAGACCCATGTTCGCGGCGATCGGCTCGACGATGACGCAGGCGACGTCCTCGCTGAGCACCGGGACGACGTTGTAGGGCGCGACGATCGTGTCGGCCACCGCCGAGGGGGTGACGCCGGCCGAGCCGGGGAGGCCGAGGGTGGCCATGGCGGTTCCGCCGTCGACCAGCAGCGCGTCGGAGTGGCCGTGGTAGCAGCCGGAGAACTTGACCAGCTTCGGCCGGCCCGTGAACCCGCGCGCGATGCGGATGGCGCTCATGGTGGCCTCGGTGCCGCTGCTGACGAGGCGCAGCTTCTCGACGCTCCCGACGCGGTCGACCACGGCTTCGGCGAGGCGGACCTCGCGGACGGTCGGGGCACCGTAGGACGTGCCGTCGGTGGCCGCGGCGGTGACGGCGGCCACGATCGCGGGGTGGGCGTGGCCGCCGATGATGGCGCCGTAGGACTGCACCAGGTCGTACCGCTCGGTGCCCTCGATGTCGGTGATCGACGCGGCCTCGGCGCGGGCGACGAAGTAGGGCGAGCCGCCCACGGAGTTGAAGGCCCGCACCGGCGAGTTCACGCCCCCGGGGATCACCCGACCGGCCCGCTCGAACCAGCCGTCGTTCGTGGTCGGGTCCGGGGCCACCGGACCGGGGTTCGGGGTCATGCGTCGAGCACCTCGGCGATCTCGCGAGCGAGGTACGTGAGGATGAGGTCGGCACCGGCCCGCTTGATGGCCGTGAGCTGCTCGAGCGCCACCGCCGGTCCGTCGATCCAGCCCCGCTCGGCGGCGGCCTTGATCATGGCGTACTCCCCCGACACGTGGTACGCCGCGATCGGCACGTCCGTCTCGACCCGTGCCCGCACGATGATGTCGAGGTACGAGAGCGCCGGCTTCACCATGATCAGGTCGGCACCCTCGAGGAGATCGAGGCGGATCTCCTCGAGCGCCTCGCGGGCGTTGCGGATGTCCTGCTGGTAGCCCTTGCGGTCGCCGCCGCCGGCGATGGTGACGTCGACGGCGTCGCGGAACGGGCCGTAGAGCGCCGAGGCGTACTTGGCGGCGTAGGCCATGATCGGCACGTCGTCGAAGCCGTCGTCGTCGAGCGCGTCGCGGATGGCCACGACCTGACCGTCCATCATCCCGCTCGGCGCCACGATGTCGGCGCCGGCGGCGGCCTGGGCGATCGCGGCGCGGCCGTAGAGGTCGAGGGTGGCGTCGTTGTCGACCCCGCCGTCGTCGTCGAGCACCCCGCAGTGGCCGTGGTCGGTGTACTCGTCGACGCACAGGTCCGCGATGAGCACCACGTCGTCGCCCACCGCGTCTCGCAGGTCGCGGAGCGCGACCTGCACGATGCCATCGGGGTCCCAGGCGCCCGAGCCCTGGGCATCCTTGTGCTCCGGCACGCCGAACAGGATCACCGCCGGCACACCGAGATCGGCCAGGGCCCGCACCTCGTCGACCAGCGACCCGCGGGTGTGCTGCACGACACCGGGCAGGCTCAGGATCGACTGCGGTTCGTCGATGCCCTCGCGGACGAACAGCGGGGCGACGAGATCGTCGACGCCCAGGCGGGTCTCGGCCACCATGCGGCGGAGGGCGGGCGTGCGCCGCAATCGGCGCATCCGGCGTTGGGGGAAGCTCACCGAGCCAGCCTACGAGAGAGCTCCGTGAGGTCGACATCGGCGAGCGAACCGACGACGAGGTCGCAGTGGGCGAAGTCCTGGGAGCGGGTCAGCTCGTTCGGGGCGACGACGCAGTACAGCCCCGCGTCGGTCGCGGCCAGCGACCCGTTGAACGAATCCTCGAAGGCGACGGCCTGCACCGGAGCGACGCCGACCGCCGCCACCGCCGCGAGGTACAGGTCGGGCCACGGCTTGGCCCGGACGACGTCGTCGCGGCAGAAGATGCCCACGAACCGGTGGTGGAGACCCAGCCGCTGGAGGTGGTCGACGACCCAGTACCGGGGGGAGCTCGATGCGACCAGTGCGGGGACGGCGAGCGCCTCGGCCTGGTCGAGGATGTCGACGACGCCCGGCAGCACCTCCTTCTCCGCGATCATCGCGTGGTGCTCGGCGAGCCGACGGGCGTGGACCACCTCGCGCTCGATCGGCGCGCCGACCTCCTCCTCGAGCCAGTCGAGCCAGTGCCGGTTGTCGCCCCGCCCGATCACGGCGAGCCAGTCGTCCAACCGCAGGTCCACGCCGTGCTCGGCGAAGGCGGCGCTGACCGTGAGGTACTCGGGCATCTCGGTATCGAGGATCAGCCCGTCGAAGTCGAACACCACCGCGCCGAGCGGCCCCGCGGCAGCCTCGCCGTCGGCCGGGGGAGACCCGCTCACCCGCCGACCTCGGTCGCACCGGTCGCACCGGTCGCACCGGTCGCACCGGTCGCACCGGTCGCCGCGATGCTGACACGGTGGGCGACGAGCGCGGCGACGAGTCCGTCGACGGTGTGCTCGGCCGCCTCCACCTGCGGGTGGATGCCGGCCTCGCGGGCCGTAGCGGCGGTGATCGGCCCGATGCAGGCGACGAGAGCCGGAACCGCGTCGGCGCCGAACGCGTCCACGAAGTTGGTGACCGTCGAGGACGACGTGAACGTGATGGCGTCGGCGGCGGCGACCGCGGCGCGCTGGTCGTCGGTGGGCCGCACGGGGGTGGTCCGGTACGCCTCGACGACGTCGACCTCCCACCCGCGGGCGCGGAGGCCGTCGGGGAGCACGTCGCGCGCCACGGCGGCGCGGGCCAGCAGCAGGCGACCGGAGCCCCCCGGCTCGGGCGCGGGGAGGGCGGCGAGCAGCGATTCGGCGACGAACTCGGGAGGTACGAGGTCGGCAACGAGGTGGTGACTGGCGAGGACCGCCGCCGTGCTGGGCCCGATCACCGCCACCCGCGCCGCACCGAGGTCGCGTGCGTCGCGGAGACCGCTCACGAACCGCGCCGCGCCGTTCGGCGACGTGAGCACGATCCAGTCGTAGGTCGATGCCTGCGCGGTGGCAACCCGCAGCGCCGCGCCGCCGTCGCCCGGATCGCCCACCTCGATGACCGGGACCTCGACCGGCGCAGCTCCCTGGGCGCGCAGGGCCGACGACAGCTGGGAGGCCTGGTCGCGGGTCCGGGTGACGACCACCTCGAGGCCGAACAGCGGCCGGGACTCGAACCAGTCGAGCTGCAGGCCGGCGACCCGCCCGATCACGATCGTCGACGGCGACTCCAGCTCGTCGAGGTGGTCGAGGATCGTCCCGAGCGTGGCGCGGACGGTGGTCTGCTCGGGGCGGGTCCCCCACCGGATCACGGCGACGGGGATCTCGGCCGCCAGGCCGCCCGACCGGAGTCGGTCCACGATCTTCGGGAGCCGACCGATCCCCATGAGGATGATGATCGTGCCACCGAGGCGGGCCACGCTGGCCCAGTCGAGCTCGCCGCCCTTGTCGGGGTCTTCGTGGCCCGTCACGACGGTGAACAGTTCCGAGGAGTGCCGCATCGTGACGGGGATGCCGGCATAGGCCGGGACACCGATCGCCGAGGTGATGCCCGGGACGACCTCGAACGGCACCCGGGCATCGAGCAGGGCGAGCGCCTCCTCGCCACCGCGGGCGAACACGAACGGATCGCCGCCCTTCAGGCGCACGACCGTCCGCCCCGTTCGGCCGTGGGTGACGAGCAGCTCGTTGATCGCGTCCTGGGGCACCGTGGGGTGACCCGGGAACTTGCCGACGTTGATGCGTTCGGCCCCGGCGGGGGCCAGATCGAGCAGGCTGGCGACCGACAGGCGGTCGAAGATCACCACATCGGCACGGCGGAGCACCTCGTCGCCGCGCACGGTGAGCAGGCCGGGATCGCCGGGTCCGGCCCCGACCAGGAAGACGGTCACGGGGCGATGCTACGTGGTGGCCGCGGACGGTCCGGCGGGCGCGGACGGCGCCGGCCGACGCGGCGCCGAAACCGATGTCGGTCCGGGGGGCCGGTTGGGGCGATGATGGGGGTGAACGGTGTTCGCCGTCCACCGCTCCATCCCCGAAGGACCTCGCTCCACGTGCCACCATCAGCGACCACCGTGCGCCGATCCGCCCCCCACCGTCCGCCGACCGCGCCCACCCGGCTGGTCCCGGCGCGATGAGCCCGGATCTGAACACCCCGCCCGGCGCCCCCTCGGACGTCGCAGCCGACGCACCGACCGACGGCCGCACCGCCCGCGCCGAACGGACCCGCACGGCGATCGTCGATGCGCTCATCGCGCTGCTCGAGGAGGGCGATCTCCAGCCGACGGCGAACCGGATCGCCGATCGCGCCGGAATCTCGCTCCGCCTCATCTACCACCACTTCGGCGACCTGGAGTCGCTCTACCGGGCCGTCGCCCAGCGGACCAACGAGCGGTTGATGGCGCGAACCCACCGCGTGCCCGTCGACGCTCCCCTCGCCGAGCGCATCGACCTCCTCGTGGCGCAGCGGGTCGACACCCTCGAGTGGCTCACCCCCATCATGCGGGCTGCTCAGCTCAGCATCGCCCCCTCGCCCGGGCTGATGGGCAGCCGGAGCAACCTCCACGCCCGCGGCGAGCGCGAGGTCGACGTCGTCTTCGCCCGGGAGCTCGATGCCCTCCCGGCGAACGAGCGCACCGTCGTCGCATCGGCGCTCAACGGCGTGCTGTTCTGGGGCCACTGGGACGACCTGCGCAAGAGCGGCCGGTCGACCGGTGATGCCCGGGCGTCGATCCTGCTCACCGTCCGGGCGATCTTCTCGACGCTCGGCGGGGACGCCGGCACCTAGGCGTCTGATGACCGGGCGACTTGGTCGCTGGGTACGACGTGGCCGCGAACCCCTGGCTACGTTGACGCGGCGTCGTGACCCGGCAGGGCACTGCGGCGCGGAGATGGCATGGACCGGTCGAACAGCTACATCTCGCTCACCCAGGCCGCCGAGCTGCTCGGCGTCCACTACATGACCGCGTATCGCTACGTGCGGACCGGTCGCCTGCCCGCGCACAAGGTCGGCCAGGAGTGGCAGGTCGACCCGGCCGCGGTCGAAGCCCTGCTGCACGACGCCGACACCGATGTCGCGAGCGGCGGTCGGGGGCGACGCCGCGATCGCACCGTGGGCCTCGTCGATCGACTCACCCGCTCGGACGAAGCCGGTGCCTGGGCCATCATCGAGGACTCGGTCAACGGCGGCATGGACGTCGACGCCGTATACCTGGAGCTGCTCGCGCCGGCGCTCGAGCAGGTGGGTGACCGATGGGCGATCGGTGAGGTCACCATCGCCCAGGAGCACCAGGCATCGGCCTTGGTCCTCCGTCTCATCGGCCGCCTGGGCCCCCGGTTCGCGCGACGGGGGCGCAAGCGGGGCACCCTCGTCGTGGGGGCGCCGGCGGGCGACGTCCACGGCCTGCCCTCTGCGCTGTTGAGCGACCTGATGAGGGGCCGGAGCTTCACGGTGATCGACCTCGGGGCCGACGTGCCGGCGGCCTCGTGGGCCTCGACCTGTGCCGAGTCCACCCGACTGCAGGGTGTCGGGATCTGCGCATCCACGCCCGGCAACGACGACGAGATCCGCGCCGCCCTGTCGGCCATCCGGTCGACGACGGCCGTGCCGGCCGTCCTCGGCGGCAACGGGGTCACCGATCAGGCCCATGCCCTCGGTCTCGGCGCCTCGGCCTTCTCGGACTCCTTCGAGTCCGCGGTCGAGCTCCTCGACGCGGCCGGTTCCGCCACCGAGCTCGGTTCGGCCCCACCCCGCACCGCTTCCTGAGCGCGACGGCGGCCGAGCGCCGAGCTGCCGCGGTCATCCCGCGCTCGCCGCCGACCTGACCGGACCCGAGCGCGGCCCTCGCGCCGTCGCCTCCGCCCAACGCGACGTCCGGCACCACCCGGCAGCGCGAGCCCGCTCGTCACCCGCCCGCGCGTCACCCGCCAGCGGGCCCGCGGGCGTCGGGACGGCGAGGTCCGATCGGCTCGCCGCCAGCCCGCGAAGGGAATTTCCGAGGCCGGGAACCAACGGGGAACAACCACCGTTCTGGTCGTGTTGGAGCTATTAGTGCTAAATAAAGACCAGCGAGGAAAGAAAGGCGCACGACCCCGTCTCGATCGATGACGAGCCCGAACGGGGGCATCCGGTTCCGGGTCCCCCGAACACCGAGCACCCGCTCACCGGAACCGCCCTTCACCGGCGGAACCGGAGACGACACCGACGACCCCTCGGTCATCTCGATCGGGGTCGGGCTCCGAACGAGACGTGACGCCGACGACACGAACCCACCTCCCCGGGACCGCCGAACCCCCGGGCTGCCCGATCCGCCACGTGGAGACGGGCCGAACGAATCGGAGCCTGCCATGGCCATCACGACCTTCAACCTCATCGAAACGGCGAGCGTCAGCATCGGCGATCACCTCCTCCCTGGCCGTGAGCCGTGGATGGACGAGGCCGCCTGCGCCGGGCGCACCCCCCTGTTCTTCGGCATCGCCGGCGAGCGGCCCGAGCGGAGGGCTCGCCGCGAGGCCCGGGCCCGCAAGGTGTGCGCCGAGTGCCCCGTGATCGGCGCCTGCCGCGACGTCGCCCGCAGCAACGGCGAGAACGGCTTCTGGGGCGGCGAGTCCGAGGAGGAGCGCGCCGCCGCTGGGTACCCGCCGGTGTCGATCAGCCGCCGCAGCGTCCAGGACGCCGCAGCTCTCGGGTCCCGCGAGGCCTGCGCGAACTGACTCGGGGTCGGTGAGGCCGACCCCGCCGGGCGGGCGGGACCGGCGTGCTCGGCCGGTCGACACCCTCGGACACGCGTACGCAATCGACCGGAACCAGCGGAGCGAACCGAGGACCACTTCGGCTTCGGGCCCGAGCGGATAGGCCCACACGTCTCGCCGGCCGGATGACGCCCACGGCGGCGTCGGTGTCCTCGCCGCCCGAACAAGCGGGCCTTCGTCGTGTCCTTGCCGTGAGCGTCCCCGACTCGCCGATCCGAAACACGCCCTATCCGCTCGAGTCCTCAGCGAGCGGAGCTCGGTGGCTCGGGGATCGTCGCCACCGGTGTGCTGTCGGGCGTGACCAGGTCGGCGCCGATCGTGGGAGCCGATGCCGGCGAACCGGGCAGGCCGGGACCGGCCGAGGAGCGCGAGGACCCCGAGGACCCGGCCGACCGAACCGCACCCTGGTACTCCTTCGCCGCGACCTCGTGGTCGACGATCGGGTCGGGGTAGTCGCGCCCCAACCGGATGGCCGCCGCGGCCAGGACCGCTGGTTCGGCCGTCCACGGGGCGTGGATCGACTCGTCGTCGAGCTGTTCGAGCTCGGGAACCCAGCGCCGGATGTAGGCCCCGGCCGGGTCGTGACGGCGGCTGTGGGCCACCGGGTCGATCACACGGTTGGCGGGGGCGGCGTCGTGGCCGGTGCCCGACACCGACTGCCAGTTGGCGGCGTTCTGCGCGGGATCGGCATCGACGAGGAGGTGCCGGAAGTGACGCTCGCCGATGCGCCAGTCGACGAGCAGGTCCTTGACCAGGAACGAGCTGGCGACGACTCGGGCGGCCTGGGGCATCCGACCGGTCTCGCGGAGCTGGCGCATGGCGGCATCGACCATCGGGAACCCGGTGAAGCCGCCCTTCCACGCCGAGATCTGGGCCGGCGTGTTGCGCCAGGGGAAGCTGCGGAACTTGGCGGTCTGTTCCTCGACGGCCAGATCGGGATTCTGCGCGAGCTGGTGGGCGTACCAGTCGCGCCGGGCGAGCTGGCGCACGAACACCTGCCTCGACGGCGATCCGTCACCCACCGCCCGCACGACCTCTCGGGCCGAGATCGTGCCGAAGTGAAGGTCCACCGAGAGCTGCGAGGTGGCATCGGGGGCGAGCTCGTCACGATGCTCGGCGTAGCGGTCGATGTCGTCGAGGAGCGCGTCGAGCCGGCGGCGAGCCTCCTTGGCGCCCTCGAAGTGGGGCGGAGGACCGTCGAGGATCGGCAGCGACTCGCCTGGATCGTCGTACACGACGGCCTCGCCGGCGACGGGCCAGTCATCCCAGTCCGTGCGGTTCCACGCCTTGTGGAAGGCGCTGAACACCTTCGACAACGATCCCTTGGCGGTCAGGACGCTGCCGGGTGGGAGCACGAGGGACCCGTACCAGCTGCGCACGGGAACCGAGAGCGAGCGAATGACCGCGGCGTCGCGGCGCGTGGCGAAGCCCGAGACGTCAGCGTTGAGGTAGAGCGCACCGGCCGAGAACACCCGCACCGCCTCCGGCACGAGCACCCGGGGATCGCCGAACCGGACCAGCAGCCGCCCGCCGGTCGCCTCGAAGAGGTCGTAGTCGAGCGCCTGAAGGTTGGCGATCAGCTGCCGGCGCCGGTACGGGCCGACGGACGCAAGGAAGGTGGGATCGATGACGTAGAGGGGCACCACGGCGTTGCGCTCCGAGGTCGCCGCCGCCCACGCGGGGTTGTCCCCGAGTCGGAGGTCGCGTCGGAACCAGACCAGTCCGACCTCTTCCGCGGGCGCCATGGCCCGTGAGCGTAAAGGCCGCGAGGGGTACCGGCCACTCCGCCGCTCAGGCGAGCGGCCGACCGAACGGCAGCGACTCCTGCCAGGTGGCGAGGAACGCCTCCGCCCGGTAGCAGGCAGCCAGCAGCGGGCCGTCGGCGTGACCCAGGAGGTCGCCGATGACGCCGCCGACGCGATCGACCACCGTCGAGCGGAGCTCATCCGCGGATCCCGACGACCCGGGGAAGGTCGCGAACCACGGCCCCGCTGCGCACACGAAGTCGGGGAGCACGACGGTGCCGGACCGGCGGAGCAGCGCGAGCGCCTTGGCGCTCACCGGTACCGGTCCGATCGGAACGACCAGTCCGGCGGTGATGCCCGCCGCCACCTCGTGGTCGATCGCCCCGACCTTGGAACCAGCGAAGAGCACATCGGCGTCAGCGGCGAAGACCGCGCTTGCGGGATCGACTGCGAGGCCGAGGTGCTCGATCGCCGCGGCGCCGTGCTCGGTGATCGCGGCGGACAGCGCACCGGGATCGATGCCGCCGGGTGCCGCGACCGAACCGGCCGTCGTCGAGACCGCAACGATGGTCGCCCCCGCGGCGACGAGCTCGGCGACGACCTCGACCGTCAGGGGATCCAGCCCGTCGACGGCGACGCGGGACCCGCTCAGACCGTTCGTCACCCGCACGGCGGCGGCGACCGCTCCGGCGCCCAGGAGCCCGCCATCGTCCGGCTCGACCGGGCCGCCCGGCTGCGGGGCCGTCAGGGGCGCCAGGTCGGCCTCGGCGAGGCCCTTGCCCGGACGGAGCTGGAGGGAGCCGTCGGCGACGCGGGGGCCGACCTCGGCGACGAACGCGGCGACGGCCTCGTCTCGCCCGTCGGGCTTCGCGTTGATGCCCGCGGAGGCGCCGCCCATCTGCTGCTCGAAGGAGGCGTACAGGTAGGTGAGGCTGCGGGCCAACGTGGTCGCGCCGTCGACCAGGATCTTCGGCGCCACCCGGACGATGCCGGCGTGCGCCGGAGCCGCATCGAGGTCGAAGACGATGAACGCGTCGCTCTCCTGGAGCTTCTGCACCGACACGTCCGACATTGTGGCGCCTGCCCGGCCCGGTCGGACAATCGACGGGATCATCCATGACCCCGGGCTCGAGTCCATGTCGCCGGCGTTCGAGGCGTATGCTCGATGCGGCGCAGACGTGTCCAGAGGTGGAACAGCGATGTCGATCACGGGCGGTCGTGAGAACGATGGAGGTGACGCG